>ENA-UOUE01000356-UOUE01000356.1-compost-metagenome-genome-assembly--contig:-NODE-356-length-37834-cov-10.552984_pt1 | contig 37834 bp, 31 predicted proteins | sample MGYA00238146_ERZ747223 | MGnify/ENA primary metagenome ERZ747223 (study PRJEB28781, sample SAMN06268865) | compost metagenome | isolation source: single cell | place: USA: California, Emeryville, Joint...
AGAAAAAAAAATCACAATATATGAAATAATAAACCATCTCTTTGCTTCAAAATTTGATAATAGTATAGCACAGACTAATGCTGAAAAATAATAATAAAATAAACACATAATGGGACTCCTTGATAAAATATGAGATTTTACTACATTAGTTTCAAAAAAACAACTTTCAAATAATACTATTAATTGTTAATTAGCTCCAGTTTGACTCCCAGCCCGTTAAATAGGATTTGTGGTTTCTGTCTATCTCTTTTATTCTGATGTGCCTGATTTGTTTTGGCGCAGGTGGAAAAGGCCTTTTCACATTTTCGTTTGCTGAAGACTTTCCACGAGAGTGTATGATTTTTGTGACATGAGGACTGCCCTTGCTGAGACTCCTGATCGCCGAAGACAATTCTTGGTTCAGAGGCGGATTTGCAGGTTTGGATCGAGAATTCCAAATCAGGATATCAATCGAATCTTTGTCCTTCTTCAATATCTTATTGAGTTTCAATTTCATGCACAGCGATCGGTATCCGAGGAAAGTTTCCTCTTTCTCCTTCTCTCTTTCGACTGTCACTACTGAAGGCAAGCGCTTCTGCTGCTTGTTATTCAGACTTTTATTCACAGGTTGAACAGATGAGCCTTTATCGCAGATAACACTTTCCTCTTTTGTTAAGATAGAGGTATCAGCATGAGAGTAGAATTTAGAAGGATGAGCAAAGGGTTTTGGTTTCTGCACTTCATCTAAATGCTTTAAGGTATGCTGAATGCTTTCTGTCATTGGGTCTCGTTGTGATTTTTCTATAAGATCGAGGTCCAAGCTTGACCGGATCTTTTCTGCACCGCCATCTCGGTGAGAGGACATTTGATGGATATATGTTGTATCTACATCGCTCATTCTCCGAGAAGTAATAAATTTGCGGTTTCTGAGAATTTGTTCGTAGCGTGACATAGGCTTCCCCCGAGTCTCATGCTTTGTGTCTGTGATACTGGGTATTGACTCATTTATTTTTTCATGGTGAGTATTTAACACTGCGCTTCCATTCTCAAGCGCTATTGTGCTGAATGGATGGGCTTCTGTCCCACAACTTGCGCGGCGAGCCCTCCAGGAACTTTTTGTAGCAGTGGTATCTTCTTTTTTCTCATTGTTCTCAACTTCCAATTCGGTGTAGTCATCACTCAGTTTCCTTTCTGCATACGGCGGCTCAATGATATCTCTCCTTACAGTTTTTGGAAGCAAGTTGTCCGCAATGGCAACGTTTACGGAAATTTTTTGCGCCATCCAAGCTCGCTTTTGGTTATTTTGAGATGCTGTTTGCAGTAATTTTTCATCCGTGACAATTTGTTTAAATCTCTTTTTTCAGAAAAGTAAGATTAAGAGAAAATTCCCTTGATGCGATTTACCTTTAGTGAAATGTAAAAGACCTCACAAGTGAAAGAGGCCACAGTGGCTGTATTGGCTCGAGGACATTTTTCAAAGTATTCTTCCATTCCGAAATAATGGCCTTGCGGGATCAAAGCAAACTTGATTGGACAAAAAGCAATTTAATATCAAGTGATAAATCTGAGAAAATTTACTCTAGCTTTCTTCTGAATTTGGCTTGATCGTTTCGCAAATAGACGATGTGAAAATCTATCCTCCTCACCCAAATCCAAATTGCTGCCATTTGGTGCCGCTTGTATCGTTTTTGAGAGCTAAAACTTGTTTTCATAAAAATAGTCAAATCATAGTAATACCTCAACTTCTCCCGACAATATGAAGTAGATGTTGTCAGGCTGCTGCCCTTCTTTATAAATAATTTGATTTTTTTTGAACGTCGTTTTCTCAAGTTGCAGATATATCTCCAGAAGTTTCTCATTCGGTAGATGAGAAAATATGTTGATCGTTTTCAAAAACGCAAGATTCTGCTGATCACGAACAGCAAACACCTCATCTAAAAAATTTATTCTTAGTTAGCAACATCATATTAGAGAGAGCTTCTTTCTACATAATAGCCGTTTATAGTCCTCACGAGTAAGTACGCCAAGTATCGTATTTTCTTTGCAAACGACCGTCGCTGTCCTGTCAAAAGAAAGATAAAATGACCTGTATTTTGATAAAAAAAAAAGTTACCGTCGCACTCTATTCTGTAGAGCAATCTCTCCAAACGCAGCCCCAGTGCCTATGATCTTTCCGACAACAAAACCAGGATATTCGTTAAGGAGTAATTTCAATTTCTCCTCATCGCTGAGATCGTCATTGTTGCCAAATAAATCTAGTTTAGGAACTTTCAGAGGTGGCAATTGATCCAGAGTCCCAACACTTGAAACAGAAACAGCTTCAGTGTCGACTTTTATTGTGGGTTTAGAATAAAAAGAAACGGGGTCTTTCACAATATCTGAGACCTTTGGAGTGTCTGAATTGGACTTGAGTAAGATATAAGCAGATCCTTGGATTATGATATAGAACTTTTCTCCCCAGTCGCCTATTTACATGATTCAACATGACAAGGCAATTGCCATTAAAATATTACCAAAATTAAAAACGGGTTGTCCTGCGCTGTAATGCTCGACTTTAAGATGCCGTAGTAGGTCTGACATGTCCTTGGAGCTCACTTCATTTTGTAGTTTTTCAAAGAACTCGATATGTTCAAAGGCTTCTTTCAGGTATTGAATCTCAGTCTCGAATCTGGAGTTAGGTTTTTTCTTTAAAATCTCCGAGGCGATCTATTGGAAATGAGTACGTCGTAAATAACATCAGAAACACGTTATACTCTTGCATGCTCAGGATTTTCAATGTTTATTTTTGTGGTTTGAAGCATCCGTGGTGGTACTACGCAGTAATCTTGAGACAGATATCTCCTTGCACCGAGAGCGGTTTCTTTGTTATGTATGGATTTATTATTCGCGGAATCAAACTTCCTCATATTTCAGACCTTCAAATGTGTAGCAAAGCCAGTAAAAAAGTTCTCAATTTTAAAAATCAGATCTGATAATTAAATTTATTTGAGAATTAGGAACAAGATCAAGCAATGCGTTTTTTCATTCGCTCGGATAGAATTATGCGATTGATAAGAGTCACACAATACAAATAATTCTCTCTGAATGAAGGAATGACGGACTTTTTTTCAATAGTTATCAACACAAAGAGAAATTAAGCTCTTACTACCACAAAACTCAACTCATAAGGAGATAAACTTTGCGTAAAACTAAGGTTGGTCTTCCGTCTCCATTATTTCTCCTTCTTCTTGCTCATCGCCGCTCTCTTGATTTACTTGTTGCTCTGATGTCGTGTCAGAAGTCCTGTATAAAATTGATTAATTAAAGCAAAAAAACACTTTTTATTTTTTTACGGAGCTTTGTTAACATTCGCAGGTTTTTTCCTTTTATTCTTCTTTTTCTTTTTATTCGCCTGAGACTTGAACTGTGATTTGGTTATGTCCCACACCTTTATCGTTTGGTCATCCGAAGCTAAATTCCACAAACAATTAAATCATAAATCGATGTCATATATAAAAAAAGAGTTACCAGTGATCACGAAATTAGGATTCATTTTGCTGAATTCTGCCTCCGTAACATATCCATAATGCCCTCGAATGTTGCAAACTTCGAAGCCGTCGGAAACGTGCTCTGAACTTTTCATTTCCTCTCGTGTGTTGTATGCTGCGCAATCCCAGAGTTGCAGCGTTTTGTCTCTTTCTGCAATGCTCAACAGTTTGTAATCCAACTCGGCCCATTTAACCTGCAGCACTCTCAGTTTATTCCTATACACAAATAATGAGCTAACTTGCACGATAACAAGAAAGACAATACTTGAATATAAACTTAACTTGTGCTTTGATCTTCAGAGTGCTCTGGTCCACATGAACCTGATATATCACTATTCTCCGATCAAGCGATCCACAAGCGCAAAGAACAGTATCATTCTGTTCGGCTTTTTTGAATTTCAAGGATGAGACTCCTTGATTTACATGCTTGCCTTTATAAACTCCACTTATTTCTGAAGAGGAAGTGTCGCCCGCAAGCAAGGTTATATCTCCAGAAGTCATCCCCAATCCCAGTAAAAAGATTGGGTTTTCGAAATCATAGCATTCAAATACATTCAGTTCGCTCAGAAGAGGTGCGCTAATAATCTCTCCGGAATTCTTATGGAAGTCCCAAATGAATAAATTCTTATTTTCAAGCAAAACCACCGGCAGGTACTCATCGCTAATAGTCTTTGAGAAGTGAGCATCACCCGTTTTTAAGAAAGCAAATTCTTTCATTGATTTTAACTTTTTCCCTGTAAGAGGCTTACTATTTGGATTATTTTTCGGATCTTCTTTAACTTCCTCTTCCATTGGGATTGTTGTAGGTTTCTCCTCAGTTTGTTTCGGAGCAACAGCAATCTGTTTTAACGCCTTTATAATGGCGATACTGCTCTTACGAACCCAAAGGAGTTGCTGAATCTTGCTGGTCAATTGAACGACTTTGAAGCACGATTGTGAAAATATCGAATAAATCCCTGACGTATTATATTATTAGTTGCAGAAATAAAAAAATTCTTATACCTATTTTACAGTCGTCTGTAAAGTAAGTTACAATTTCCTCTTCAGTCGGATGGAATTTTAATCCGACAACGAGACTTTGAGGTACTTGTTTCCAGAGATCCTGGCAATGGAATCTATTATTCTGACCAATAGTTAATGATTATTCATTAAAAATTCGCAAGTGATTACCTTTTTCTCAAGGTTCCATACTCGAAACTTCTTGTCATAGCATGCAAGGATAATTTTGTGTTTTTCCGTAGGAGAAACAGCGAAATTTGTAATTCTCCCACCAATAAAATTCATCGTCCAACTGGGAATCAGATCCACTTTGGATTCTTTTGGTTGATTCATCCTCCAAAACAAGAGCTGACGATCAATTCCTAGAGTCAGAACTGTAGTATAGTCCTGCTGTGGAAGTTTTACATTCGCGATGAGGTAAACTTGCTTATAGTGAGTATTCTCCTCAACAACAGAGTAATCAGATGGCTGCTTTTGCTCCTCCTCCTCATCTTCATCATCTAAATGCAAAGCCGAGTGTTTCAGGGCGATAGTTTTATCCTCTTTTGCCTCAATGTAAGACATAGGTATGATGAACAACTCTCCAGCCTTTCCTGAGATAAGAACCTAGATTTTATGATCAAATATAAGTGTACAAGCAAAAATAATGTTTTACATTGCTCGGGTTGAGGAAATGAATGTTTGGCTGCGCCTTTAGATACTCTGGATCGTCCTTATGCTTCACATTTTTTTCAAAAGCAAAGTTTTTCCTGTATTCCTTCGTGATTTCAAACTGCAGTGATCCTTCTGCTGTTTTCGCGTTTATTTGTAGAAGAATTGCAACATTTTTTTTGGTTAGGAGCAAAAGCGTGATGCAGTTCTTTGCAGTTAAGGGCTCTGCGGCATTGAAAAGCTTGGCTTTCGACTCCCATTTGAAAAGTAAATTGTTAGAGTCTGAGAATATCAGGACTGTTCCAGATGAAAAGACAGCCAGCAGAACCTGCTTGTCCTCAATTGTAACAGTTCGAAGGAACAAAGGATCTCCTTCAGGTTCCTTGCAGACATTTTGAGTTTCTAGGGAATAACGAACGACCTCTCCGCCTCTGAATCCTAGATAAAGATCAATATTCTCTTTGAATTTCGGACCTTCAGCTATGTTGAGAATCTCCTTGCCTGGAAATGAGGCTGATTTGATAAATTCATAATTCAGCTTTTCATTCCAAATACAGAGTGTGCCATCAGCAAAACCGGCAAAAAGTAGATGCATTCGACTCAACACAGCTGTTACTTTGCTTTTATTTTCATTTCCGGACTTCAGGATGCATCGTACTGAAGTCACGAAAGATCGTTTTAGCAAATCGATAACATAGACATCTGCATTCGCTCCATAAGCAAGTAATCCTTCTTCGCTGATACTGAGTATCTGAGGTAAGTACCAGTTCGGAGAAAAAGTTAAACAAAACTCCGGAATCATGCTCTTTTCAGAAGTAGCTGCTACTTTCTCCATCTTCAGCAACTTTCTTTCAAATATCCAAATAAATTATAGCACCAGAACTAAATTGCTATTTTAATTTTTTATCTTCTCTGCTATAATTCGCCTACATTGGGGCTGCACAAAATAATTATCAATATCGCATGAGCCGGGTTGTTGTTATTATTATATTAGATTAGTTAGACTTTGGATGCAACGATGGAATTTATACTCGATAACTTGTGTTCGTTTTGAATTATACTGGGTTTACAAGAGAAATATGTTGCAAGAGATGTGTGTATCACAGACAAGTTCAGAATTTTTTCTTGTAAAATAGCTCGGTAGAGATGAAGTGAGCTAAAGTAAATATCTTAAGGTAGTTATCGGTAGAATTCAAATTCATTTTTGGTATGATACTGGACCTTAAGATGAGGACCGATCCTGTCCTCATCTATATGGATCCACATCGTTTGATCTTGAACTTTTATGTTAATCATTTCACCTAGCGAGTCCACAACAGTAGCAGACACCCAAGTGTTGCCTTCGACACTAAAAACGAGTAAAGCTCAGAACTCACCATTTGAAATTTACTTATAATCGATTTTCTCGTTGATTTCGAAGTCATGGTCAGCGAAATCTTCATCTGAATCATACTCCGGACCAAGCTCCTCAGGATCACTCTTCGCTACTTTCTTTAATTTAAACATACGATCTTGCATCTTTGCAGAAAATTTGTTCGAGTCTATTGAGAAACATTGTTATTGCTATTGCTCAAACCAAGAACTCAGTTTACTCTGTTGAATGGCTTGGCCAATGAATGAAACCTGTCTATTTTTGAAGACCTTGAGCTAGAGAGTGATATATTTTAGACCCCATTTTTTCAATGAAAAATTTCATTACCTTTTGAGAGGAGATGCCTTGAACCGGATTCGAGTAGTCCCGAACCCAACCCTCAATAAACTTGAGTAAAGACTTATGTTCTGAAGCAACTTTAAGAATGGCCAGATTCCTTGAGCACATCTAGTATTGATAAATTGAAATTTAACTAAAAACCCTATTTTACCTTGAAGAAGTATTCAATGCATATCTCTGTTGCTCTGTAGTAACCCGCATTCTCTTTCAATACTTCATAGATGCCTTGAATTCCTCTTTCAACCTAACACATTGTGAGTCAGTTCATTTACCAGACGTGTTTTACCCTCAGAGCTTCAAGACCATCTTTAACTGACATGACTTTTTCCAAGCTCATCAAATAAACTTTCAAGTTCTGATCATCTTTATCATTGATTTCTTGAATGAGCATTTTGATAATGTCCAAAGTAAAGCTCTCGTTTTTGTATGTGAGGTGCGCAATCAGAGATGAAACGTGTTTTCGAGCAGTTTTCGACGTCGCCTCCTTGAGAAGACCTTTCAGCGCTGGTACCGAAAACAATACCGTCTTTTCCATATCTTCAAGAGGAACAGTAATGAACTCCTTATCTTCAACATTTTGCATGCCTGAGAGTTTGACAGCGGTTCCAAGCTTTGCAATCATTGTCACCAGCATGCTGAAATTCAAAACTAAGCCCTCGTATTTCATCTTTTCCTTTTTCTTATCGATCATTTCGCTGACTGATTTGATCGCTTCGAGATGCTTTTTACTGCCGTCTTCAAAAGTTGGGGCTCCGAGTCCATCATCAACTCTAGAGCCTTTCGCGTCGACAAGTTCTCGATAGTCTTTATATACACTAGTTGGTGCTTTCTGCTTCATGATGAGGAATGTTGCGCGGCCGATCATCTTGAGTTCGACGAGATAATTCTTTGTGTGTAGGCCGAGTCCAGCAACAATGCTCAATAGCTCGAAGAATTTATGCATTCTCTTAAACTGGTCCTCGCAGTCGTAGAGCACATAGATCAGTGAGTTGATGAATGGCACGATGGTGCTATTTTTCTTGAATTCTTCGTAGGATAATTTGCTGTCTTTTTCATAAACGACTCCAAGAGCGAGTTTGATCAACCCAAGTGTGAAATATTCCATGTCTTCAACCGGACAAGTGACAAGGAGCTCCTTGATGATATCAATATCCTTAAAGGATTTTATGAGCCAATGCGAGACTTCATACGAAGAGACGATTGCCTTCTTCACTTGCTTGAGGAACTGAGGAATACGATCTCGATCTCTTGCGCGAATAAGCACGGTCATAAAGTAAAGAACGCAGAATTTCGCTAAATTTGTGATGCTGGCTGATGGTGTGCCCTGAGCTGCGGGGCCATTTACATTATTCTTTAAGATTTTGAGGATAGTGTCCGAGTAATCTCTGTCAAACATATACTTCGTCAACTGGAACTTGCAGTTATCGTCTTTAATCTCTTGAAGTATCTTTGGTGGAATAACATCATGGACTTGATTATCAGCGTTTTCGTTCATCCAGAGAGACTTGATGCGCTTGCCTTTCTCATCGAAATATGCTACTCTTTCGTAGAACAGCAGATAGGCATTTTTATGTTTCTCTTTCACTGCCTTCGACACAGTACTGCCGAGGTTTCCTATGTTCTTATCCTCTCCACCAAAGGCTTCGTCAGGTAGATCTCTTACATCGAAATGTTTCACAATGTTGTCGTTGAATTCAAACCAATTGCTGTTATTGTCTTTGATGAGCGAGTAGTAATGACCCGATTCTGCCGTGCCGATGTGAATTACAACGCCTCTTAGCCGATACTCATAGTATTCAGATGGGAAGTCTTGGCTGGAAGGGCTGTTCTCGTTTCCTCCTTCACCGCTTTCTTCTTTCTCTTTCTTATGCAAGTAGTTTTGAGTGTAGGGCCTCATGTCCAAGGTATGAGGGAATTCGCAGTAATCGTTGACCTTCATTCTTTGCCTATCAGAAATAAGAGTTTAGATTCAAAACAGAATCATCTCTTTACATGGTATCGAAATCGAATTCGAATCGCTTAAGGACAAGAATCAGAATATTTGGCAGTGATTTGATGCAGACTCGCTTGAGAGTTGGGATCTTTTTCTCGCATTTCTCACATAAGTAAGCGTTGTCGCCCTCAAGCATGTCCCCTTGAATGAAGTTCTGCAGACTTTCGTAAATATTCTTTTTGTTCTTGACTTGCAATGATATCGCGAGACAAGGCTCTTCTCTCTCACTAATTTGGAATAAGAATGGCATTTCGATAAATTATCCTTTACCTTGAGTGAGGGCATCCTTTGCAAATAAGCTCATTGCTGAGCATTCCACCAAAGACTCTTTTGATTACACCCTCATTCTTCGAGCCTTTGAGATGAGGCTCTAACTTGTCGAGTAAGTTGTTGAAGAACTCATCGACGTCCATTTGGTCGATGACATTGATTGGCTTTCCTTCGGAGTCCTTGAAAGCCAGACAGAAGCTACGTGGGTCGTAGTATTGTCTCTGACTTCGTTTCAGGAAACCCAATATTGTCTGGAACTGAAGCAGGAGATTCTCGTGGTCATCGACTTTAACGGCACTGCTTTCAGTTTCTAAGATCGATTCTCTGAACACAGGCAGCATGTAGAACTGCTGCATGAGTGAGTTCATATAACACGTACAACCGAGATTCTTCAGTCCAACATAGCCGGTCCGTGATCTTTCGCCCTGTACTGCATAAATATACCAGTCGCTGGTCGATGCTGTTCTCCAGAAGTTTCGTCGAAGAGGAGCCGATAAGTAGTTTACGACAGCTTCAGCTTGAGAATCGCTCAAATCGCAGGTAATCGTATAGAGCAGTTGGAGTGCGGCTTTACGAGATTCATTGGTTTTGCATTTTGGTGGCGGCACAACTCCTGGTGAGTAATCTAACGCAACAAGTAAGAGGAGTGAGCTGACGGATTTATAACAAAACACAATACCTTCAGGGACCTCAAAGAGACAGGAGTGAAGGACTTCATTGATGAAGGTCGGATTGCTTTCTAGGGAGATATTTTTCAGTTTCGGATTACTTCGGAAGAGACTGTCAAGCAGCTTGAGGAGTCCTTGTAAGAGATAGTCTTTCTCTCCCGTGGTAGAAGTCTCATAAGGCGTCAAGTTCGAAATTTTGGTGATGATGTCTTGAGCAAGCTGTCTGAAATCTATCTTTGAGCTTTCGAGTTCTTGAGGTGTGCTTTTGCTGTATAGATGCTCCACGACCTGGAAGAACTGCTCGCATTTATCTCGATGCTCAACAACAACTTGGAGGAAGTTATTGATAAGGAAGCTCAACAAAAATGAGTTGGGCTTCTGAATGTTGGAGACTTCAGAGAGCTGTGAAACTGTGGCGGCAAGGGTGACAAATCCGCTCGCCATGTCCTCTCTCAACTTAGAATCTGTCGATTCAATTAAGCCTACACGATATAGCAGAGTTAGAAGAGCTTTATTTAACATCCTGTAGAGAGTACCTTTCAGGACGACTAATCTGAGATCATGGAATTCATAGATTTCATTAATCAGATCAGCTTCGAGTTTGATAAGACTGAGCATAAAGGCGAAGGTGTTATGCACGAATTCCTCATTAGCCTTTGCTCGCTCACCATCTTCGGAAATAGGTGTTGTTTAGCATATCATTGCGGATGAAAATATACTTTCAGATTCTTTATCATCTTGGGATCCAGAAGTTACTGTTAGGAGCCCCTTTAGCAGCTTCTTGACTATTTCGTGGGTGCGGCTGAGTCCTGATTTTTCGAAGGAAATCTTTTTCAAATGGCTTGAAAAATGCGATTAGCAAAACAATGGTTAAAGGATGTGACAATACTTTTCAACGAAAAACACGATCAGCTTGATTAGAGTGGCCATTGCTTTGATCGGAAAGACAGTTGCTAACTCCTGCGTTGAGAAGCTATCGAAGAGCTTCATGAGATGATTAAAGCCCTTCTTGTCAATGAATTCCGCACACCAAGTGTCTTTTTTGGAAGGATCTCTATTATAATCATGATCATCATTATTTTAACTCGAATTCAGAAGCACTAGTCTTACTCATTTGCTGAGAAACTTATCTCACAGAGGATTTGCAGAGTATAAAGTAGCTTCTTAAGACAGGTCAAGTCCAGCAGTTTGAACCACGCTTCCTGCAAAGCAATATTGTTGATTTCCATTGGAGTTAGCAAAAATTTACTTCATTCTCTATCTGCAATTTTTCAAGTGAGGTTTTAAGACTCATGTTCAAAGGAAGGATCGTGAGGAGCTCCCAAGTGTCATTCGCGACTTTTACATCACTGCTTGATAGGAGATCAAAGAGGATATCCATCAGTTTTTGGTTATTCGACAAGAGTGATTTAAACATATCTTTCATGATAACCAAAGGCGATTGTGATGGTTTAGGAGTAATAGTGATATCCTTATCGTTCTCTCTTTCTTTGCTCACATCTTTGGAGAATAACAGCAGTCAGATTTACACTCTTTAAACTCTGCTCTTACCAATAGAAGCCACGCTGTAGTCCTCTTCAATCTCATTTGAGATACGGAAAGAATGTCTGCTGATCGACATCTCAAAGTCATACAAAGGAAGCGAAAAGCTCTCTGAAATCTTTTTTCTGAGATGGAAAAGAGTCGCGTTGCTCGGAAGAGTGATCACTTTCTTAGTTGAATCGTCTAAAGTTAAATTTATACCAATAATGTAAGACTTTTCAGCGAGAATAAAATAGTACCATCCCTATAGACGACAACCAAGCTGACCGTTTCATTATTAGGAGTATCTTTATTCAGATATTTCTTGCCTTCGAAGCTAACAAAGCGGGATGAGTTCGATAATCGAAGGAACATTTTACTTGATAATAAACGAATGAAGGACTGTAATGACGTTGAGAGTTATCAAAGAGTTCTTCTTCTGCATGCCAGTCTGCAGACAATCCAGACACTTCGTCACAAAGGCTTGCCAGGTCTGGAGTTTTAAATCTGCATTGTTTTTCGCAATTTTCAGATGCAGCGTCACAAGCAAGTTCTTCAAGCTCCTCAACACCTAAGTTTGGAATAACACAGCTTAGAACCCGCCAACCTTTCTGAACTTGTTTACTTTTTCATTTGTGCAATTAAGGAGAATTTGCCAGAGTTCCTCCAATCCAACCAACTGATCAAATCGAAGAACTCGATAAGAATTCTTCAAAACCTCAATATTCTCCTCCTTCTCATTAATGTACTCGAATATCTTCTCAAAGCACTTAAACACTTCAAGCGACATGTTGGTAAAGTTATCCATTGACTGCGGATCGCAAAGGATGCTGTGAAAAACTTGCTTAAGGAGCGCGTCCCCCAGGACATATGTTCTCACTCGAGCTGAGTTTTCTTTATATTTTATTATCCATGTTAAGAAAGCATTCGTTTCGATGTCAGAGACTGCATTTCGAACCAAGCAATTCCATAGCCGTTTCAAATGAGTGAAAGTGAGTTCTGGCTTCTTTAAGTTGAGATTAATATTCTCGATGAACAAGAATCTCTGGTCGATGTTGTAAGAATGGTTACACTTGCCGACGTAAGTAGGGTTTTCAGTCAGCGCGTTTTTGGCTTTCAGCTTTTCATGTGCTTTTAAAACATTTTGCATGTAGATCTCGAAGTCGGTGACTGTGGATTCGATCAGATTGTACTTAGAGTTGTACTTCTGAAGAATCTCTTCCACTATTAAGAAAGGCAGGATTAAGTCAAATGCGTCTTAACTCATTAGGAATACGTGAATTTCCAATGCCAAACATTCCGCTGCCTGAGTAAGTTGTCAAGATGTGAAGCGAAAGAATCAATGATTGGGCGACAGATTGTCCCTGTTGTTTGTGTAAAAAATTAAGTTATAGATTTTTATTCCACTCTCATTTCAAGAATTTACCTCTTTCAGGTTATCGTAGCAAAGAGTAAGGTACTTTTCTTTCTCATTTTTGAAATTGGGATGCTTAAGCAACTTCGCACAAGCGTCAAAAGCTGAGGAAAAATATTTGGGATCCATTTTAGAACCGTCTTGAATCCCTTCCCAAAAGAGTCTGAGACCAAAGTATTCGTACTTTGGATTGCTCAATTTCTTCGCCCGATTCAGGAAATCTATTGTATTACGACAACATTAAAAATCTGAGAAAGAATAGATTTATTTGTACATGAATTGCTCTGAGCGTTGCTGAGTGTATTCATCGCTTTGAGACTAAACTCTCTGACGAGAGTGATCGTCATTTCATTGTATTCTTCTGGTGGGATTTGAGCGATTTTCGAAAACACGAACTCGAGGGCCTCAACGCTGAGGGTGCCCGACAGGTCCACAATAGTATCGTAGACTGCTCTCACATAGTCCTCATATTTGCCTTCTGCTGATTTCCAGAGAAGGGTCAAGTGCTCGTTCGTAAGGCCATTTGTTTGCGACAAAAAGCTCAAAAGAATCGCAGATCTTTTCAGCAACTCAACATGAGTTTCATCCCCTAGAATATATTCAATGAGTTTCTCCTTGACGATCCAGTTCCTCAGTTTTTCCTGCGTGATGTACCGGAAAGGTCGCTTGTCACCAAGTTTCTTTGGGTCAGGATTTGGGTCAGCTCTGTCGATGAATTCTTTGAATTCATTCATCGCTTTAATTTTTCTCTCTAAATAAGGGCTCTTCAGCACCTTGAGTGTGAAATCGAGTTCAGCTTGCTCGGTCATCATCACGCCTTCTTTTGGGTAAATCTCTTCCCACACCGCCAGGCTTTCTCTAATGAGATTCAGCGCGCCGAATGTTTCATTTTCCTTCATTTCTTTGGGCGAAATTTTTTCCATTCTGCCGAAGAATATCTAAAAGAAATTCGAGAGCATTAGACGCATTGCATTGCTATTGTCTACCGTTTTAAACTCTCCAAAGAACTTGTCTTTTATCGACGAAGACAGTAGCCTGGAAAGCGGAATGATCATATTAATCACATACTTGTACAGATGTATTGGGAATCTCATCACTATTGCATCATTTTTCGTCTTTGATTTGCTATGGATCACATGGTGTTATGCGTTATTCTCATTAGTTTTGGCTTACTATTCCCATTTGAGTAGTTGCAGCAGTTTTTCGAATCCTCCAAGTTGTCCGAAATAGTTCACAAGGTTGACAATCTGGTTATGGTAAGTCGAGTATTTGTCTCTGGGTTTCGTCGCATAATTTTGAGAATATTGCACAAGTGTGAAATCAGTGCTCTGAGAAGTGATTCATCAGGTAAGAAAATTCCCCCCTCAAAAAAAAAGAGAAGGTACCTGATAGAGCTTTAGGCATCTGGGCACCCCTCCAAAGAGCTTAGTAACAGTGTCAAAGATTTCAGGGAAACAAGAGGCTGCAGCGAGTTTATCGCTCACGAGATAAAGCATCGGATTGACATTTCTTCCTTCAATATACTAGACAAATAACTTATATCGGCTGCAACCGCTAAACCAAAATACATCTTTCATTAAGGCTTGCATTGTCTCAAGGAACCTGACGAAGAACGTGATGTAGCCTTCCATCAAAGTAGTGATCGCTTTGAGGTCTTTCTGGTTTTTAATCGGGTTGGAATATGAAAGAATTGAGTCGATGAGGATGTATATTTCTGCTCTGATGGTATGCGTGATGTAGTAAGGGTTATTGATCAAGAAGCCTTCCTTAGATATGTTCTCCATTTGATCGATGTACTAGATAAGAAAAATGAGAAGGATGTTCCATTGAATTCATTAAAGATCTACTTTAGCGATGTACTCTCTCGAGGACTCGAGGTCAAAATCGCGGATAGAGGCTTTATTTGGCCCAGTGTATGGAGGTGTGAATTTCCTTAAAGGCGCAATTTTGCTCCCCAATAATGAGATTTGCTAATGAAAAAATGGAATAATCTTTTCAGAGGCGGAAAAGAAGTGAGGTGTACTTCATCCCACTTGTGGCTCCATCCATCAAAGTTAACCTTTGCCACATTATCCTTTATCTCGAGGATTTTTGCGACTCTCCACATCGAATAGGAGTCCATTGCATCGACATAGCTGTTTTCCAGATAAAAATCCTTGGGGTTGTAGGTTTTGAGGGCTCTTAAGCTTTCTTCAAGTTCCGTTGCTGGAGTATCTAGGAGTGATAAGTTGAAACGTGACAGTCAATACACTTACTTTCGTTTTTCGAACCGTCGTCGGATTTCATAGCTTTGGTTAAGTCTAAAATCAATTTAATTAGGCATGGATGCTTTTCTGATAGATATAAGACCTGGGATTTTTATTATTCTTCAAATCTTAAGGATCGAATGAGCTTACTCTATGTTGTTAGAAATTGGTTTTTTTCAATTTAGTTCGTGAAGATCTATTCATCATTCCTAACTCATCTGAAATTGCATCTGCTCAATGATATTTGAGAGATCTGGCTCGGTGTGTCAGGTATCTCTATCAGGAAATATTGTGGGCGGAGGCCTGCATCAGCAAGGCATATAAAGTGATTTAGTAATTTAAGGCTGTTGTTTTGAAAAACCACGTCACTTGAAAAACTCTTTCTGGTAAGAAATCACTCAGAACTTCAACTAAAATTAATTTGATCAACTATAGGTGATTCTGGATAGATACGATATCGCGTTAATATGCCTGAAAATTTACAAGAATAAGTACCCCTGAATAATTTCTGCTGTGCGCTGGAAAAAGATTTATGGCAGCATAGAATCAGTCAATTGGGAAAACAGCAAAATCTCTAATTACTTGTCCGAGAAATTATGAAGAAGAAACGTGTTTTCGTGAATAGCTTAAGAGATGATTGATCTTGAAAATGAAATTAATTGAGATAAAGCATACAACAACGTAAACCCTTATATTTCACAGGTAGAAATGTTTATTTTGGTTGGGAATGAGACCCTTCCTTTTGATAATTAAAGGAATTAATTTATCTCTTGTGTTGAAGTGATTCCCTTCATTTTTGCGAATATGCTCACTGAAACACTAGAGTTGAGACACTCATAAAGCCTCGATTATGATACTAATACCTTGGGGCATTCTATGTAAATTTTTTCATTCGTTCGTTTCTTTTTGCGGATTTGCTTCTTTGTTGTTGAAGCTGATTATTTCTACCAACAGAATTTGAGGAAACCTTCTTTGAAATAATATGAGCCAGCAATCTATCGAGCATCTGCTCATGTTGATGCTGTTGATAGACATCATTGACAGATTTATAGAGTGCGTCCTTTTTTTCATTGGGAGAGAAACTATAAGGTGATTTCTGAGTTCGAAGTTGTATTCTTCCGCTCCTTCCTGCAGTCGTAGATCTGATTGGTGAAGCATTTACTTTTTTCACCCGAACCTTCTCTTGAGAAATTTGCGTTAGTTTCTCTTTTAATTGATCGATTTCTTGTCTTAACTGGAGATTCTCTAGTTTCAGAATGAGTTCTCGATGTTCGTATGCAGTCTTATCTAATGCGAGAGAAATATTAATGAGAATTCATAGAAAATAAGTATTATCAACCGTTGATATCGATATAAGTGGGAGCTGCGAGTCGAGAAAAGCCTTTGTAGTAAAGGAAAGGTAATTCGCTTTCACAATGCAAGTTAATTCTAAACTCATAATTCATTCCTCCACCAGTTTTGTTTCTTATTCGAATCTTCGCATTAAAAATTATTGACTCGATTCGTACTTTATATCCAAAACTTTTTGCTTTATTTCTGCTGGTGCTTATGAAGTGTATAACCTGAATGTTTTTAGACTACTTGTTGCATGTTGAAGGTATGGAAAAAAATCAAACTTATCAATTGCTATCAATTGACAGAATCCCTTCTATTTCTCTCGTTTTCAATGAGTGAGTAACTCTAATTTCATCGTGTGCTCGATTATGGAATTGCAACCTTGGTTTTATAGGAATTTGAGCTGTCTTTCCAGATAGAAATAGCAGCCATTCTCAAAAAACAAATATTTTAACCTTCAACTTTGATTTCAAACATTAAGTTTGACTCGTCCCACTTTTTTGATTGGGTTTTCCCCTCTGAAGCGGAATCAACTCGTTGTTGAACAAGATTATGTTCTGTAGATAGCAATGTTTAATACAAGCTTTCTTTTCGAAAACATTATCACATACAAGAATAAAAAACTTTGAAATTTTGATATCCTATGAGTAATGATACTTCAACAATATTGAATCAACACAGTTCACAAAAGAAATTTTTTCAATTATATTATGGATTGAAATGGGAGATATTAGATTGACACTAATTCCACACTCTATCATAATTCAGTAGTTGACCTGGCAGTTTATTAGGTGTTTAAGAAATAATTTCTGAGGAGTTAGCAAGTACACAGCAGCTTTTTAAATAATCTGGAACGTTTCTCCTTTAATTTGAATTAAATTGCAAGAAACGAGATGTCTCAAAGCGACAGAAACAGGAAGGTCCTGCCACTAGGCCGCCCAAGCTCAGCCAAAGATAGCAGTTAACTAACCTACCTTCAACTTTGAACCTAATCTTTCTCCTGGTTTTTCTAGAGCCTTTGGGAAAGATGCAAGTCCTTGCTCCCGATTCTTCGAACGCTAAGATAAATGAAGCATTCTCCAAAACATTCACTACTTCATCTATGCCGAAGAAAGGTAAGCCATTAATCATCTCCGCAGCTAACTTCAGTTTCACAGAAGCCAAATTACAAAAAATAAGCAGTCAAACTACTTATCAGAGCAGCAATCCTGAAGGATCTCTCGTAGTTCTCATCTCCAATGCTCTTGGTTGATAATTTATTCTCTCATTAGACTGATCTCCTCAGCTTTACATCATCACCGATGAAAGATCTCGGTAATTGCATTCAACAAACGCGGAACTGAAAGATTAAATGAAAAATTAGATGCTAAACAGTCTCAAGAATTAAAGAAAGCAACATCAAAACCGTTCGATACAAAGCTCAAGAAGAAAGCCTCGATAACTGAAACAGACTCAGCTAAACAATCGGCCAGAGAGCATTCAATCATATCAACTCAGAATGAAACAAAATCTCGCGATCCAAATGACTTGTCTGAATGTAGATATATGCATTTCCGCCCTCAGAATGCTGATTTTCCTTTGAATAATAAATAGCGGGTCGATTTGGCAGCGTTCTTATGATTGAAGGAGCATCAAATTTAGGCGAAGACAGTTACGAGAATGTTCAATTTGCAGATTTCCATATGAAACAGAATCTCGATACAAGGTAATCAGCGCTACTACCTGTAACATCTCTAAATCGAACTACTTATAGCAGCAATATTACCTCAAAGAAAATCGTTGACGAAGAGCTAGGATTAAGCGTTAGTTATGATGATATTAACAGAAAGTATCTTCGCTTTAAATCGAGGGGTTTCTCATGAAATGTTTGTCAGACTTCAAGAGATTGCATTGCAACAGAAATCTAAAGAAAGGCTCTTCGGTGAGGTGATTTCGCACATCAAATCTCTGAAGACTCAAGACGGAGAGTCTCTGGTTGAATTCCCACAAAACTTCGATCAAGTCGTCGATATGGCCTACAATGAAGAGATGGCTCGCAAAGACCTTAAAGATAAAGGAATGATCGTTGAAGCCGATCAGAAAATATATGACTATTCTAAACATTTCCAATACGAAGGCGATCCTAATACAAACAACCAGAACGGCGGAGGCGATTCAGATGTTGAAATGGGTAGTCCTTCGAAAAAACAGAAAGACGGGGTATGTATTTTCAAATTGCATGCGTGGTATTGATATTGAATTACTTGACAGGGCCAAAAAAATGCCACCTTAGAACTTCAAAAAAAGAGAGATCAGATTAGAAAACTCGATAGACTTCTCGCTGAAAAAGAAAGAAGCTATCGAGAAATGCAATATATCGAAAAAATGAAGCAGCTAAGCGAACTTGATCCTGAAGAAGTTGGTCAGATGTCAATGGACGACTTGTAAGAAAGGTGTTATGGGCTAATGTATTGAAATTTTGGATTATTTAGGAAGGAAAAGCTCTTTTTGACGGAATGGAAAAAGAAATCGACAAGCACAAGCCAGCTGACAGTACAGTCTCCAGAAAAAAGCTCGAAGAAAGAGCCTTCAGTGGGTAAACCTTCTAAAACTCAGCCAAAGTCTGGAAAACCTACAGGAGTAGATATTATATTGTTTGTTGTTGTTCAACCTAAACGCAATTTTCATTAGTATTTCGTTCAGAAGAACATTGAAGAGGCTTTCGATCCTTATCGGGATTTTGTTACGACAAAGCTGAGTCCAGAAGACCAGAAAAAATTAGACGAATTGATTGCTGATGCCCAAAACCGCGAGAATAGTGGAAAAACCCAACAAATTCAAGAAAACCCTTTCCAACTCCCGACTGAGGTCACCAAGCGGTATTCATGACTGCTCCTTTTCAAAATACTGAGTTTTGTTTGACAGGTTGGAGGAGATCGACCAGACTTTAGAAGCTTATAACCCAGACCATAAACTATTTAGAGCAAATATTATTTCAGTCAAGGACGAGGTAAATCAACAATGCATATATTGAAAAATAATCAATTGTTATGACCTCAGTTTCTGCCCAAAGAAAAAGCTCTTCGAGAAGCTGCAGAAAAGAGAATTGAGCGAGAAAAGACAGCAGAAATCGCGAACAAACTCTATGTGAGCTCTATTACGAACTTCAGAACGCTAATCACGCTAATACTCTAGGCCATAATGACAAAGGACAAGAACAAAGAACTAGAAGACCCTGAAGAAATCGAAGTAAAATTGCAATTCAAGTATGAAAAATTCACATGGCTCGTATCAATAGGCTATGGTACAAAAAATCAAAGATTGTGGACTAGCAAAAGGCGTCGTCTTCACGCAAATTGACGAGTAAATTTTTCTCAGTTGGTTATCATAACATTGTTTTTCCGATCATAGAACACCTTTCCAACAACTTGAAGCTTTTGAAAAAGAAGCCCAGCAGCTGATAGAGAAACTCGATACGCAGAAAATGCTAAAAGAGATGGAAGAGCTCAAGAAAGTTACTGAAGTAACCCTTTTTCAAAATAATTAGTTAGCCTAACTGCAACATTCTAGACAACAATGAGCAAGGTGAAAGCCTATGAAGACAGTATCTCTCTACAGCAGAAACAAGAAGAACTCCAAAAAATGCATATGAAACGCAAAAAGCAGATCGGTGATTTCCTGAATGATTTACAACACATGCAAGAGGGAGTCCAAGACTACCTCAAGCTTGCAGGTATTTTGTGAGTCTATAATCTAGTGTTGATCGAATTCCATCTTGTTAGAGAGCACAGAGCAAGATTTAATCGAGAACCTGGATAAAAAAATCAAAGAAATGCAGAATGTCGATCCTTTAGGGGAAATTAAAGAGCTAGAAGAAGATTTTGAGAAATCCAAAGAATATTTAGAGGCCGAAGCATTGATTAAGTCTCAAGTTATGCCTCAAAAGTCCGCTGAGGACTACGACAGAGAATTCGAGGAAAAAATTAAGAAGGCACACCCAGAATTGTTCAAGGACATTCCAGAATCTGACCCTGAAGAGGAGGAAGAAGAAGAAAGCAAGGAAAATGAAGAATATGTAAGCGGATATAACTATGAACTCGGAGGAGACGATGGCAATGATGCGGTGTCTCAAGGCATTCAAGCGGACGACATCGATAGGTATGCTGATCAAATTATTCAAGCTGAGGAAAACGCCAAAGGAACGCAAGCTGATTCATAAGAAAATATTTTAAGTGCTAATTAGGGAGGATGTCTGATTATTTCAAGTGAATAAACGCTATTTATCCTCAAAATGTATCGCTTATTTTCATACTGTTGTTAAATAATGAATAGCCATTTTTGTTTGAATTGCTTTTTCAGGAGAGATTTTGCGCCAGCCTTAGATCACTCCTTGTTATGAGTGACATTGGTAAGTTCTAAACGTATAAAAATTTGGAAATATAAGAGCGAACTATCCGTTTGACCGCCTTAGTCAACTAGAAGTAAGATCGATAAATGTAAAACCTAAGTGACAAGCGACTTGAGACTGGACGTGATACTGCTGAGACAGTCCGTGATCATGTTTTTAATTGCTACTATGGAGCTTTTAATAGTTTTCAAACGGTCTTTGAATTGACTGCATAATGGTGCTAAGCATGAATTGTTAATTGCTTGCAACTCTTGATCTTTGAACCAAGTGCTCGAAGCAATTTTTCACCGCTGAGCAGAGCGCTTTTGCAGCTGAGAAAATGACTTTGGAGCACTTGCCGATCATATGTAAACGTGAGAGTAAAAAGCTCGTCCAAACCATGTGTCAATTGCTTTGCAGCAAGAAGCTACAAATTTATAAGAGTTTCTACAGACCAATGAGACACATTTTCCAAATATTGCTAAGCAGCTTTTAGACAGCACCTCACATATCTTCTCACAACAGCTGCCAATAAGTTTGCAAAATTATAAAAGATATTTTCCACAACATTTGTTGATGTTTTCACTAAGACACATACAGCAAGCTCTTAAAACAAAGGCTCATTGAGAAAGCTTTTCTTAGTTGCTTATGATATCCTATTTACTTTCGAGAGATATCTCAATTAGTGGATAATTAAGGAACATTGAAATACGGAACTTTAATAATGTATTTCCTGCAAACAGAATAATGAACATTACACTGTAGCGCAAGATTTACGATACTAAAGACCCGAGACAAGATTTTACACTATTGCAGCACTCAACAATCATATTATAAATAGCGTTACAACAATCTTTAATTGCACTGCAAATTGGCTTCACACATGACTCATAAATTGCTTTAAAACAGTCTGCAATTGCTTTACATATTGGCTTGATGCATGATTCGTAAATTGCATTGAGGCAGCTTTTCAAAGCTGAGCAACAAGGGACAAGACATCCATCGTAGATTGCTGTACAGCAATTTCCAATAAGCTTAAAGAAAGGCTTGAGTAGAGTGTTCCATGTCCATCCGCAACAAGCTGAGATCCCATTACAACAACTCTCGCAGCACGAACCGATTACTCTACAGCATGCGCTGCAGCATTTTCCTATGAGCTTAAAGTATGGCTCGAGTAAGGAATCCCAAATCCACCCACAGCAAGCCCCAATCGCATTGCAGAAAAATGAACAGCATTTCCCTATTGCTTTGCAGCAGAATGAGCAGCATTTCCCTATTGCTTTGCAGCAAGGTTCGACACAATTGAATATTTTTTCACAGACCCATGCACAGCAATCTCCAATGGCGCCACAGCATTTCCCACAACATTCACCGAGTGAATCACAACATTTCCCACAACATTCACCGAGTGACTCACAGCATTTTCCCATAAGTTCACATGGTTTTTCGAGACACTTTTCACAGCACTCGCAGCATTTCGTGCAGCATTCTTCTAAACCTTCACAAAATTTCCCCCAACATTTTCCAAGATATTCGCAAGGTTTCTCACAGAAAAACGTGAAACATCCTGCGAGACACTCACAAAAGCAATCGCAGCATTTCTCGAGAGCACCGCAGAAGCAAGCACAGCACTTTTCAACGCAGTTACAACATGATTCACATATTTCTTCCCAGTGAGTGCAGCAATAGTCACAGCAAAGATAGACGACTCCACAGGGACAGCACAAAATAGCAAGGAACACTTTACAGACTTTCATTAAAAAGCCATCATCTTCTTTAAAAAATCTAGGTTTCGACTCGTCTGGAAGTGATTGATTATTGGGAGGCTGCGGATACACCTTTGTTGAGGAAACTCTATTGGGTTCTTCTCTGTTTTGTCTCACTTCGACCAGTCTGTGGTTTGAGAGGTGATCCATGTCAGGATTCGCCATCTGTGCCGCTCTCTGTTCGTCTGTTTGCTGATTTTCTGATGCAATATTCATTGATAAGTAGCAGAAATAAAAGTTATAATTAATTAAAATATCGTTAGGAGCTCTTCAGCACGGCAAATACGCTTTATTTTAGATACCTAGCAAAAAAAGAAATTTTCAGTGATCTTTCCTCATAAGAGGAAGGGTCATAACCTCTTATTTCATTTGAAGTCTATTTCGATACAATAGTGCAATTACAACATCGAAGATTCAAACTCAAAAAAAGAGAAAAAAACAAAGACGAAAATTTATTAAAAGGATTTTTTATTTCTTTATTCTGAAGTGAAAATATAACGGCTGTGAGTAAAACATTCACAAAAAGGTTTGCGAAGTTCTTATGCGCTTTTCTCGATGAAGACGGACTGCTACTAAGCGCTTTCCAGTCATTACGAGTATTGCAAAAAAGTTTTGATTATATCCTTCTTCTGACAGAAGAATATTGGTAGGTTCTGATCTTCCTATTGAATTAAGGAGAATCCATTTGAATATTGAAAGCCTGTTGCAGATATTTAAGAGAAGATTTCTCTAAATCATAGCGTTTAAAACGCACCTTCTTCGAATTCTCTAGATGTTCATCTATATTTACCTGAAGCTTTTCGTTAACTCCGTACCTTATCGCTGAAATAGGCGGACTCTGAGTATTCTCAAACAACTCAGGCGCGTTTTCTTCATCGTCTCCAATCTTCCCGACTGTACCACTCTCATTATCCATACGAATACTCGATATTGCTCTCTTTTGCGGCAGAGTTGCTCCTTCAACAGATGACATATCTATTTGAATTGAAGAAGTTTCAGGATTAGCAATTTGGCGCTTAATAAAATTCATCAGAATAGCATGCTGGATAAGCCCCTTCGGCTCATCCTTATTATCAAGCTGCTCCGGGTTTATCAATGATTGCGGAGAGCTTGCGTTTCCTATATCAAGCTTACTCTGGAGTTCTTTGTTACCCTTCAACCGTTTCACGACATTACTGAGCTTATTAGCAGCTTCCTCTTGTTTATTTCTTACTGATCCAAACTCATTATACATTTCTGAGAAAGCCTCTTTTTTTTCAAGCTCTCTTTGCATTTTCTCAAGCGCCTGCTTCATGCCTGTATCAAGCCTCTTAAGCAACAATTTGTTTAGCAGGATGCTATCTATACTCGTGTCCTTCTTCAGTCGTTGGTACGCGTCAAACAATTTCATGAAAGGACGGAATTCAGAGTAATGTCCAGCTGAATCTTCTTGTCGTCCTCCAGTCCGTCGTATTCGCCGTAAATCAACGAAAGAGGTGTTTCGTTTTCTGCCAATATATACTTTCTCTCTCTCAGGGATTTTTAAATAGGGTTTTGGAGTATACGCAAATACCTCAAGTTGATCGGGATTGAAAAAGAGTTCTTTGAATTTCTGAAATTCTTGGAGTTTTTGGGTTATATGTATGATATCCATATCCTTTCTCAGTTCCCGCTGGGCCATTTTATATAATTTCCTTCTAGTTTTGAGGCGAGATTTGCAGGGACAGCATCCCGTTAGAAGACTGAAAATATACTGCATGAAATTAAAAAAGAGGTTTTTGTCAGCGAGAGACTCGGCTAAATTCTCGGTCATTGACTTTAATTGCGCTTCTACTTGACTAGGGTCTTTGGAGCTTTGCGTCGTTAGTTTCAGCTTTTTTTGCCAGGTGGTTATCTGTTTCTGGCGATCAGCGTCCTCAACGCTTTCGAATTCATAGACTTCATTCATCACTTCCATGTTGTAGGAAAATCTGTTATAGAATATCGCGACAGCTCCTAAAGCAGCGAGGTAGATCTTTAACAATCCTCCTAGACTCGCCAGAACAGCCGTGAGCGTCGAATATTCTCTCGTATAATTCGCTATTAGCTCGTCTCGGCTGAGCAAGAGGGAAAAGAGTGTGCTATCTTTGAGGCTCGAAGTAGTCTCTCGCCAATTATCATAAATCGTAAAAGCAGTCGTAACGTTCTGCTCGCTAGAGGAATAGATGTTCGAGTAAGTCGTGATGACGTTCTCTCGGAGTTTCATACTAACCGTTTTCTTTATCGAATCTGCTGGAAGCGGCCATTCTAAATAAAAAATCTTCTTTGAAAGTGGGTGTGTGAAGTTGAGAAGATCAAGGACATTGTCTGAATACACCAATGCGATTGACATTTCTTCATTGGCTAGAGCCTGATCAATTTCGTCATCAGATTGACAAGTATAATCAAAGCTGTACGAACTGCTGCCGTTCTTACACCGCGAGACCTGCAGCTCGAGCCTACTGAAATTATTCACCAACACGCTTCCGCGCAGATCAGCTTCAAAATTGCTGGGACAGAGCAAATTGGCCATTCCAAAAATTGGGAAATTCACACTAAAGTTTCCAAAATTTTCAGAAGTACATTTTTGAAGAGGAATACTGGTGTAGAGCTTCTGCATGGTGTCGTGAGTGACAATATAAAGACTAAAACTCAAAATCATTCGATTAAAGTCGAGATCTTGATTCCCTTTTACGCTGAGAGCAAAAATGAAATCAGATGGAGTGAGATGAATGGAATTTGAGGGATCGGCATCGAAGTTTTCCAGAGAAGTTATTACTGGCTTGGAGTGGTTTATTGAATTACTGAATAGGTAGTAGGATTGCCAAAGAGCGAGAGCCACAGCGATCAGAGTCAAAATTCCGCCGAGAGATGTTCGGTAGAGATACTTTCGATTGATATGTAAGCGTACATCCTGTCCGAACAGATCGAAGATTGATAAAAACGTTGGATAATCGTCTAAGAATTCGCTTCTCTTAGTGGCGGACATGTAAATACTGTGAATCTGAATCCTTGAAATAATTTTTATCAATAGTTTCGTTCAGACACTATTGCGTTGAGACTAAATTAAATGTATTCACTCTAACGCATGTGTTTTAAGGAATAACGAAAACCAAAAAACCATTATAGATTATTATAGCATTCGTCAATCATCACAAAAAGTGGCATTGATGGCTATTTTTTAATACCACGTAGAAAAGAGAGATTCCGTTCTCAGATTTGAAGATAGTTAAGGCCCGATCATTCAAAGATTGTTGGATTCAAGTGATTGATTAGACAACAGAATTGGATTGCGCATTGACGATCTTAAATACTGTTATTCTGGAAGGATTGCTAGTTAGTCAGTTTTCTTTAAAAATATGAAATAGGGAGATGTAATACAATAGGAACGAGATTCCAATAAGTGCGTACTTTTCTTAACGGACTTGTAGTAATTGATCGATTGGCTTCAAGAAAAATCAATGCGTCTCCTTTTTAGCAATTTTCGTCCCGACAATATTTGCAGCATAATGTGATTGGAATAAATAGTGTAATTTAACTTTTGGTTTGTTTGTGTCGATTATCTGGGAAATAGACAATCAGATTCTACTCCTAAATACTTTCCGAATATTTTCAAAAAATACAGAAAACTGGCCTGGTAAACAGTTCTAAAGTATGAGTTCAATTAATCCATAATCGTCTTGAGTAGCATTTATCTTTCACTCTAATTACTAGAGCTCAAAAATGGCGTTATTTATGTTAACTATTCTCATGAGGATGCAATATTTTGTTGTTAAAATACCCTGAGGCAATTCATTGTAACATTGCTCTTAGAATTATGGATGCCAATAAGTTTATACCCATCTGTATTTTCCTTCTTTGTTGTTAAGGTATCAATTGATTTTTATGTAAGTCTATGAGCTTCCTGAAACATTATAGCTTGAGTAGAAACTCTTACCTGAGCTGAAATTATTGTCAGGAACAAAGTCTTTGACATTGAAAATCGATTTAATGAATAGATACGAAAGGCCGGGTTAAGTGTGAGATTTTAAAACCCAATAATTAATATTGGAAATTGAATAGCAGTTTGGGCTTGAAAGATCAGTACTAATGCAAACAGCAACAGACCAAGTCGACTTAGGCAATCCATCATCCGTTCGCTCTATGATCCAAAAGGGCGTTGATCCAAAACCAAAGCTCATTGAATTCTGCAAGCCATCCTGCAAATGGTTCCAAGATAAACTCGGCAGATGCGAAAGTGCCCTCAAGAGCATGAAGTCTGCTGACCCTGAGAAAAATTGTATGTATCCTCTTAGAGATTGGGTCACTTGCATTGAATCATGCGTAAATTGCCCTAAAACCCCCAAAATTCACTCCTTTTTTCAAATTAGGTCCAACCTAAGATTCACAGCCAGTTAGTGGGACAAATCTAGGCGAAACTACCGACATCATATACGTGCGGTCCCTCAATCATGCAAAGATTAGAGACTAAAAGCTTGATTCTAACTTTCTAACTGTAAAAAAATCTGTGACAATTTTCATGTAATTGAGGTCGATTGCTCTCAATAAACATTATCAAACAACGAATTTTGTGATTCTCTCCAGCTAAGAATTTGCAGTCTCTTAAACATATTGGATAAATAAGATCGGCTCTTTCGTCTCAACTTACTTCCGCTGCGTAGCAGAAAGAATATATTGAGATGCATATATGGATATTTTTATAGAAAATTATGTGATGAATGTTGGGAAGTAAGCTCTAGCGAAATGATGGGCTGCAATATTAATTCTGAAAATTTGAAGTTAACATAGTTCGATTCGATTTGAAGCTATAATCCAATTTTCAATATGTTAAGCCATGATGCTACAGCTCATAATATTTGAACCCTAATAAAAAAAATATCAGATGCTTTCAATTCAAACAATAAATAAACTTTTTGAATTGCTATTTGAGAGGTTCATTGACATTCCACTGGATCGGCCCTACTTTCGAAATTATACTCAAAATTTGTAGTAAATCCTCAAAGATATCCCAATATATTAAAAAAATATAATTAAAACAAGAAATCTTTAGCGTGGCCTTAGATAATGCGCATGAAAACCTATTTCATATTGTTTGTATCTACAATGACAGTGAGTCTAATACTGTTAAACGAAGGGGTTGCGGTCGCACATCCAGAATCCACACAACAAAATCCGCACACTCACACTGAAAAAGTGCAACGTCATGATCATGAGCATCTAAATTCTCATCATAGTCATGATCACCATGACCACCATGGTCATCGACAGGACTCTCATCCCCAAAACGATGATAAATTTTATGTCAAGCGATTCGCAAAGAAAATTATTGCAGGGATGGAATATCTCACCAATCGATTGTTAAAAACATTTTATGGTTTCGACGAAAACAAAGGAGTTCAAATCGTCATGGGAATTTCTTTGGTTTCATTCATTAACTTCCCCCTCTATCTCATTCTTAAAGCTATTTCTTCCATATCTCCTGGCAGCTTGAAATTGATGATGTGCTTTACCATTGGAAGTATCATCGGCGACACATTTCTACATGTAGTTCCTCATCTCGCTCTGCATCAATCTTCCACGAAAACGCACGATTCGCACTCACATCATCACCAATTTCCAGATAGCTACTACACAATCCTCGCTGGGATACTGGTGTTTTACGCCTTTGAAAGAATAATGGTCATAGCACTATCTTCAAAGCCTGCAAATAGTACAACTTTACTTGCTTTCTATGGTGTTAACCGGAAAATTTAGAAGTTCATTCTAACTCCACAAGTGGGAAAGGTCACGAGCATGATGGGGGTTCCCATGATCACGACGACCACGGCCATCACGGGCATGTTGTATGGATGCATCTCGCTGCTGATTTTTTGCATAACGGGTTGGACGGTCTTGCAATAACTGTCGCGTTTTTCAAAAGTAAGTTTTCCAAAATCTCTCGATTTACTGTGATTCTTGTAGGTACTCAGTTTGGTATCACTGTCTCATTAGCAACGATTCTACACGAACTCTCTCACAAAATCGGAGATTATGCTTTTCTTGCAAAAAGAGGGTTCTCTCTACCAACAATTTTGTCGATTCAATTAATCACATCGACCGGAGCCTTAATTGGAGGATTATTCGGTATTTTATTATCTCTTACATTTCTGTTCTGACACATTTACTCTTAGCGCTTTCTTTTACAAGTGAAATTATCGACCACCTATTCGGATTCACGATAGGGTCATTTTTATATCTCACTCTGTCTCACATGTTGCCTGAGATCGCACAAATTGCGAAGGGCGAAAAACGAGGTTTGTCTAACCTTATTGAAGAGATGATTTGTTTCACTATTGGTTTCTATTTGATGCTTGTTCAAGTTCATACTCATGCTCATTAGGTTATATATGAAAGAATGAGTTTGTATTCTACTTCAGCAAAGCTATTATAAGTCAGTAAGAACTCCACAATTTTGACTTGATACGAATTGATTTTATGAATAACAAGATTCTTCATTATTATTCAACTAAATTAATGTTTACAGATCTTTTGCTTTGCGAAATTCAGTTTTGATAAATAAGTTGGAGTAGAGTCGTTAAATTTTTCAAAACAAATTCATTCGATTCGCATGCAAGACAGTCCTGCTTTAAATCGAAGAACTTCAAACGACAGTCTCGCCTCTGTGGCGACTGAAAGAAACCGACTGCAGGTTCCAACCCGAGAATCAATTGTCCTTCGAGAACTCAAAATAAATAATATGGAATCCATCAATACGAGAGCACATACAGAGAGTTATCCTACATGGCAAACGAATAATCCAGATCCAAAGACTTCTGATAACAGATATGGCTCACCAACCAACGAAAAAGACGAAACGATTCCTAACATCAATTTGGGTCACCTCTTAACGACAATTAGTACTTCTCCAGGCAAAAAGTTCAGGTTGTATCCTGCGAGGAAACTCAGTCTCTCGGTTGGAAATTCAGGATTGCTTCGTAGTCTGTTTCGAAAGTATAGTGAAGCCAAGGATGGGTTAAATGAGGGAGGATATAGCTCTCAATTACACTCAACCATTTATGATATGAAAAATGAGGTCAGCGGGCATCCTTTAAATGTGTCTGAGGTGAAAAGCTTGAATCTCAATCCTACTGACTCAGCTCGTTGTCAGAATTCGCATATAAACAATCTCATGTTTCAATATAAAATGGATGAGAACTTTCAATCGAGAAGAGCCATTAGCCCAACTTTACTAGAAACAGACGCTATTTTCACAAATCGGAGGTCTGCTGCAATGAGTCAGGCTAGTCACCGTGAATACGGTGCAACAACTCCTCTATTGAATGAAAGATGCATCACTCCAAACAGATCAAAAACAAGGCTTCAACAGGCTGAAGAGAATCTTAATCAGTCAAGGAACCCTTTCATGAAGAAAGTAAACAATGGCGCTCATTCGATCGATCCTTACGATTTACCGAGAAAAAGTGAAGAGTATGGAGGAAGACCCCACTCAAGTACCAGAAATATTCCTCCTACGATTGACTCTGGCAGCACAACCTCAGATTTTAAAAGTCCTCAGAATGAATTGAAAAAGGATACGAAGCATTTGAACTCAACCATTAGATCTAAATCAGTGAGCTCGTCAGCTTCCAATCAAAATGTTGGTCCAAGGCTCAGTATGGCGATCTTGGACCAGCCAGTTCTCGCAGAGAACGAAGAGCCTTCAGCTAGAACAGACCACCCCTCCATCGCCTCAGAGTCAATACATCTCGACCTCCGTGCAAACAACAACTTTGCAACAAAGCAGTCAGAACCCATGGGAAATAACAATCGATTTGACTGGAAAGAGTTTTCAACAAGAGCGGCGCTCGCTCATAATCAGTTTCGATATGCGGACAATTGTTTTACAAAAGATCTGCGTGAACTCGACAAGTGTCTGAAATCGGTTGGGAGGCTGCAAGCGAATCCTACATCTGGCAATAGCAACGCTATCCTCCAAGTAGAGTATAATTCTACGATCTTGTCACCTGCTAGGTCATGCAGTTCGAATAAATATTGTGAAAATTCACTTTCAGAGCCAAGAAAGCAAGATATTACCCCACAAATCTCCAAAGAGCAGCCATTATTGGACAAAGAAGCTCTGGTGAAGAAAATCACAGCGCAGGTGTCTAGTGAGTTGGATCGAATCTTCGAGTCGTTTAAAAAGAAAGGACGGTGCACTGTGAGCGATCGATCGATGAGTGTGGACCGAGACAGAAGATTTTCTGTAAATGATAGCGGAATTAATCATAGAAGAATTGAAGAGTCTAACATCAACCATTTCAATTTCAGTGATATCAAGTCGATTTATTTGAGAAGCCCAAAAGACGAAATGAGATCTCCAGAGCAGAGTTTCAACAAGCAATCACCGAATTTCGAAGATAAATTAAGCTCTGCCGACAAAATTCTCAACTCTTTAACACCAGAGATGAGAGAAAAACAAGATATGAGAACCAATACTCTTGAAATCGGAGACTTTTGGGATAGAAAAGAGAAAATGCCACAGTCGCATGAAGCTAAAACATCGCTGAAATCTGGGAAATATGATGGGTTTATCAGCGACTTCCAGCATGTTGTAGAACGTCCCACGAGGAACTCTATTAATAAAGGGTCTGAGAATGAAAAGGAGAGCAGCGAAAAAACCCTCTTTGGTGATACAAGAGGTGATTTTTCTCTCGAAGGCAACAATAACCGTTATCTGTTAGTCCCTAAAGGAGCGGATTTACCACAAATTGATGAATCTAGAAATGAAATCCTTGAAACAGAGTCAGTAAGGCAACTGAGTGCACATATCGATGATGCAGAAGCCAACCTTCTAAAGGAAGAAACCGATGATATCACTATGGCAGCAGATAACTTGATACCGAAGGGTAATAATGAGGCTCTCATCAGCGGGCCTGAAAAACTAGATGCTGTCCTTGAAGCAAAATTTTCCGTTTATACAGAGTTTTTCACTCCGAGACATGAAGAGTCTGTGAACTACGAGGCGATGTTCTTAAAGAAGCAGAGCAAATGCTCTTCACCATTGAAACCTTCTATCGTCGTTTGTGAGGAAGCTTCACAACAAAGAAATAATGAAGAAGAGACGAAAGGGAAAACTGCAACGAGATACGCGCAAAACTCGGAAAAAATAAACGCATGTGATGCTTCCTTATCCCTTATTAACTCAGAAGAAGCTGGAGATACTAGTCTTCAACATGCCTTGACATTCGAGTTACAAGCTCAAACAAGTCGATCATCCCCTGAACGACATCGTTCTGTGAAGTCTGAGCCTAATTTGGAAGGCTCAGCTACTACTCATAAAGATCGAGAAGTGCCCCTACCTATGATAAAAAATGAGAAAAGAACTGAAGGCACAGGGAATGCTGCACCATTAGTTAGATCTGTGAACGGTTTTGACCATGATCTGCCAACTGAAACAGAGTCCCCCCAAGCTCTGGGTAGCCAAAGCACATTGGATAATGTCTCGATGCAGCCAGGTTCAAAGAAGTGGTAATTGAGCCTATTTCAAAAGCCTTATAATTCTAATATCTCTTCTGTTAAATAGGAGCAGCTCAGAAGAAATTAACCACGAACTTAACTCTTTACAGAGAATCAATTCCGACCATATCGATGAGTATTGTGCACAACTCGACTCACGAAGTGCGTTTCAAGGCTTTCATGATTTATACAAGTATTTTGCAAATATTCTCATTTAAGCTGCAGCTATTATCATATCAAATAGAATCATCTTTGAGAAAAAGGATGAGAGTTTGGATCCCCAAACTCAGGCTGAGCTTTTCAAAAAGATTTACAAGCAAACATTGGAGTAAGTTGCAGTTACGATACGTTTAATGGATCTCGTTTTTTGTTAGAAAAGCCACGGCCCTTCGAGAGAGCTCCAATTCCAGCAGCTCAAACATTCCCGGATTTAAAGAAGCCACTGAAGGTAATTACTAAATTATTTGAGTTGCGACCATTCCAACAATTTACAAAGGTCTTCAGAGTGGCGATAATGTTGAAAACTCTTTAGCATTCCTCCCTGACGGATTTAGGTAATTCAAGTTTGAATAACAACTTGAAGCTCACAAAACTGCTTATAAATAGTTCTCCAAAGCCAGAAAGCAAATTAACCCTACGTAGCTCAGAATGCGACCTCGAAATTCAGAGCCCCATCACCAGCCAACAAGAACGATTAGAAGCCCGTCATTATTCAAATTCAATGTCAAAATCGCGTCGATCTTATGATCTTCAGCAATCTAAGGAAAAAACTGGAAGAGTTCTTACGAAATCGGTGAATAATTTAAAAGACAGCCAAACTCGAAAGCAAACTCTGGTACAAGAGAACTATATAGGCGACAAATCTCCACAGAGAAGGTCACAACCTAAAGTTCCCAGCTTGACTCTAGTTAACCCCGTCAAAGAGCCCAAGTATGGAATTTGTGACCAACAGCCGAAAAATGTGGCTCCAGTGCGATCTAATAGCAATAATGGGCGCTCTTCAACGTTGAAACTCGCCAATAACAAAAATGAGAGCAGGCCAAACAGCAGAAAGAGGACTCAAACAACAACATTTGTTTCAACAAGCTACTATGTGTTGCCTCCATCAGGGAAAAACTCCTTAGTCGACGATGAATTAAAAGAGGAGGCTCCTAAAGCAGAGAGAAAGCAAACTTTCCTTCGAAACCAGAAACCTGAGGTCAGTCAAGCGAAAAAGCAAAAAGATTTTCGAAAATAACTTTCATTACTTTGAGTTTTTTTGAATAATGTAGTTAGTTGTTGATAGTTTTTCAAACAGTTAAATAAATTAATTTTCTTTTCAATCTGAAACCATTTCAACGAATCCAATATAATTTTTTCTTCAATACAAATGACCTGATAATTGCTGGACCCTCTCCATTCTAACAATGAAAATGGTATCTTGATTGACATGGAAAATCCACCTTTGAATCTATACGATCATTGTAAATAGCAATATCCTCAGGGATGTTGACAATCACAATCGATCATAGGAATACAAACAAATTTTCATATTTAATGAGTTAAATGAAGATCATGAAGGTCCATAGGAATGCCGTATTTCTTCTTAATCTACGTAGAACAAATTCTTAAAGCTATTTCCTAAGAATTAACTTTACAGACCTATCAGAGAGAGCATGTTTGTTTTTTTTGACAGGAATTATGTAAAACTCCTTGATATAAAATTTGTGAACTCACTGTACACGGCATTAAGCCCTAGCCATGGCTTGTCATTATATAAAAAATAGCTAACGGCTTGAACATGGACTTGTAACTATTATTACAAAATAATACAACATCGAAAACTCTACTACTTTCCCGAGCATCTAGCAGTAGGAGTAGTAATGGAAAACTTTAATCTCTTTTGAGATGTATTTATGCCAAATTCGCCGAATTTAGCATTCTTGTTTGACAAAAATTTTTTGTTCTGGTGTTTCTTCGATTTTCATTTCATTTGACTCTGCAGGGTCTTTCACCGTTTTATCTTTCTTAGTCTAATCGAAGTAAGTTAGAACGATGATATCAATGTGAAGGAGGATTACCAAGCGGTTCTGTAACAAATAGCATTTATGGCATAGCCCAAGCGCGTAGAGCCTGTCATGAGAGCAATTCCAAGGCTTTCTGTCTCTACCATTACGATTGTAACAGCTTCCACATTGACCTCTTGCGTAATGAGGTCTATTTGGATGTCCGCAAGTGTTTTTTCTTCTGATACTAAATAAATGAATTAGACCAAATTCATAATTAACGAGCTTACTGAGTGACTTGGTTCTTTTTTACAGGGATATAGACACCGTCGATGTTACGGTAAGTCTCATCTTCCTCAACGTCTTCTTGATTCTCAACAGGCTTCGCTGTCTTTATCTTCTTCGTCGAGTATTTCTTCACCATAAGATTCCATAATCGGTGTGATTTTTGACTACAGGCCTTCATGTTGATACTTCCTTCTGAGGTATCATCACCAGAGTCTTTAGAGGGAGTTTGAGAGCTAGTTTTTTTAGTTTCCAGCTCAGAAATTGTTGGAGATAAAGTCGGTGATTTTTCGATGATGGGCTCCGAAACCATTTCGTTTGAAGCGCGGTCCAATAATTGGATTTGCGACTGGATTGGTCGGCACTTTCCTTCGGATATGCTTGTGGTAAGGATCAAATACTTGAGGTAGTCTTGCATGCTCTGGATGGCAAACATACTGGCAAGCTGAGCTTGCATCATATGTACGGTACTTTGAGGCTGGGTCTTGGAAGGGAACATTTTGTTTTCAAAAACTGATTTGAAAAGAAATTTGTCAAAGACAGAAATTGATTATTGTTGCCAAATGAGGGTGCTTATAATTGGTTTTAATACAAACGCTCAGCTCTTAGATCCGTTATTTTATCAACGACTGAAATTAAATGGGTGTTCTTTTATATATTAGAGGACTGCTAATGAGCTATCTGTAAAAGTACCCGTTATAATTATAATGTGCACAGATTTTTTGCGAATTAGAAATCCTAAATTAGTCAAAGCACGGAAATAAAAAACGAATCCGGTTCTGATTTATTCGCCACCTGAGTAACTCATAACGAAGTTAGTTTCTACGCATGAAATGAGTCGAAGCAAGGTAGCCCGAGAATTGTAAACTGTGGCCGAGATCCCATTGCGAATTCTGTTGCTTACGTTAAGTATATACTCGGTTTCCTCGCGTCATTAGCAGGATATTTTCAAAAGTAGGATTTCCGTTGAAGCCAAATCGAAGCACTCCTAACTTTTAAACAAAATTAAAACAGACCGTGATTCACAATTAAGTCTCTTCATTAATCGAATAAAATTTGTTTATTGTTGTAGTAGTTGGGCGTTTTTTTTGGTAGTCATTCTGGGTGAGGCAGCCTTTTACGAAATTGCAAGAATTGAAGCAATTGCAACAGTTTAGGCTAAGCAAGTGAGTAAAAATAGTTAGCTAAGGTTCTATAACGAAATGAAAAATCTTGACTGTTAGATTATTTTTCGAAATGGAAAGAATTTGCAACTTCAAAGAAGTCGGAGAGTTACGTCTCTAAAGCATAGAATAGCCATAGCTGCTACTTTAAATACGCTGTTAGAGCTGTTAGAGGTCCGCAATAGCTGGTTATTGGTATCAATGAGGCATTATAGCGGTTAAAAACTCTTATTATCGAAAAAAACTGCGATCGAATTGCAGTTGTATGCTAAACGCATTAACCAGAGAGAGGATAAAAGAACTGAGCTGCTTTACGGGCGGAATGTGCCGCTTTGAAAGAAACCCCGAAAACTACTTATTCATCTTTTCATACATTCATTGCAAACTGCAAATGAGACCGCGTCTTTTAATTCGTCTTTATTCACCTACTGAGAAGTATGGGAGAAGAGATGATTCGTAGAAGATGTATCTCAAGCGAAATTACCGCATTAGATAGCGATCAAAATAGTACGTAATTTATTGCGACTAACTCTCAAACAAACTGATTAATACGAACTGTTAGCTGTTTAGTCAATAACGAAAAATTCTATAAACTCACATTCTTGTAACGAAATCAGCGATACTACCGATAGTTTATGTACGTACTCAAGAGTTAAAGAAATTCTCGGCACAACCTGAAAAGCGAACGAAAATATATCAAAACGTAATGTCACTAAAACGAGTCAAAAATGCCTATGAGCAGCAAACCTACCCTGTGTCGAAACCCCTAGAAAAATGTATTAGATATTATATTGAATCTTTCGAGATTATTCATTGGAATGCACTGAATGGGTTTACCAGGGGAGTCGTATTAGTGAGGATTAATAGGTTTTGCTAAGTTTCTGAATTTTTAGACATCTAGACTAATAAATTCCGTGCTATGCTTACATTAATGATGTGAAATTTATGGATGTTGAATTTTTTTCAGCGAAATCGAGTAGAGAGGAAGGGGATATAGGATAATGTCAGCTTTATAGCAATAAGAAAAGTGGACGATGGAAAAATTATTTTACAATAAATACTTGCATTTTTAAAAAAAAAATGTTGCCTCAACTATTTAGTTGTTTTGTTGAGAAAAAACAAAGGGTGACCAACAACTTGGGGTCAAATCTCTTTTGACCTAGCTTTGGATCATGAACAAAATTGAAGAAATACTAATCTCAATGCATGAGCTTTCAGGAATCAAATAAGCGACAAGTCAGACACAAAACCTCAAAAACTCAAAAACTCGCGAACAACTGAACAAACAGCGTCGTTTCGACTACAAAGCTGTTGAATGGATTGAAAATGAAGGCAGAATATTTGAAAAATAAATTCCCTCCAAGTACAAAATTCAAAAATTTACCCGTTTTTGATCAATAATATCTTTTGATAAAATCACTCTCATACCCATTGCTTCTTTTTATCTACTGGTGAGAAAGGTCCTTTGATGAGTATTATTCACTCATGAGAGCTAATTTCTTACATTCGAGAGAAATTTGGAAACTTGTCGAAATGGGGTATCTCAAGGCATCATTTAATATTCATAAAAAAATAAGCTTGATTATGCTGAAATGATCGTCACTCAAAATTAAATACAACGTGGAAATAGACAGATACTGTAGAAAATCTTTACTTTTCAAATGCAAAAGTGAACATTATCAAATGATTAATTTATTTCTCCAAACAAAGCAATTATACAATAATTTTGATCAAGAATCATCAAAGAACGACTAGTCGGTCTAGTTGGAAAATCTTTCATCAATTAGTAACATAATTTGAGGTCCTAACTGAATTTTAGAACTTCATCACATTCCAATTCAATTTTTCTAGGCAACAAAAAATAATCTCATACTTCGAACAAATGGTGCGGAGTAATATAGCACACCAAAAGAGTATGCAGTCCTGCAGCGCAACAAGATACATCTATTTGTAAACAAAGGTAATGAGTTGATTTCGTCGTATTATTAAATTTTATCATTAAACGAATCTTTTCTTACAAGAGGAAGCAGAATGAGAAAGAGTAAAAGCAAAAATCTTTTTCTTCTGGCCCAGAAGACTCTTTTGCTGCGTTCTTACACGACGATAATCAGGTCATATCCCATAAAACTCAGCTCCTATGACAGCGACTACGAGGAATAGTCCGTTTGAATGCAGTTTTAGGAAACCTAAGGCATTTGGTGACCGATGACAATCATATCCGACAAACTTCCAAGGGATTTAGTTACAAGCTGGAAAATTGCAGCTTACACATTTCTTCGATAAGCTTGGTACAAAGTGTCATGCTGAACGCATCTGGTTCCCAGGCTACTAACGGACGACCTCAAGAAGAAGAAGGAGAAAAAAGAAGAGCCTAACTTAAATTCAGATAAAGACGATCCAGAAATATACATACAAAAAGGTAGGGTAATCTGCCTTAATGATGGTGAATGCAAAAAGACAAGC
>ENA-UOUE01000358-UOUE01000358.1-compost-metagenome-genome-assembly--contig:-NODE-358-length-37753-cov-20.768633_pt1 | contig 37753 bp, 23 predicted proteins | sample MGYA00238146_ERZ747223 | MGnify/ENA primary metagenome ERZ747223 (study PRJEB28781, sample SAMN06268865) | compost metagenome | isolation source: single cell | place: USA: California, Emeryville, Joint...
CCTGGTTCTCCCCTTGCTCGAGCTTCCATTCTGCAAGCGGACCCTCATCGAAATATCTCATATCGCTATCATGGAGTTTAATCAGCATCGTCTCCAGATACTCAAGCATTCTTTCATATTGCTGCCCTTTTCGCTCAAAAACTTGCTTATTATGGTTATTTCTCTTAGTAACGTTCTGCACCAAGCTCTCTGGGTCCTCAGACCCGACATTGCCTTTCTTTATCTTTGCCCCTGACTGCTTGTCTCGCATTTTCAAAAATTGAATGATTTCTTTCTTTTCGCTTTCTTGGCTGAATTGATTAATGTCTTCAGCGAGATTGATAAGATGCGTCTCCATTTTCTTCTCCTTCTCCAAATATTCTTTCTTTTTTTCTGAGTATTTTTTCTTCAAGTCTTCATACTTCAACCCTAATTTCTCCCCAGATTCTTTCGCTTGTGTGAGTTCAAGTTGCTTTCTTAGCATTTCCTCTGAAAGTTGTTTCAACTCCCTAGTTTTCTCAGCTAACCGTTCATTTACTCGGCTGATTTCTTTCGTATGCATATCTTTGAGATTCTCCGTCTCGACTTTCAGCAAAGAAACCGTATTTTGCAGCTCTTGGATTTGGTTTTTGTAGCTTCTGTTGCCTTCTTCGCTTCTAGCCAGCGCTTGTTTGCTCTGCAAGTATTCAATTTGCAATGTCTCTTTGCTCTCGCTTACCTGCTTAATCATCTTATTCAGATTTTCATTCTCTTCTTCAAGATACTTCGCCTTTACTTCGAGATTTATCGCCTTGATTTTCAACTGCTCGCTTTCAGTTTGTAACTGCTGAGTGAGTAAAGATAGCTTCTCCTTGCTCTCTTGAAGGATAGCCTTCTCGCTGGCTAATTTCTCTTTCTCGAGTTCAAGCTTTGAGATTTTCTGGGCAAGTCCCGCTGCATTCGCGTCCATCGCTTTGATTTTTTCTTGCTGAGCGAGTTGTTCATCGTTGCTTCTCTTAAGGCGTTCTTCCAGTTCTATGGTCCTCTCTTCGTTTTTGAGCATCAGAGCTGTGTAGTTGGCCATCATCGAGCGAGATTCTTCGGCTTCTCGCTTTAGTTTAGTTAACTCGGCTTCTTTTTCTTGAATGGTATTCTCATGGATGCTCGCTTGTTTTTCTTGCGTACTAATCACAACGACCAAACTATCTTTCTCTGCTATCGCCTTATTTCTCGCGAAAGTCACCTCTTCTATTGTGGCCTGTAATATATTGATCTTCTTCTCAAGGTGGTCTTTCTCAGTCGTGGCACTTGCAGATAAAGTTTTTAGATTTCCTAGTTCAGCCTTGAGTTTCTCAATTTCTTCATTGGCTCTCGAAATTTCATTATTGGCTCTCTGAATTTCATGATTGGCTTTCTGAAGTTCGTTTTTATATTTCTCCACTTCCAATTTTTGCGTTTCAGTCTGCGCGCTCCAGGCCTCAGCTTCAGTTCGATATTTTTCTATTTCCTTTTTCTGAGTAGCGCCCTCCGTCTTATATTTTTCAGCCTCCATCTTATAGTTATCAGCATCTGTTTTATATTTTTCAACCTCCATCTTGGCATTCTCAATTTCTTTTTCGCAGTTCTCAATCAAAGCTTGACGTCTCTGAATCTCTTCCTTATACTTTTCTATCTCCGCTTGATATCTTTGAATTTCTTCTTTATTTTTTTCAATCTCAACAATATATGCCGCAGACTCGGTCTTAAATCGTTTTTCAGTCTCTACTCTCGCTGCCTGTGCCTCTTCTCTCCATTTCTCTGCCTCATTTTTGCATTTTTCGAGTTCAGCATCTGCCTTCACCTTTTGTTTCTCTATTTCCGCTGTAAATGTTTCAATTGCCGCTGTGAATGACTCGATCTCAGCTCTATACTTCTCAATCTCACTTTGAGAGCTCTCGATCTTGCTTTTATATTCCGCTATCTGCACCTCCTGTGTTTGGATCATCTCTTTTTCCTTCTCCGTATTCGCCTTTTCATTTTCAAGCGCTCTTTTGTATTGCTCGATTTCTCCTCTTCTGACTTCCACCTCCTTCTTCAACTCACCTGTCTCGCTCTGTAACTTAAATAATTGCGCCTCGAGCTCTTTTAATTGATCAATTAACCTTTGTCTTTCTTGAATCGAATCTCCCTTGAGTTTTTCGCAGCTGTTTCCAGTGGTTTGGAGCTCCTGAATTCTCGAAAGGATTGTCTCAAGGTTATTGAGTGATAAATACTCGATGCCTTGAATATCAGATGCTTGGGAGTTTGAAACTGAGTCAAGACCTATTTGCAGCACGCTCTGTATCTGCATGAAGCTGTCTCGGAGTTTAATATAGTTGAAGAGCAGCTCGCCGTGCTTTGTTTTCAGATCCTCGAAGTGTAACAGCAATTCTTTCTTCTGCTCCTTAGTAGCCTTAGTTTCAGACTCCAACTCCTGGATTAAGCTTTCTAATTGCTTGATATTCTCTTGGCTGACCACGAGACTGCTCGGCGCGAATTTATTCGCATCAGCTATGACTTTTCGGATCAGCTCGTCTCGTTTGTCCAGTTCGCTACGTAAAACATCGATGACCGCATTCAATTGATATTCCTTTTGATCATATAAGTCCTTCTCCTCGATTCTTTGCGCACGATGCTTATTAAGACTGATCTGCAATTCTGCAAGGGTTTCCTCGAGGCTCACGATTCTGAGGCCTGACTCGGCTGTTCGTTGCTCTAGCTCCTCGCATCGTTTGACCCAGCTCTCAAGCTCGGCTTCTTTTTTAAAGAATTCTTCGCTCATTTTGTTGACGACCTTGGCCTCTCCGTTCAAGAAGTTATCAATTCCATCAATTAAGACTCTCTCTCTTTCAATGGAATCTGCAAGGCCAGCTTTCAATAGGTCATTCGTCAAAGTTACGACTCCTCTTCAGGGAATATTAATATTTCATCAATTGGTTAAGCGTTACCTTTTCTCAGTGGACTCAAATAAATCTGATGGATTCACCATGATCGAAGAAAGTTCTTCTCTGGCGCTAGCTGCTATGGAGACTTTTGGCTTGCTCAGCGTCTCGTATTTTCTTCTGACGCTTATATCCTTCTTTGTGGATGTCCTTGAGAGCATCGAGCTTCTTTGAGGGAAAATCATGGTTTTCGCTCTGGACTCATGAGGAGTGCTTGGGACAGAAGCTAGCGTTAACAATAAGATTATCTCAGAAGACATTCAAATGGAAAATTACATCTCGGCGTGATGTTATCGATGCAAGAAAGATTCGCTATATCATCAGCGTTCTCTTTCTCTTCGAGGATCCTGCTTGTGGAGATATTAGACAAACGTGAGGTCTTTGACGCTCTGATTTGGAACTCTGCCTCCTTTTTCACAAATCCAATGACCTTTTCGCATTCACGCTGCTTTAATTCGCTCATTTTGACTATCTCAGCGCTCTGGGAAATTGCCTATATGAATGATGATGAAATTACAACAAAACCCAACGCGAATCCTTTACCTTTGCTAGCGATTCCTCCAACTTCACGATTTTCTCCTCCGACTTAGCATAAATCTCGTCTTTTAAACTTAATTGCCGCTTAAGCTCCTGGATTTTCGCGTCGTTCTCTCCTAAAGAGCCAGTTAACCGCTTGTTCTCAACTTGCAACTCTCTAATTCTGCTCTGGTAATCTTTCTCTTTAGCTTCAAAGCTGGAAGTGAGATTTTGCAGTTCTCGCTTGAATTTCTTCGATTTCTCTTGATATCTGTCCCTGGCTTTCTGCAACACGTCGATATTATTGCACTCCTTTCGGAAGTCACTCAATTCTTTCTCAGCCTCTCTCTTTTCCCTTCGAAGTCTCTCTCCTTCGCATTCGAGGCGCGTGATTGTTTTATTCGCTTGCTGAAGCTGAAAACCAAGGAAATTAATTACAATGGCGTGATAGAAAGTCAAACCTGTTGCTGCAAGGCTTCAATGATCTTAACAGCGTTCACCACGAGAGCTTCCTTTTCATTGGCTTCGCTTTTTACCTCCATTACTATTTCTTCAAGTCCTTTCTGTTGAAACATCGGGATAATTCACTGTAGACAAATGGAGTTTCTTTACTATTTCAAGCTCTTTATCATTCAATTGCGACAGCAAATGATCCTTGAGCAAGTCTTCGGTATCGTTTGGATTTTCGAATATTTTCCCATCTTCTGTTAGCGACATATTGGGACTTTTTCTTAATTTATTTGAATTTTTTATCGGTTGTAATTGTAAACTGTCATTCCCGCAAATAATTTCAAATTTGGAAAGATAATCGCTTTGAAATACTTAATTAATTTGATTAAGAGGCCCAAATCAATATTCTCTTTATGAAGTCTATTGAAAGAAGAGCTCACTGAGGAATGGTATCTTCGCTCAGATATGCAAGGCCAACCATTATTAAAGCAAGAATTAGATTATTGAATCAGAGCAGAAGCGTAAGTGGTTTTATAATTAACATTATCAAGAAACGCTTCGAACCTTTATAAATTAAGGATGAACAAATTACTCGAAAGCATAAAAAGCAGACCAAAATTAAAAAAAAAAAGTAAAAAGAATAAATTATTAAGGCTTTTTATTACGCTACGAAAACTGGGCACTTCCAGTCAAAAACATTTTCAATGCAAAATCAATTAAAAAATTGAGCAGTCACCTCCACCACTTCCACAAAAATTTTGTTGGGTACTCTGCATCACGCTTGGTTTCTCAATTTCCTTCTTTTTCGTTTTCCCTTGCTGTCCGTTGGAAGCAGCAGGTATTGGTGATTTTTTCATATTTTGGTGTTTTTCATTGAGAACAGCGCTAAATCTTCCAGAATACTTCATAACTTCACCTGGAAGACGGTCCTCTTCCTTTACTAAATTCTCTTGTGAAAGCGGCACTGAGAGCGTGTTTCTGAATAGTTTAGTATGCTCTTCAAATACATTTTTCGAATCTCTTTCATGCTCTGATTTGAAACTCTCTGCACTATGACGAAGCTCGTTGTCTTGTAGGATTTCCGTGGGAATTGTGAGCGCCCTCTATTCAACAATGAGAAAAACAGTTTAACATTTAAAGAGGTGCAAGTAATATACTCCCTTATCAGGCCTTGGGCTATTTCCAGCCAGATGATTGTATTCTTCCAATTTATAGTTTAGACTCGTATTTTGCGCTTTTATTTCAAAAGAACTGAGTTATTTCACAGTTAATCATGCCAATTTCATCACGAGGAATTTACTTGTGGTTAATCCTTTCGAGCAGCTCCTCAATAGCCTTCTTTCTGAGGTTCAATTCTTCGTTCTCTCTTGCAATATTTTTTTTCAAACGATTGTTCAACTCGAGTCTCTTCTGATAAATCGCATCAATTTTTTCATAGTCCTGCTCATAGCAAAACTCCGAACGCTCTTGGTCTTCCATCTGCGATTTAACCTATCACCAAGACAATACTCTATCGTACGGAAACATCATTCATTGTTTTTACCTTTTGCTCTAGAATAGCCATTGTTTCTGCAATTTGCTGAAGTTTTGACTCAGTTTCGTCCATTAGAAACCGCTTTCGCTTGAGCATTTCGGTTTTCTGTGCAAGTAGCGTTTTTCGTTTTTTCTCGGCCTATTGAAGATCACTTTAAGCTAATTATCCCTCTGAATTTGTACTTCTTCTTCGATTTTTCGTTCCTTGCACACATCACAAGTCCTCTGAGTTTTGCCATTGGTTGCAGAGCATTCTCCGCATATCGAGTTCCCGCATCCACGACTAAGGAAGTTAGTAAAGCTCATTGAAGCTGGCTAATACCATTGGAATTGGATAATTCCTCGGACAGTATCAAAAAGCTTATCGCAAACGTAGCATTGAGTAGCCACGGATTTTTCAAATTCGAATGGCGCTTTGCCTTAGATAGTATTTCAATGAAAAAATGCCATATGAGTATTTTGCTTACCACTCAAGGGAGAGTCTTGCTCATCTGACTGAAAAGTGACCTTTCTGGTTCTGCTTCGGTTGTGGATTGGTGATAATAAGGAGATCTGTCCCTCAAGGAGTCTTTCGGTCTTTAAGGGTAGTCTTGCCAGGGAACCTGCAGAGCGGTTAAAAGAAAGTAAGTTGGTTATTTATGTTACGAGGCATATGAGCAGTCGGTGATGAGTCTCTGTAGTGGGTGATGTCACTGCCCTTTCTGAGATTGATGGGAGAGAGTTGCTTGTGGGACCCAAATTCGGGGAAGTCGTTGGCCCTCTCGACAAGCAATGGATCGAAATCTGCCATTAAATGCAAGAATAATTCGTTGTTCAAGTTTATTTAGGTTTAAAGAGGCAATCAAATGTTGTTAATGCTTATCAGGGTTTTGATCAAAATCAATCCATTTACGAGTCTATATCTCATGCGAGCTAGAGTATTGAGGGTTCAAGCTGTGAGGTCGTCAATGACAGTGCATAGAGGTCTTGAACATATTTTTGTAGAAAGTTTGAGATCTTATTGAATGTATAATATCAATTGAATTCAATTTTTTTGGTTTTAGAACTAACGAGTCGTAGATTCAAATAACTTGTAAAGTTGTTCTCTTGTTTCTATCATCCATTGAAGTTACCAACATCTCAGGTAAAATGATTCGAAGATGATTTGAGTTTAGTGGGGAAAAGTTGAAATTTTATGCGATCTCGTGAAAGATAAAAGCTTCCCTCACCGATTCTCTATGATCAAGAGCCAAAAAGTGCAAAGCTCAAACCAATACGAATACAGAGAAATTACTATTCTCCGAATCTATCCTTTGTTCTGATTGATTAAATTAGAAGTTTTTTTCTCGAAACCTCTTCAAAAAAAAAAATTAACATGGTCAACTCGAAATGCGCTAAGAGTATTATTAAACAGAGTGCATTAGTCTATTATCAACAAGGACATAATTATCCTCCAAATGAATTCAATGAACAACGAGCGTCTGCAACGAGAGTCCCGTGTTGCTGACCGCTGAGTCCTTGCAAATTAATTCTTTAAATTTGCTTCCTAAATTATAAAACAGTAGTTTATTCTGTTAAAACAGCTCGACATCTTTTTCATGGATCATTCACAGCAACAGCAGCAGCCAGATCAGTTCGATCCAATCCAAGATCAGAGATTAATACATGGAGTTGATCAGCGGCAACCGATTGATGCCCAAATGGTTGATATAAAAAAAACACATTCGAGAAATGCACGATATTACTTCTGGAAGTTAGAATAGAATGAAATTAACAAGGCAAATGAATTGAAGATTTGTTAAAAAAGGGTTTGAGACATCACATCACACCCATAAACAATAACATATCGCATAAAAAGTTTGATACTCATGTATAATTAGATACAAGCTTAATTGGTTAACGTTTTCTTATAACGAAACGACTAAGTCATGATTGTCATACTTAGTCATATAGTCAACAACAAAAATAACATTGAAATAATTCAAAATTGCGGAGTAGTATTTTCGTGTCAACTCTGCCAAAGCACTGGATTCCCCTTCTCACACTGAATCCAATGTCTTTGATTTCCTTGAAGGTTGAATCATAAAGTTCTCAAATTCTTCTTTGGAAATCTATTGAAAAGAACATTTAGCACTCTAAATTTTCAGTTAAAGAACCTGGCCATCATTATTTGTATCAGCTTCAGCGATCAGCTTCCTCCATTCGGTTTCCAAAAGCTCGATGCCTCCCAGAGTCGTTCTAAATTCCTCGAGAGTAATGAATCCATCATTATCCTACCCAGAGGTCAGTCAAGGGCATTAGAGTATTGTTGCGTTACCCGATCGAAAATTGCAAAGGCTTGTGAAATTTTTTCAGTTGTAAAGAAATTTTCTTTATCCATTGCTGCCATGACAAACTCTAATAAAGGGAGAATTAGCTATAGCTACCCAAAAGAAGCAATTTACCAGAATAATCGATCACACCGGAACCATTTACATCGACACGATTAAAAATCCGTGTCATTTCCCTTGTATTCACATTGTTTCCAACAATTTTCGTAAATCCTTTGTAATTATTTCAATAAATCAAGAAGTCGAACAAAGTATTCTATTACCTTCAGTGAGCTCCTCAAGGGTCAAAGTGCCGTGAGAGTTTTTATCAAATTGATAAAAATCTCTCTGTAGGTCTTCTGTTTCTTTTTGAGGGGTAAGTTGCGAGGCGATTAGCATCAATATAACACGGTATAGTTTATTTCGGGCCTAGTAATTATATATAAGAAGTTGGCTTTAAGGCAGACTGTACCTTAAAGCTGCTGATATTTAGCACAAGCTTTTTTGGTAAAGCTCTATACTTCACTCTTTTTTGCAGCCAGGGATGCTTTAACGCATCAGCCGCTGAAATACGATTCTCCGGCTTCAACGTAAGGAGCTTTGAAATCAAATCTTTCGCGTCATTAGACACTCCCTTCCAAATTTGCTCTTTTCGAAAAAATAATGATCTAATTAATAATGACTTATTTACGATCAAAAGTGAATTTTCCTCTTTTGATCTTATGGAGAAGCTCCACTTCGCTTTGGCCTTGAAACGGCGGTTTGCCCGATAAAAAAAGATAGAGCATGACCCCGCAAGACCATAAATCGCATTTTTCGTCATATAACCGATTTAGCACCTCTGGCGCCATGTAAAAGCACTAAAATACAATTAGAGCTTATTAATTGATTGTAGAGAAGTTCTTACCGTCCCCACTCTCTTTGACAATTTGGTGCCTGGCTGGAATCTCATCGCAGCCCCAAAATCGATAAGCTTAATCATAGCGCCAGGTTTCCTTGAGTCAAAGAGCAGATTTTCAGGTTTAATATCGCGGTGCATTATCTTCTTTTCATGCAGATAAACCAGCGCTGAGAACACTTGTCGCATGTATTCTGCTGCGGTCTCCTCAGAAAAATTTGCTTGACACTGCAGTCTCCCAATTAGATCTCCTCCATTGATATATCTACTTATAGTCAGCACCACATTGCAGAATAAATGATTACTCTGTGATGAGGTAGTAATATTCCTCGTTTTCAAAGACCTCAAAGAGCTTGATCACGTTCGGATGGTCGATTTCTCTCAGGATGCTTGCTTCCATAAAGAGCTTATCTTCATCACTTCTATAAACTTCGTTCCTTTTAATGAGCTTCACAGCTCGCTTAATTCCCGTTGAGTGCTGGTAACCAATGACCACTTTGCCAAAGCCACCTAGAATTAAATATTTATTGAATCTTTATTTCATTAAGAGCTAGTTAGTACCTCTCCCAATCACTTCTCCTTCCAGATGATAGAACTCTGATATATCGTCACTTTTTAAACTCACGAAAATTTCTGGTCCGAAGCGGTGAAGTTTCCCTGTAGGAGTATTGGACCGCGGACTGAACAATTTCGATCGTGGACTAATCAATTTGGTCGAGTCGATCTCGCTTGAAATGTGGGAAGGCCGAAGTTGAGGTGAAGGCTCATTAGTTTTAGTACTCAGCCTCTTTCGTTCTATTGAAAAGAAAAGTTAAGCCATTTTACATTGTAGTCAATTACTAGAGCGATTTTGTGACTCAATTAATACTTGCTTCACTTGATTCGAGACATCATCCTCATTGACCTCGCCAGGGTCAGGTACTTCGACGGTGAGTTGAGATGGCTGAAAGATTTTGCAATTCTGTAGATCCTGACCAAAATTATTGAGTTTTTGGTTGTGGAATCTCGGGCTCAAGTAAGCAAAGTTTTTTTCCTCCCACTTATAAAGGTTTCGTTGGCTTTCAAGAGTCAATGCGGTTTTTTCGCTGGATTTACTATTCTCCTTTAGCAAAATCTGGCTTTCACCTTTAAAATCATCACAAAATGAGCTTTGGTTTAGTTTACATAGCCTGCTGGAGCTACAAGTCCCCATAACAAGTGATTTTAAATTTGTTAGGTATTATATAAAGCTCGCAGAACAATTTGTTTAAATAAGCTTAGTCTGATTAGATCCTTTGTTCCAGTGGTAGTGGATAATAATTATTTAGTTTAAATTTGATTGGAATTCCAATTACATAAGTGCTTTATTGATTTTTCCCTAGTTAGTATTACAAACGAATCTTGAAATTATTGAGCGATACTAGGTGATTTTGCTGCCGCTTGAGACACTTAGAACCTTTAGCATGGCTCTAGCAGAGAATTAAATTGCAATTCCAGTGGATAGCTTATGAAAAAAATTTAGATCAGCTTAAGTCCTGTTAATTGAACTATTTTCATGAAAAGTTCTGCTGCAGGGGTTTGGGGAGGCGATTCTGATCCAAGATGGGAGGAAAGGATTTTCTAACAACGCATTTATGAACCACTTTTCTGGGTACTTGAAATTTTATAAGACTCTAAATATAAAACAGTCTAGAATTTATTTCATCAATCTGATAATTCAAGAAATAAAAAATTACCATCCATCGCTTTAGATGGACGTTAGATTATTCTCTAGTGTTCCTTCCTCCTTGGGAATTGCTCCTTCCTTGATATATGCCTATATCGCTCTGGCTATTCCTTGTGGTAGAGAAAAATTAAGGCGCTGTGAAGGAAATTCCAGTTCAATAATGCAACACTAAAGAAATTTTCAAATAATATTTTTGTTAAAGGTCTAAGAGAGCAAACAATTAATAATGTATTTAAAAATCACAAATTTAATACAGTCATGGGTACCCGTTATTTGCCGAAGAAAGTAATGCGGAAAGCCTAATATAAAATGAAAAACACTCGCTAGCTTAATGTTGCACTAATTCATGAGGAAAAACATTAAGAAAATTATAAAGAGTCCTATATTGCGTTAATTCACAGAAGAAAAACGATTTGATGATTGAGTGCACTCAAGCAATTTTCTCGATGTCGACTTCTCTAAAATGTGCTGATGGCATGATAAGTGAAGTTTTAAACTTCACAACACTTTTGGCTTGTAGGGAAGAATTCGAAGTTTTAATCCGGTAGAATAAAATCTAATTTAGGCTCAAGCGGAAAACAGTTTTACAGCAGTACGATATAATCAGATATAATTCAATTTGTTTTGTTGCCCACGAAAAATTCCAGTCTGTCACGTTTCCCTCTCCAACATCAAGAAAGTAGTAGTTTATCTTCACGATGATCGGCTTTTAGGACTCTACCGAGTGACCATGTGAAATTGTCAGTGTTTTAAGAGATAATTGCAGCAAAGAGGAAATTTCCGAACGCGGGATTTGATCCGAGAGCTATTTCTTGCAATTGCATCGGTCATGTCGGCTTCAGATGCTTGAATTTGATAAAAGACTCCCAAAACAGTAGTGACGTCCGTGTTTCTTCAATTTGTTGGAGCAAAATGCGAGCAACCTAACCAACCAGCCTGAGACCAAAGACAGTGCTCATGCGAACGCTTTATTACTTAAATTTCTGAGCAATCAATCGTAGCAGCATGCAAGAATCTTCTCTTTAGATGTGAGGTATCCATAATTTAAGAGATAAACAAAACCACTCTTAGGAAGAACGAGTAATAAGGTTATCGGTATCTTATCGTGAGAAGGAGGCCAACTCACACTTATCCTATCAAAGTAGTATTGCATTGATATAGGGTGTTGAAATTTAATTATCCTACGCTAATTTCAGGTGGCCTTAGGTTTATCAAAGAAAAAAATTGAATATATAAAAATACGATCGATTCGCTTTTCATTAGTTCACTCTTCATAGATACAACGGAGGTCATATTCACCACAGGTCAATTTATTTCAGCGATCACAGGAGAATAGACATATAAAATAACTTTAAAAAAAAATAAACAAATTTCTTTCGTGCCCTGTCCCATCTCTACAGCGTTGTTCTTCTTGGTTGTGCTTTATAAAAGAAATTAGCTTTTCTACGAATTCAGGAGAAATTTACTTTGCATTTGAATTCCACCGAAATTTTCAAGCTAGAGTAAAAATCACAAGCGTCAAATTATTTTGTATCAAAGAAAAATTTACCAATCCACCGCCGCCTTCGTACAATCTCAACTTAGATTGAAGAATACCATGGATAAGTCCGACAAGCAAGGACATAATGAGGCAAAATACCATGTTATAAATCCAGAAGTTAGGCTCCCAAGCGACATCTACACATTATTGATAAATCCCTTTTAAAAGAGAATTGAATTGGTTCTCTTACTTGCGAGTCCGAGTTCATTTTGTTCTACCCACGAAATGACTCCATCTGCCCCAGAGTAGAGGATCAAGAGGTCAATTCTGTTAGGATACACATAGAAGAGTTGATCGAAATGGATAGAGGAATTCCAAATCAGCATATTGTAATCAAAGCCGTTGTAGTAATAGCTGCGGACAGTTCCTGCTTCGGTCTAAAAAGAAATCGATTAATCGGTCGTTTTCAACAAAATTTTTTACTTCAACGGTAGTGTAGTCATTAGACCTCGAGAGATAGACTAATCACATGGTTTTTAATGATGAATATGGTAGAGAGGGATAGTACCAATATTGCTCCCGATGATACTCACAAACTCATAGGGCGCTTCTGGGCCTTGCTTATAGACTAAAGCGTCCACAATTTGAAGGGTTTTTTTCTCTTTTTTCTCATCATGAGGGAAATAGCGAGTCTGAATTGGCAATGTGGGCCAGACCTTGGAGCTTTGTGTTTTTTCGGTCTAAAGCAAAGGGTTATCAATATAATTAACGCCTAGCTTCGTTACCCATGGATTTAAAAGAATAGAAAATGTGTTGGAGGACGGAACTCTTATCGCAAAGTCTGGCAGAGTGCGGTTCTGATAGTAGATGACTTGGATTTGATGGGGATTCCAGCCTTCTGTGCTGAAAATTTTCTGCGTGATAGTGATCGGTTTCTCCGAGTATCCCTTCTCATTTGCCATCAACACTTGGATTGTGCCATCTTTGAGAAAAACAAGATCGCCGTTGCCATCAGCGTCAAGATCTTCTCTGAGCAGCAATCTTATTTCTTCAGCTCCTTGTGGTAGAGTCGCAATGAGCTCAGGTTGGACGCTGTTTCCGCTGACCTTCAACCAATAGATGAGGGCTTGGCTGCCAGAGTCTTTTGATTCTAATGCAGCGAAAATGTCCTAAAAGAGAAAATTTTTTCATCCTGATTTTCTCAACAAAATATACGGTTGTCAGATTTTGCTTTCGGTCTGCCATAAGTGCTGAAATATAATAGTTGTCCTATCAGAGAGTACCATTAGAAATCAATGCCACTATTCAAAACGCGTTTTACAAGTGAAATGTCTTTGCCTGCTTCAGCTTTGAAATCAAAGAACGTGTTTTTATTCCAATACGTCTGTCTCGGTACCAAATTGGGCTCGTAGGCTTGATAAAACGGATTCGCAGCAAGAATGATCGAAGTACCTTTCTAAGTGCATCAGCATAATGAATGAGAGCTGGAACATTAGAGAAGCCTTACGGTATGAGAGTATATAATATCGTGAGAGCTGTCGCCCTTGATGCTTGCGACATCAAAAGTTCCTACAGCTTGATCGCTGATATTGTATACGAGGGAATTCGCTGTAGAGCCTCGGACATCAGGGATCCTTTTTGAATGAGTTCAGGAATATATTCAAAATTCAAAATAACCATGAAAGGTTTTGTCCGACTGGCCAAAGTAAAAGATCAATGTAAACGTCTCTGTCGAGATAGACTGGAAGAATCTGTGAGTAGGGAGGGAGTTTGGTCAGAGAGGTCCAGAATTTGTAGGTATATTCAAAAGGATCTTGTGGTAGTGATAAGTGAAGAGTGCTCAAGGAGCTGATTTACTGTAGACAGTGTTGTTATCGTCTCCATCGGCGGTTGTTGAATTCTCGGAGGCGAGGACTCCAAGTGTAAGGATGCTTAGAAGCAGTAATGTGAAGAGATTTGCTCTCATCGAAACAAATTTAAATTTTCTTTTAGACTGTATAACGAATGAGATGAATGAAAAAATTAGTCACCACATTGGAGTTTGGCTACATATATATGTATATTACGAGAGTCCTCCTTACTGTGAGAGAAGTGTCTTTTTCAGTGAAAAGGAAATTTGAAAGTAACTACAAGAGTAGAACGACAGTCAATTAGATTTACTTTTTGAAATTCTTTTTTCTTCTCGATTTTTTGCAATCAACGAGTCTTCTGATGTTTTAAGGAGAAGCAATCCTCCATCAAAAAAAAAAACTTAACAGAACAATGTCTCCTATAATCACCAAATATGAAGATTAAACTTTTAACAAGGCTCGTTTTCCATACAAAAAAAAATGCATAAGATGGACCGAAATCCAAAATCTCTTACCTCCCCTAGATGCAAAGAAATTAATCTCATGAAGAAATGCACTATTCCCTAGCATCATGTATGATTCGAGGAGTGCAACTACTGTATTTTTAGTTTTCGTTTTCTCATTCGTCGCTGTACGGATTTCTCTTAGCGATCATGCAAACTGAGGTTTAATATTTTATCATTGTGGAAGAGATGCTCACAACTCTGGCAAACTTTCTCAGCATACCCTCCGGTTCAGTTAAAAAACGCGACAGCAAGAACTGCATTCGGCTGTGCTGACTTTTTTCTGAAAAACTGCATTCGGAAGCCGATTGACAACCTCCACATCCAGCGCTCTCAGCAGCACAGCACCAGACCCAGCCAGCATCAGCTCGACATCAGTAAAAATCGGAATCAGCGTTTGTTCGTAAGTTATTTCGAATTTGTTTTTGCCATTGTTGTTTATCACTCCGCTGACTGAAATCAAATCATCACCATTATCAATAATTTTCAGCGCCAGCAGAATCTTTTGCTCGATTGGCTTAAAAATCGGCAGCTCAGTCCTCTTCGCCATCAAGAACTCCCTAGTCTCAGGGTCCAAAAAGCCAAACATTATAAACAGCCTCTGCTGCTCGTATGATTCCTGTTTGCTTACTCTCACTATGCATGTTTCCTCATTTTGATAAAAATTACTACGTAACGCGATGTCTAACCCTGAATCCCCTAAGAGCTGAACGTCCACATCAACCTGCAGGGAGTGAGCTCTCAGGTTTATTTTTCGTAGATACCGTATGACTTTGGAGGTAAGATTAAACGCTTTGTATTTTTCAACTGAACGTTTAGACAAAGGCAGCCAGTCGCTCTCAGGAGCGATTTTATTGTAATTGATGTTTCCTCGTTCGCGGATTTTGACAAATGAGAAACCTGAAGGGAACTCAGCGGGGTTGGTAAAGTCCATCTTGGACTTAAATTTGAGAGGAGCGTCGATTTGAGCCCAATATTTAAAATTTTCAGTTTGAGTCTCCAAGCGGAGTTTAGAAAGCTGCTTAATCTTTGTAACTTGCTCCGGGCTCGCGTATTTCACGGCGTCCAGGCTTCCTAATATATTGCTTGGGTTGAACTCGCAGCGGTCAAGGTACCTGTCTGCCTCATCGGTGCCTAGATTTTCGGCAAGCTTAGGATCCACGGTATAGTTCATATTTTAATAAATTATCGTTAGGAAGTGATGTTTGCAAAATTATTGATAATTAACAAACAATTAAAGGGGTCCAACGCCAACGCTGAGAGATGAACAATAAATGAAAGATGAAAGAATGGGTCTAAACCAACAATCTTAGCGTCTCTCCAATTTTTTTAAATGATTTTCACAATTTTCATGATGAGTCCTGTTGGATCCATACAATTCTAATGTGCCATAATCTAGCTTATCAGTAATTAGCTAGTCTTTCCGAAGTTATCTATGGATTGGCATGCTCTAATTCCATTAATGATTCATTTCATTGGCAAAATAATAGTCATTCTCCAAAATTTATCCATTGTGAAATAAAAGGAAACGCATACTAATTAGCACTTAAGGAAGATAAATTTGTTCCATGAGAATTTTTCAGATCTTCGATAGATAGTTACTTGCGGAATGCGTTACTTCGACTGTTTGCATCTTCGTAGTCTTGCTCTACTTTCCTCATTTTGCATCAGATGCGACGGATGACAAGACTATTGCTTAGCTCACTACTCCATACCGTTTATTTAAAAATTTGAAAAACCTTACACCACCAAAATTTTTCAAATAACTCTTCAACTTTCTGCCTACTTCCTTAATAAATATTGCATTGTAGATTATCAAATAACGTCCATAATAGCCCATTCGCTTAACCCGAGGAAATTCAACCATATTTCTGTTAGACGAATTATCGAAGTTAGCTCCTCGTCAAAAATTAATTATTCAAATTGCTCTATCACACAACAAAAATTGCGTGTGTATAATACTTGTCAATCTCTGCTCTTAACTCATCATGCAGAACAAAAAGAAATCGCCCTCAAGCAGCGCTGACTTTGAGATCTTAGCCTCGCTGGGAAAGGGTAGCTTTGGAACTGTATATAAAGTAAAACGAAAAGAAGACAAGTCGATATATGTACTGAAACAGATCAACATCAGCCAACTGAACTCAAAGTCACGCACTGCAGCATTAAACGAGGTTAAGATCCTCTCTTCTCTCGAGAACCCTCACGTCGTTAAATACTACGACTCTTTTATCGAGAAGAACGTGCTGAATATCATAATGGAGTTCTGCGAAGGCGGAGACCTGTCAAAGTTTATCAAATCGCAGGCTGGGCGGCCTATCGCCGAGTCGAAGATCTGGAAATTCTTGATTCAGATGTGTATAGGGCTAGAATACATCCATAAGAAGAAAATTTTGCATCGAGACATAAAGTCTTTGAATATTTTTTTAACGAAAAACGAGGATATTCGCATCGGAGATCTCGGCGTTGCGAAAGTAATGGCAGAGAGTGTTAATTTCGCTCAGACTATGGTTGGAACGCCATATTACCTCTCTCCAGAGATGGCCGAGGAGAAGCCTTACAACGAGAAAAGCGACGTTTGGGCACTCGGGTGTGTGCTTTATGAGCTATGTACACTAAGGCATCCATTTGAAGCGAATAATCAATCGGCTCTGATGCTGAAAATTATTAGAGGCAGGTGAGTTTTGTGTTGTAAATGAGTAAGAATGGGCTAATTTTCGGCTGTTGTTAGGTATAATCCAATCCCAGGGACTTATAGTACTGATCTTGCAGAAATTGTTGATGGATGTCTATGCAAAGATTATCGCAAGAGATATTCGGCATCGATGCTGTTGTCTAAAGCATGTAATTAGAAGCTTACATTTCATTTGGATTAACACCTCGTCTTAGCGGTACAGTCGAGAGCAAAGGAATTAAGGCTAGCTATCGACGCTGTGCCAGCCAGAAAGATCGAGACTAAGACAGGCTCAGAGGCTCAGAGTGAAAAAAAGGCAGAAAAAAAACAAGAGGTGGTGGCTGAAAAAAAGCAGCCTTTGTCAGTAATCAAGCGGGTTGAACCGGAGAAAAAAGTCGAGGTGGAAAAGAAAGTTGAAGTGAATGTTGATAAGAAGCCGTTATTGATAGCAGCGGCTGAAAGGAAGCTCGAGCTTAGAGGTGATAAGCCACCACCAGTGATAAAGGAGATGAATAAAGGTCTCAATCCTTCAGAGAAGAAAATTGAAGTAGAGAAAGCAGCAAAGAGAGATGAGAATAGATTTTTAAAAGAAATTAAGAGAATTGATAAAAAAGAGGATCAAAACCACTACGGCGGTGGCGCTCCTCAAGGCGTATATAACAAAAACAACGAGCTTCCTCCAAGTAATAATAATTACTTCAAACAAGAAATCCTTATCCTCCTCTTCTTATACATTTAATAAAGAAAAAGATAATGCTGCGAAGAAAGAAGCGATGGTTTTGAAGCCTCAAGCGCAACAAAATGATAGAAACCGCGGCCTTGAACCGAAAATGGAAGCACGAACCCCTTCAGCAAATAGACTCGTTGATCAGAAACCCAACGTCTATGAGCATCTACAAGCTAATAACAATCTATTCAGGGTGCATTTTGGCAATGGGTTCCCGAACGCAGGCTTGAATAAGCCGTTGATAGACAAGCCAAACGCTGAGAAGGAGGCCATGAGCAATCCAAATCAAAGAGAAGTTAAGAAGGAGAGACCTAATCTCTTCAAAGCTCATGGAAACAGTGAGGAGAACAGACCACCAATTCCTCGCCCTAACTTCGACAAATTTATCTCGAAGCCAACTCCTCAAAACCAAGGTAAGCATTTTTTCTGTTACAATAGCTTCATAATTATCAGTTGAAGACGTGAATAGTACAAAAGCAAAAAAAGAGCTTTCCACTCAAAATGCGCAACTTCCAAGCAATCAAAAGCTCATCAAGCCAGGAAGGGATGAACCGATAAAGATAACCAGAGTAATTAATACTTTCGGAACCGCTTGTAAAGATCATTAATTAGCCTCAATTGTTGACCGATAAGGAAAATCCAGTCGAAATTGAGCAACAAAAACGACAGATGATAACGAAAACCAGCGCAATGAAAGTTTCTAATGAAGATAGATTAACCATGATTGAAAGAGATGAAGTCAGGAACTTGCCTAGCATTAAAACTATAGACTCGGAAAAGGAACTCTCGCCTCGTGAAAAGGAGCAAGTGGCTGGTTCAGAGGAAGAAAATAAGGAGTCTCAACAGCCTTTTGAAAAAGAGAAAACTCTTATTCCTCAAGAGGAAATTCCCGTTGAAAGTGTCGCTAAACCTCTTGAATCGGTTAAATCAAAAAGCAGCTTGTATTCAACTATCGAAGGAATTCGTGTCCCTTACAAAGAGGGAGAAGTGGCTCCAGTAATTTGGTTGTGTGAACTATGAATTTACTGCATTTTTTAGCCGGAGCTCACTCAAAGTATGGCGAGACTTGCAAAGGCAGATGAATTATCAGTGTCTCCATATGGGAAATCGAACAGCGAGCATCCTGATGATATTCCTGTTACAGATGTTAGTGAGTCAGGCGCTATCCAGATCAATCAGGTTTCGGAAGCAAATGCGTTGTACGAGGAAAACGACGCTGAAAATTCCGAAGAAAAAAGCAATGATAGCGAGGCAGAGCCTTATATTGATGAAACTGAAGATAAAGAAGAAGAGGAAGAAGAAGAGGAAGAAGAAGCGGAAGACGAAGAAGAGGAAGATGAAGAAGAGGAAGAGGAAGAAGTAGAGGGTGAAGAGGAAGAAAGTGAAGAAGAACATGATGATGAAGATGTTGAAGCCGAAGAGGCAGCAGATCAAGAAGAAGAGGAGAATGAAGTAGAAGATGAAGATGAAGAAGAAGATGACGAAGAAGAAGAAAAGGAGGAAGTTGACAATGAAGATGAAGACGAAGAGGTGAGCGAAGAAAGCGAGGAGGATGAGGAAGAAGAAGATGAAGAGGAAGAGAAAGAGATGGAAGAAGAGGAAGAGTCAAAGGATGAACAAGCTGAGCAGGCAGAAAAAGACCCTTTAAGAGAAAGCCAAAGATCAAACCTCAATGGAACTCGAACCAAAAAACATAAAACGTTGACCACTGAAGAAAGAGAGCATATAGAAAAAAAGATCTCTCAGTTGGAAGAGAAAAAAGAGCATTTATCCATCTTTATCGAGCATAAAACACAGGAGTGTATGAATATTTTCGGCAAAGAAAATTACAAAGAAATCGCAGACTTTTTCAGAGGCAAACTCCAAGTAAATTATTTATTGGCCATTTTGTTTTAATGTAATAACCCTAACAGAAAGACACCGACATCGACGAGCAAGATCAATACGAGATAGACCAATTTATTCACGCGAAAGTCAAAGGCTCTCGAAATCAGGATATTGTAAGTTCCTTTAAAGAAAATCCCTAGTCTCATGTAACGATTTTGTAGGTCATCTGCAGAATCTATCGCATTCTTCAGCTTGAAATCGAGCTGGATAAATGCAATCAACAAATTAAGCACTGCCAGGCGAGATTAGCCTAAAGAGCCCAATAATTTTTTTTCAAATACGTTAAGGTTTAGCACTACATTCTATTGTTTGTTAGAAAATGTCTATGTTTTCAATCTCTACAAATTTTGTGAAATACTCTTGGCGAAATTGATCACATTTGTCTATACATCAAAAATATTTTCTTATTGCCTCAGAATTTCACCCTTTGCTTGCTTGCTGGTTCACCTATCAGTCTCATGATTCTAACGAAACTATTTTTTGAGAGAGTAAAATGAATAAACTTGAAGGTTGTAAAGCTGCTTTTATAGAACTATTGATAGATAGGTATATTAAGACGACTAACATGCACAAATTCTTAAAAATAATAAAACTTAATACCATTAAATCGCTCGAATGGATGTACTGGACATCTAAACATTCGAAGAGATCATATCAGATCGCGATAAAGAAGTACATGACTCTATTTAATTAAATTTTTTTTGCAGAGAAGCTTCAGAGTCCATTCTTCTCGAACAAGTTTGTTAATAATATATTATTAGCGGGACAGCTCATCTTCAAGTCCCCAGTCATTCCAATCGCCGATCCCAGATTCTATTAATCGATAAAGTCAATATTAGTTATTTAACAGAGCTAGCTTACAGGATGGAGGAAAGGATCGGAAAGAAGACCCACATTAGTCACAGGAGGCAATTTTGTACCCTCCGAAAGGGTTTTCAGCAATTGTGGTAGACTGTCGGTATCCTATTTGAGTGAGTTATTGACTCCATGGAAATCGATTTACCTGCGCGGAGATATTGTCGAATCCAGGGATATGCTTCAATCCACAGGAAGGAAGGGAGAGGTCTTTAAGAGTAAAGTTTTGGTTTATTGTTATGATATTATTTGACGGTTTCGGAAGAAGATCCGCACTTTGTCCGGGCGCTATTTGCTCTGCAAAGAGAAGACCTGCTTGTCCTCTATAATTGGGAAAACTATTCAAGGGGGAGATTCCCAAAAGCAATGAGCTCTGGTCAGCGAAAGTGTCGATATTCAATCGCGATGGCTCAGCTTTGAAAGTAGCATTTATTATTTTTCTGAGGTTCTCTTCAGTTTCCCTTTATTTATTGTGAGAAAAATTAACAAGGTCAATGATTAATTCATTACGATTTCTGCTTCAGTTGCTGCAAATAGTTTTGATTCTGAATAACCAATTGGATATTTGTGGCTTCCAGCGAATAAATTCTTTCTTCAAACTCTCTCTGCTTCTGTTTAAGCCTTACGATCTATCAGAATAATCAAATAAATTAACCTGTTCAGAATATAAACTCATACCTCTGCCTTTAGAAAGCTATTTTCCAGGTCAGCTTCCTCTTTCATTCCCTTGGCTAGGCTAGCCCTTGATCCCATCTCACTAGGGTTTCCTGGCGACTTTCTCTGTATTTTTCCAAGCAAATCCCTATAAAAGATTCATTAGCATCATTTCATCTCGAGTTCAGTTACTTTCTTCCCTGGAGAAAATACGGGTGAGCAAACACGTGCTCATACCTCGGGTTCTTTTTCTTGCGGAAATGATACATATTCATCTATTTCAGAGCTATAATGAACCCTAACGCACGTAACTTACCTGTCTTATAAATGAGCTCAGCTTGCAGTGTTTGAAGTAAATTGGCAAAATCTTTTCACCAAATTCTGCCTGGTCCTTTATCACGATCGCGTCTCCTTCATCATTCCAAGAGATGATATCACTATGCGATGGGTTCTATTCCATTATTGCTACTTGCATCAAAATTGATCATGATACCTCAACAATCGCGTAAAGGTTTCTAATAAATGTGGAAAGCGACGCCTCTTCGGCCTTAGGACTACTGGCAAGCTTTTCTCCCAGAGTTAGTTCTTCTCCGACACTCATAGTCATTATTGTAATTCTGATTAAATTTCCTTTATAATAAATTTACCATCTGTTCTTTTTTTTTAGGTAGTCTGAAAGCTACAGGAATGATCGAATTTTATTCTGGATCAAATATAGAAATCAGAACTGTTCCATTTAAAAAAATAATTATTTTGCGAGATACCGCAGAATCATGCAGTAATTCATGTTTGCGACGGGTTTATTGCGAAGGGCTAAAAGAGCTTTGTTTCGGAGGAAGTGTTGCTGAGCTGGGTTGCTTGAGGCAAAATCATGTAAATTAGGTTTCAAAGGGAGTAATAAGTGACTCCGAATTACGGGGAGAGGTCTAAATTTAAGCGTTTGGATATTATTGTGTTTTACAGATCGAAAAATTCTTGAATGTTTGCCTGAAATATAAAAAATTCATATTTAGTGTGTTGCGCTACCAATTAACTGATCCAGCGTCAGATTTGCGAAAACATAAAGTGTTGAGGAATTGATTAAGAGGATGATAGTGGGATTGTGATGAGTACATGTTTCTGCTTTCGATTTAACCTCGTTTCTAGAAAGTTTTAGCTGCATAAGCCACTACATTTAAGATATAAACGCTATTTGTCATTATGGAGTGCGTAAGCACCGTTTTCCAAAGAATCTGTAGAAAGAGCACGAGCAAGAGTATTTTTGTTAGAGAACAACCTGTTCAGAGCACGATGAGGAAAGAGAATGGATCAACTATAAATTTGATGTCAATATGACAGAAATATAAGGAGATTTAAATTTTGAATGAAAACGCCTCTTCCTGAGGAGTTTTTTCTTTGGTTGAGTCGCCTGAATGATGTAATTCAAGTTTTTTAGCAATAGACGCTGCTTTTTTATTCTCTAATGAATTCTAACGCATTTCTCTGTAAACTTAGCTTAATTTGCCTCTTTGTATATGTCATGTCTCTGCGACTCCAAAATTAGCGATTCACCAGCTTCCTAGTTGTTAAGGAGACTCAGAATACCGGTAATGAATTAATATCAGTTCTTTCCATATACAGCAAGCAATGGCTTAGAAATCTCTTTACAGCATTTGGCTTAACTAGCTGAGAAATTTGGCTTTGTATCTCGTACCGAACATAAGCAGAATGACGAGAATGATTGAACCACCAATTATCACAGGCGTGCTTAATTTATCTTGGAACGTGTTCATAAGTACTCCTACAAGGAACACTCCAAATCCGAAGAAAAATACTCCAAGGCCTTGCCGAGGTATTATCCCTTGAGGCTGCTTTGGAGTCAGAGCAGCAGAGAACGGTAGGCCAGAGATTCTAAGGTCAATGAAGTTAGTCTCATAGAGGAATAAATATAAGTTACGGATTGTCAATAATTGCAAAGAGCTTCTCGACAAGGTCTTTTATTTCTTTGTTCTTCACTGAAATCTGTGCAATATCCTTATTTTGAATCTGAAGGAATATTGCGTTTCCGACAGTTTCGGCATTGAAAGTGTCAGATATGTCAGTCTTAGTCTTAACCAGCAACTTTGGTATGTACAGCGGGACTAGCCTTCCGTACTTGCCCAAGAATTCTAGTGCTTTTTCATCATTTTCGAAAAGTACGCATATGATGTCGCATCTAAAGTATAGGATAAGGGAAATGAGGATCAAATTCAATAATTTAAGAGTACCGTTTCATCTCTTTAACGTTCTGGAAAAAGGCGTCGAGTTTATTGAAAGGGACCTCATTGAAAATGATATATTTGCCATTTCGTGTTTCAGGCGAGATATATCGAACGACCGTCTTTACAGCAGTGCTTGATGAGTATGCCGAATCGAATTTTTTATCGATTAAGTGGTCAAGTAACTGCGTCTATTTCAGCAAATTGATTGTGATAAATTCACATAAGATAGGAGATATATGAGTTACTTTGCCGCTGCCTTTATGACCAATCAAATAGACGGTAATGACCTCTCTAGTGTTTAGTTTTACAAGGGACTCGAGACTTTCCTTGGAACTATCGGTATTTATCTCCCGTTGCAACTCTCAGAAATTAGGCTGTTTTACTTTGTTGTTTGAAAGGCTTGATTCAATGGACTTTCAAAGCCGATGTATTTTAGATACTTAAAAGTTCTTTGATAATCAGAGTTCGTCATTAAGCTGCCATTCATTTATATTAGAACCGCGTCTTATTGACTAGTCCTTACTGCCACAGTCCGATCCACGCTTCTTGGTTTATCGCGTTTTCACCATCAATAGTTTCAGTTTTGACCAGTTTTTCTATATTTACTAATGGAATACCTTGTAATCAAAAGATACGGTTAAGACTCAGCGTAAAAGCTTGAGTTTACTGTCAATAGGTTCAAAAATTTTTGACAATTGAGACAGCTTAAGCGCAGACTGCCCCTTGGAAAATTGCTCAAAAATCTTTCGGAGAAACTGAAGAGCCTTTGCTGATAGCTCTACTGATTGGCTAACATCTAATATCAAACTGAATTATAGTTCAGAAGCGTTCAGGGTAGGGAGATGTACCTGTCTTGAAAGAAACTGTTATCGATTTCCAGTCGATCATTGTATCCAAATTTCTTTAAGCTCGACTTTTAAAAGAAATGTAGTGTAAGAAAGAAAAATTGATATCTTGTTACCCAGCAAGCTTCTGTTTTCAATTGTTCAGCCAAGGCTTCATGAATTGCAATAAACTCCTCCAATGTGACTAGACCTTTGCCAGCGGCATCTTTCTGCTTGCAAGAAAATCATACTTCAAATCTATTTGCAATAGAAGACTACCCTTTTCCCCGCAGCAAGTTTTACGGCCTCTTTGAATTCTGAATCTTCTAACAAAGCACCATTTTGGAAAATTTTCAACTCTTCCTGATTCAATGCTCCATCACAGTCTTGGTCGTATAGTCTAAATATCCGATTGAGTGCTCTGATGTAGCCGTCTCGAAGAGCCTACAAATGGATCAATGAAATAAAAGCTGGTGTTTGTACTTTCTCAGTGCTATCATAAAGCGGAAACAGAGGGAAATTAGATGCTCTTTGAGCCGCGTAAATTAGTTCTTTAATATTTTCCCCCGTTTTAGCCGAGCATTCGAATCCAGCCTCTATTTGCTATTCAAGCAGCGCAGTTAAGAAAATCCCCTGTCTCTCAATTTACATAAGTGTCTTCTCTTAAGTCGTCAATAAGCTCATTAGTTCGTGTTACTTCGCTAGCTTCGTCTTGAGTGATTATATCGAGTTTATTTCCCACAATAATGATAGGAACCTACACGAATCCAGGTTACACTACGAAAATAACAGCTTAGATCCACCTTTTTGTTAATTTTAGTCACAAGCGGTATCCACATCTTCTTTAAGGACTGAACTGTCCCTCGCCTCAAGATGTCGTAAACCAAGAGGATCACATCTGCTTGCTGGATTTCTTCATTCAACTTTGCCGGATTCGGCGAGGAACCTATGTTGTTATTAATCCCTGCTGATTCCCACTTCATGTAATGTTGACTGACCTGAGAAGTAGATTAGAGTGTTCGTACCGGCTTCTTTCTGAGCATTAGCCTTGGTTGAATGCTGTAATTGAGGTACTACTGTTTGGAACTGAAGAAAATAGCCATTAGATCTCAGGTTCGGCCAAGATATCTACTTTTTTTGACGACTCCTCTGAGCTAACCGCAGCGATTAAACTGGACTTGCCGACGTCCTCTAAATGAAGAAAATCTAATGATGTTATTGAGAGAAATAGTGTTACTCTCTCCTAAGAAGACAAACCGATTGTTTTTCTTTTGCATTTTCGGAATTTCGATATTTAAACTTTAAGCGTCAAATAATCTCAAACTATCACAACGAGTTTACGCATAAGTCGATGAAGTAGGAGAAGCTTTTTTGCGAAACGACAAGCATGATATCAACTAATGCAATTGAAGACCTACCTTAGAGTTGCAAGGAAGTTCATTTGTCCCAATTAACCAACACGATTTCGTCTTATACAATTGGATTTAGGAGCTCAAGTCTGAGTGGTCCCGCAAGCGCTAAGCCGAGTGGTTCTGCAAACTCTAATGGTAAATATCATAACCATTCTGCAAAAATAAAGCAACTTGAAAACTTAAGATTGATCTACAAAAGCATTTTGATAATATTCTCTGAGCTCTCTTTATCGTAGTCAATTTGATTTTTAAAAAAAGTACTGTGCCTGGTTCTATTTTGTTGCTTAAAGGTAATTCATGAAAGAGTGGGAATATCTGATTCTTAGCAAATTCAAAAATCTTTTTTTGTTTATCAAGCTGTTACTTTTTTCTTTTATTCAAATTTTGGTAAAGCTTTGCGAACTTAAACGTTGAAGATTCAAATTAATTTAAATTCAGATCAAATCAGAAAGCAAGAATAGCCTGGACGTCCCATGAATGCCGATATCAGCGAAAACGCCTGGTCACAGCTCAGGAAATACCGAAAAAGTTCCCGCAACACTCGCAGCCAGCAGCTCCTCTCAATGAATTCTTTCAGAGATGACACAACCATCAGCAACACTCTAAACGAGTCAGATACGAGCCGACAGTTCAGCCGTCAGAATATCGAAGAAGACGAGCGCAATGACAGTCAGCGGCTTCTCAAAGAAATATTGGAAAATTCAACGAGACACATACAAATTCAAACGAATGAGGTGATTGATGAGCAAAATGAGGATGAGCAAAAAATAAATTTTGACACTGACGATCTCAAAATAATCATTTCTGCATACAACACAGAGGATTCAATTTACCAGACGCAGAAGTTTCATGAACCTATGGACAATCTCCACGAATTAGCGTCTCCGAAAATACCAAATGAGTTCCGATTTTCATTGGAAGACTCTCAGATTAATGAGTTCAGAAAAAACTCGGAGAAACCTCCAAAACCTGAGAAAAAAGAAGAGAAACCAGTTTATAGCGAGAAAGCTGGTCTCTCTAAAGAGCTTGAGAACTTGAGAAAAGAGAACACGAACCTTCAAAAAGACCTCGAAGCTGCAAACGCTGAGCTTATCGAAGGAGCGAAGGTAATAACTACCCCACCTGATCCTTTGGTAATAGCAATCGATAGCAAAAAGAAGCTTTAGAAGAAGAAATGAAAGCTTTGAAAGCGCTTTTGAATCAAACGCGTAAAGAAAATTCACAACGAAGCAGAGAAATGACCAGAAACCATGAGAAACAAATTCAAGAAATGATGCAAGTAAACCCTATTGACATGAAGAAGGTTTTTATCATGGATTAATTGTAGGCTCATAGTGATGAAATAGCGGCGTTGAGAAAGGAATTTGAACAAGAACTTGCTAAAAAGGATGAGGTAATTGCCGTGAGTAAAGACTATTAATCCTAATAAACTAATAGGAGTATGAAATTCTTAACGCTTTAGTGAACCAAGGAGGAAATACAGATAGGACTGATAGAAGTACCACCCAAAAATCTCACATTGAAGAGTATGAAGAATTGATCAGAGGCATCAAGAACGAATTTGAAAATGAAATCACTAAACTCAATAAATATTACCAAAATAAGCTGAGCAACTATATTGAGGAAAAGGAGAAGCTGGAGCGGCAAGTTGAAGAGCATTTAGACGAGATTTGCAGATTGCAGTCTATTATTAAAGAATCTCAGGCAGCTACCTTAACTTCATTCGCGTCTACCAGCGCTGAGACTGATAAGAAGACAGTGCTGGGGGATATCACAAATCGTTCGATAACTTCGAAGAGGTCGTCGACGAATGGTCTCCACAGTCTCATTTCGAAAATAAAGTAATTATTGAGTGGGTTGCGTAGTTCTTAAGTTTCTTAGCAAATACATTGATAATCATTCGATTGATGAGATAACTCCGCAGAATCGAAAAGAGCTGTACACCAAAGTGTCGCATATAAAGGGAAACAGCCATCATAATAAAGAGAACAAGGACGTCAATTTCGGGTTCAATCGACCTGGAAACTCATTGAGTGCGTCAGAGCGGACTGAATTCAAACCGCAAGATCGACTGGAAGAGGAGGAGGACGAGGAAGATTTCAGTTTTGATGAAGAGATTGCAGATAGGTTTAATGATTCCATAAAAGATTTCAAGCATCAAATGAATAACCACTATTAGTATGTTTAAAGCAGTTAATGTAGATAAAATGTATCTAAAGGCTGTAGTTTTATTTTCTAATCCATAACCTAATTGTTAAATGACTGGATCCAATAGATCAAGGTAATCCCTATCTCATTCAAAAGAATTTTTTGTTCCTATTAATGGATGTTGATATCCAAGCAATTATCGCTAAACTAGACAGGCAATACCTTCATAATCAAAATAATTTCGATTGCAATTTTTGCAGAAATATATTGATGATCGAACGAAATAAGATCAAGAGCTAACTGAAATAATAGTACAAAAACTAAATTTCAAGGACTTTCCATTTAACTGTCAACTTCGCAAAATTTCTCAAAAAAAACAGTTCGGTTTATTTGCTTATTCACCAAACAATTATTTCTCCTCTTTGTTTTCGCTGTTTTTACCATCACCTTCTTCCTCATCGTCATTAACCAACTCATTTTCCTTTGATTCTTCGTCCTGGTCTGGATCAATAGTATCCTTCTCCTCTTCTATCATTTCAATCTGTGGTGTATGGTGCGCATGCGGTTTCTCATTATCTTGGTTATCTTTATCCTTTGTTAGGAAAAATATCCCGACCATTATCAAAAACAATCCCACGCCCCATTGAGGCTCCAAAGGCTCTCCAAAATAGAAATAAGAGATTACACCCTGAATTGGAAGACAATTAACGCATATTCGATGAATCAAAATTACATTCATAAAAAATGAGATTGATAGGCTCAGCACCTTTGCCACCGTCGCTCCGTTTCTTTTCAAAGAATTAATAAAAAACTTCAGCATGAGACTGTTGAGGTATAGCGTGAGTAAGAATAGAATTATTCTAATTGTCCAATCCATGTAACGATTTCCCTGAGAAGAGTCAGAAGAGAGGTGTACTATTAATTTTACATGTGTGATGGCTTCAATCGACTTATCCCAACCTCCAAAATCCGCTGAAAACGTGTGCTTTGCTGATGAAATTCATGTATCGAAATATTTTCGATTTTACCAACTAATGAGGCTATAGATCCAAAAAGACCTGAAAGAGCCGGGTGGATGCAAGCGTGAAAGACTCGACTAGTTGCTTGTTCTTCAGAGTGCATGATTGAAAGTCCTTCTCTAAGTTTAGGGTTTTCTCGGGAGGGTTCTTTCAGAAATGATTTTATTTTAATTTAAGTTTGACAACTTCACGATGCAAGTGATTACTTCTGATTCTTTAAATCGAATCTGAGAACAGATTTATTAGCCTGTCAGTTAACTTGAACTACACCAACTGGATTTCGGCTATTTCATTATTGAATATTGTAGATGGATGTTGAGAGAAAAAAGTTTAAACGGAACAGCATTGATTTAGCAACTCTTCATAGTATTTTCTAGTGTAGGGTTTCCCGAGCTTTTTCTCTAGAATCGCTTCAAAAATCCAAATTGATTGCTTTTGATATTCTCTTGAATAGATAGTCAATTAGAATGAAATGTTGAGTTGGAACTTGATTGTTTCTAATAAAATTGTTATGATAACGATGTAATATATATGGATATAACACCTTAATAAAAAATAAGAAATTGCACTTATCCTGAGAGAGAAAAAAAAATGATTAAAAGTTCTAATCACAAAGACTATCAATTTTCAAATCAGAATTATTAAATATATATTGTTACTCAGCATTTCAAAGTGGTTCCTTCTCTTCTTCTTGCTGTTGTTCGTAAATCGGTATGGGAAGTCTTCGATTTGAGCCCTGTTTGCTCATTTTCTTTGTGAGCTTTTTCACCATCGACCTTATATTCGCGCTTCTCGAGCTATGTCTGGCCTCATCTTCAGATGCCTCCTCTGTTGGCTTAACATCAGGCACTTCGACTGGTGTGTAATGGTCATTCTGTATCTTATTGTATTTTTTCCCAAAGCGACTAATTTCTGTCGGCGCTCTAGACGTCTCGTCATCAGCATATTTTTGCTTTCTTCCGGTGATCGTCATAAGGACCTCAGGAGATCTATATATTCTAATGAACAGCTCATAAAGTTGTTGCTCTTTCTCCAGTTTCTCTTCCAGTCTTGCTGAAGAAATAGCTAGTTCATTTTCATTAGGATATATATGACTAAATTAAAAAAATATTACCTTCAAGGAGCTCACGCAACTCTCCGGTCTCTGGCATCTCTTCATAAATCACTCTTTGTGAGACCCGGTCGAAGATATGCCGGATAAGCCGTCCAATAGCCAGTACGAATGTAGCATAAATCGTTATAATCCCGAGATTTGTGCCGAGTACAGCAACCTGGACGTCATCTGAGTAGGTGTAGAAAGAGACTGGTTTGGCACTCATATCGGCAGGAGTCCTTGGAGCGCCCCCAAGAGAAGAGTTGTTAGGAGTGTATATTTCCCAGTATTTGGTTCCGTTTTGCTCGTTGAATTGCAGCACGCCATCACAAGTGTAAGAATACGAAGGAGAATTAGGATCAGAAACTCTGTTTTCTGGATGACGGTGAAGGAAAGTGATTGAAGCTGATGAGCTCAGCTTCAGATAATTAGGAAATAGGTCTACATATTACATTATCAGAGTTTTTCCAAAGAAATGTATAGTATACTGCTCAGGTAGAAACTGGGACTCGAAGTGTTTGAACTCTGTCCGCTAACAATATCCGCAAGCTGTCTTCGTTGGTTTTGGTCCAGAGGAATCGCATTGGAGCCAGAGACTGTTTCTTTTAAAGCCGGCAGAGGCCTAAATTCACAAAAACATTATAAGTTTAACAACGAGCTTCATGATTTTTTGAACCTTGTTAGCACCCAGTCGAGGTTCAAATAAAACGTTAGATTGGGGTTTGTTAAATCTTCAACGAGCTTGTTGATGCTCGGAGGAGAAATATCCCAAAACGTGTCCGGAAAAGCATTGAGTTGGACCTTTTGCATTCTCTGCTGATCGCCTTCAGACAAGTCCGTGAATATTGTCATGGAATCGTTGAACTATTAGATTTAGCCTCACAAAAGTACAATAAAATTGTATTTTACTGTGTTATTGGGGATCTGAGATATCAACAGGTTACTTAGACTAAAGATCGGATAAATCGCGCTGGACCCTTTCCCCGAGAAGAACGAAAGCGTTATTTTTCCTAATAAATCCCAAAAAAGTATATTATTGGAAGGTCATTGATGCCAGTACCTGAATAAATATTATTCAGATCTTTCGAAGGGTTAAGCCCTGAGAAGATGACTAGGGGCCCAACAATCAACAGCAGAATCCCAACAACGATAACTCCTCCCTTGTAACACTTTTCTCTTGCTCTTCTGCTTTCACCTAACAAAGTTAACTATTTGGCAACTCCTGAAAATATTAATTACCAAATCGGTGCTTCTTCCTCGATCGATTCTCCACCTCTCTCTCATATAAGTAACTCCAGGCATCTTCAACCTTCATCCATTGATTGAGACCTAATGACGTCTTTGTCACTGTCCAGTCTAACACACAGCTCAGCTCGTACAGGAAAGGGATTGCCTTAAACGCTAATAAAATGCAGTTAAATTCACCAAGTTAATGTATGAAAAATTTACCTTTGTAAGTTAATCCAGTGAGAGCGTCATTAGATACGAAAGCATGAGATTTCGTGGTTATGGGATAGCCGTATTTCACCTGAATAGCTGAAATATACAGGTATATCGAAACTAGCCCAAAGAAAACTGAGATGTAAGGGACACTCGGAGTTCCAACGGCAAGGATGAGTTTTGTAAGGATATATCCCATTAAGGTGAGTGTAAGAAAATAATGTAGGAGCACTTTCTTTCCTGAGGAGTAACTGATCAGCGTCCTGAAGGTTTTCCCCTCAGCTCTCAACTGCTCGGAGAGGAAATCTTCCTTCGAGACATAAAGCATGCGATCGACTAGCATCAAAACGATGGTAATCGTCACCGCGAGGACCATTCCGCCGGAAAACGAAGACTCTTGGAACGACTGGGCGATACTGAGGCCAGATCCGTCCATTGAGGTAAAGAAAAACACCAGGAAAACCAGGATAACAACGCCTATTGCTGTTGAATAGTTATGATAATCTTTCCCAGGCTTCCGGACTGAGTTGAATTGTGTTACTTCCTCTCTGCTGACGTTATAAGGGAAGAGATTCCAAACGAAATTCTCTAATATATCCCTGAGTTCGCCGCAATGTCTCTTTTTTCGATGGTGGAACGACCACTGTCTATACAGCACGTTGCTTTGGACCAGATTGTTATCTTTGAACTGAGGAACGTAAACAGGATCACGTGTAAGAGCCACATGATGCCAGATCCCTCTCTTCTTCAGCGTAAATCTCGAAATCATCAGTGCTATTAACGTGAGGAAATCTGGCAGAACACCCAAGAAAATAAGACCATCAAATTTGTATAATCCTATAATTTTCGCAACTTTCGCCTGGCCTGAGTCCGCTGGAGGGCAAATACTGTCTCCGAAATAGAGGCCGAAATCGAAAGAGATCCCTCCGCAGAAAAACGGCAGCTGGATCACAAATTTAGCAAACATAACCATGATCGTGTACCACATCGTGGTCTTCCAATAGATCGTTGCAGGAACCGGGTATTCTACTGCTGCGTAACAAAAAACTCCCATAGCTGGCAGCAAAGTCAGTATATCCGGTGAGAGCACAAAGCGCAGAAAGAGAATACAGTACGTTATCTCTATCCAGAGGGTTAGAATGAAATAGAACGCTAGATAAAATATCGATGATTGAGAGCTAATGTTCTTCGCATCTTCTTCCAAAGAAAAACAAGCCTTAATTTGGTTAGAAAAATACACTTTAAGCTCGTTCACTCCCCACATCCCTCCGGTTTTATTCTCTTCCATTTCCTCGTCTTCTTGAAAGTGGCTGATTGCCTTGCTAGGTGTTCTGGCGTCTTTCTCTAAATTTATCGTCCCACTAGCGATTGCCGGGGAAACAGGCTCAACTTCACTGATTTCTTCGTTTATTTTCTCCGGAGATGATAAATTGCGTCCCGGAGAATAAAACCGTTCGATATAATCTCTGTGTTTTTGTTCGGAGTCGAGAATCGCCGCCATTGATTCATGCCTCAGGCTTGGAAGACCAATTCTCGCGATGTCATGCAACTCTGCCTTGAGTTGGTGCTTGATGATTTTGCTCTCCAGCTGTATTCTTTTCAGCGTCTGGTTCGGGTCATAATCACACTCTTGCATATACTGCAGAAGGTCATCGTACATAATCGTGCCGTCCTCGACCAGTTTCGGAGCGATTTTCCTCAGACACTCGGCGCGGCGAGGGTCCTCTCGGAATTGGGAGCTACTCCGCGAGAGTTCAGGCATCTCTATATTACTGCCAGTAGTGATCTGCTCCCAGTGCTTTACCTTCCGATCGATTTCCTCCTCAGAGGCTTTCAAAAGACTCTTTTTTAAGAGTAAATTTCGGAATACGTTAATACGGGTGATATGCGTCTTTTCAATGAAATGAATGCCTCGACGCTGCCGAAGCTTCATCTCTTTTCTCAAATAGGGTTCAACGTAAGCCTTTGCGTAGACATGGTTCCAAATTCTCCGCTGGATAATGCTGAAGAAGAAGAAAAGCATTAACCCCAGCATTTTCGAGCTGGTAAAGACAAGACTCACTGTGATCTTGTTCAAGCCGATCAGAAGTATCAGCTTCTCGAAATTTGAATCGGGAAGTTCTGTTGGGTTCAAGCTTTGATTTGCTAGACATTCAGCGTTAGAGTAATACAAATCACCCTTCAAGGGACATTTGAAAAAAGGCGCCTGATAAAGCAAAAACGAAATCAGTACAGCGAAATTAACGATTTCGATGATTTTCCAGATTCGACTCTTCCACTTCATGATTTGCTTGCTTCCATACAGCAACAATACGCCAGCCACCAAATAAAACACGGAGATAATATCCACTTTCCTCCCAGTCGCGTTTCCAGTGATACCCGCGAGTACGAAAACTCCAAGGAAAATTGACGAGGAATAGCAAAATATTAAAAATTTAAGCGTACTGATGATATCTTTCCTGCTGCTGACCGTAAAATCATACTGATCGCCGGCTCTATAGTTTCTCTCGCTCTCTTCCTTCAACGGGTAGAAGTAATTGTCAAAAGCAACCATGAAATACAAGGAAATAAAATTGCCTACTAGATCTCCCGTGGTAAAACTGTCCAGAGAAAGCCAGCTTTTGTAGTTCATTACGCAGATGTCGTCTTCTCCGCACCCGAACCTTTCGTTACTGAACGGCTTGTTGATGTCCCAATTGCTTGGGAACCAGACAAAGAAAAAATATTCACGGAGCATGTCAACACTAAGGAGGATATAAATCACTCGCCAAATGCTCCTCAGATACTGAAGTCGCTTGAGCCAATACCTTTCTCTACTATTAAAGAAATGAGTGCAGAAGGACAGAAGCGTCGCGATGCTGATATAGAGCAAAGAAAGGATATTCAAGCGCCAAAATGCGGAAACGACAAGGAAAAATAGAGCGAGTTCGTATCCGTGACGGTGATAAACAGACCGAAATCCACGCAGAAACACTTTGATTTTATAATAAGGGCGTATTTTGAAATATTCCAGGTAGTCGCTTGATTGCATATCAATGCGGCCTTCAGCATAAGCATCTTGCGACTCACTGTGTGTTTTGCGGCGAATTCTATAAGCTTTTTGTGAGATCCGCAGAATAGACCTGAACCGCTCCTCTATCTCGTAAAATTGCTCGTTTGAAATGTGATACTTTTCCCATCGCTGAGTTATCCCTACTAATCCGCTGCAAATCAAAAGACCTACAGACCAGCCGAATACGCCGATTGCTTCTGAAAAATGGGTATACAAGCCAACCCACTTCAAAAACACCGAATCTACCCACAAATTCACACTTGGGTGTAGGAAGGCGATTTGGGCTATTATTATGAGAATAGAAACGATTGTTGTGACGATCCAAATATTGCTCCAACGGTTTTTGATCTCGATAATCATTGATAAAAGCATCGCAGACAGAATGAATAGCCCGAGGAAATTGTTTAAGAAGAGAGTGAGGACAAAAGTCAATATGATTAGTATCTTCGGAGTGTATGTGTAAAGAATGGCTTTCAAATAAATTCGCCAGGCGCCAGACAGCGCTATTGCCAAGCTTTTCTTATTTTGGATGACCAAACTGGCTCCGAGAGGGTCGTTGATGCCCATGTGATTTTATTTGCTCAATTAGATCGATCCTCGATAAAAATAAGTTTATAAAGAATAGTCACAATGAGTTTTTTTGTTCCAATTAGCCTATTGTGGTTGGAGAATGAAAAAACAAGAATGAGCATACTTCTTCCTAAGTATCTCGAAAAAGTAGACCTAATAGAGTTATTGCAGTGATAGCACGAAGGCCCAGTAGTACTTGTGCTTTCTATGGACAGAAGAGCAGCAACCTGACTAATTTTATTATAAAATGAACTGTTTTTTGTGTGCTACTTTGATTGTAGATATTGGAAATTAGCTTAATCATGATGGAGAAGCCAAGCCTTCGCGATAGACTTGAACACTCCGTAAAGATACAAAATTTTGTTAGAACTTGTAGAAGAAATATTCTCGTACTTCTTGAATGTTATACTCTTACTAATCAGTGAATAAAAACGCTAGTGTTCTAGATAGTTTCTACATATCCAGCAACTTGAGAAGCCTTTCTTTTGAAATAGGCTTTTGAATTAAATCTTCCATCCCTGAAAACCTAAATTTATCAATATTATGCTGCTTGCTCTCTCCCGTCAGCCCGATTATCGGAATATTAGGCTTATTTCCCTTTTTCAGCATGTCTTTCATCCTGTTAGATGCGGTCCATCCGTCTATTCCGCTCATTCGGCAATCCATCAGCACGCATTTCAAAGGCTTTTCCTCTTCAAACACAATTTTTCTAAAGGTTGAAAGGGCTTCTTCGCCGGACCTCGCTTTGACGGTCTTTACTCCAAGAGTTGAGAGCATTTCTGAAAGGCAATCGAGGTTAAACTCATCATCATCAACGCAAAGAATTGGCGGCTTTTCATGAGGTAAGGTTCGACCAAATTCATTGCTCCAGCCTCTCTCTCGACCTGCATCGCTGCTGGCATCTCTTCCGCTTCCTGCGGTAAAGTTCGTGGGGCCCACGAAACTTTCAAGCAAACTAGTGTTGATGGGCTTAGGCAAATAGAACGATCCAAAGATAGGCTCTTTCTCACATGATCGTTTGTCTCTCAGATTTGAATGTCCTGTGATAAACCCTATCTTCACGGGATACGTTCGATTCTTCGCTTTCTCGAACTCTCTCACCTTGAGAGCAGCTTGGATTCCATCTAACCGCGGCATCGCCACATCCGTTATGATATACTCGAAGTATCTCTCCGGCTTCGATTTAAACAAATCGACGAGAAGCTGGCCATTGGTGGCAGTTATAATGACATCAAATCCCAGGCCTCGTAGAATGTGACTATGAACCTCCAGGTTGTAAGGGTCATCGTCAGCAATTAACACTCTTCTTTGATGTCGTTTTATTGGAGAATTCGCAGTAACTTGAGGTTTAGCTACTGTTCTTGTCGGAACTGGAAGGTAGTCCGCTCTAATTATCACAGTGAAGCACGTCCCGACACCAAGCTTGCTATAGACCTGAATACCCCCACTCATCAGCTCACATAAGGATTTCGTTATCCACAGTCCCAACCCACTGCCTATCTGACGCGAAGCTCCGTCAGTATGCGTCTGGGAGAACTTCTGGAACAGCTTTTGTAAATCCTCTTCCTTCAATCCACATCCAGTGTCAGCCACCTCAATCTTCAAAAAACCTCGGCCGTGACGTGCCGCATTATCAGGATCAGGACTCTTTCTCTCCTCAAGATTCCAAATTTCTCTTCGAAACTGCTCTCGCAGTTGGATTTCACTGCCAATGGGATTCTCGTAAAATTCTGACACCGTGGTCAGCACTCGTGATGAATCTCTTACTTTATTTAGTAACTGGTATCCGTGAGACGTTGTCGGGTAGTAGTCCGACGGCTCTATGCTGTTTTTCTTGAGGTATCTGACCACCATAGAGATAGACCCAGAGTCTGTGAACTTCACCGCATTGGTCAACAAATTTAGAATCACTTGAGTGAGCCGCTGCATGTCAAATTTGAGATTTGCTGGGAGCCTTTGCGGGATCATGAACTCTGATTTCAATGAGCTTTTCTTCTTCACAAGCATTTCCATGAAGCTAACGGTTGACTGCAAGTATTCGTAAACTGGCACTGGGGTGGAGGTTACTTCCAGAGTGCCTTTATTCGCTAATTTTCCCGTGTCGAGGATATTATTAAGATGCTGAAGGAGCAAATCCGCGCAAAATTTGCAGCGTATAAGCTTGTTTTTCATTGAGTTAGTCTCGGCCTCTTCAAGCAGAAGTGTCAGATTACCCAAAAGGATATTAAGCGGATTCCGCGTCTCGTGGGAGAAAAGCAGAATGAAATTGTCCTTATCGCTAAGGAGTTCTTTAAGCTCTTCGTTAAACTTTTCAACTTTGGTGTTGAGAAGTTTGACTTGAGCAAGCGCGTCTTTTGTTGCTTTGAAATTTTGGCCGATTTGTGTCGCGCCGATCATGACCAGCTGGAAAAGATAGATTATCTGTATTAAGATGTCTCTTTTGAGATTAGTTGCGACGGAAACTTGGCATTCATTTATAACTGACCCCATTCTTGTATAGACAAAGAGCCAGGCGAAGACGTTGACGAGAGTAAACAAAGCAATCATTCTTTTATCGCGTTGCTCAATGCAAGTCATTAAAATATTGCTCGCAGTCAATACTTGAGCGAAGACCACCGCACAAGGATCGGACCATAAGACCCAAATCGGAGAAAGAGTAATTCCGATGTTCAGCGAGTGCTTATTAATGAGGAAATCTTCAGTGGCGATTAGACTGAACAAGCATGAAAGTAAAGTGATTCCAATGAGTAGCAACCCTGGGTAATATGGATAGATTCCGATCATCGTGAAAGCGAGGACTATCAAAGCAGAGATCAAATTGATGGTGTTGATCGACCGCTTTACGTTGTTGAAATCATCTTTTTTGATGGAATCAGATTCCATGATTCTTCTAATTAAATTTAATGAGATTATAAAAATTCATATAAATGAGAATCGTTCACAAAAACGATCACAAAATTGTAAGTTAGCCGGCTCAAAACTTCCATTTTGGCTGATACTAAAAATAACCTTGCCACCGA
>ENA-UOUE01000359-UOUE01000359.1-compost-metagenome-genome-assembly--contig:-NODE-359-length-37634-cov-12.729984_pt1 | contig 37634 bp, 21 predicted proteins | sample MGYA00238146_ERZ747223 | MGnify/ENA primary metagenome ERZ747223 (study PRJEB28781, sample SAMN06268865) | compost metagenome | isolation source: single cell | place: USA: California, Emeryville, Joint...
ACTTCGATGTGGCAAAATTATACAAATGTTAAGCTATCTCCCCTCTAGCACACATTGCTCCAAGAAAGTTCCTTCTTGGGTTATATGCCCCATCTCCAACGCCAGTTACTAAACAGGAGAAAATATTAGATCGTTATTAAAATCCTTTTTTTCAGTCGGAAAAGTTTTAGGCACTTGATCAACGATAAGAGGAAACGATTAAGTGCTCAGTCCGAATTAAGGACTGCAACGGGGTTTATAAATTCAACCCTTGTGAGTCTCTTATCTAACATCTTATATATCCAATTATTGATAATATTTGAGTGATGGGAATGAGGGTGAAACTTGGGATGACGAGGCGAAATTTTCACATTGCAGGTGAAAAATAAAATTTTGAATGCGAAGAGCTAGAATTTATTTGATTCAGAGAAATTGGAAAAAGATGTTATCATTGGCAATACTCTATTGTCCTTATTTGTTAGGATCGTTGGTGTCTTTTGTTGCTGATTCTATCGAAATTGTCTACTGTTACATTTCTCTTGGTTGTCTTTCGTTGGTTGTCATCTCTCGAGCCACCGTGACTCACTATATTTCACTTTGAGTTACTGCGATCCTCGCTGTGAGTCAACACGAATTTCATGGTGGTTAGATTATGTCTGCAAATACTAGCAGCATCAGCCAGTTCAGTCTCGACTGCCAAATTTCAGTGTTAATTTCTATGAATAATAAGAATGCAAAAAGTGGATATGCAGAAATTCGACTCAATAGCTGTTATGACAGTCATCCTTCTTGAGCCTTAGAGAATAAGATACTTCAATAAAATGAGAACTGGTGACTTCTATCTGATGTCTTGTAAGCTTCCCGACTTCAATTCAGCAAAGATTTTATTATTTTATATGGAAGTCTGTTTCAATGTAAGGAGCTGAGAAACAGAATCTGTGTTGAAGTTATTTAATTTCATATCAGAACTCATGGAATCCAAGCTCAAATCGGTCTCTTGTCAAGCCCATCCAGGTGAATGCATAGCCAGAGCAACTTTCGACACTTTCAGTTCCAAGGTGCTCTTCTGCGTGGAGTGTCTCCTTGATTTCAAGCCGACCTTCAAAGTTCTTTCTCTCATCGATTACTTCAACCAGTTCTTAGAGCTGAACAAATCGCTTCCTAACTTCACTTCCACAAACACGGCACCTCAGAAGTAGTTTCAGATGAAATCAATGGGTTTCTGAGCAGCGAATCTGATTATTTGGCTAAAATCAACACTCATATTGAAGATGAAAAAGCCCCGCGAATCAATTGACCTCTGAGAGTGAGTTCGCCATTTTCATCCAAACTCTGAATGCTCAAATCGAACGAAGAACTCAAACACATTGAAGCTGAGATAGAAAAGTATAAAGAATATCTATTTGAGAGCATAAGAGACTTCAAGAGCAGCTTAAGTGGGCATCTGCCTTCATTCGTTTGTCAATCACCCGGAAGATACTGCAGCCAAATTCTTAAAAAGTATCTGAATCTTTGTCTCAGACACTCAGGGAAATAAATGGTCTCTCTAATCCTTTGGATCCTCCACAGCTTAAGTTTGTCAGGCAGCTCAAAGCTATTATCGTCCGTTGAAGAAGAGAGGCTTCGAAAGAGATCACCAAGAGGCGGAAAAGTTCGCTATAATTTCCTATAGAGGCTCAAGAGATGGATACCACGCGAACGATTTCCATAGGCTATGCGACAGCAAGAGTCCGTTGCTTGTGATGAGAAAATCAACAAAGGGAAGCAGATTTGGTGGTTGCACTGAAAAAAATTTCGGTGGACAACAAAAGTCAATTATACAGCCCTATAAAAAACATCTCATGTTCTCGTTTAACTTGGATAATAAGGAGGCATTTACCTCAACCAATATTCCCTCATTACAACAGGTAGACTATCCCCTCGTGGTCTTTTCATTTGTCAAGACTCATTATTTCCGACAAATGTGTATCTACACTTCCACCAGCTAAAGCCCCAAGAGCAGCCTCTGAATTTTCTTGGTGTGAAAGAGTGGCCTACTATGTCTTTAAACATATGTGGCAGCTTTATTTTGGATAAAAGATTCGAAATGTACAAAGCTAAATATGATGAAAATAGCAAAGCTGATCCTTACTCCGTGTCGAACATTATCTCATCCTATCCCCAGTCTTATGGTTTTCAGGACCCATTGGGCTTTAGGACCAAAAAGAGAATCACAATATATAAAGTTCATACCTAAGGAACTAATAGGATCATCTGATACTCTGTTCCAGGAGTTGACCCTGCAGCAGTGGACTTGGTGAAAAAAATAATGGCTTTCAATCCTGCGAAACGATTGAAGGCTGAGGAAGCTCTTCAGCATTCATACCTTCAAGGCTTGCACAACCCCGATGATGAAGTCAGTTTCAAGACTTTCAATAAATGCAATTCTTTTATAGTATGCCTGAAAAATACAGAAGCGCTTTTCCTGTTTTCAGTCAGAAGATTAGTACAACTGTGACAATTGAAAAGTTCTAAAACTCAAATTGTTTTTGTATTTTATTGATATACTCTATTATATTTCTCTCTCTCACTTCTATTAGCCAAGCCGAGATATTATCCCTTTTAGGGAATTTGAATTTGGCTCCAAAAAGAGATTAAAAAGTGAAAAATCCGATTTGCCATAACATCCTTAATTGCTTTTTTTGTTTCGTTCTTCTCTATGAAGAAATACTACTCTACCAGTTTCCAGAGTTCTGAGAAGAATATGAAAGAAAGATCGAAAAATGAAGAAAGGGTTCTTAGAGAAAAAATTGCTTATAAACAGGCACCTATGAAAGACCTCGACTTTTATTTAGAAGATTCTTTTGCTCTACGTTGTTAATTTCATAGATGCCGAATGGCAAGTCCTATAATGAATTAGTTTTTTTTCATGTGCAAAGCTCCCGCGAAAAAAATTGTACAATTTATCCTGTGACTTTCGCTTCGTTTGAGTTACTCTTATTTCCACGAGGGCTTTTCCAGAATCTTAATTCTCACTTACGGAACCTCTTTAAATTTATTTCACGATTAATAAAGTTATCTAATCCTGAATTCCTGCTTAAAAATCTTTATTACGCTAATGCAACTTTCTCTTCCGCTACCAAGACCAGACAGCGCCTCGCCTATTTCAAAAAAATACGGACACCGCAAAACAGCCTCGCAACTATCAAGGCAGTCTGACTACAACAACCTCTTTATCTCAAGGACTCCTTCAGTCAAAAACGATTATTATCGCCCTTCCAGCGCACTATCGTCTGCTCAGTCGACCCAATACCCACCGCCCTCCGTCAAAGACGTTCAGCGGATAAACTACATCAACCTCTCTGAGGCTGAAAACGATCACTTGCACATCCAAAGGCTGCAGCAGGTGGTATCTTCGCCCTCTCTGGCAAGGAAAATCAATAAGACTCAAAAGCAGCCAGCCAATCCGCCTTATAGCAATATTAAAGGAAGGCGCATTGCAAGTTACGATGAATTCAAAAAGATCGGCGAATTTATTAACGTATTGAAGAGTGGGACTAGTCCGATGGAGATTCAGGTTATTAGAGACCTATCTCAGACGAGAAATTCAGTGAAACCGACATTAGCGAAGATAGATATCTATTCCAAGGACGCAAAATGGCTACAGAGCCTGGACACGAATCTGTTAACGAAAAATTTGATCAACACGCAGCTCAATTTATTGAAAAGATCTACTCATCTCAGAGAAAACACAAAAAGGGTACAGGAGAGTCTGAAAACGAGACCAAACATGGATGGCATTGCTGGTCATCAAGAGTTTTTTGATATCAACAGGAAAAATTTAAGGTTCTTCCGAAGGGGCCACGGAATGACCGCCTCAAGCCTCTATGTGAAAAAACAAAAAGAGTATGTCGATAGTCTGCAGCAGAAAGGAGATATCTTTGAGATGTCGCCGATAGATCTAGCGTCTCCAATATATAACCCGAGGGAAGAGCAATTGTTTGGTATTCGTGGAAGGCATGGAACGGCGAAAAGTTGGGGCGTCAAATAAGGAGCATATTGAAGTTTCTTACTATGACTATTGGAAGAAATAGACCAATACTTCAACAGGGGTATGATAAGGCTATGATGACTAGTTCGAGACAGTACTTGCTACTATTTATTATTTTTTATTGTGCTTGATATTCGATAGTAAATTTTAAATGAACTTTTTTTCGTAAACTCTCTTCTCTGATTCAAGGTGTATGGAAAATTATGTACTAAAGAAAATAATAAGTTTGTAATGAGGTTGAATAAGTAATAAGGAATTGAAAATTCAGAGACTCTTAGTATCATTGGAGCTTATTGCGAGAAAATTTTATTACTTTGATTTACTAATTTTATTTTCGCATCGTAGTTAGTAAAAATAATCGTATTTGCATTTAATATGATCGAGCTAGTTTTGTTTGTGTATACATTTCCAGAGTTCTATAATCTCACAAGTTAAGAAGATCCATTTTACCCGATTCACTTTTATCATAAACCTTTTACCGTTAGCTGTTCTATCTATATTCAGATCTCTGTGAAATACCTTAGAACATTTTTGAGAAATAGATAAAAACTTTGAATGCCTTAGGATACCACTACATATGCTTTCTCGATCCCTGTACCATTTAGATTATTGACTGACAAATTGTATCTGTTTGATATTATTAAAGGAGCTATTTTTGTGCTTATCAGTACACTCTACATTCTATCTATCACGAATCGATTTGAAAAAATATTTAAAATTATACAATTATAAATTTTGACTCGAAGTCGAATTATTAAAGCTACGTATATCCATTACAAAACATATCCTAATTTGCAAAATGATAATCCTCGATTTCATTCATGTAATAATCGAAAAGCTGTCCACTTTTAGATTGTTTTGTCACTTCTCTCCATAAGAATATGTATGCTTTTTATTCTATATTAACTTATTAACTTTCAAATTTTTCATTCTCAGTCTAGCCCCTTTATCATCATCAGAGATGCTAATTAATGAACGATGGCATTGTTTGGCGTTATCAGATTTTATTTGCTCACTATCTGCTTAAGAGTGATTGACAATACGAGCCAAGCTGAAAACGCTTTGACTCTATCAAATGTCTGGAAGCATGGTTTGCTTCTTTCTTTTTTATTCTCTCTATCCTCAAAGCGGTACATTTTCGTAGCACGAAAACTCAATCTTTTTCCCATTGGCGGGATTAATTGTATTCGAACTATTTGTTATCTGCATTACGAATTCGCAAATAAAAATAATCACGAGCTAACGGTACACAATTTCGAAAATTTTTTGCAGAATCAACCACTTACTACTACACCATGCAGTTAAGCCAGTCTCCCCAAGCTCCTTTCGAAGGAGGATATATCAGTAACATCCTTAAACAAGCCATAAGTCCTCACCACTCATCCATTCCTTCCTTCTAACCTATTCAATTATGATTAGACGACTCAGAAATCGAACCAAACGTCATTCAAAGCAACAAAATTTCGAAAAGAAAGCATCGATGCCAAGTACTCCTCTACCATCTGCTCACCTAACTCTCTCAATTTCTTATTAGGGAGACCGATTCATACCGATGCGCACTACACAGAACATCGCACTAGGCAGTTTTATACTCTCATCACAAGAATCAGTCTGCAGCGATGAGCCTTCCAATTACAATAGATACATAACGGAAAGCTTCCTCAACCAGTCGTTCTACAGCGAGACAACCCAAGAGCTTGGGTCTCAAAAAAGCTCTAAAATCCTGCTGTATCGGCAGCAGTCAAACGAAGCGTTGTCAGTGTTCGATCAAATCCAAAGCATTCAATCAAAAATTTCAAAAACGATCTCCATAACCAAACCCAAGCGTTTTTTGCCTCAGATTCCCGAGAAAATCCTCGATGCGCCTGAACTTGTGGACGATTATTATCTGAATCTCCTTGATTGGGGATCCAATAATCTTCTCGCAGTCTGTCTCGGCCCGAGCGTCTATTTGTGGAACGCCGCCAACTCTCAAATCGAGCAGCTTCTCTCGAACTCTGACGCTGAGAATACCATAACTTCTGTTTCGTGGATACAAAAGGGAAATCATCTTGCAGTTGGATTCAACGATTCAATCATTCAGATCTGGGACGCTCAGAAAATGGCACCAGTCCGCAACCTCAAAGGCCATACAAACCGAGTTTCATCGCTCTCGTGGAATCAATATATCTTGAGTAGTGGCGGAAGGGATAATGCATTGATACATCACGATGTAAGAGTTCAAAACAGCCTAATTCATAAAATAGAAGGTGTGCATACACAAGAAATCTGCGGTTTGAAATGGTCGCCGGATGGCGAGCAGTTAGCTACAGGAAGCAATGATAACACGCTGATGATCTGGGACGCTGCGCATTTGCTAGCCCCCAAGTTCGTCTTACGTGATCATAGAGCAGCGGTAAAAGCGCTTGCGTGGTGCCCTTGGCAGAGCAAATTGATCGCTTCTGGAGGAGGTACCAATGATAAATGCATTAAACTATGGAACACTGAAAATGGCGCGCTATTGAGCTCTATTGACACGGAAAGTCAGGTTTGCTCACTGCTATGGAACAGCTGTGAGAAGGAGCTGGTCTCTTCGCATGGGTTTTCGCAAAATCAGATCACTGTGAGGAAATATCCCTCTTGGGAGGTTGTTGGAGAATTCAAAGGTCATGAAAGCAGAGTTCTACACATGGCGATGAGTCCGGATAGCAGCACGATAGTCTCGGCTGCAGCTGATGAGACGCTTAGATTTTGGAAGTTGAACGAACCCGGCAAACTTGGGTCTCAGAAATCAGCAGATAAAAATTTCCTTGGAGGGCTCCGATAAGTATAATCACAAGACGATTTTCAAAGCTCAATGGGAGCGAAAACGTCAAACATTCTTGTTTTCTTAGAAACCTCTGTCTTTTAATTTATTTTGTTCGTTGGCTCAGAGCTTTCGAGCGATTGCGAAATATACTATATGATTTTAATATACTGCCATTGCTGATACTAATTGAGGGTAGCTGAGCTCTCATTAGCTGCATTTTTTAAAAAAAAAAATCTTGTATTTTATTGTTTTTTTAAGAAATAACGATATAAAATTGTGCTACACTCTTTTGCGTTTATTATTGCAGATTGAGATGAAGGTAGAAAGAGAACATTTCAAAGCTTATCCTGCTTCATGAGAATCGACAAATAGTAATTCCTCATTAATTTGTGAGTCTAGTCAATGTGATAATAGAAAAAGTGAAAATTCTAAAGGTAGCTCTGATAATTAAGGTATCATAAATAGAAAATTGAATTCAATGGGTCCCTAAATGCCATATCGAAGATATTTCTTTTCTCACTATCTTTAGACTTATCATCCTATAGACTACTTCGAAATAATCTAATTCACATAGTGGCGCCATAAAGTCACAACTATTTGGGATTGTCTGGAATGTCTTCAGATATTATGATTCAGGGTATGCTTAGTTTCTATTTGTTAATAATCCAAGAAGAAACACTTTTGTTGGCAAGTTCCAAACACCAATTTAATCTGTCAGCTAACAGTATTGATTGTAACGATATCATTATAACGGTCAACTGCGCTACTTACTCACAGAGACACCATGGAAACACACATATGCGCAATACAGCAAATAAATAGGCGTCGAAGCGAGAAAGAGCCAGAAAAACTTTATATTACGCTTTCCGATGCATTTACCAATAAAAGGACAATGATGATCGTATTCATCGATACATACCTCACATTCATTGCAATGATAAGTCGTCTTCTTTTTAATAATCTTGCACGTCCCGCAATAACTAATAAAGGGCGAAGTCAGCAACCACGTTTCATCTGGATATTACTTCATTTCAGTAGCAAACTCTGTATCAGTGTTTGAAGTTGGGCGAGGATTCGTCAATATTCCAGGGTTTCTGAACGCGACTAAACAGTAAAAAAGCCCTTGACATGCCACAACGCAAATCGTAGTGCAGGTGGTTGTTCCAAATCGCTGAAGTGAAAAACAGTGCCAGATTAGTAAAATCCCAATCCCTATCAAGAATATGAAGGACCCCGTAAAGAACGCCCCTTAAAAATGCTTAAGCTTATCAAACCAGGTGGTGAATTTACTGTCTGAGCCGAGTGTGAAGATTGGTTCTCCTCTCCAAAAGCAGCAAGTTTTGTTATTACCCCAGTGTCTTTTCAACACTTCTTCCTTTTCAGAACCAAAAAGCGTGGATTCTTCGTCTTGGGCTTGATCCTTGCAGAATTCCTCTTTAGTTGAAGTCTCTTCTTCACCAACACTGTAGAATCTTGGGGCGTTCACAATGAAATAACTCATATCTAAAGACTAACTCAAAATATTTTAAAACAATCGCTATTACAAAACTTAGTCTGTAAATCATGAAATTCTAAAGACATTCATAGAAGAGAGCTTTGTTAAAAGCTCATGAGGCTAGTTGCAGTGCAACCAGTGGTCTAACTCATTCTTCACCTCTCTTCTCTTTCATGAATTTAACTTAGTTTGTAGGCTATTGAGACCATCAGTTTTCATTATTGGAAGCGTTTTAAGGTTATCAAACATTACAGTTTTATATTTAATCATATCATTTCAGACATATTAATTTCTTAGCTATGAAGCTCCATTGACCTCATTCACGAAAAATAAGCGTCATCATACAATAATGCAAATTATGCCTTATCTAAATTATCCCTATTCCGCGAACGATTCACCATGAGTATTCCTCAGAATACCACTAATGCCATCTGCATCGCCTGGTACAGCTCTAAGATTCTCTGATCTTCCTTGCACGAGTTCCCTATACCATAACGTTGGCTGATCCTGCAGATCTCCTACTGATTCCATCTCTGGGTCATACTTGAGCTCATAGCCTCCTTCTGGAGGATAACTTATATAATTCACATCTTTCTTCACATTCACTGGAGTTATTAATTGCTTCAGTCCAATTGATTTTCCAGTGAAAGTCGCTTGCAACCATTTCTCAAACTCAAATTTCGATTTCGCTGGAGGCTGGTACACATAATCCGCAAGGCCTGCTAATTCAGGAAGGTGGATATAGTCTGGGAGCTTTCTTCCGGTTCTAAACGAGTACCTTGCGTCCGATTTGTAGTTCGCATTGACTCTTTCCTTGCTGTAAGGAACCCATCTTTCCTGAGCTCTATCATCTAACGCAAACGCTTTGATATAGCACGAGTCGCCGAGACATGCGATCAGGGCACTGGTCTTTTTCTGGTAAACAAGCCTGAGAGGTCGCTCGAAGGAAGTAGAGCTAGGCTCCTCGGTTATCCGTACGCAGTGCTGAGAGAAACAGGCTTTGCATCCGATGTCAGTGCAGCGGACGTCTCCTTCATAAACGATGTCTTGCTGGACATTAAGCTGCTGTTTGTCCTCCGCCGGCATTGACAACCAACCAGTCAGCACATAGTCTTCGCCTTTCTTGTACATTTTCATTCCCCAATGCTCGAAACCGTTCTTCACGATTTCAAACTCGTGCTCAAAGGCCGGTCCCTTCTCCGAAAGTAAGCGCGATGATGCTGATTTTTTATTCTTCCTCGTGGTTCTTGTGTCTGGACTGCTGCTGAGACTGTAGGTAGTGAGGTCGCCTTCAACGTAGGTACTCGCGAGATTATAGCATACCTCTTTGCTCTGGATCGTCGTCGGCTTTACGCAAGCGAAACAGTCTTTGTCTTTGCAATAGGTGCGATATTTCCATTTTTCTGCCTGAGAAAGGATTTCCTCTAGTTGGATTAACTCTTCCTTGGAGTTAATTTTCAGAATTGTAATATCCTTGTTTCCTTCAGCCGGGGCGGTCTCGTTGGAGAAAGATGCGTTTTGGCTCGGACCGACCTCCAACGGCCAGCACTTCGTTGTTCCATAGCCAGTGACACAGCGGAAGCAGCCAGTTTCGTTGCAAATTCTCTCTGGATTGATACCAAACCAAGAGACGTTATCCAATTTCGACGCGTTATCCACGATCGTGACGTTATCAAGTCTAACATGCGCGTACTCTCTCGTGTCCATTTCCAAAGGAGCAATGCAGACGTGTTCCTTTTGCCCTTCTGATAGTTCTCTATCCCAACAAGAAGCAGATCCGATCACCTTGCTGACGTTATGAACATCAGACGAGGCTTTTACCCGAGCAAAGGACCCGTAGAATGGATACTGGATATCGATATTTTTACTCGCAAGAAGTCCGATTTGATCAGCTTTTGATACCGGAGAGAATTGGTACATACACAGCTGCAGAAGAGTAACGGGTTGGATATCTGCGGCGTTGACGCGAGACTTGCAATCTGCAGTTTTCAGGCGGTTTCCGGCCCACCAAAGCTCGCTGCAGGTCGTGCCGCTTCCGAAATTAAAGCATCTGTAGCATGACGCGCAATTACAGAAGTATTTTCCTTCCAGTGTGATTTTACTCATCACTTCAAGCGGCATGCTTCGGCAGAATGTAGCGAAATCGCCTTCTGTCTGAGTCACTGCAGAAGCAACGGTTATTCTTGTTGAATGGTCTTGCTCGTGCTTCTCTGGGTGGCTTTTTGTGTTAAGGCGGATGGTATTTCCTTCGAAATTGAGAACCGGGCTGAGTTGTAACTTATCGCAGTTTCCTGAGAGATGCTGAGGCGCTTCCTGCAAGAACTTACAGTTTTCTGAAGAAAGATACCGCAGGCAAGAGTAGCAGCCGCGGCAGTCGCAGTAGTACCTTTGGGTGAATAGACTCACCAAATTGGCTTCGGCAACGACACCACATAAGTCGTCCAACGAGCCAGATTTCCTTTCAACGTGATATTGGACATTCTTCTTGCAAGGCTCGATCGTCTCCACGGTTTCTGAGACTTTCTCGCAGGCGTATTGGACACCATCGATTGACTCGCAGTAATAGCAGCCGCTGCAGTTGCAGAAAGAGCGATACTTGAAATTAATTCTGTTTTCATCGTCAATCTCCTCTTTAACTTTCAAGTAATGTCTTTCAGCACAGGCACCTTGGATATTCAGCGTTTGCGGAGGAACAGCATCCTTTTGAGTCTCCTTCCTGCATTTTGTTTTCCCGTTTATGGTTTCACAGACTTGGCAGACGTCGTTGGTGCAAGTTACCCTCTTGGAGTAGGTTGTTGCTTGGGCGAGCCATAGTGTCTGACACATGTCATGGAGGTTCTTGGTGTCTAAATTCTCGTTGAGAGATCTATGGCAGGCGTCCTTAGGAGAATTAGAGTCGTCATGGTGGCAGATTTGCTCGTTACCGACGGTCGCGCACATTTTGCAGCCAACGTCGCACTCGCAGACTCGGTGCAACTTCACATCATAGCCGTCAAATGCTTCGAAACCGAGTGAAGAGGCATGAGAGCAGAAATCGTGCATATTTCTTTCCTGGTTATTTAAAACCATGAGCTTCTTCTTTCCAGAAGGACAGTCTTGCTTTGTTGGCTTGCGGCCGGTTGGGTCAGGCTTGCATTGGTAGTCGCCGTCCTTGAACTCACAGAGGTAACAGCCGTTGCAGTTACAGTAGTTGAAATTTTCACCATACTTATAAAGCTCGGTGTTCACGTATTTACACATTTCCTCGATTCCCCTCGTGCTGCTCTTAAGCTCTGTCTCAGTCTCATGGGCGTCGGCAAAAGCTCCTTTGACCACAATGCTATGGCAAAATTGCGGGTTCTCCTTCCCGAGGCTCTGGCAAATTTGGCATTTATTCCCAGTACAGAGAACTTGATACGAATACTGGTCTTTGAGGGCTTCGATGGCTTTAGGATTATTTTCCTTGCAAGCATTATAGAGCACGTGCTGTTGGGCTGAAAGTTTCTCATATTCTTTGCTGTGAGCGCCAGGGTTCTCGAGTTTATGGCAGGCTTTTTGGTCCCAGGCACTGGTACAGTGATAACTGCCTGTCTTGTCTCGGTAGGTCTCAGTGCGAAGATTCCAAGCTGCCTTAAACGCGACTTCATCAGCACAAGCGTCCAAAGCCTCAGGTGTAACGTGCTCTGCGACTGGGAGCGAGCAATGCAATGCCACACTCAAGGAAGCGCCTTCGGCGCGCTGGCTGAGCTGGAGTCTTGACACGAGTTCAGGATGCTGGACTGTTTTGCAGGTCTTGTGGCCATTGGACGTCCAGCAGTATTGACATTCGAAGCCGTCGCAGCTCGGAGTATACTGTAAAGCTAACTGATTATCAGCTGCTTTGGCTTCGGTGGTGCAATGCTGAGGAAGAGGTTTCTGGTAAAGCGCTTTTTCGCATTTCTCTTGTCCAGCATAGGACCAGCAGTTGTAGCAATGCGCGCAATCGCAGTAGGATCGATGCTCTAGCTGAGTAGTTTTATCCTCAGTGAGGAGCGACGTGTAACTTTTATCTGCTAAGAAGGTCGTAGTGCCGCTAGGGCGTTTTTTTGTGTTCTGTGAGGGATCGTAGATGCATGATCCCATTAAGCAAATATAGCACTTCGAGCCATTGCAATACGAATAGTAAATAGGAGCATCGTCGACTGGCAGCGGTTCACTTTGCAAGGCCACCGATTGCGCATCTTCGGAAGTCATTCGATGGCTGATGAGTTGCTGACGATCGGTGATGAGTTCTCCCGACTGCGCGTCCCAGCAGAAGTTACGATCAATGCAAAGCTGGACTTGATCATGGGAAATTCCGACTTCGTAGTTGAAAACATACCGATTTTCTGTATCCGCCGCTCTCATCAGAGTTCTAAAAATATCGCCTACAGAGCTGAGGTACGTCTTTGCCTCGCTATTTAGACTTTCCAACACTTTCTCTTCGTTCTGAAGCTCGTATTGAGTGTGGGCCTCAAGACTTTTAAGCAATGCGTGCTCAAGTTCCTCATAGAAAACCCTCTTTTCTTCAAATGAAAGACCTCGTTGGTTCAACGACCTCTTGATCGCTGCCTCGAGCTTCACGTTTTCAATAGCGAAGTTCCTCACGAACTCTTGGCCATCTTTACGGTAGATGAACTCTCCTGGGACAATCGGTCCGAATAGACTGGCTTTGCTGGGGTAACCCTTGAAAATGTTATTAGTGCAGAGTTCGCTGTTCATCGTTTTCTCTGAGCAGATAAAGCATTTAGATGCTCCAGTAAGCGCCTCGCAGTGGCTTTGGAGACTCATTTGATCATACATGGAGGAAGATTCACTGTGAGCAGGATACGTCTTCGAAGAGTGGTCGAGGCTGGATTCGAAAAGCGCAGGGAAGGGCAGTTTTATGCTGTCGAGGGTAGCATAACCTTCAGAGGTTCTGTGAGGCTCTGTAGAAACGATTTTATTTCCGACGTCTTTGCTGAATAGCTCTTTAAAGCTCTTCAGGTGAATGCCTCGAGAAGTCTCCAGCTGCTTTCGGATTTCATCTTTGCCTCTTGGAGGAGGACCGCGTGGTTGGCCACCCTTTGGTCCATCTTTTGGGCCACCCTTTGGACCTTCTGTAGGACCGCCCACTGAGCCTGAACCTTCATTTGGATCTCTAACAAACTTCCTGTCAACCCCAGTGGCATTACCCTCTGTTCGATTTGGCAGCCCACTTGCTGTTCCATTTGAAGGGAACCCTGCCGTTTTATTGACTGGAACATCGATTGGCACTTCAGGCTTATCTCTTCTTGGTGGCTTATCACCGCCTTCGACGTTTTCGTACTCTCCAAAGCCGTCTAAATCACCAAGCAATCTTCTGATATCTTCTTGGTCGTCGTCATCAGCGAAGTTATCGTGTTTCGGAGCCTGGTAATTCACATCTCTTTCAAATGGGTTCTTTCGGTTTCTATCCACAAGAGCCAACTTATCATGCGTTTGAAGGCTCATTCTCGTTGGGATTTTCCCTTCAGGGAGGCACGTTGGCAGCCAAATGTCCTCTTTGCTCTGTCGTAGCGTAACTTTTTGGAACCAACTATTAAACTTGGATCCTTCACCCTCCAAATTGTCCAGATCAGGCGCGACACCAAAGAATTTCGTGAAAGTATGTCCGAGCAAACTATCAATGTCATACGTCTTTCTTCCATCGTAATTAAGAATCGTGCCTTCCTTCAGCTCTAGCAGCAAATTATCCCACTCTTCCTTTCCATGGAGGGCTTGGTAATCACTATCAGTGTAACTTTTCAGCCATTCGGAGAACGCATCCTCGCCTTTAGTGAGTAGCACGTTTCGGCCCTGCGCAAGGAACTTCCTAAGCAGCTCCGTCCTCGTCGAAATGCGCACGATCTCGGAAAGTGAGTCGGGAGCTTGGGCGTATTTCACACCAGAAGGGCAGGCATTCAGCATGGTTCGAACATCCCAAGCGACCGAATCTCCGCCGCTACCGCTCGTTATATCCATTATTGCCATCGTATATTCAGCTGCCGTGACCGAAAGGGTCGCGAGACTCTCAGCAAGCGGGTAGCAGGAGTCAGAGAGGTTCATCAGCGTCCGCTGCGAGATCTGAAATTTGCCATTCTTTACGTATTTCATTGAGTTTGGCTCGCAGGAAGCGCAGATAAGTGCCGATCCAAACTGTGTAACGCCATTTAGGCACTTGTCGAGGTTTTTTCTCGTGGCATTTACCTTAGTTTCAATGTCTTTGATAGCTACTTCGATCGCCCGTGACACGTTTACCGAGCTGCCTCCGCCAGAGCCAAAGAAAGTCTGATAAGCTGAAAAGGCATCATTCAGGTAGGTGATAGCTTCATCGGCCTCTGCTTTGACGGAGGCTTTCCACTGATTAAAGATCACTTGCAGTGTCTCGTAGGTTTCATCGCTACAGCAGGTATGCAGGCCGTTAAACTGCTTGCAAAAGGATGAATTGCTCTGGATTCGTGGGGTTATAAGGTATTTAACATCGATCTGATTGATGTTTGAGACGTTGACAAAGATTTGAAGGGGATTGCCACATGAATCAGTCATTGTCGTGATATTCGTGTCGTTCACTATGACGGTTGAAGTCTTCGTAACGCCAGTAGTTCCAACAGAACCTGTAGGTGTTGGTTGCCTGGGAGCAGCGAAGGAGAGGGCAAGTAAAAGCAGGCAAGCGATAATAAATATAGGTGATTTCATTGAATTGATACTACAATGGTTTGAAGATTCTTTTTCCTTTTGTTGTTTAGGAAATTAAGAGAATATACTTTTGAGAATAATTTCTAAATTGCAATTGCCAGTGTTAACACGAAAGGATTTAAATTCAAAAAAACAAAAAACAGAATTTTCAAATTTTTAATTGAATGGAACCAAAATGGAACTTTCGATAAAAATGTTGTCATATATATAAGGGTGTTCTGCTATCTTGGGTGAGTGTATGAGTCAGAACTACAACAGCTGCTTACTGAACTGTTAAAATGCTAGGCAATGTAGTGTGAATAATTGGAGGTACAAACTTACTCAGGCTCAGATGTATAATTTAGAGTCTTAATCGCTCCAAAGAGTTTACAGAGGCATGCTCTTTGGGGTGGAATTCATGCTGCCGTGGAAATTAGGGGGGATACTTGATTTGAGAGGAGCTATTTAATTTGAAAAAGGGGTTACTTTTGATAATATGTTCGCAACTCGTCATTAGAGAAGAATCTGAGTTTAAGTCCGGATCGAAGTGGAATAGTTGTCTCATGGGTTTCAGTAACATTGAGATTACTAGAAGTACACTCGTTTTTTGAGAGGAATCATTCACTGATGGAATATATTTGCAGTGGTTCTTTGTCTAATCCACGTTTTGGAGCTTCCAACGCTGATATTTCATATTTTTCATGGACAAACTTAAGTTATTTCATATTTGATCAAGGTATTTTTAGAAAAAGATTTGCAATATTAATAGACAACGTATGGAATTCTTAAACATTTTTTTGCATAACTGCTAGTGTCGAAGTACCAACTCCGTAAAACGAGAGGAACTAAAGGCTAATTTCTTTCGTAAACTCCGTAATGTAGCTAGATAATTCTCAGATTACTGAAGCTAACACATCTCTTCTGAGAGTGGGTATCTTCGAAAAGAAAGGATTTTTTTCGAAATTTCGAATTAATATTCAAGAATGGCAAAAATTCTAAATAGATTAATGCTTTGGATATTTTCGATTCATTCGCAGTGTAAAACAATCCCAAAAAATCCAAAAGAAATATCATGATCAAGACAACCACTTCAATAAAATCCGTCCCTCGTCTTTTTTCACTCGTAACAGTGCCAGAGTTTCTCAGTTTATCCTTCATTTTTCATCGCTAGGCAAAATATTGTTTCACTCAGTCAACAGTGACAGTTGAACTCGTAACACAACAAATAATTGAACTCGCCCTTCCTCACTCTCTATATTAGTCTCCATATGAAACTTATCGCTTTGACACTCCGCTTCCCACCAAAACATCTGATAGAAAGACGAGTTGATCAAGTATTTTAAACAGTTCAACGCTCTCCGGAAAATGGAGCAAGCATGTGACACACTCTACAGACAGAAGGCAATCAGAGGATTCTGCCACCTTTACGATGGTGAAGTATTTATTCGTTTATTTCTTCGTCGTTAATTAAACGCCTAATTGCCTATATAGGAGGCTGTCGCTGTTGGCATTGATGCTGCTCTTACCTACGATGACTGCTTGATCACTTCCTACCGAGAGCATTGCCATCAGGTAACTCATCAGATCGACCGCACTGAGCGTTTTTATAGGTGCTGAGAGGAGATTCTCCTTATCAAGTCCTTGCTGAACTCATGGGGAAACAAACAGGTTTATCTTTGTTCGCTGCTCCGGCTGAACGCATTGCGCGCTGCTAGGCTCAACGAAAGGACGAGGTGGTTCGATGCATCTTTATAGAAGAAAGAATAACTTTTACGGCGGCCACGGTATCGTCGGCGCCCAAGTCCCACTTGGCATTGGTCTGGCATTCGCTTTGAAATACGAAAAGAAACCCCATGTTTCTGTGAGTCTCTACGGAGATGGTGCAGCCAATCAAGTAAAACTTCTACCCCCAGCAGAATGAAAAAGCCTTCGGGCGTAGGGACAAATATTTGAGGCTTCGAACCTGGCAGGGGTCTGGAAGCTGCCAGCACTTTTCGTTTGTGAAAATAACCATTATGCTATGGGAACGCCTCCTGAAGAGGTTTCCTATGAGAAAAATTTCTACAAGAGAGGCGATCGCATTCCCGGATTAAAGGTAAGGTCCTTACTTGGCCAATACTGACTCTATCTCTCTGACTTAGATCGACGGACACAACATGTTTCATGTCCGAGAAGGTATCAAGGTTGCTAAGGAGTATGCGATAAAGAACGGGCCGATGTTCATTGAAATAGAAACCATTCGCTATCATGGTGATAAATTTGCAAAAAACTTATTCATTCTGACTTGGATAATAGGGCATTCGATGTCTGAAAGTGGTCCTGCTTTGGTGTTTAAAGACGAAGTTCAGGAAAGGCGAAGGACTAAAGATTGTATTGAGATCGTTCGTGATATTCTGCTTGAAAACAAGCTCTCCACTGAAAATGACCTCAAGGTATATTCGGACCCTAAAGTGCGATGATCTAACATTTTCAAGCAAATTGAGAAGGAGGTGCAGGAAGAAATCGACGCTGCTGTGGAAAAAGCGAGAGGCGATCCTTATCCGGATCCAGATGGGATCCTCGAAAACGTTTACGTTGACAACGCTAAATGTAATGCGAGCTCAGTTTCGTTGATTAATGTGGGTTTTTAGATTGGGTGAGAGGTGTAGAAAAAACACTTTCGGGCTTCCCTCAGAAGTAAAACAAAATAAAAGTTAATTCATCACAATGAGATGAGCCCTCAATAAAGTATTTATTCATGTTAAATCTGTCATCATAAGCAAGTGTGTTGACTTACTTCGAAAAATCTACATTGAGTGCTCAATTAATTTGTTGTTATTTTCGAACGAAGGTTTGCTGCTTTAGATGATCCTCTCACAAATCTTCTCTCTGAATTTCGAGAAGAAAATTCAAAATTAAATTTATTATGTATTAACATACGCAAAAGTAAAGTGGAACTTTCTAACAAAATTGTCATTAGCAAACATAAATTGTTACAAGCTGAAGTTTTGGTTTCTTTCATGCCAAGAGCGTCTCCTCATTGAATCATTTGTTATGATTTCAGAGTTTTTTTTTAAACCCGAAATAAACAAATTTTTTAATAGAATCGTTTAACACCAAATGTCTGATTTCTTTTATTGCTTTTGCTTTTGGTTTGTTCTCTTTGATCCTCTGTGGTCATTGCATTGCTAAAGTTAGCAGGCTGATTCTCTTTGTTATTAAAGGAGCGATTCAAAAAATCTGTTTCATACACCTTCGCATTAGATTTAGTCAGGACCGTATGACCGTTTTTGTGGTTGGTAGCTTGAATTACATTATAGGAGAGTTCCTCTGAGCCTTCTGGAGTTCTATCCTCAGTGATTTGCTCAGTATTATTTTCTTGTCCTCTATTCTTCTTTCTCTTATGCTTTCTCTTCTTTTTTGATTCACAACTTTTCCGAGGAACAATGTCCGTGGTGTTTACTGTGAACTGCTCTTTAGGCTGCAGCACTCGACTCGTTGTCACATCCTCTTCGGAGTCTGATTCCTTTGCTCCTTCACAAATAGTTTCTGGTGCACTGTGTTTGAATTTTAGCCCAGGAGCGATCTGAACGATATCCTTGGCAGTAGAGATGGCGCTTTCAACAATAATTTCTGTCGTTTTAGTCACATCTTCACTTAAATTTTGGAGTGACGTGTCTGTTTTGACTCGATGAGGACTTAGATTGCCTAGACTCAAACGCTTCTCCAGATACGACGCTGATTGCCCAAAAGGACGGTCATAAGAACCTTCCAAATTGGTGTATTGAAAATTCCCATTGAAATAAGGCGCATTTTGCTTATATTCGTGTGTGTGAGCCAGATTTCTCCTATGTGGATATTGGAAGGAAGGAGATATGGCCTCAAGAGTACATTCTTCATCAAAGAGAGTGCAGGAAAGCCGCTGTTTTGAGTATTGAAGATGAGAAGTTGCTATGGCTTTATATTTGTACGGTCCAAAATAGTTATCGTATTCGTTGATAAGAACTATTCAAACAAACAGGTAAGTGGGTCAGCTTGCAATAACTGTGATAACCTTTTCCATAGACGCTCATTTCTTTCAAATTTAGGTTAATATTAATTCTAGTTATTCAATTAAATCAAATTTGTCTTTGAAGTCCTTGTTCAAATCTTCTGCTGCATAAATTTTAGCTAAAAAAACTATTGCTAATCATCGAAAACAATAAGCAAGGTCTCATTGAACGGTCTGTCATACAATAAATCGAAACTATGAATCATAAGTCCATCAAAGTTTTTGACTTCATTCAAATTAGAATTTGAATTTGAAATAACGCTCGATAAAAAATTACCCAACACATATATTGCGTATGTGAACCATAGATAAAAGCATAATGATCTTCAATGAAAACACTGATTGCAGTCATCTTTCTTTGAAATATGCTCGATTTGGAAAAATCACCAACTCATAAGGGGCACCCAAAAATGCAGGGGATAATATTCATGATTCGTTGCAATCATCTTTAGAGATCTTTCATGAAACCCATATAGCTAAACAGTATACCTAATTTATAATTGATCCAAAGGTAGCCTGCTTCAAGAAAGACTGAGAGTTTGTGATTGTAAACTTGAAAAAAGCATATTATTATTCGTATCTTTGGAAATTCTGATAAAAAGCCAAATAAAAGCATTACACGAGTAAAAACTTCATAAAGCTATTGTATCAGCATCAATGAGCTTCTGGTCGGCCAACACAAAGCTGCTTGGACTGAGTGGGCTAATTCTCTGGGTTAGCATTGGAGCATATATCGCATTTTTTCGGTTTCCAGTAGATAACGAGACATTTTTCGTGAGATTCAAATCGCTTTTTGCCGCTTCGGTGCAAGAAAACAGAGCTCTCATCTATTACGTGCTATTAACAGTGCTTGTCGTACTTCTACTACTGATATTCTGCTCATCGGACGAAAAAACTCGAAGCGCGGGAAATACTCCAGGATTCAGTTTTGTCCAACGAATGGACCCGAACCAATACGAACTTCATAAAAAAATATGGACAGTCAACGCGCTGCGTGAGCTAAAGAAATCACCAGAATATCGCAAATATAGAAAGGACAAGAAAGAAGGTATTCTCAAGCCTGTTGAGCTCGATGGAGACGACGGTGAATTTTTCTCAGATGAGCAGGTAGAAGAAGAAAACGATGACTAAAGGTTTTTGGTTTAGTGGAAACATGTGTTATTTTTGCCTTCATTTTTAACAACTCTGGTTCATTTTTGTCTTGTAGCAAATTTTATCATTTGATCCTCTCGTTTTACTGATTGGAAAAAAGTATTAGCACTGATCCCGTAATCATAAGAGTACTCGTTTATAACCCACATGCAATTAAAATAAATTTTTGTGAGCTGACTCACTAGCTCACCAGTATTAGAGAAAACTCATTCATTCAAAGCAATGATAAGGGTATATTTCAATATGGTTTAGTCTTTTTAATTTGTTCAAGGTATGTTGCCCTTTTAGCCTGATAAAATAAATATTAGGGCAGAGGACTCTATCCTCTCCATGAGGCGGGTTACAAGGCTTGTCTTCCTTTCCTTTAAGATAACTCAATGAACGATATCTGACCAAAGGAAAAGTTTGAGATTTGAATTTATTCGAAAACACTGTTGGATCGTAGTTTATCAAATTCAATTTTATTATTTACCTTATCAGCATAATCACCCTATACCCACAAAGAAATGGCCAGATACGGAGAGCATGTCGACTCAGTAAAAGCAGGAGTCTTCCTTTGGTTCTTTGCAACCATCATTTTGACCGTGTTCAGTTTAATAACCTTCATTAAGTCGAGAAAAGAGGTAATAAGCTCATCATTTTTGAATTTATTCATTGAGTTGTCTAGGGAACTGCTCCCGGATGGATAAGTAGATGGGACAGTGTCATAAATGACACCCATCAGATACTGACTCTTGCGATTTTGGTGATGCTTCCTGTCAGCTATTATATCCCAGCAGTCATCGGAACGTACTTCCTTTGGTTTGCGTGCGGTATCCTCCTCATGAAACCTGAGATTTTCCCAGAAGCGTTCAGAAATTATGCAGTTGTTGGCATCATTGGAGGACTCTCGATGTTCTTATGGTTGAGTATTTGGACGACCGATTACACACATTAAATGACTTTAAGGCAATAAATCATATTTTATGTATCTCTGCACAATTCATGTGAAGTACAATTGAAAAAGTTTTCAGAAAGAATTGCTAAGTTCGATATCCTTGTATGTTGCTTGACTGAAGAAAATAGCGTCTCGATTGTTCTTTTTTGAGGATTTTTCAGCGCAGTTCGCGGTTTTTGGGAATTGGGGCGGAAAATTGATTCCTATCTCTTCTGTATGGGCCAGAGAACTTTTTTTTAAATACTTTGCTAGTGTGAGTTGAAGGAGAAAATGCAATTAGTATCCAAAAAAAAGAGGCAGCTCTGATCCGTAGTTGGGGTGGTTAGTTGTTTATAGCAGCCTGGATACAAGGGATAATAATTGCTTTTGTCTTTAACACGCAAAACTACAAATTAAAACTTTCAATTTTGTTGCCCTATTCTTGAGCAATTAAATACCGAGTAGCATTACTCAAGAAAAACACTCAGACAGGCTTAAAATCTCATTAACTTATAGTATTCTTCATTGGATCCTCTTTAGTGGCCTCTTTAGGTAAATTTTTACAATCTACATCCATTGGATTGGAGACATTTTCTGCTATTGAAATAGTTAAATCGAATAAACTCTCAAAAAACCCACTCAATTAAAAAAAAATCGCCTTCTCACCCGCACATTTAACATGCGCGATGAACAGCAGAGATTTCGAAAATACTCTTTTATCTTCACGCACCAATATTTTTTCGAAATGCCTACATTTCAGGCTTTTGAATCTGTGAATAATATAGCTCTACAGATTCCAGAATGAATCTCGAACAAAATTATCACATGTTTGTTTTCTTAAATAAAACTTTAATTGCGATTTATTGCAATCAATTCTCTCTTTGAATGCTTTTCTTTATCAGAGCGAGTTGCATGCACAAAAGTTCGCTACTCGCTTTCCTTTTGGTTACCAACCTCTTGCTCGATGGTAATTGAACGCTCAGATTTAATTAAGCTAAATGATTTCAAACAGGTTCAACCAATACGATTCCCGATTTAGTTGATTTCGCTTCCATTACAACCGCACTCACCACCTGGTCAGTGAGCAGTCCAACGGCCCTCAGCCTGATAAATTGCAATAGCGCAGATTGGTTTGGCATATTTTCTGACACAACAACCGCGTTCAATACTTATTCTTCATTGGATCCTCACCAGCAATTATTAATCTCCTTTAACGCTTGGTTCACTCTCACGTCGCCCTCAGAAAGTCTCGGATTATATGTAGATAACATATTGGCTGCAACTGCAGAGTTAACGACTCCGACTGGAACGGTTGATTGCAACTCCGATCTCGCCCTTGACTACGGAACAGTCAGTCTTTCCGTGCTGGTCGATCACGTTCTACCTTCAGTGACTCTTACATTTGCCATGGCAGCGAATATGGGCGATCCTACTCATGTTTGGTATCTCAATGGAATCTCTATTACAACAATCGACTGTATTTCTAAATGTCTCGCTTGCACTGGGCCTTCTGATGGAGAATGCACGAGCTGTTCCAGTGGATATTTCCTCAGCAGCGGTTCTTGTGTAACTTCTTGTCCCGGAGGCACTTATCCCGATTCTGCGACCAATGCATGCCTCTCTTGTGACCCTTCATGCACTGATTGCGCTGGCGGCACCAACGCGGACTGCAGCAGCTGCAATGCAAACTACTACAGCAGTTCAGGGCTCTGCTTGCCATGCAGTAGTGAATGTCAAGGTTGCGTCACCACTGCAACTTATTGCGTTGCTTGCACTGCAGGATATTACATGTGGAGCACCAATAACTCTTGTGTCGCTTGTAATGTCCCAGGCGTTTTTATCAGCGGATCGGACTGTCAACAATGCGACTCAAATTGCGAGACCTGCTCTGGAACCCCGACCACTTGCCTCACCTGTCCGGCTGGGTGGTATCTCGTTGCATCGAATTCTACGTGTATGCTTTGCAACGTCGATAATTACTACCAGAACGGAGCAAACTGTGATCCATGTCATGTGGATTGCTTGACCTGCGACGGGCCTCTTGCAACAGATTGTCTGTCGTGTCCTTTAGCTACGTTCTATCTTTCCAGCAACCAATCATGCACTACTTGCGATGAGGATGGATATTCAGCAATTGCGGGGTTTTGTGAGCAATGCGACTCTAGTTGCAAAAAATGCTCGAGTACTTCTCAAACAGGATGCACGGAGTGCTATTCCGGAGTATTTTTGTTATTATCTAACAATACTTGCACCAGTTGTACTGCTAATGGAGTTTTCCAAGATGGGATATATTGCAGTCCTTGTGACGTGGGCTGTGAGACTTGTTCAGGTTCGGCCGCTGTGTGCGGGAGTTGTGCAGCGGGATACTATATGGTGACCTTAAACTCAAGCTGTGTGCTCTGCGACGTCGAGAACTACTATCAGAACGGAGCAAACTGTGATCCTTGCCATTTGGATTGCTTGACCTGCAACGGACCCCTTGCGACGAATTGCCTGACCTGTCCTACAGGAACTTACTTATTTCCTGTCAATAACTCATGCGTGGCTTGCTCAGACGATGGGTACTCACCGATCGGCGCGAGCTGCGAGTCTTGCGACTCTAGTTGTCGTCGGTGCAGTGCCACTACTTCGACAGGATGCACAGCCTGCTATTCTGGAAAATACTTATTCTCAGGCAATAACACATGTATCTCATGTATCGACATGGGGTTTTTTATCAACGGAGACGCCTGTAGCCTCTGCAATAGCAATTGCAAAACTTGCGTCACTTCTGCTGTTACCTGTACCAGTTGCAATTCTGGACTGTATCTGATGGAATCTAACAGCACCTGCCTTACTTGCAATGCACAGGACTATTATATCATGCTACACACTAACACCTGCTCATTTGGTTGCGATTTCACTGGTTTTTACATCCAAGATAACAAATGCCTCCAATGCGAGTCCTCGTGTCTGAATTGTACTGGGGGTGATAGACAGGATTGTCTGGTATGCGCAAGCGGATATTTCAGGAACCCTTTTAACATTTCTTGCGACAGTTCCTGTCCAAGCCCTCTGGTCCGGGACTCTGGATCCTCGTCTTGCATTTACCCGCATTCTTTTTCAGACTTTGCTGATTTTTTCCAAAGCAACATGGAAACAACGACCTCAAAAACATCTCCGAAAAATGTCGCTCGGCTAATTGCGAGTCAAGCGTCTCAGCTAGCGTACTATGCAAGCACTCATTTCCAAGGGGCAGGATGCCCGGCGTGCTCAGGTCACGGATCGTGCTCCATGGACTCTAACTATCAGGTCGAGCGCTGCAGATGTGACAACGAATACTCAACTCTCACTTGCGTGCTGAACTCAACCCATGCTGCTGAAATCAACGAAACCGTCTTCAAAGTCCTTACCTTCGTTGCTAACCAAGCGAATTTCATGAGGCTGACCACCAGCTCAAGCAGCACTCAAAGCTACCTCGACGCAATCTTCGCCGTAGTTAGTACTAGTTTCACAAACGACGACATCGCCACAAAAGCAATGAGCATCGTTCAAGGGTTAGTGAACCAGGACGTAAACAACCGCAGAGCTGGAGACGTGTTTGACCCTGCAAAGATGCAAGCTGTCCTGCAGATAGTAGACGCATGCCTTACGTACGTCAACAGCCAAGACTGCATTTTCTCAAAGGCTGGCTCGCAAAAACTATTCAATAACTCCCAGGACGTAATGAACGGCTTAGGCCTACTGCAACTCTACGGCAAAAACGCGAGCAGCGAACAGTACGTGCTAAACTCGACAAACATCCACATCGGCTCAAAGAGAGTGAGCAATAACATGGATTTGAGCATCGTATTCGGGACTAACCCCCAGACGGTAGTACAGATGATCACGAAAGGCTCTTTACCTGCTGGAGCAAGCGTCGATATTAATCTACAGTACTGGAAGTCAGATATCACGACTTGCCCGAAGTTCCGCAATACGACTCTTCCACCGACGATTACCGTCGCGATCAATGAGATAGATACATTGAAAAATTCATCATCTTCATCACTGTTTGCAGCAAAGCTGTTTTATCCGTATCAGAACAAAAATTATTCGGCCTGTACGAAGGGTTGTACCCCAAGCAAGGACGAGATAAATTCAACGTCTTATTTCATCTGCGACTGTCAATCTCTTAGTTTTCTGAGCGCTGCGGACGCGTTTTTAAACGTTTTTGCAAATTCTAACCTCGGAAAGCTGATTAACGCCGCGGCGCTGCTAGACTATGACTACCCGTCGTCTTGGGTCTTCTGGCTGCTGGTGAGTGAGACAACCTGGTATGTGATATCGTTCGGTTTAATCGTCTTCAAGGTGATTAAGACGCTGAAATATAAGATTCCCAAAGAGAAGAATAAGAAAGTTACATTGAGAAACTTCAAGCTCAAAGGGCGTTACATGCGGATAATTGGACTCGCGTTTTGTGTAAGTACTTTAATCTTGTTCGAGGCACTAATGAATTTTTTACATAAAGTATGGTCACCAGTTGATGTCAGTGTATTTCTATGAGGACCAGATGTTCCCACGCACGACTAGATTATCACTGATTTATATACGACTGCTTTTGCTGGGGGCCTTCTCATCGCTTTTTAATAAGACAACCGCATCTTCAGTAAGCAATACCTCAACCTTTTCAAACTAAATGGTATTGTTCTCCTTAATAGACCAGCGGTATTGTGGGTCTTATTACAGTCCTAATCCTCCCCTACTTCACAGTTATTCCTCTAAACGTCACACTAGCATATCTGCTCTCAAGCAGCAGGTAAAATTCTTATAACTCTTGGCTTTTCTTGAGGAATTCACGTGTCTAGGCGAAAACTACGAAAACCGAAGACTGAGAATCTCCCTGCCAAACGAGCGGAGAAAATGTTGAAGATTTATCAGCAAAATGTGAAAAGAATAGCCATGCGGAGGAGAATTCGAAAAACTTTGGGTGTTTTACTCGCGATATGCGTTTGGGCTGGCTGTATCTACACAATGCTTGTTGTCGCGGCGAATAGCGAAATGGATGAGTCAGCGACTTGGTCGAAAAATTTCATGATTACAATCGTTCAAGACACTTTTGCTATGCCACTGGCAAAAGTGTTTTTGACGTTGTATATGCTAAAAAACGTCGGGAATGTCAAGAAGAGATGGATGTGGAAAATTATGAGAGTTTTCATAAATAAAATCGTGGCTCGGTCGCTCGCGGTTGCAATGTATCAAACGCAAGAAGCGGATTCGAAAAAGAAGAAGAGCAAAGCCGATTTAGGAGCAATAGTAGGAGTAGAGCGACTTGCGGGGAAAAAGAAGCGTTATGTTGCAGATTCACCTGTGAGACAACAGAGATTATTAGGGCCCAGTCCTGCAGAGACCCCTACAAACATCCATTTTCATGTTGTAAGGAGACCGCCGAAGACTGGTCGGTTTTTCACAATTACATCGAAACAAGAGAAAGGAACAAGCAAGCGGGTATTTTTGATCGATCAATGAATTCTTTCTGGAACAGCTTTTATCTTAATAGCCTGGTGTCTTCCCTTTATTATTAATCGAAAATCGATTTCAAATGTATTTCATATACAATATAATCCGATAGTGTGTGTATAGTGGTAGACATTTAACTCGTGTATCAAATGGGTGCTGAATTTCTGTTCTTTCTAATTAAGTTCTATTGTTAAACGGTATAGCTCTTAGATCCCTTTAAAACTCTAGCATAAATTTTAAAGAAAGCTTGATATCATTGAAAACACCACATTCACTACTAGAATGAAAGCACATTCTTTAATCTATTATAAAAAGCGATTTGTAATCGGCTCTAAATAACTGTTGCTCCAGCGAAAGCTAAACCATTGATATCAACCTCGAGTCGTAAAGTATAAAAAATCGTAATTTGACACATGCTCGAGCACTATTGCTACAATTTAAACGGGTATTTACTAGGAGATGGCCTCAAGATGCAGGTAATTTAATAGTAGCCTTATCGATATCGTGTTAAGTATGAGAATTACTATTACTAGAGACTTTCCAATATTAATAGGATCAGTCCAATATTTAATGACCCTCATAAAATTTTCAAAAAACTTAATTTATTTTCGCAATGATTCACAATCATCAAACTGGCCCAATCAGCCTTGAGCATCCGAAACAAGGCTCCACTCTACCGATTACCAAAGATATACATCAGAATCACAACGGCACTCATCCCTCTCAGCGACAAGAGACAAACATTCAATCTCTAGTTCGCATATTTGATTCAAAATCGCTGTTTGAGTCACCCATCGTCATAAACGAACGGAAACAGGCATCTATGAATGGCCATTCAGCCCCGAAGCAAGAAACTAACATTTTTAGTCACGCTTCATTATCATCAAAGAAAGAATTGGTGAATGGAAAAATTACATCAGCAAATTCGACCGAAAAAACGAGTTATTCTTCCTTTCCTAACGGCAAACAAGGAAATAACGCAGAAAATGCAGGAAGTGGTGTCTCAGGTCCTAAAGGTACCCAACTTGAGTCCAAAGAAATATCATATGATCGTCAGAAAGAGTCTGACAGTACTCAAGAGGTTGTTCAGAGCACGTCTAAGAGAGGATCCAGACGCCAACCTCTTCCTGAAGAAGAAAATGATCTTTCGTCAAAGCAGCAAGAAAATTTTAATGGTCAGCTAATTCAATCTCAAAAATTGATCCAAAATGAACGACATCTTCAGAAAAATGATCAAAATGCGGCCACAACGAGGGAAAACGGGCTCCATACATCGACTGGTGTTATGAAAAAAGGCCCTGTCAAAGTTCCTAGCTATTTCCACGACATCGATGATGAAGATGATGAAATTCCAGAACCTTCAACTAGACAGCAAGAGAAGCCAAACTTGAATCAGAAAACCGACAGCACAGCCAAGCCTGTTCAGAACCAGACAACAAATCCGCGACAGGCAGAAAACTCAGGCAACAATTCCAACAGCAACCCTCCTCATTCAACTCAGAAAAAAGATCCATTTGATCCTTCAGAAACGAAGATTGAAACTAAAAACAGTATGTCAAACTCCAAAATAGAGTCCAAGCCGCAATCAAACGGGGCTCCTAAGAAAACGGCCTCTTCTGAAGAGCAAGCCAACAGCAAGCAAGTCTCATTTGCAAAATATTTGTTCTCATTGGACAATTTTCCAACAAGTACCACCGACACAGAAGACAGCTATACCTTCTTCAAGAGAAGCATTGCGAGAAACATAATGGAAGAATCCACTCTGGATGATGATTTAGACACTGAGCCAGATTTCGGCTCCAAACGACTTATCAAATGGAGAGTGCGAGGGATTTTACCCCATTTACGCGCGTTTGATCTCTACAACAATTTGACTGCGAAAGGCTTCCAGGTCATCAGAGTAAAAATCAACATCCAATCCGAAAAGCGCACCAATCGCTTGAAATCCGACGACCCTCTCTACGATTTGCTTCACGGCAACAACCGCGCGCTGCAAATCGAAAATGGCTATCATAATTTTAGCAATGATTCTTTCTTCAATGAGACCTTTGAGTCAGGACCTATGTTTTCCCATCAGACAACAAAAAGAACCAAAAACCTCAAGGAAATTCTACAAACGCGCCTCGAGTTAAGTAAAATCGACGTTCAAGATGAGGATTTAATAGTTTGTAATGAACTTGAGAAACTAATTGAGAAAGTCCAGCTCTGTCACAACTTAAACGAGAAAATCAAGTCGAAAGACAAAGTTTATGGCGATTCTGACGAATCCCGCTACTTTAGCCGATTGGATGAAGATGACGACGATGACGAGATCTATCAATTGAAAAGACAGCTTGTCGATTTGTACGATGCAGATATCGAGCCAAATTTCCTGAAGAAAATCAAAAAAACTGAGGAAAAGAAAACTAACATGGGAGAAGTCCTTTTGTGGGGGACATTAGCCGAGAATATCAATAAAAGTAACGAGAAGATAATCTTCCGAGACAACATACAGAACCAAACGCACATATACGTTGATTTTGACAAGCTGTCTCTCCTTGAAAGAGAGCAGTACAACACGGTGAAGGCTAAACTCGAAAAAACGACCATGATTTTCACAGATTGTAAATTCGGGACTTTTATCCACGAAGGCAAGGAGAAGAAGCTGTTTAGGAGCTATTTCACTGTAAGCGACGCTATGCAAGCTCAACAAGTCAATGCAAGGAGAATAAAGAACGGGAAACTGTTTACGTTTTACTCTGAAGACAAAAAACGGTCGAAGAAAATGGAGGTGATGTTCGATATCGCCAGCGACAACCTTCAATTCAAATTCGAGTTCAACTACAAACACTGTGATGTGGTCCACATCGAGGATTTGGAGGACGAAGTGAGGATATACTTCAACTTGATGGTCCCTCCGAGATTCTACGCATATTTCCATGAAGCGAAGGAGTACTTGGACTTCCTTTTGAATGAAAAATGGGAAAGAATCGACTATTTCATCGTGAAGAAGATCCTGGGTCGCGGCAAGGAAGACGAAATCGATGAGCTAGAGCGCATCTACCTGACGCGGAACACTGTCGTGATGCTGTCGTTTAATAAGCGGGAAGAGAACGCTCGCAAAGGGCTGAAGAAGCTGAAAGAGTACTTCGAGAAGGTCAATATTCAGCTCATTGAGAAATCCCAGCGGTACTTTCAACATATTAATTTCTATCACCTCAGACCAAAGCTGACGTATAAAGAAATCGCAAGATACCCTGAAGAGCGTCTTCCTTTCGAAATAAAATATGCTATTCTGGCCTTAGCGAGCCAGAGGAGGTTCGATTTGTTCCAACTCGACGGGAAATTTTTGCAACGTCTGCTCAATCTCAATGGGAAAAACGCCTTTGAAATTACCCAGAAGACACTGAATGACCTCGTGAGCCAAAAATGCTTCGATGAAGTGGTTAAAAAGCTCTCTGAGGGAGAGCAAGAGGTGACTTTTGAGAATATATTTGGAGAGAAATGGAAGGATAACGAGAACTACTACGATCTCTGGAAGATGACGAAGAAGCTCGATTACATGAGCTACACGAAGCGAGTGATGATCACGCCCTCCAGCGTGGTATTCCATTGCGAAGAGCCCGAGCTGTCCAATACAGTACTGAGACTCTATGAGGACCAAATCCACAATTTCCTACGAGTCAGTTTCTCGGACGAAATGCAGGAAGGTACCAAAAAAATGCGATATGTGGCCATAAAGAGGTTCAAGGAGTACTTGAAAGGGTTAAAGGTGTTCGATAAGACTTTCCGAGTGCTCGCATTCTCTGCGAGTCAGCTGAGGACGGACTCCCTCTGGATGTTTGCTGATAATCCGCAATTAAACTGCGATAAAATCCGTAGATCGCTCGGGAGCTTCTCCAATATCAAAATTCCAGCGAAATACGCCGCTCGAGTCGGCCAGCTCTTTTCGTCGTCGTTTCAAGTGCTTAACACCAAAGCACAGCAGGTAAGTATCGTAGAGATCGATGACATAGTGGTCAAAGAGACGGGTGCGTTGTTTTCCGATGGTATCGGCGTCATTAGCAACGATTTAATGGATGCTATCAGGCTCGAGAGAGGAATCAGCGCGGACTTCTCAGCGATTCAGGTCCGCATGGGTGGTATCAAGGGAGTGTTGGCCCGAGCAGGTCCATGGTCTGATCGAAAGAAAACGATTTGGATTCGGCCTTCGATGAAGAAATTCCAAGGCAATGAGACTTACCTTGAAATGCTTGACTATTGCAAGCATCGTCATGGGTATCTCAACAGACAAGTGCTTGTTCTGCTGATGACACTGGGGATAAATGATGAAGAGATCATGCAATTACAGGAGGAGTATATCGAGAAACTGAAAGAGCTGAGTTACCGCGATGCGAGCCTCTTCAATTATTTAAACAACGAGCAGCAATCGCCAGTGAACGAAATCCTCAGAGACTGCTTCAACGCAGGTATTTTCGTGAAGGAAGAGCCGTTTATCAACGGTATCGTTCAAACGATAAAAATCCGAAGCTTTTTGAACCTCAAAGCGAAATCAAACATCCTCGTCCCGAAGAGCGCGAGACTAATGGGAGTCCTCGACGAATTCGGCATTCTTGAGTATGGCGAGATCTATATGAAAATGCAAACGGAAGCTGATAAATACGGAATAAACACTCAACCAACGACTACAAGCTTACCTGATGGCACTAAAGTCATGGTGACCAGGAACCCCTGCCTGCATCCAGGAGATATTCGTGTGTTAACTGTGAGATCAGGGCCGAAGTATGACAAAAAGCTAGGACATCTCGTAAATTGCGTGGTATTCCCTCAGAAGGGACCCAGACCTCACACGACAGAAATCTCAGGCTCGGACCTCGATGGTGATCTTTTCTTCGTAACATGGGACGCGAGGCTAATTCCTGCGGAGGTTGATGAGCCAATGGAGTATGATACTGAAAAGAAAGGACTGTCTCCTAAGGAGGACGTCACTGTGGATAAAATAATTGATTTTTTCATCGAATACATGAACTCGGCGACGCTGGGTCAGATCGATAACTCGCATCTAGCGCTGGCGGATTCCCGTCCGAGGAAAGCAAGAGATCCGGCCTGCCTTCAGCTTGCTTATGCGCATTCAGTTGCTGTTGATTTCGTGAAATCTGGGATCAAGCCGAGCACTCGGAGCCTAGCTAGGGCGACAGTTTGGCCGGATTTCATGGAGAAAAAGTCCGACACTCACGAAGTGCTTCCATCGACGACTCTGCTTGGACGCTTATACAGACAAACGAAACATCATATGAAGCAAAACGGGATCACTGAGCTTTCTAAGGAAAGGAAAATTAACGAAATTCGACTGAAAATAGACGAGGACTTGATCTACGGAGACTGGGAAAAGTACATCTCCCAGGCAGCTCAGGCTCTTTATCAGTACCACAACGATATGTATTCTGTTATCGCGCTGTATGGACTGCAAAGCGAGTTCGAAGTGTATTCAGGCAATTTCTTAGCCCTGCAAAAAATCGATGGGAAAAAGCAGAATCTCGAAAAATTGCAGACGAAGATATTGAACCATGTAATGGTGCTTAAGGAGAGATACAGTGACTTATTCAACAGCAAAGGCCTAAGCGAAGAAGACTTGATGAGCAAAGCGTCTGCGATATACATTTTGTCTTACTATAATAGTGACGTTCCTTGCTCGATCTCGGATAAGCTATTGAAATATATGCAGACTGATCGTGAGCTGAAGAAGTTGAATCAGTTATTCGAAAACCGCGCTGATAATACGAGGTATATTGGCTTACCTTGGTTTGTTGCAAGAGACCAAATAATTGCTATCAAGAAGAAGAGTTTACCTAAGCAAAAGAGTCAGTAGTTGATCTTTGAGAAGGCTATTTCGTTTAATAAGTGCATGTGTATGTGCTTCGAAAACTGAGGCTGTTGATTTGATTTTTGACTTTAATCGCTTTGTTTATTAAAAATCAAGAGATTTGTGCATCTATTCAACGATGGTTCCGAAAAAGTTGCGAAATTTCTCTCTCGAAATCTGTGAAAATTTTGTGTTGCTTACGTAATTATTAAGTTGAGTTCTGCGAGTCCAAGCCTACCTAAACGGCATTATTAGTTTACTGAGGATGGAATTATGAATATACCGTCTTTTAAACAGGTCAATGAACTATGATTCTTTGAGAGAGAGTGTACAGGTACATTATTGGCTGTATTGCGAGGGGTCGCAATGAGCCTTCTATAAAGAATCAAAATTTACGAAACACATGGAAAGACTGGTTTAACGAATCCTCATAGAAAGCTAAGTAAGTGTTGAGTTTTGTGGTTTAGGTTCAGCCAATTACAAGGTAAATATGGCTTAACAATTCAATTCTTTTGCGTCTCTAAGAAAAACATGTTTGCAGTGCATAATAATACGAAAAGACTAAACTGCCCGTAATTCTGTAACTTTTTATTTCAAATTAACCCGACAATTCTTAATTGTTTAGATAAGAAATATAGAAAAGCCATGATCCCTCGAGAAAGTCTTGTTCAATACGAAGCGGCTATCGAAATCAACCAAAGCAGCGACACGGCCAAGCTCGGCGGCGGAAAAAAGAAAACTTATGCTCCTTCTCTCGACTCGAAGCCAAACACCGAAGACATTCTCAATGGTATCCTGCCTCCAAGAGAATGGGACCACGACGGAAAGCACTACATCCAATTTGTTTCTCATAACCCTGCCTCCAGAGAGGACGTTGCAAATTTACAGAAGCAACTTGATGAGAGGCTGCTTGCTCGACAAGCCAGGTAATCCACAGCTCTTCTATGGAAAAACTAACGTATTCTGCTATTAAACAGAGAAAGCGGCATTTGTCCTATCCGTGAGGAATTACATTCACAATGCTTCGATGAAATCATACGTCAAGTTACAATCGATTGTCCTGAGCGAGGTATTTGATCTATATTCCCATCATTTAACTAAGAAATCTCCAGGACTGCTTTTAATGAGAGTACGTGATGAGTTAAAGATGACAATCGCGGCCTACCAGACTTTGTATCAGAGCTCTGTGACCTTTGGAATGCAGAAGCTTTTGCAGTCGGAGAAAGGAAAGACTGAATTAGAGCAAAGAATCGCTACGCTTGAGAAGAAGAAAGCAGAATTAGAAGATAAGGTAACAATTTGACTGTGTGAAGGGTGTTCTAAGTTTGTTGATGTAGAAAATCCAACTTACTAATAAAAAGGAAGCAATCGAGAAGAGAAATCAGGAAAGGAGGACCATTGAGCTCACGAAAAGAGCCGCTGAAATCGATTTCTTAAAGTATCAAGGACATCATTTAGAGCAATTCCTCAACTCGCTTAAGCAGTAAATGAATGGATTTGTAGTAAGGATTTGTTACAGTGATTTGCTGCGTTTTGTTTTGATCTCAATAAGTTTTATATACACCATCATGTTTTATCAGTGAAGAAGTTTCTGCAAATATATATGGCTTTCAAGGATCAGAGCTTAACCGGTTCTTTCAAGAAAAATTTTTGTGAAAACTCACGATTAGAAAAGCTTAGAATGATTGAGTGATTTGGAGGTCTTAGCTATTAGCAGGAAAAATCTAAGTATCGTTGCTAGCGATACATGGATATGGCTTATTTTTATAAATCTCAAACAATTTGCATTGTAACTCTGATATATGTATATTCCATGGCTATTGCGTGGTGAAACCAGATTATTTGTTAGTAGCTGCTTGAGAGAGTATTCCATCCAATGAATTAAAATTTGATAGACATTGTCAATAGATTCTATGGTTCCAGCCTCTTTACTAGCTCGTGACTGAGATAATTAAGACTAGCTTTATTTTTCATAAACTGTCCTTGATAATACAAATCCTGACAGATTCGCAAAGCAAATTAATTTTTGTTATCATACCGAATTTCTGATGGTTGAAAGCTTTCATCAAAACATCAGTGGCGACTCGATACCATCGAAATCGATCAAAAATGGCAGCGTTTTACAGACTAAAGAACCGAGCGACTGCGAAATATATTGTGAGGTGTTAATTTGGTCAATAGAGCCGTAAGAAACTTCGCTTTAAACCGATAAGGAGTGATGATTATCAGAATCGATTTTTCTATTGTTAGGAGTTATTTTGTGTTTTAGATGTTGAATTGCCTTTCTTCAAGTATTTGCTCCTTTTGTGAAAGGAATTAGTTTGATGGGCCATTCTTATGTAATCAAAGGCTGCTGATGATAGATCTTTGGATTTTGTAGCAATTTTAACAATTTGAGTTCGAGAGTGTCTATCCCACAAATACGTCTCTGATGCTATCAGTGATTTTAGCGAAAAAGTCCATGGAATAATTGACGACAGCCAAAACTATTAGAGAATGAAGCAACAAGGGATCTACTGAAACAGAGGCACCGAGGTTTTTCGTAAACTGTTTTCTGAGGATTGGCATCACGCATTTTGGTAGAAAAAGGACATTTCTGATGGAAATATCATAATATCTCTCGTAATTGACCAGAAAGTAAGTTCTGACAATTTTACGATAAATCTGCTGGCTTGCCTGGAATTTTTCTAAACAAGTTCCTGAACGAATGGATTAAAATTTTGATATGTTCAAGAAATAATTGCTTAGTACAGGTCATACGATGAAGGTAATTCGTTGAAGCTTATTAAATGTAGAAAATTCCATTATCGAGTTTTTATAAAATACTGGTAACAAATTTTAAGAAATGGATGAAATTCATTGGTCCAGTTGAATATCAATACTCAATTGCAGCTTGATGCCTCGAACAAATTTATTAGCCGCTCTATTATTAGCTACAAATTGCGCCTTCTCTCAAATTTTTTGGGTTCGCCAGTTTTAAAGGTAATACGGGAATTTGCTTTGAGTGATAATTTTCAGAAATCGGAAAATATTCATTTAGTTTTTGTTGTCACGATGATATAGTTTGCTCTCGAGAGCTGCATCACAAAGAATTCGCTGCTTAATGTCCAAATTCAAATCTTGTGGTTTTCTTCCTTTGCTAGGTTAATGACTCATATCCCTAAATTGTAAATGTACCCTCAATTCTTACCAAACGGTTATAATAGTTTTGCAATTTGTTCTATAGGCACCTTCCATTTGGAACAGTTTAAGGCGGTTGGGGATGTTTAACTCGTGTTAGCTACATATGAAAGGGTATAAGCAATCACAGGCACAAAACACAAAGTTTTAGGCCGACTTAATGAGGAAGATTAGATCCACTTTGGAAATTAGAATACTAAGGCTAAAATTTATTTCGAAACTTTAAATTCGAGAGATGGATGTTATCCCTTAAAAAAAAACGAGGAAGCGAAACTCAGACTTGATAACGTAATCAGGAAGGAAAAGGAGAGAATGAAAAGGAATTGGAAGATGAAAAACAAGAGCACACGAATCACGTCATCAAATTGGCTCCGAATGAGAACGAGCCAGACTACCTTAAATGAACCGCTGAGGAAAAGTCTCGGTTAGTTATAGTTTTTCATTCAAAATACCAGCTCAAAACGTTATGCTTCAAGCCGAACCAAAGCAAGTCTAATCGATTACAAAATCTCAAAGCATGCAACTTCAAATTTGACCCTATAAAAGAAGGTAATAATAATGGCGAAATTACATTGAAAAAATTTGATCGAGGGCTGCGAACGAGTTTTGAAAACGCCTCCACCTTTCCGTACAGTGTTCATGGACTCGTGAGAGTAGAACTCGGAAATGGAAGTTATATAACTGGCACAGGAATTCTCATTGGACCTGATTTAGTGCTCACAGCAGCTCATAATATTTACGATGTCAAGGAAACCAAGCAAAAATATGCGAGCATTGAATTTATCCCAGGCATCAACGAGAAAGAAATTCCTTTCGGAATATTTAAGGTTAAAGATATTTCGAAATAGTTAGATTAATACTCTGTGCCAATTTAGAGTAGAGGGACTTACATTTTAGAATTTACTTTCACGAATTGTTGATTTTCAGGAATTATATTATTTCGAAGTAATAATTCGCCTGTCTTTTCTGAGTAGAGCAGAAATGGATCCTTTTGTATTCCTGGCTTAAAAGTTAACAACTCTTCAATGGATATTTGTAAACTCCTGCAAGTCGCTACCCATAGGAGAAGTCAGAGAACCTTTGTGGTCAACAACGCAACGCCGGACCCAAGTGACAGATTCTAAGTTGTTTAGAAGAATTATTGCTGCTATTACTGATAACTCTGATCAATTGACAATCTAGCAATATATCAAATGCTTAAATGAATAAAAATAATGCAACAATCCTATTGTATCGTTTTGCCAATCCAGAACTCATCATGTTTGCCCTAGGCTAATGATCCAACTTTGCTGTCTATGTGTTTATTGTTCGACAGCTCTTAGCAAAGTGAGATTTCTTACTTACGATAAGCACGAATGAGAACAAAATATTCAGATGCAAGGATGATTCGAAGTCCTAAGGCCAGGATTTCTTCCCCTAATTCACAGAATCATTATCTGAATTGTGCTACCCGGCTGGCGTTCTTGCGAGTAATTCTTGTTCTATGGAGTCCTTTCGTTTCACTTTTTTCTAAATGAAACACACTGAATCGGCACAGTCTATATAATTGTTGAATGACAATCATGCATTCTGAAATAGATATTTTACTCTCATCTGAAGTGTTTCCAGTATAAAGCACTTTCCCTGTTTTGAAATCCAACAGCTTTGCTGTCTTGTCTCTTGAAGAACTCGCGAGCTTATCGCCGCTCGGACTCCATCGCACACAGCTAATATGGTCTACAATAAATATTCAAACATTAAATCTTTGTTTAAACAAATTCAAAATTATTACTTGAGTGAACGCCCTTAAAGGTTTTGATAATCTTCGATTCTCGCTTATCAAATATCTTGATACTCTTATCGGTCCCACCAGAAACCAGTAGATTCCCATCGTTTTGGCATACATCAATCCAGTATGTCCATCCTTATATAACAGGTTAAATATTGTCAAGTTTAAATAATGAAATGAAGAGAAGTGAAAAAAAGTATAAAATTAATCTCCAAATTTACTTTAAAAAAAAAAATAAAAAGAAAATATAGCCTTAATTCACATTAGAGCAAAAACAAAATAGAGCTGCAATTACGGTCTCTGT
>ENA-UOUE01000360-UOUE01000360.1-compost-metagenome-genome-assembly--contig:-NODE-360-length-37524-cov-6.884690_pt1 | contig 37524 bp, 20 predicted proteins | sample MGYA00238146_ERZ747223 | MGnify/ENA primary metagenome ERZ747223 (study PRJEB28781, sample SAMN06268865) | compost metagenome | isolation source: single cell | place: USA: California, Emeryville, Joint...
AATGGATTAGGAATTCAATTTATAGATGACGGTAACCAATGTTATCATTCTTCAGTAAGCAAAAAATATAAGAAAAATGCAAAGAGAATCTCGAAATGTGAGAAATCCGAAAAAATATATCGAATGATTTCTAATACGTGAATTTTAAGTCTAATACACTTTCATTAATAGGTGCGAGTTGGAATTCCAGTTAAAAGATTATTTATTGTTGCAATGGTAAACTTAGTTAAAGTGAATATAATTTTTTACGTGCTTGAGATTTGGGAAGTATTATAACTCCTTCTAATAAAATATTCTTTTTTTTCTTTTCTGTTATGCAGTCTGGGTGAGCTAATGAGTTGTGAGATGACTAGCGGTCGAGTATCTATGTGTTGTTAATCCGTTCATGAGATGAAAAATAAGCTTTTTGGTTCATTTCTCTTTATCCACCGAGTGAAGTTGTGAGGATAACTCGCATTTATCCGAATTTTTCATAAGGATAGGAATCATCTTTTATAGTTTCCTGGTCGATTTCAATTCATGGCCAATCTCTAAAGGCCTGTAGAAGCAATATGCGACTAAACTTACTGAGCAGAAAGCAACTAAAGGCTCATCTCTTGAAAAGATTCTTGGTATTCATCATAACTTAATTTCGAAATAAGAGATGCAAAAAAACCCTGAAACCATGAAGGCACGGTCTTTTGGAGCTTTTCGGGTCTCTGCCGATTGTAATTCAACATAAACTAACAGGAACTAACGTTTCGATTACATTTTCGAGATGAATCGTAGAATCAGGACATTTTTCACAATATTCCCTACGCCTGACAGGAATTTCGGCGATGCTTTCGATTGGATCCTCTTTACTCTGGGTCAGGAAGGCTACTGCAACCGTATTTTATTCGATGAAGCATCGTCGACATTCTTTATTTAACACAACGGCCTCGAAATTAAATTCGACTGCTCAATGATTCCAGCAGAACAAACTGTTTTGAATTTAATTTTTTTATAATTAAAATCGCTCTCAGCATCATGACGGAAAATCCTCCAAATAGTTACCTTGATCGATACTTTTCGGTCTTTGACGCTTTCTTACATCCTTTGCGATTAAACCTAAAGCAAAGAGTCTTCTTCAAAACTGGATTTGGAGGTATTCTGACTGTTATCGCTGTCGCCATCGGCATATACGAGCTTACCACACAGCTTTCTTCGATGGTTGACCGCACCACCAGCGTAATTACCACGAGAACAGGTTTCAACCAAGACCCTGGACCTCTTACTCTAAACTCCTCCAACTTCATCTTCGCACTTAGCCTCGACTCTGAAATGCCTTTCACTAATGCATTAGTTACGTTTAGTATGGAGCTAGGAACATACGAACGTATGCCAGACGGAACAATAAGTCAAAATTTTACAAGCGTTCCTCTAGAAATCTGCACTCGAGACTATTTCGCTGGATTTGAACACGAATATGATAACTATCAATTAAATAACGCTCTCTGCCCGAGTATTCGTTCCTATCCCATCGCTGGCAGCTACCTGGCACAATCGTACTCATTTATTAAATTGCAAGTGAGAAAATGCGTAAATAACACTCAAGGAAATAAATTCTCAGTGGTCTGCGCTCCTTCTGATGAGATTGACGCGTCTTTAAATACACAAGGGATAAGGGTCCAGATGTACTTTTCTGAAAATGTTATTGACGTGGATAATTTTACGACACCAGTTCAGAGGCTCCTTGTTAATGAAAACTGGCAGATTCTCCCACAATATTCGCGTAAAAGCGTCGATTTATATCTCCAGGAGCAGGTGGTCGAGTCAAATACTGAGTTATGGTCGTTGGCTCGAAATAAGGTAATTGAAAGAGCTGCGTACTTTGGGAAAAACATGAGAGATCAAGACTTTCCTCTTGAGGACGGGAAAATCCTGTCTCTCTTCTTTCGTAAGAACCAATACTCAGTTCACATAGCGAGAGATTATATGGATATTTTGGACGTCTTATCGAAGGTTGGTGGGTTATGGCACTCAATATTCTTTCTCTTTGGAAGCCTCGTGGCCTTTTACGCTAATTTTCGGTATTATAAGGATATCGCTGATGAAATTTATCAATATGATACTTCCTCGTTTACAACGCCAGAAAGACATGCTCATGGTCCCGCTTTAAAAAGATCCTCTACTAATCCACTCATGACCCAGAAACTAAGCATAAAATATTTTCTGGAATTCACACAGGGAGGTCGAGATACATGCACGACTCGGATGTTGCCTCTATCTTATTTCGGATTTCTCTTCTCATTCGTGTTCCCTTGCAATAAACGCTTGAAAAATCGACGCAATTTATACCTCAAGGCCCGCAAAAAAGTCACTAATGAGCTGGACTTGATACAAATCGCTAAAAAGCTGCTAGAATTTGAGAAGCTGAAAACGATTCTATTCGATAAATATCAAAGAGAGCTCCTTTCGTACACTCCGACACCATTGATCTCGTTAAGAAAGCAAATTCGAGCGGACACTCTTTCGAGTCTGTCGAAGACTGCCAAAGAGAGAGTGAAATCTTCTACTGAAGTGAGTAGTTACAAAGAGGCGGCTAAGTTCATGAAACTTTTTAACTCCTATCGGATGATAAGATACTCGAAATACTCTGCAACAGAGAAGGCTTTCAACAAGGAGTTGGTTGATATGATCGATAAAAATATGAAAACGACGCTGAATGACCTCGACAAAGAACTAGATGACCCTGATTCAGAGGTTGGAAACTTTATCAAGCAATCCTTCTATATAGAGGAACCACATACTCATGAATTAAGCGACAATAGCGTTCTTACTGAGAAACTGGCCATTCACCCTCACCCACCAGAGGAGATTAATCGCGATGGAGCAACTAACCGTGATTCAACTCAGCGCGACCTGACTAGAAAGTCCATCAACTCGAACGATAACCCGGGTGAGCATCTAATCTCTCCGCTCAGTCAAAATGGTGAGAAGTCTCCAGTGTCTCCGACATTTAGATATTCTGTACCAAGCAAGGCGACAAAATTGACTTTTTGGCAATTGAAAAACAAAAAAGGCAGAACAGACGTAAGAGTAAGTCCACCAAAGCAAGAGCGAAATAGAGTCCTTGAACTAATGAGAACTGACAAAAAGACTGATATCGAGGCAGCTACGGAAATAACTGATACGATTGGACATCCTCGATTTCAACCCCCAGAAATAATACTGCCTGAGTCGCAGATGATGAAATATGAGAGCTTTGCGCCGTCGCAAAATAATTTGATCGTGAATGAACTATCTAGTGAAGAAGAAGACGAAAATATCGATGAGACTATTGAAATTCCTGCAATGGATGAATGCCACGTGGAAGGAAACAAGTGATTATCTCTCGTTTTTTTTTTGGGTATATTTTTTGCATTTTCCAAAAATTTCTAAAACCTATTCAGTTAAAATTGACTTAAAGCAATGAGAGTAAAATTTTTTCTATAATTATTATAATTTTACACTAGCTGTGAAAAAAGTAGTTTATCATAACCCAGCTAAAAGAGACTTGAATTCGAATTTGGTTTTCCAATAACTATTAAAAATAGATTGCTCAACGAAAAAGAGGGAGCTTCAATCTTAAGTCGCTCCCCATGATGTAATTGCATTTCAATTAATAAACATGGAAGGTATGCATAAATATAGACACTTGTAAAAAATTAACTACTGCAATGATGTGCATAGTCGTATAGCGGGTTTTACCCTGCGCAACAAATCTTTGTGAACCAATTTGGCAATAGCTGAGGAGCCTTCTTCTTTTCAGGCTCCATTTTTCTTTGAGATTCGCTCAGCTGTCGCTCACTCAAGCGTCTTTCGGTCTCTTCAATTAAATTAGCATTAAGAACATCTTCAGTAATGCTCATAAAAAGTTCATTGACGTTCGTTCCTTCCTTTGCGCTTGTTTCAAAGAACTTCATACCGTAGGCAGCTGCCAAATTCTCTCCTTCCTCATACGAGACAGTACGTTCAAGGACGTCACTCTTTGTCGCCACAAGAAATGTACAAGGTTTCTGAACAGCTATTTTTCTTGCTTGTGCAACCCAATTTTCTACGTTCTTGAAAGAGTCACTGTCATTGCAAGAGTATGTAAAAACGATGGCCATTGCTCCAGAATAGTATGATTTTGTCACTGAAGTGAATCGGTCTTGACAGGCGGTATCCCAAATTTGCAATTTGATCTTCTTGTTTTCCAACTCAATTGTCTTTATTCTAAAATCGATGCCTTGATAATCATGAATGAAGGTGTAAGCGTATTCAATAGAATGAAGAGGTATGTACCGATTGTGGTATAATATTGCGGAATGAAGTTATCCTCGCAAAATCTCAGAGTCAAGCAGGTTTTTCCGACGCCAGAATCACCAAGCACGAGTATCTTGGCAACAGAGTCGTACCCGTTGTTGTATTTTGGTTTGGTGATCATTGTCGGGGGTATTCCAGGATGTTTTTCTGTTTAGTTCCGCGAATTAAAAACTGCGTGACTAAGTATCGAGATTCGAAAAAAATTTAATAAACAGTCTTTTAGTCTCTCAGCTGTATCGGTTAAGATGCGAACTTTCATAATTTATTAAAAATTTATTGTGTTTAGCGTTTTTGAAGAAAACAGTCGATGAGGGCTCAATAGCGCTCATATTACTTTTGCAAAACAACTGAACAATGAGCGAAATGATGATAATGCCATTTGGAGTCCAAAATCTATTAAAAAATTGTTAATCGATTGCATCATTGTTCACTTCAAAAATCTGAGCTGTGTAAAAGCTGAAAATTAAGTTGAGGGTAAACTTACCTTGTGTGCCCCCACCTTTGCTTATTGTTGTTAAGAGCTTTAAAAAATCCTTCTGACGAACCTTAAGGAATAAAATTCACCTTCTAAGAGCCTTCAAGTATCGTAAACTATTTAATAAATTTTTAATAACTCATTTGCGTTGGAAGCGAGAGATAGCTCGCTCCTATTGTCTTATATCTTCCCATTTAATTAAAGCTTTTGCTAAGTCATATGAAGTCCCAGCGAAGGCTAAAAGAGTTTTACACAAATATCTTTTTTCATTGATTTCTCTCTATTATTCGGATTTATTGAGAGAATTATTTTGGAAATGCAGACCAGTTGAAGGCTCATCAAAACAAATAGAGTTTCTCGGTTGTTGCTCTTATTCTCAGGAGAGAAGCAAGTTTGACACGCTGCTGCGCTCAATGATAAAATTAACAAATGAACAAAGACAGCCGAAACCAAAAGAATAATTCGATAATTGTATTATTCACCAAGAACTTCAAAAGAGTGGTCTTCTAGCGAATAATCTCAGCGAGAAACATGTATTTGAGCCTGCATTAGAAATATAATAACATCCAATATCGTCATAAACTACGAAGGCCAATGACTTGAACGCATTTAATTTGAAATTAACTATAAAATAAAAATAAAGCTGCTCAAAAAATTTCAATGGAGTTTAGTCAGAAAACGACCTCAAAAACCTTTGGATCCAAGGACAAAGAAAAGGTGCCTTATTTCATTCGCAGATCTTTCTAGAGCTCATCTTCTACCAAACTAGACCCCTGCCCCTTCAGAAGCCCTGACCCGAACTCAAACGTACGAAACCGGAAACTATCCCAGCACTAAAAAACCCACTGTTAAAACTCAAAAGGAAGACCAAGGAGAAAATGAGAAGGAGAAGAGAGCAGTGGTTACAGACGAAGCCACAGGCACAAAAAGAGTACGAATACAACATTTTTCACAGTTCTTAACTCTCATGTTCCAGACTTATTCATATAACGCTCAGAAAATTGTAGGTAATGGCACCTTCGGAGTCGTGTTCCAGGTACATTCGCAGATATATTCCTCAGTCTAACCCATCGCATAGGCAACAGTTCAAGAAACGGGTGAGATAGTGGCAATTAAGAAAGTTTTCCAGGACAAGAGATATCGAAATCGCGAATACCAAATTCTCAAAGAGCTCAATCATCCGAACGTCACTGTGCTCAGGAATGCTTTTTACACACAAGGAGATAATGTAAATACCATAAATTTCTTAATCAACTGAGGTTTATGCGTATAGAAACCAGATGAGATCTACTTGAACGTCGTGATGGACTACGTGCCTGAGACAATCGCAAAAATCACCAGATACTACCGCAAAATGAAGCAGAGCATGCCAATCATTCTGATCAAACTATACTCCTATCAGTTGCTGAGAGCGCTGGTCTATATCAAAGAGCTAGGGATCTGCCATCGAGATATCAAACCTCAAAATGTGCTGGTGAATCCATCGACCCATCAACTGAAACTTTGTGATTTTGGTTCCGCCAAAAGGCTTGTGAAAGGTAGTCTGAGCACATTGAATGCAAACTGACCGTTTTTCTTTCACATAGGTGAACCAAATATTGCGTATATTTGCTCACGCTACTACCGCGCGCCTGAGTTGATTTTCGGTGCTACAGAATATGGCTTTGAGATTGATATGTGGTCTACGGGTTGTGTGATAGCAGAAATGATCCTCGGTGAGCCGCTGTTCCCTGGAGATTCTGGAATCGACCAACTTGTGGAAATCATCAAGGTGCTGGGAACGCCTACTAGCGAGCAGGTGCTGAAAATGAATCCTGCGTCGACTGAAGAATTCAAGTTCCCTCAAATAAAGCCGCAGTCGCTCTCCAAAGTAAGAAAAAAAACGAGATGTTGTTAATTTTAACTCTCATCGGTGTGTAGGTTTTCAAGAAGACAGACCCGCTTCTGATTGATTTGCTCTCTAAGATTCTTGTGTATGATCCAAAGGAAAGACTTACACCAGTGCAAGCGCTAACGCATTCCTTTTTTAATGATTTGAGAAACCAAAGTTTCCAAATCCAAGGCTGCAAAATCAGCGATTTGTTTGATTTCACACCAGGTACTTTTCTTATTGTGTGTTTCATTTCTTTAATGGCCTGCTTGTAAATTTAGAGGAAATCAAGGCAGCTGGAACATCTTTGAGCTTGTTGATACCCTCATGGTACAAGAAACCAACGAAATAATCAGATTGACTAACTAGTATTACCTTTACTCATTGGCAGAGACGAAATTTTCACTTCTATGTGTATTCATGTATCTCTTTCTAACTAGTAATCAAAGAGATATCAAAATTATTGTTTCTCGTCGATATGGTTATTGGACTCACCTTCATAGTCGGTATTTTAGTGGTCACTAGGATTATTACACTGCAAAACAATTGTAAATAGGAGGATATATGCACAGTCAGGAAGTGCGGGTATTAATGCAATCGTTTCTTGTTGGTCTAATTCAGAAAAAAAAAACTTGATTTTTCAGGTTCAAAGCAGTTTTTATTTCCTGGATTCTATCAGAAACTCTGTATGAACTTTAGAGTTTTATATTAGTCTTACTATCAATTAGACAGAAAATTAATGCTCGAACGCAATCAAATTGCTAGCCAAACTTTCAAATCTAATAAAACACGATAATTAGATGAATATTCGCAATCACAGAATAATTTATTCATATCCCAAACTAATTTGGAGTATGCTCATGCAATACCGGAAGCTCTATCAATTTCTCTTCGGCTTCAAAATCTGGACCTTGACGTGGAATAATAAAATTAGAGATTAATAGTTAACTAAGAAGATTACCTTTCTCAGGCTGCTTGTAATAATAATAGATGATTTGTCCCACGGGAATAAACATAAAAATTGTCCCGATGCAAATTGCCCAAAGCGATTTATCGAAAAGCCCCACTGTCTATCCAAAAACGTCAATAATTCACAAATCAAGAAGCAGCTGATTTACCAATTGGTACGTGGCAACTAAATACAGCAATGTCGTCACCGGAGTCGCAAAATATTTCAGAGTTTTGTCGAAGTATGCAGGAATATGCTCTTGTGTGTACTGGTAAACAAGTGGCCGCAGTTTGTTCATTGTAGGATGGTAGGCGAAAATAAAAGACTCTATCGCAGCCAGTCCAAGCAGTGGCCCGCCAACGCAATAGTCATCCATGAAGCCAAAGTAGTAGAACCCGGCCCGTGTAAGCGTGCATAATCCGATTAGAAAACACCCAATGGTGGGTATCAATCTTAAAATTTGCGGCTTTATTGTCGCTCCAAAAAATTTCGGGTTGGCCTCCTCGATATAATTCGAGACGCATTCAAGCATCACAAACTTACGAAAATATCAATGAGAAGACAAGATAATATCGCTAAGACTACCTGAGTGTCAATCCCCAGCAGCACGAGGCAGAAAAAGAACAGAACCGCCCACAAATTAGGAAACGGCATTAGTAACATCGCAAGCGGGTACGATATGAAAAGAAGGTCTATACATTCACAGTAAACTATCCAATGGTATTTCTAACAGCAGTAATTACCGGGACCTTGTAGAGGAAGTTCAACAATCGGAGTATTTAGCTTGGCAGAGAGGTAGCTTTCGATTTGAAAGTTAGGAATATGGAGAATTTCTTGAAACTATACCCTGTGTATGAGAATACGGTGATCGCTCCAAGGATCCCTGTCACACCGGTTATTGCGCAAATCCTGAACGAAATCAGACTCCTTCAATACTGGAATTGATTACGAATATGTCGGGATGATTATGCTTTCGTTTTTTTTGCGGTAGCTCGCCAACGCCGTCAGAGCTCCAGAGACTTGAATTAGCATTTAGTTCAACAACAAACAACTTAAGAGAATAGACTTACCAAGCGAGAGCTGAAAAAGGACCTGCGCGGCAGCTTTGTACCACACTGTAAGATCAAAAACGTACTTCCATTCGAAAGAGAATATATAAGAAAGTCCAATGCTAGACCCTTCTAGCATAAACCCTCTATTGTAGTTTGAAAGCAATTAGTTAATAAGTAATGTAATGCCTTTGTTATGGCTATACCTGAACATTAGTATGATTATGAGCACAAAAGGACCAGAGGCAGTGAAATATGCGATTTTTCCTGTTGTAGAGACTCCGTTGGCGATAGAAAGGTAGCATATGGCCTGAGAGAAGATGTATGCCCAAAATACTCCTGGATTAATCCCACCAAGCTCGTCCATCGAGCTTGTTATTTGTAGCACAGTATTGTAAAAAAAGTCCTAACACTGCTCGCAAAATAAGCTAAAATTTGCTTGTTACCTTCTCAGGAGCCATACTCACCTTAGCATCGGCATCGCCACCCCATGGTAAAGGAAAATAAAACGAGTAGTAAAAATAAATCCAAGAGTAAGCGAGCATCACGTTGTAATAAGTAGCACAAAGGAAGGTAACTGTAATAGCCGCGATCCCAAAGCCTTTCATTCGGCCGTCTATTGTGCAATAGCTAGCAATAATACCCTATGACCCAAGTAGCAAGGATCGTACTCGATTGATTGAAGAGTTTATTACTTTCTGAGTGATTTGGCCAAGAGCTGATTCCCAATAGAAAAGAGGGATACCGACTAAAAACGCGCATATTGTATAGGCGATAAGAAAGGCTCCTCCTCTAAAATAGCATTATGAGATAATGTCGCAGCACATTGATACCCATTTTCAAAAAGAAGGTACGGAAATCGCCATAGACTACCATATCCGACGGCGTAGCCTTGAAACTGATTAAATATACTAAAGCAAAGTCGTGGTACCAAGAACGCAAAGCCAATATTCCGCAGGAGAGTTCCATGTGGGCCTCTCCTCTTCGTGCTTGGTCGAAATCCACTTTTTAACTAAATCCATTGAATTTTATTCTCTAACCTGAAAATCTCTCATATTTGCTCTTAAAAAACTGATTCAAGTGTTACAGCTGAAAAATTAACAGTTTTTATGAGTTATGACCAAAATAACGGAACCGACATGCGTCCTTGTAGATCGATTCAATAGTTACTAAGTGACATATCATCAAAACAAGAATCGTATAAAATTAAAATTAATCAATTCGCAGGTGACAAAATTATTGAATGCGTTTATTTTTTTTGAATGTTATTGCTCTTCTTCGAGAGAGTCGCCATGTGGTGTGGTGAAAATACTCATTGACACATTAACTCTTTCCCCTGCAGTTTTTGTGAAGCTTTCATCATCCTCTTCTTCTCCCAAGGAAAAGGTGGGAGCACGTTTTCCTTTAGGCGCTACCACGTTCACTTTTTGCGGAGACGCAATGTAAACAATCAAACCTATCACCATAATCATTGTGAAAGGAACGGCAACGAAGAGATAGTAATTCGAACCGCCCCAATAAAAATTCTTCAAGTCATTGAAATAACTTTTCCCGTCCTTTCCAACGATCGCGCCGTACCCGAGCGCAAATATATTCACACAGACCTCTATCCAATTGTAGCACCCAACAAATAAACCAAGTCTGTTGAAATTCATTTTCACCATGAAAGGTAAGTAGAGCTCCAAGAGATCAGGGTTCAGCGCAAGCGCCACAAAGAAGAGTATTCCTGCGAATACTCCCGTAAATGAGAGGAATATAGCGAAAAATAGCAAGACACAAGACGTGAGGATAAGTCTCCCGAGCACTTTCTCTGAGAGATCAAAGAACGAGTATGTTGCTAATGATCCCAATTCGATGAATAACGGCAGTATTGAACTCCAGCCAAAGGTATTATCCTTTGTAAACCCGAAAGCAGTGAGATAGTACCTTGAAAGCGTTTCCAAGAGATACCAAGCGCAAGCAATCCCGACCATAAGAAATACAACTCCAAATGTTATCCCGACAGGATCTCCTTTACGATATTCATCGGTGGAATCTCTCGCATTAAAATTCGAAAATGTATAATCGAGTCTCTCTATACTATTCTTGGTGATTGGCCTCAAGATCGAAGGGTTCGATGCGATTTCTTCCACGTTATTCTTCGCCCAAGACGAACGTATCAGCAAGATCGTTATCGCAATTCCGAGTATACTTAATAAACAACCGAAAATTTCGCCGCTGTTTAACGGCAGCCAGTCTCGCCATAGAAGCGTGAAATTGATTAGTATTGTATTGATGAATTTCGAGACGAGCATAAGTTTTTGGTAGACCTTTGTGTCTTTGTTGATCCTCACGAATGTGTTCATCAGAAAGACCGTCTGTGCGAGTTCAATGCCTTTATAGCTGAAAGAAACGAAGAAGAAGCCAGCGATTGCGGTGAGTTCTTGATTTGTTTGAATGATAGTGCTGATTGTTAGGATAATCTGACCAACTAGCAGGAGCAGTTGCATTGGGAGAAGCATGGGAAGGACTCCGATAGTGTCAACGAGGTAGCCGAAGATAATAGGCATAAAGAATATAAAATTGGGCATCCATAAGATTGCGAGCATGGTTCCGGACCAACTTAGATCGGCTTGGTCCAAGTTTTTGATTTTCCCTAAGTAGTTCGTTCTAAGGGGAAAGTATGCGCAGAAACTGCTGCTGATAGCTATTAAGACAGCCAAGATATACTTTGATGGAGGGAGCTTCATCAGTGTTTTTTTTTTTAATAACAATAAATAAAATCTTTCGATTTCACTAATTTATGAAGTTTTTGCAGAGTATAACTTGAATTCTATTATTTTTCGAGAATGGCTTGCTTTATGAAAGGGACTCGGTTCAATTATGCCAGATTAGAGTGCTAAGGCTGGATGGAAAGGAGCAATTCGAATCATTTATTGCTTGACTGAGAGTAATAATAAAAGAAACAGAGTTGTCAATCCATATTAGAGAAGAAAAATCAGCTATATCCTACAAGGCCAATAAATTGATGCAGGCTTCCAAGTTTCAGCCTTTTCCCGTCTTATTTATCAATATTTTCGTTCAGAGAAAATATTTCTGGTGTTTTCAGATATTTCGAGTTGTAGATAATTTCTTCCTAGATCGAGGTCACCTTGCCAAATTCTTGATCATTAATCAAGACAGCCGCTAACATAATAGAAAAAACATAGATTTCATTTATAGAGGAAAGTTTCTAGATGCGCCATCTTTTGTTGTAATATTGAATGAAGCATTAATTAATTAAATCTCGTTTTGTAGGAATTTTCCAGGGCGACGTTATGTAAGTGTTTTTCGCTCCTCTAGCTTTCACCGTCCAGTACTGAAAATACCAAGGATGTTTCTGAGGGAGGATATATAACAACCAATTAATAATACTATACTATTCAGAATTAGTTTTGAAATCAAAGAAATTAGGCCAGCACCAGAAAGGAAGTAAATTGCCTCAAAGATAAATGACGAACCCAAAATACGATGTGTCGATCAACATCTTAGTCCTTGGAGACTCCGGCGTTGGGAAAACAAGCTTGCTAACGCGATTTAGTAACGATAAATTTGAGATTTCCCTGTCTCCAACGATCGGTAACCCTCCTTTTCCATCATCCCCTGATGTTATTTAGGCATAGATAAGAAAACTAAAATTTTAGAAATCGGCCAGAGAAAAGTCAAGGTTCATGCTTGGGACTCTGCCGGACTAGAAAAATACAGAAGCATATTCTACAGTCACTTCGCAGCGAAATCTGCAATAATCTTAGTTTACGCTTGCGACAGCCAATCGTCATTTGAAAGCAACGCAGCTTGGCTGCGAAAAATCTCAGAATATGCAGATCTAGACGTCAGTCTGATTTTAGTCGGTAACAAATGTAATTCCTCCAACAGAAAAGTTTCCTACGAACAAGGAGTAGAGTTTGCGTCTCGGAATAATATGAGATTTGTCGAGACTGATGCGAGTGATGGATCTAAAGTCAATGAATTATTCCTTTCAATAGCGAAGGTGGGTCTGAGGAAATGTCACGTACCAAAAAAATCCGCTTCCGAAATTGCTAGCACCGAAAAGAAACCTCGAGCTTATGCTATTTCTTTATTGACAGGATACAGGCCTAAGTCGATGATGAAGTCGACACATTCTTGCATTCATCAAACTCCTCCTCCAGTCGTTCGAAAACAGCTCAGTAAGTGCAATATATTTTAATCCTGCACTGAGAGGAATTATCATAATCAAGTTTTGGATCCAATGTGTATAATTTAATTTAACTTACTTTACTTCAGATTTTGGTAGCGAGCTTAACGATACTTATTAAATTAATATTAAAAATGTATATGAACCAAACTACTTAGTAATATTTTATATTGCATAGATTTTATATAATTCTCTTTTATACTAACGACTTATTTTAATAAACTTATACTTCTAACTCTTCTTATCGTCGAATCTAACACTCACACTTACTCTGGCTATTCATCAAAATATATTTTCATACAGTGACTATTTCATTGAATTTTGAGTTTTGGTACTATTCTTATGAAACTGTTTAGTCAGAAATAATTGATATTATCAATCATAGATAAATTCTAAAGCGATATATATATATTCCTATGAAATTGTAATTACATATTGAGAAAAACTGCTATTTATTTTTGGTATTTTCCAAGTGAAATCGAAGAAGTTTGCTTCAAAAACGCCATAATACGCGAGTTCTTGTGTATGTACAGCACTGGCAGCAGCGAAAGCAACTGACGTGATTTATTAAAGTCGTTTTTCACATCATTGACGGTGTACGACCACAAAAACCAGAAGAAAACTACTGACGCCAATACAAGTCCTGCCAACAGACTTGATAGTGTCGTGATCGCCTCATCTATTATATCCAAGACTCTCGAGCTTGAAATTTCCAGCATTCTCAATTGAATGTCATGAGCAATATCGTCTGCCTGGTTAAATTCACGAAAAGTAAAATATTTATCGATCGGATATGAGCTTATATCAGCATCTTTAGCCATTCCGTTTATGATCGCGATTCGTCCTGTTATCAACCCTTGCTCAAATGCGCCACTCAAGACGCTTGTGCAGTTGTAAGCTTCATCGGAATAAACCTTGCAAGTATTCCCATAAATCAGATTCAAGAGCTCATCCATTTGGTCCTTGGGAAAGATCTCTTGTACAGTCTCGACTGCGGAAGTGTATTGCTTGGTAATACTCTCAAATCTTCCTTGGAAATAGGATTGCAGTGCAATTTCCTCAGAGTCACTTGTTTGATTTCTTCTTGTATACAAGGTGTAATTCTTGTAAATTGCAATTCCATAAGCGGCATTAGCCTCATCATTCGCATAGAAAAGCACATTCGTTATGCCCTTCTTGACGTTTTCGGAAGTGGCATCCTCAACCGCTTTGAAGGCTCCTTGAATTATCATATAAAAGCTAAAGAGTAGGAATATCGGCGCCCCTCGGCGGATCGGATTGGTTCTTGCTTCTTCCATTCTTCTCTTGTTCGCTGAACCTTTATGATGAAATTTATCTTTTCCATGGAATGTTCCACGTTTTGTTAAGTCTGCTCCTCCAAAGTACTTCCTTGCACTCACGATCCGGTTTCGGATATCAGTATACTCGGCCGGTGAGACGTTGCTTAGTTGATACAACGTTCTGTTAATAAACTTTAAGCTTTTGACAAGTTTCCAGATGGCGTAAACTGTGAGAACAAACAAAATGGGGGCGATGGCAACTGTTTCATAGGTAACTTTATCCGGGAGACCAGTGTCTACGACGGCATTAGCTACGAAGTAGTCTCTCCAATTCAGTATTATCGGCATTACTTTGACGTAGTCACTTACCATTGTATTTACTGTTGTAACGTCTTTGCTGATAACGATATTGTTAAAGTTTTCCATCATAGTGAGACCATTCAACATAATGTGATTGAAAAACTGAATCATAGGAATTGTGATACCGTATTCAGGACTGACAGTGACTTGAGTATTAAGAATGGTATCTCGGAAGTTTGGAAACACTGCGTCGAGGTAAACTTGGGTAGTCTGGAAGGTGTAGAGTTGTTGAGTGTATTGAGTCAAAGAGTCATTGAGAGTACTCAAAGTCTGGGTTGACTTGGTTTGAACTCCTTCTTCGGTATCTCGGAGAATTTCGGCAATGTTAAGGAGGTCGTAACAAGTGGATGCTAACTTATGGATGGTGTAAGGTAAGTGATTTATCTCATCCAAGACCTGTGATGAGTTTCTGAATCCAACGAATATATTCAAGCAGAACGATATGATCACTATCAATGCGAGAAGGGCCGATCCCAGCTGCAGCATCATTACCAATTGAGACTGGCGAAATTCTACAGGGTAGTAGGGAGTAAAAATCGCGTGGAGAGTCATTTTGGCAGCGTATGTCCCGCTTGTAACGCTCGAGCTCTGTGATCTATTAATTCGCTTCTGAATGATATTCGCAGGGTCGAGCGTATTCCCCTCTTCTTTTTCTTTGTTGTTTTTCATAGCGTCCAAGTCTTCTTTGCTCACACTAACCTTAGAATTCGTACCGCTTTCAACTGCCGCATCAGAAGCTTGCGAATTTTCTTCAGAGGGCTCTTGCTGGTCTCCCTCGGCTTCGTTTTTCAAGGTCTTCTTAATAACTTTTTCATTCTCAGCGATTCTAATGCGAGAGGTATCACCGCCGTCATTTCTCTCTTCAAGTGGTCTGACACCTCTCCCTGCTGGCTCTCCTCGAGCTGATTCTAATAGTCCTCTTCTTGCTGATAATAGAGCCTCAAGTTGTCGCGAAGTGCTCATCCGAGAGCTATTCGGTGGCCCATCTGCGAAGCTAGTATCATTAAGGCCAGTACCTCCTTTATTACCAAACACTCGGTCAGTATTGAGCGCTGAAGGTTCATCCTCTTTCTCGTCCTCATAGCGAACTCTTCTTGGGATCGTCTCAAGGTAGCTGGAGTCGTTGTTTCCACCTCGCTCAGAGCTGACGAAGCTCATATTCGCTTCGTGCATGACATTTGCGTTGATGTTATTTACATCAAGGAATTTCTTAGGAGTCGGACCGAAAGGTTTCTCGCCATCGGAATTGTCATTGGCGTCTTGGTTGGCTTGTCCAGGAGGATAAATAGCGCTGAGGTCATTAAACAACCGAGGTGATTTTTTGTTCTGCATCAACTCTTCTAAGCCCTTCTCACCGTCTGTGAGCATATCTGAGTCGTCTATTTTTGAACGAGAGGCCAGATTTTCGTTTTCTATGTCTTCTTTGAGCCCAGTCAATGATGCTTTCTTTAAGCTTTTAGCTTTTTTATAATCCGTTTTGGTCCTCTTGAATTCGAATTGTCCAGTATTAGACTTTCCTAACTTGTTTGTGTTTAGGCTAGTTAGTCCGCTAGTAGACTTCTCTATTGTGGATGCAAGTGTCCCTTTACTCCTGCCGCTATTGGCTTTTTCATGAAGGGTAGACTTGGGTCTTTTAATTCGATTGTTGATAAAGTCTTCGATATCAGTGAACTTGAAGAAGTACATTTTAACTGTTTTTTTAGAAGATGTGTATTCCTCAACGGCCCCTTGCACTAAGCAAAAGGTTTTGCTTTTTCTCGCCACTGACAGTTTACTACGCAACGCTGGAAGCAGCGTTTTGGTGATATCACCAACTGAGAGATCCTCGGAATCTCTGGCGCCACCACTGTCACGCTCAGTAGAGGTGTAAGCTCCACCTGAAGTTCTATCAAACAGCGCTCTTTCTTTTCCGGATTTGGCAGGAATAGACACATAATCTTGCGGATTGGGGGTCTTTATCATCTTTAAAGTGAGCTCTGATTTCTCAAGTAAACGCGCTCGAGCGTCCTTATGAGATTTAGCCCCATCATCACTGTCCTCATCAGATGTCAGAGCTCTCTGCCGAAGTGAAGTATCAGTCGCTTTTAACGTATCCGCTGGTTTTTCAAACAAATCTGCTGTTTCTGGACAAATAAGCTGGATCTGCACGATATTCTCTTGGAGAAAAGTGGCATTCAATCCGAGCGCTTTTCCCAGTCTCTCTGAAACACTATCAATGATTCCGCGGCGGTCGGTGAGGATGAACTCGTTTTTCGTTGAGATACTTTTCATGTAACTCAAGAAAAGGAAGGTTCCATTACTAAAATCAATTTGAGGTTTCACCAGCATCATGATTGGGAAGATAAACCCTTGCTTAGACCTTGCAAAGAATCTTTTGTTACTATAGATGATATTTTCACGGCCACTTTCCAAGTAATTCCGGAGGAATCTATCATGATGTTGAGAGATAAGTCTAGGGGTTAAGGCTCTGATGTTCATGTTTTCTAAATCTTTGGTTGAATAACCAAAAAGCTTTTCGCAGCCAGAGTTGGCCTTGAGGATTTTGCCGAGGGTTTCTGAGAGCCCAGAAGCTTGAAGTATGCTGGAAGACTGATCGTAGAGGAGGTTGACTTCAACCAAGTCTTTTTCTAGGCGATTGAAAGACTCAACTTTAGCTAAAGTTCTTTGCATCTTTTTGACGATGTCGGCAGCTTCTACGTCTTCATTCAGAACGATTTTTAAGAATTCAGAGTAGATTCCCATGCTCAATGGATTCTCGCTGAGGTGGCCATGGTAAATAGTTGCGGTTTTCCCTCGAAGTGTAAGTAACTCTTTCCCTATCTTGAAGGCGTTTTCAAATACAACCGTGTCTTCAACCATCACGTCGATAAAGTCCAAATATTTATGGACGTAAACATTAATCATGGCCTGCATCTCTTTGAAATGCGTTTCAAGCTCTGCTATTCCTTTAATATCAATATTACTGAAGATCACATCACTTCTTTCTCTCGCGAGTCTCTCTTGAATAGTGTTCACCACTCTGACGAGTCGCTCTCTTGAAATGCTTAGTCTGAGATCTGGGTGTTTGCTTATGACTCCACTGAGAATATAGCAGCTGATAATAACTCCCGGGGTAAGACGAAGGTAGTTCAACAAGAAAGAAGCTGCGTTAAAGCGCAACCCCGAACTTCTTGGGAACTTTGCAGCGTAAGAATCGTACAATACTCTGATAAAATGCTTCATGGCAATTATACTGTTACTTGGAGTCTCTTTAACAGGCTTTCTGCGCTGTGACCGCCATTCAGGTTGGAAGAAACTGAATGTGTAAGGATCGTACAATTCTTCGTGCCTCCACACTTTAGAGAAAGTTTTTTTCGAATAACTCTCCAGATAATCCGAGGCAATAATGCCTTTATGTGTCAACACATCTACACTCAAGAGGTCTGACTTCGAATAGTCAAACTCTGTTCCAGTTCGATTAAGATGAAGCATCGCTTTGTTACTAAGGAGCTTCGCAACTCGATCGACCTGGTAGCCATTTTGAAGATTCTTGTAGTTCTTCAAGAGCCATTTCTCGTAAGAACTGTGAAGTGCCATTAACATCTTGCATGGCAAGATGAGAATCACCATCCATTCAGTAGGACAGAGCGTCCTTGAATTATTGACATATGGAAGAATGTAATTCACCAGGAAGATCAGCGAAATCGGGGCGATGACAGACTTCATTAGGATATTCAATCTCTGGACAGTGCCAAAGTAGTAGTAGTCTATAGTGAACAGTCTGTATAATCGATATATTTGCCACAGGAAAGCACAGAGCGTGTATGGAAGGCGGTGAGCTGGCGTCGCAAAGTGGCTTTCGAAAATCATAATAAAAACGAAGTACAACACATTGTACAAGTTCAATGAGGTATTGTATTTGCAGAGGTAATGAGTGTCGACGAAATTGTCCTCTTGGATCAAATACCGTTCAATCACTAGCGGCACTGAGATCAACGCTATCCCGATGACTGAGAGTACAGTCTCTGCAACCCCAACCCCAATGCACGTGATAAAAACATGAAGGAATGGAATCGCCAAGCAGTATCCCACGTATTTTAAAATGATTTCAAAAGTCACCAAGATAAACCGATTTATATTAGAGGCTGGTCTTCCTCTGTAGAAGTTGTAATAGACAACTCCCATCAGCACAAAAAGACATGAGCAAATCGCCATGAGGAAGATAATGAGTGGGAGAGCGGTTGAATTGATTCCAATCTTCTCGAGTAATTGCGTTGTGTTGAAGAATTGCGAGTAGACGAAAATGATTTGAACATATAGCGTGTTTGCAGATGGATAGTTAAATTTGTTGCTGAAAAGGATACCGATTTCCAGCATGTTATTCAACACGACAATTAGGAGCGCCTCAACCTTCGAGATTCTTTGGTTTTCAAGCACATGGATGACCAGGCGGATCATCCCTTCATAGAATTTGTTGAGGAACTTCATTTTGAGCGCTCTTAACTGCTAAAAAATTGATTTTATAGAAAAATTAAATTGTTTAAGTTTTCAGACAGTGACGTTGAAATCGCAATGATAGGCAGTGAGAATGATTAAGATCCTCATTTATTTAAAATAATCAGTGAAACTTTTACATGATTTACAAAAATTGGGCAGTTTTTACTGTATCACATTGAAGTATGAAATATTAAAGTGGAAAATAATAATTGAAAAAACCCGTCGTTTTCGTGGAAAAAATATGACAAGCTATAACGTTGCAAAACTTTAGGTTCTATGAAATGTTTTTTCAAGCTTTTTCTTTCTCCACGCTTTCATATTTTCTTAAATAATAGAAATAACCTTGATACATATTTGCAGTTGAATAAACTTTAGGCCTTTCAACACATTTATTAAACGTTAGGTTTATTTCTCTGTTAAGAAAAGTAAGAAAGCTGGCCTTTAGAATTATTTAAAGCTAAAAGAGGTATGTACACATACATACAATTTCATATGAAAAAATGAGGGTTTGATAGGACAAGAATTTTCGATGGTGTATAAATAGCAGCTTATTAGGTAGAGCTACTTTGCTGTGAAGTTCTTATTACGATTCTCCTGATACTTGCATCAGGAAGGTCGAAATATTTTCAAAATAGATTTTCAAGATAAAAGGAACAAAAAAACTAAACGTCAATTTCATAACGAATATGTTTCGTGGATAATCAATGGAGAGTTTCTCTAACTCAGTCAAGGGGTAATTAGTCTTTTACTTTAACTTTTACAATCTGATAAGCTCGTTTGAAAAAAATACCATTTCTTTTTGTTAAACCGTAAAATTCATTTTGAAATCAGTTTATAAAATTAAAAAGTTGGCTGGTCTAATTGACCGCTTTTTGCTTCAAAAGAATTAACTTTGCGCCGAATATGCAACATCTGACGACTATATGGATAGGAGCTGATATAAACTTATAGTAACCCAAAAATTCTCTCATGGTTAGGCTGTGATAGAAAATGAAATTGTAAACTTCACCTAAATTCTTACTGAAATTCGATAATTGCGTCTTTAAACTACCTAACCGTCCGCTCTGTGAGTTGAATTAATAGTCAACAATAGACCAGGTTTCTCAGAGCTGAATAAAGAGAACCATGGCGGAAAAAAATATATTCACGAAACTTAATTCAAATCCTCAAAATATTGCCTAGCTATTCTATCAGGAAGTAGTAAGTTTAGAGGGTTGCAGAGATCTTTTCATTGGTTACAACCGCTTAGTTACAAGCTGTTAAGCTGATAGAAATATTATCATGAGCAGGCTACTATTACAATATAGCTAGATAGCGTTTCCACAACAATATCACTTAAGAAATTGCGTGAACTCCTTGAGACTGATGAATTCGCTGGGAGCGAAGTCGAGCTGTGAAATGGTCACTATCTCCCATTTTTTCACATTGAAGTATTTGTATGTCGTTCCGCCTCCAGATTTCTGACTTTGCTCCTGGAACCATGTTTCTGAAGGATAGTGGTATTTCCAATTGCGCTCATATCTTTATATGAAGGTAAACAAGAGGTACTAAGAAAATGCGCTTACAATTCTTGAATCACATCAAGCTTTTGAGAGTCATCGTTGTAATTGTAAAAGAAATAGATGAGCGTTTCATCGATGAACTTCTTGATATAGGTTTTGTTCAGGGTGATTTGAGGTTTCAAGTAGCATTGCGGTAAAACGAAGGATTGTGGATCAGCTTTTTTCGTGGGAGTATCGGAGAACGGATTGGTGAAGGAAGGATAGATTTTCCTTGATGATAGTGAAGAGGTGATGCATTTGCTTTGAGATATATCTTACTCTCCAGTGTCTGTTAAGGTTAGACCGAGTGTCGTGAGGTCAACGCCGCTGGTCAGAAAATTCTTCTCATTTTCGAGATTTTTTGGGTTCATTTGCTTGGGAGCTGGTCCTCGGTTCTTGCCGATGGTGTAAGTGATTTAAAATTGGCGATTGTTCATTTACCTGGAGGTTCTCGTCGCCTGCTTGTCTCATCATACCTGAAGTTTGAAGTCTGCTTTGATTTATTTAATCCTTGAAGAGCGAATTGAAATAAAAGGCAAGCTATAGTAGATAATGTATCTATTTTACAATTAGAAAAGATTTTTTATTCTTTCAGCCAAGAAGGTCGATATAATGCCGATTTTATTAAGTTTGATATTAATGAACGAGAAGCTGTGCTGGTCGGTGATTTTTGATGAGAGTATGCTGTTAAAGAATAAATTATTGGGCTAAATTACGAGCATTTTATTTAAAAAATGGCAAGACATGTAGTAAATAATCGAGTATTAGCTCAATTTATACAAGATGATGACTAGAAAACTCTCTGAAAGCACATTCTCAATACGTTTGGAACTAATTCCTTATAAAGTGGTCCGGATTGGAACAAGTGAATTCAGTGAAGATAAGCTTGACTGTTGAGAATAATTGTATTGAATTAATTGACACAGTCCCTCATAAAAGAAAATTATCTATGCGGTTTTGCTCGAATTTCATGGAATTTTTCCTTAAAGAATAAATAATCAATCTTTTCACTGCAATGTCAGATCCCATGTTAGCTATTTTGTAAGCAAATTGACTAGATTTCCATTTATTTTTTTTATGACCAGAAATTTCACATGGCTGCAAACAATTCCTTTTAAATTTCCCTCTTATTGCAGACTTCGAACTTAATTAAATTATCTGAAAACCACTTTTTTCAAGAAATTTTAGGAATATTTTCGCGCTGCTATTTCACAAATTACATTTAGTTGGGGCTCCTGCAATATTGAGAAAATAATCAAATACACTGCTGAATACATTACATATCAATTCTTCATATAAAATAAGAAAAACATCAACAAGAAGATAAATTATCACTTTATTTTAAAAGAAAATGCTACTGCTTCAATTAAATCCCATGATCAATATTAAAAAACTGAGCCATCAGGGGAATAAATGATAATCTTTTTGAAATTCTTTGATACAGATAGATACTTTAAAAAATTGAATATCTCGTATTCAATTTGAGCTGAAGTTTATTTCATTGCAGAAGCACCCGCTTTTTTGCGTGCACCGCCCCTGGTCTTCACTGGAGTTAGCATATGAGCATTCTCTAGGTTTTCCATGTATACCGAAGATCTGAAAATATGAATCTGATTCCCTTCCTTCACCCATCCTCCTAATTTTTCATGCGGTTTCAGCTGAACCAATCCTGATTGTGGTTCTCTCAGCAATGCATTTTTTGAGTTCTTTCGAAGGTTAGACTTCAAATTTTGAATGGTTTTGTCAATTCGCATTTCAGAATCCTTTCCTTCCTGTATTTGATGATGATTACAAATGAGCTGATAATTTAATGATGATTATTACGTTTAATATCCAAGGGTGAGCCAACGCCTCGGATGGTGAGAACCGCTCTTTATAATTTACATTCATCAATTTTGAAACAAGTTCTTTGGCGTCTTTGGAAATTTTCCCCCAAGACTCGGGATGAAATTCATATTTCCCACTTCTGATCAGCAGTATTAAGTCATTGAGGCTAGTTTTGCGTTGAGATGAAGTTGCTAGCAATATTAATTACTATTCAGCTTGGAATGGCTGATAGCCACAAAGCATCGTGTAGAGAACGACTCCAGCGCTCCACATATCAACCGCTTCGCTGTATTATCATAAAACGATTACCACTAATTCAAAAAAGAAGGTTCATACGTATATTCAGTCTCGATAAACACTTCTGGTGCTGTGAAAGCAACCGTTCCAGTGTACGTCCACATTTTGTAGTTTTCGTTGGAAAGGCCTGAGTACTTTGTTTTCTTGTCATCATCGATGAATTTAGAAACATTAAAATCCGTAATCTTGACAACAGAGCCGTCTAATTCCAAGAGATGTTAATCAATACACTTCAGGCTTTGATTTAAGAGTTTACCATCGGAAACAAGGATATTATTTGGCTTTAAGTCTCTATGACAAACGCCTTTTGCATGGAGATACTGAATCGCTAGTAATATCTGCTTGAAGATATTCGCAGCCACGGACTCTGAATAGTAGCCAAGTTCATGAATCACGTCGAACATCTCTCTGCACCTCGCGAGTTCAAGTACAGAATAGATTTTGCTTCTTAATTCATCGACAAAGAGCTCGTAGACCTGGACGATGTTTTTGTGCTTAAGCCTTCGGTGATTTTTAAACTCCTTGGTGATCTGAAAATTCAAATTCAGTCAACAAACAATAAAAATTAACGGTCTCTTTACAAGCACAACGGTCTCCTCATCGCCTCGATAATTCGTGATTTTCACCGCGTATTCTTTCCCATCTCTTTTGCTTATCGCGCGCTTCACCGTCCCCGAAGTGCCTTCACCAAGAATCTCGTACAAGTCATAATATTTCTCGAAAGTCCCATAGATCCTAAAAATTCCGTCTTCAATCTCCTCGTCCTTTGTACAGGTCATTGGAGTCAATGTAAAGCTCTTGAATATCGTGTTATTAGGGCTGACCATCTTCAAAGGACTTGGTTGTTCCTCTGTATCAGAAGCTAATGCAATAAAAAATAAATAAAGTAATTCCTGAGCAAAGACCGTTACCTTCAACAATCTTTCCCAGTTGGAAAGGCGTTTGTTGTTTTGCCTCGGGTTTTAGCTCAGGTGATACCTTTCTCCCTTTGGTTGGTGATGGTGTTTCCGCTTCATCTGATCTCAGTTCATATTGACTCTCTTCTCCAGTCGATGCCTTGTTCGGTGTTTCGTCAATGCTCATATCGAGACTGACATTATTGAAATTTGGGCTTTCCTCGCCATCTATCCAAGATTTTGCTGTGCCGAAGAATGTTGCTAATAAAAATTTTTTCGATATAGCCACTGTGTTTTGGAGAGACAGATTACATTTAAGCTGGCCTCTGAGTCGCTCCATATTTTCCTTTGGGGTCAGTCCACTCTCCTTTTTTAAATTTATCAACGAGAATGATCTATTCGTGCGTCTCTTCTTGTCAATTGAAAAAGTCGCGCAACCATCACTTTTCGGTGTCGAGTCACCGGCGCCTTCGGTATCGCTTTCAGTCCCGAAGAAGCTTCCTACAAAAAGATGCATATTAGAGCGAGGATGTAAAAAAGAGAGGTACCTTTGATTCTCGATCGCATATCTTCGAATCTTTTGTTCTTTGCCGGTGTTGCAGTGGCTTTTTGTGGATTATTGGCAATTTCGGTTGACTGCATTTGAATTCAAGTCTTTTTCTGATTTCTAAATTTAATTCAAATTATACGGGAATTAACTGTATTTTAGATATTATTTTTATTAGATTTTAGAATGGTCTTTATTTAAAGACGAGATCTTTGCTAAGAACTAATTTCTATGGTTATTGTTAATCGAAATAACCGCCATACATCTGCGATAATCGATTATATTCCCAAAAAACGTCAGAAAGAAAATTCTTCTGTGCTTGGAGCTGAAATGTCTTATGGTTAGGACCGAAAACATGTAATTAGTTAAAATTAGATATACGGCCTCTTTAGTGCGTTGTTAATAAGGGGTCTTTGGAATACTTTTATATCAGTTATTATTGATGAAATATGGTTTGTCCAAAAAAGTGAGTGAAATATTATTGGTTTGTAGTGTATAGGTGATCTGTGAGATAAGAGCGCTTCATTGTCTTTATTCTCCGTTTACTGTTATTCTCAGCGGTATAAGAGGCCAGAAATTATTAAATTTAAACAGAATCCTCGTAGAGCTTAAAACCGTCAATCGAATCTCAGTTTTTCGATGGAAATTCTAATTTGAAACGCTCAGGTAGGATGTTCACAGAAATGTGATTAGTTTGTTTCTCATAACCTGCCTTATATTGAAATAAGCTCTATCTTTGCATTTCTTGGTCATACTTTCTTGCCTAAGAAGCCTTTTTCACGGATCTTTCCGAATACTTTATCAATCACGAAATAAGAAAATTAATTAAATACTCCCAAAGGTTGGAAGGAACGATGAGAAAATTAGTGATATTAAACGGTCCTATGAAATTTCTGAAGGTCATAAATGATTTTGCGGCATAGGTTAAGAGTTGAAAAATTTCATTTAGAGCAGATCTAAGCCGAAGCATCTTCAAAAGAAGATACGTTTTTTGAATTGCAATCTTACCAAAACAATATTCTGATGTCGAAAAATGTGCAGGTTTTGTAACTCAAACAAGGGTTACCTTAGATATCAACTTGCAACGAAGTTTGAGAATATTCAAATTCCACAATATTAGATGCAATCAATCTCTCCATATATAATATGAAAAGAGAATTCTGTCGTTTGAGTCCTAATCATCTTTACTAAACCACCTTTTCGAATTCAGAGTAGAGAAACATTTTAGTCTGGCCAAGCTTATTTATTTCGATAGTCACACAGTTAGGGCTTCTGATAAATCGGTTGGTTGGGCTACCATTAGTTTGATTTCAAAACTTCGAAATTAAAAATTTCTAACTATGCAATAATTGATTGGGAGCTAATCGTGAAGAGAGAGATTTGAAATTTGAAGATTAACCTAAATAGCAGTACTAAGCCCTTGTATTTGGTAAAGAAGTATACTAGAAGAGACTAATAATTCTTGAACTCGTCGTTTTGTTGTACTGTTATACTATCTTTCTGTAAAATCTGTATTTATCGCATATGATATTTAAATACAGCTTTCAATGCATTGAATACAATGAGTCTCATAGCGAGTATTTTAAGCAATTATGTTTCATTTTTATTTCAATAATGGATTCGAACAAGTCTTTTGCCAGTTTGTGAGTTGTTATTGACTTCCAAATAGATGAAATATTGACGAAAGTCTTCTTTAATTTTTTAGACTGAAAGAATCTACGATTTAAATACACTAGTTTAGTTTGAGAAACCATTCAGCAATTTTCATACTGATTACACGCTACCAATCAATTTAATTAAGGTTCATCGTCATTGCTACACAAATCTACATTATCTTTACAATAATTCAATCAACTCGAAATTTTTTCACCAGAGAACAAGTGATCATTTTTCATGTTTCAAAATAACAGTTTATTAAACAATTATAACTTCCAATAAATCGACTTGAATTTAATAACTGATCATTATCGAATCAAATGTCTTTCCCACAGCTCGGGGCATTTCAAAATCACAGCCCTTTTTTGGACATTCAGTTTGCATGAACTTGACATCTCTGACGGATAAATATGAAATTCTTATTATGATTGCAAGCATCTTATTATATTTCTAATCGTAGAGCATCCTTTCGAAGTGGCTCACGATATCATTATCTAATATTGTACATTTGCCATTAAATTTCAATAGTTTTAGAGTGTAGCTATTTATTTTTTATGTAAAGTTCAATTCAGGTGATAACACTCTGCGCTTAAAGTTAACTATCTGCCTTACTTTTGTCCTGATAGATTTATTTTATAAAGCTATTTAGCTTGCTGTCTTGAACTCACTGAATCTCTGCTTGGCCTTGTGATAGGTCTTTCCTTCCCAGTATATTTGTTTACATTTAACACACTGCCAGAAAGGCTTTGAAAGTTCGTAATCTCCCTCGTTCTGCCACTGCAACAGAGGTTTCACAACATCAATCTCAACGATTATCAGCTCGTCCGAATTGCATTTCACACAACGCGAAAGGAGGTCTTTCTTGCTGCGGTCTATCTTAAAGAAGTCAAGGATCTCATTCAGCTGCTTTTCAGTATCCGTCTTATGTAACAGATAGATCGGCCAACCGCCCTTCTTAGCGAAAGCCTTTTGATCTCTCGTTATAATCACTCGGTTCTCTGCCTTAGCAGTTTCAAAGAGATTCTCGGTGTCTTTTTCAGCCTGAACCTCAGCATCCAGCCCGAAATTTCTCATATATCTCGCCAGTCTGAGCGCCATGTTATCGATGAGGAATTTCACATTGTTTGGATCCGAATATATGTGTTCGTACTTTGGAAGGCAAGCAAATTCACCTGGTTTATCATGATAGCTGGTCTTAACCGCTTTTGGGTCGAGTTCAGGGAATTGAGTTTTGTCTTCGAGTTTTTTCTGCTCTTTCTCTTTGAGTTTTTCCTCGATTTCCTTAGGAGGCTGTGCTTTCGTCTTTTTCTTGGTTTTCTTATTTTCTGTCTCTTCGAGCTCTTTTTTGCTTTCCTCGGCCTCTGTCTCAGCCAAGAATTTGCCGAAAATACCTGGAATACTAAACGATGGAAATTATTAGTGTTTTTTTGGGTCAGATGATGATTACAAGCTAATTTCCTCTTCGTCTTCTTTCTCATCTTCCAGTCCAGCAATAACCTCTCCTGTTACTTCTTCTGCTTTGGATATTTGATCGCCAGTGGCTGCGCCAGTCTTAGCCTTCTTTTTCTTCGCACCGATATGTTCGGTGATGTGAGCAGAGATTTTATCGCCCTGCAAAGAGGATTTAGCATTTTCTTTAGACCTGAGGAAAACTTACATTCTTTTCAAACACACCGCTAAATTCTTCGTAAAGCTTCACCAAGATATAAGCATCCATTGCTCCGTAGTGCAATTGTGTGCGACGAAGAGGTCGGAGTGACCAATTGGAGATCTGCTCAAATTTCGACAATTGTTTTCCTAAATTAATAATAAGTAACAAATTTAAGCAAAGACGCACCCAATGTCTTGAAGACAACTGTGCTAAGTCCTGTTTGCTTAATGAACGGATTAAGTTCCTGGAAGATAGCTTGAACATCACAATAGCTGTTGATTTCCTAATTGTAATTAAAAAATATATTAAAAACTTCTTCATGTTCTGAAGAAAAAGCAGTACCAGCTCCTGACCAGGTTGAAAAGCGACATTTTCTTTCAATTCCTTCAAGTCACTTTGAATTGTGTGTCCAACCTATGCAATAATCCTTATTCACTGCAATTACCATTTATTTCTTACAATAATGATATTTGGGTCTCTGAAAATATCATAAATCATTGTCGCGAACCTCTTCTCCTCAGCCAATGTCTGACAGTCGAACAGGAACACATACTCTGGTGTAGCTATCTGCGCCAAGGCGACTCCTGGAGATCCAAGCCTTGTAAACGTCGCTCTGAATTCGGCATCGAATCCAATCACTTTAGCCGTTCTAAGTTTCTCTTCAGCGAAATTGAACCTCTCTGATTTAATATCATCGATCAAGAAAATATGCTTTTCGAATTCTAATTTGTAGTCCGCGAAGTTGATAAACGTTCCTGCCTCCGAGATACCGAGAGCCTCTTCAGTTGGGACAAACGCGTCTTTAGTAAATAAGAAGTTAGGAAGCTCCTCAAACGTTTTTTTGTCAGGTCCCTCAGTGAAGTAAGGCGTAAGGGCTTCAATTGCTTCCACTTTTTTGATAAAACCTTCTTTGAGGAGGTTATGTCTTTTGACGAGAGACAAGGCAACGTCCAGTTGCTCCTTATAGATCAAATCTTCCACAAAATAGCCAAGAATATGCTTGTGCAGCCAGAACTTCTCCTCAACTTTTGGCCAGTCTTCATTATAGGCCCAGTATCTCAAGCATTTCTTCTCCAAACGCTCACATAACTCAGGAAAGTCCTCGAGATTGAGGTTGTATTTGATCACCAGCTTAGCGGCTTTGCTTGCGTATTTGTTAGTGGTCATCTCTTTGATGAGGATCTTTAATAACAGTGAGTCTCAGGGAGAAGGGAGGTAGTTTTTACTTGTTGTAGTTCTGGAATATCAGCAACGAGAACTTCCACGTCTTGGATTCTGTCTTGGTTAACGAGCTGCTTAATGCGGTCCTCCATATCAGGGAAGAGCTTCTGGATTCTCAGGTAGCTCACCATCTTGCAAAATTCGTAGAATTTTTGTCTGATATAGTTCTCAGTCAGCTGTGGGACAGCTCTTTAATCCAAAGAGTGAGTTACTCGATTGTAAAATAGCTGTAGTTACTCTGCTCCATTGATTTTCGATCTTATCGGGAATGTTTTAAGAAAAACATCGATACTGTTTGAATCGACTTTCAGCCAATTTTGTGCGGCTAATTGCAAGGTTTCTTCTGGTATTCTTCTGCGATACTACAGCAGATAACATTCAATGATATACAATAGAGAATGAGGTTTTTTTTACGAGGAACGAATTCAACGTTGCGAAAAGAGCTTTAGTGCAGAAAGCGTTGGCATTGGCTTTCTTGAGGATATCAGATAGAAGAAAAACACGTCTTAGTGCCATGGTGATGTACTTGTATGGATATTTTCTCTCAAGGCGCTTGAAAGGTCTCTTCAGATCTTCTCTCATGACCTATTTTCAGAGTTAACCGTGGCTATGTCGTCTGGTTTACATTCATCGAAGGTTTATTGCTATTCACGTGAAGTGCGTAGAGTTGAGTGGCTTCCTCGATGTCGGCCATGTTTGCCTCGTCTTCTAAGACTGAAACGAATTGAATAGTTAAATGAGATCGAGTCGGAGAAACTAACTCATTGTGTTCAGAAATTCATATGGCTCGTCGGATTCTTCATCAGCGTTTTGCATATTTATTTGCTCGGTAGGCTTTTCGTCTTTTTGTAAAGTCTCCATGGGTGAAGTGAAGGAAAGGTTTATTAAAACTTTTTGATGATTATATCTAATCTGTCACTGAACTTACAATTTCAAGCTATGAAATGATTGGACCAATTACAAATGAAAAAATAAAGCCAAAAACGGACATTCGTTGTTAATAAAGCTGCGACTGAATTTCTTATGTCTGCTATTGTGGCCTTTTTTGCTTCAGTGAATCTCTGATCAGGCATAATCTTTCTGATGAGAGCAACATCACATGAATAGGAAAGTAAGCACAACTACTAAAGTTAGCTCAACAGAATCAATTCAGTAACCATTGTGCTCTCCTTTCTGACTAAAGGACAACCAATCAGATTTCTGAATTTGTTGGATAACTCGAAAAGGCAATTGATTTCTGTTTATCAAGCAAGTCGCATCAAATAACCAATCAAAATCAAGCACGAGTGAGATTTTGAAATTGCTTAATTTATCATTTCTAGATTGTTCTAAGCGCTTCCTTATGAGCAAACCTTCCAAAAAATCAGTTCTATTGTCAAGGTACTTAACTCCTGACACTTTCAACACAAAGTCAACTGTCGGCCTTCTATAAAGAATATTTGTTAACGAATACCCAATTTGCAAAAATATTTTCGCTGTTTGAGTAGCATAAGCAATTACCAAAAAGAGAGCGCTTACTAGTATTCCATATAGAAAATCAGTGCTTTTTGAATACAATAAAACAACATTAATACGTTCAAAGTATGTCATCCGTACTCTATTTGAAACATCTTAAACTAAGGAAAATATATCAAGCAACATAGAGCTATTTAACTCAGTTCTTTGCGTTTGAATCATTCTCAACCTTCTCACCCGGATTTTCTTGTTTAACATTTTCACCTTCTGCAAGTTCAGCAACCTTTCCCTCTTTTTCATCATTATTCGCTTTTTCTATCAAATTACTCGCATCAATGTTCTCCAAAATCTGCATGGATGCAAGTCCCCTTTTCCAGGTGTTTCGCTTTCGGTCAGTACGGACGGCTGTGTTAATCCTTTCAGATTCTTCCGAAGAATTAGGTTCCTTCAATTCCTTAATCGGGTGTAAATTCGAACTATCATGCTGTAGGCATAATTCCTCAAACACTTCGACATTTGCCACTAATTTCTGACTCTGAGTGTTTTCATTAGATTCCCAGAGCTTATCTTCTTGAAAAACAGGATGAAATTTAGGCCTTGGCGTGCTGTCCGCAGCTCGCATATTAGTTTCTTTCTGCTCCTCCTCTCTTTTGGACCCGGATAGCTGGCTTTTCATTGGTAACTCTTCAGAGACTCTCTCTTGTGGCAGCAGTTTCATCTCAAGAGGAGAATTCTCAGGATCAGGTTGGACTTGATCGATCTCGCGGTAATGGATCAAAACTGCATATTCTAAGAGCAGAGGAACCAGAGGCATAGTAATGCATTCAAAAATCGCTAAAATATGAAAAACACTGCTTCCGATTAGCAGCTTAATGCCATTGACTACGAAAGGGAGCATCAGGACGACCAATCCAGGTAGAAACTTGCTAAATTTCTTTGCACGAGAAAAAGACTCTTTGGAAGTGGTTTCTTTAACGTTATTCACAGCGAGATGTAGAGATACGGCACTGTAGCCAGTTGCCAATAAAGCAGGTAAATATTTTGCTATAAATGACAGAGAAAATGATGAGTTTTGGTTTGAAAGCGATCCGATGCCGATCTGTGTGGAAGTTAAAAGGCTACCAGGTGTCGTGTAATAGAGAGCGACGGCACCAATGATCGGGAGGAAGAAGACCACTTTAAAATAATTATAGATAAGGTCGGAATGATCAAGGGGGAGTGATCGCACATATTTCGAAGTGAAATGCGCTATGCAGCATGTCCATCCGAGAATCGAGTAATAGCCGAGCAGATTTAACACAGAGAAGCACTTTGCGAGAAAGCCTTCTGGGAGTGTGCCAGAGGCAGCAACGAAATGCTTTTCAATCGTTCCGTAAAACCCGAAAAAAAAAGACGCGATCAAGATCCCACTCAAAATTGATTTGAGAAAACTATGTCTGAAAACATCAGGCATCCCTTTTGCTATCAGATAACCGCACATAGCCGCTGAAGCGCTGAAAGATAGAGTCCAGCCAGCTAGTTCATATGAAAACTGATTCATCATGGTAGAAGGGCCGATATGGAAATCAAAGGCGAGTTGCTTTTGGATTGAAGTGTTCAATTTTTTGAATAAATATTAAACCAGAAAAATTGAAAAAATCATTCAAGCTTCTTTTTTTTTTAATTATTTTGCGAAAATTTTCAATCATAACTTAGTTTTCTAATGCTATTTTATTAAAGAAAAGCTCGTTTGTGTTGACAATTGTTGATTTAGTATCAAGCCATAATCCAACTAAGTTAGCCTAAGAAAAAGATGGATTTGTTCACTATGGCTGGCTATTCAAACTTTTGACTTATTCTAGCTAAGTTTTTGAACATTGAATTTATGAAAATCTTACAAAAAACAATACTTTATTCGAGCTCGATTTTGATGATGTATCCATTTCCTGCCTTCTGGCTCATGTTCTTCAATACAAGCGAATCTCCATCGTTTGTGATCTCAACCATAGCTGCTGAAAACACTTCTCTTTCTTGCCATCTAGTGGAACTTACCACTGCTTGCAGCGTCTCTTTCCGCAATGAGTAGATCATTTCTTTAAGTCCATAAAACTTCAAGGAGGAAATCTCGAATTCATCGAGATGTTCCCATTCAGCGGATCTTGCTTTAAAAACTAAGTGAATTTGTACTATACCGTCAGCTTTAATTCCGTAAGCTTTGATGTCAATCACGCAGTCCTTTTGAATGCATTTACTCGTTACATCCTCCTCGGAGCTGTAATTGCCCAAACCAAGAATGAAGCCTTCAGCGGCGTATCTTTCCTTATCTAGTTGCAAAAATCCGACAACAAACTCATAAGTTGTGCTTAAATCCTTCGTCCATTGAACACCATTAACATCCTGAGTCTGAATGATCTTGCCTCCTCGAAGGAAGGTCAGGATGTAGCTGCCCAGTATTGACGGAATGTATTTTTCAGCAGAATGGTCTTTGTTGTTGTGGATGACTGCGCCTGTAAACAGGTCGAACCATGTTCCTTTAGGGAAATAAACCAGGACTCGTTTGGCAGCGGGAGTGTACACTGGAGCAACCAAGAGGCTACTGCCTAGCATAACGAGCTGATCGATATAATTTTTGCTGTCGTCTTCATAAAGAGTAGTTTCCTCAGGGAATTCGAAGAAAAGTGGCTTAAAAACCAATCCTGTACCATTCTTCTCAATAAACTGGGCATAATACCACTTCAGCAAAGAATAACGCAACTGCAAGGCCTTGCGAGCGGTTTCTTCAACATCTGGTCTATCAAAGGCCCAGGGTTCTTGATCCGTAGCAGCTTCATGATTGTGGTTTCTAGCGAAAGGATACAAAGCTCCAATTTGATACCATCTCGCGCAGAGATCTGCTGTCGTTGATTTTATGAAACCGCAAATATCGGCTCCAGTAAAAGGCATGCCAAAGATTCCGAAATTGAATACTCCTGTCGTTCCGAACTTCAAAAACTCCCAAGTCGCAGCATTATCTCCGGTCCAATGTGCAGCAAATTGCCCTGTTCCGAATGCAGTGCTTCGTGTTAAAACAAACGGAAGGGGGCTTTTCTTCTTAAGATACTCATAAGTAACATGAGACTGCATCATTCCATATAAATCATGTGTGTTAAATAATTCCGCTCCATTATGATGCATGGCGTCCATGCTTATAGTCATTGTTTTCAGCGGATTGCCTCCAGGAGTATAGGGTAAGAGGTCATATCTCGAAATCTTTGATTCTTTGCCGAGCTCTCCAGCCACAAAATTTGTTGGTTCATTCATATCTAACCAAATACCAGAAAAAGGCACTTTTTTATAGAGATACTCAAGCATCTCGTGCCAGTAGTCCGCGGCGTTAGGATGGAAGAAATCAACATAGTGCGACGCGCCCGGCCAGACCGTCCCAGTCAGCGGTTCATCATCGATATTCTTAATAAATACATCTCGTTTCAGACCTTCACGATATCCTGGACCTTTGCGTCGATCTCGAGCGATGCCTGCATCGATGATAGGAACCCAATGAATTTTCTTAGTTTTCATGAATTCAGTAAGCTTCGTTGGTGGAAACGCCATGCTATTAATTGTGAAGTCTTCTTTCTCAATCATATAGTCAAGATCAGACCAAATAGCATCGATCGGCATCTCTTTCTCCCTGAATTTGTCAACTACATGCTTCAAAGTGGCGAAACTCCCATATCCCCATCGAGATTGGTGATAGCCCATCGCCCAAAACGGCATCATTACCCACTTTCCAAGATATTCATGGTACATTTTTATTGGAGTTTCAGGCTTAGTATCACCGAGGAAAAACACTAAGTCTATTACCCCGCCAGCCACTTTGTACCTGATCGTTTCGCCTCGCTCAATTATGATGTCCATTGCATTCGAATTCCTTAAGAAAACAGTATGCCAATTATTAGATTTCTCCTTCATGAGGTAAACTGGATGATGACCGTACACGTTGCCTCCAGCCTTCCCTTCTTCCACCACTTCTGGCTTATCCTTCGCCCAAATACTATACACACCGTTTGGTCCCATTTTGAATTTGTAGTTTCTCTCGCCGAAGCCGAAAATATTCGGAGTTGGCACGTGAGTCCCGAACTCTATATGCAAATCCGAATAAAAGAAGTTCAGTCCAGAAGAGTTCCAGATTGATTCTTCTGTGCTCTTTCGTTTGATGACAATCTCGAAAGGGTCATCGTAAACGATAACTTTAAACTCAGAGTCTTCGGGGTTAGAAGCGGGTTTCGAATCAAAGGTCGGGAAGGGGTAACTGTTAGGGACTTCCCAGCGACTGGCAGTAGCATCAGTGAGTTTAACGCGGAGCACTGAGTTAGATTGGTAATGGATGCTCAGGGTGAGTTTTTTGATGATTGGGTTGATAGGAATCTTTTCGGGCCAGAAGTTATCTTTCCCCTTGTATTCGACCATGTAGTTTATAACTGATTTGGGTTTGCGAGCAGGACTTGTGGTGACTTCGTAAAGATTTCCATTGTTTTCAAGTAAGATGCGGTCTTTGTCATCGGTGGAGTTGCATGTGAGAATGAGGAGGGTTAGGATTATGAAGTTGAGGAAAGGTTTTAACATGTGTAAGGAAGTAGAGTGCGCGCGTGTGCAATTAAAGAATTGCCGAATTGTGCGTTGTTTTCAATTGAAACAGCTTTGTTTAAAAATTAATTCGGTTCTGATCCGCTCATGGAACAGTTGTTAGACTAATTGCACGTGGCAATGTTCTATAAAATCGTTTGACTGATAAAACTGAGAATCCATTGATTCGTTGGAGGAATGTTTTTCTGGAATATCTTTAGAATTCTACAGTGAATAATTCATCAAAGGAGAAACTAATTGCCGTTTGTTATGAAATTCCGGTGATTTTTTTGGAGTAGACTTTGGATTTTTCACGTTCTGTTGCATCTTTGATTCTGTTATTTTAATAACCAGATAGTAAGTCTCTAGAAAGGTTAACAATACATAATGTTCGGAAAATTGGGGATGCAGAATTGACCTACGGTCTAAAATAGAATATTAGTTAATATATTCTCATAGCAAACCAAAGAAGTATTTATTACAACACAAATGTATGTTATGTTCCAGGTTTTATACAAGCTTTAAACTCTCTGAGAAGTTAACAAGATGCAACATAAATTTCACTTGAGCTGGCTGAATATTATGATTACCGAAAAATATCGAGATCATTCGTTCCAATTTTTTCATTTAAAGGAATCTAATTGTGTTTACACTACAGATCGAACAATTTTGAACAATTTTGAGGGTTTCAAAAATTTGGAGAAAAATGGTTATTCAGTTGACTAAAATTTTTTCTTGTCGTTGAGATAGACTAATAGCGCATAGCGAAGAACCTCAGAAAAATGACGTTTTTCAGGGCTAAAATTCATATTCTATCTAAATTCCTAATCCATCACTTGTCATGGAACAAGAAGAAACTAACAAATACATTATAGCGCATGGTTTACTTTGGATATTTTTCGTCGTTACTTTGCCAATGAGAGAGGTATATCCTTCTGATATGAATTTGACGGGAGATGGATGAATTGTTAAACTTTTTTTGGTTGAAAATATCAAAGCATTCATGAAGTGAATGGATGAGAAATTTGATTAAACGTGGTTTTAATTTAAATCAAGTAGTAAGCAAACTTAGATGATTTTATCATTGTAGCGAATGAGAGTATAAGTCTAATTCGAGTAGATTTATTCCCTTGACATTACAATTATTCCTCTTTCTTTGGATTACCGAGTACAAGCTTTTCAATTTCAATTCTGCGTTCTTGATCGATGAGATACCAATACAATTTTCAAATCCTGATTAAACAGAAATTATAGAAAGTATGAAGTTTTTTTTTTGTTTTGAAAAAATTATTCCAAAATATTATAATTGATAAACAAACTTTTTAATTAATTAAGCTTGTTAATTAGTCTGGCCCAGTATCTATACTTCGAGTACAATTTAGAGTTCCTTTGACAAAATCATAGTAAATCACTCACACACAACTCTTATAACCTCATAGAAATCCATTTGAACTTAGTAATTAAGCCAGATATAATGTTTAAACTACTACTAACTTCTATCTTATGATACACCACTCAAAAGATACTGAAACGCGACCTCATTTCAATGAACCGGCCTATTCTTAATCTAATCTCATAATCTTTGTTCCCCCTCGTTCTTCTTATCATCATAGTTGAAAGCAATACTATTAGAATAAAACGCGCCTAATGCAACACCAATCAAAAAAAATCATGTTCGCAATAAGTTATTTAATTTTAGTTAGTTCTGTTAAATTATGCCAAAGAATCCAGTAGGTAATATGGTTCAGGAACCAAAAGAAAGCCAACCTCCTAGTTTCAAACGAGTCCCTTCCAAAAGTAACTTTGATCTATTTTCATTTTACCCCACTCACTATCACCCATGAAAAGCCGAGAAAAACGAAACCGACAAATCTCCTCGTCATCAAGAGGAAACCAAGAAAAACAATCACCACCACGTCAATTTCGACACAAATATCGTAGTCAGACTAAAAGCTACAAAACCAAATAAAGAATCTCTCGTCAATCGGTTGGCCCAATTGAACGTTCACGAAGACAGTCAGTTGAGTCCGAGAGGAAAAAAAACAAATGTACTGCAAGAGTCTAACAAATATCATATGCCAGATCATTTTAGCCTTGCGAGGCTTGACAAAAAGAACCCTTCATTCCATCATCAGGGATTGAAACGACCGCTAGCTAATCTTTCCCAAAGAAATATTGAAAAAGATCAAAGTGCATATGAAATGACAGAGGGAACGAATCATGCGCTTACTACGCGGGATAGTCATCAAAATGGCCTGTTGGAGGAAATTCAAGTGAGAAAGAGCCAAGGACCGACGATAAGGGATTTAAAGGCATTTTATCCTAAAGCAAAGGCTCATATTCGAGAGACAAATGAAGAAGACGCTGAAGAATTGCGGTTTGATAAAGTTGCAGTGGAAGATCTAGACCGCTGGGATAATGGCTACAAACAATCTTTAAGTAATCAGCATCGCCATTACGAGCGTGGGTTTTAATTCCTCCTCACTTATAGGAATGAAGAATGAACACGTCGATGAGCGAAGACTTCGCAGGAATCCGAAGCCAGAGAAAACCTATGAACCGCAATTGAATTCCCATGTGATAAATATGATTGCAAAATCCAGCACAGAGCGTACGAATAAATTGCACTCCTTGAGCTGTTCATTATATAACTTACTTACCAGATGAACCATTAGAGAGAAATGCGACATCACTTCTAATTGAAAGGACGAAAGGGCCATACAAAACAACAGAATCAATCTCTCGTGTTACTAACAAGAAAATTTTGAATATGATCGTTTATAACAAAGCAAAATCGGTTGCTATGAGGCTAGATAGAAACGCTTTAGCGGAGCAAACGGACACACTCCAGGAAGACACAATCAGCAATTTCAAGAACCTTCAAAAC
>ENA-UOUE01000362-UOUE01000362.1-compost-metagenome-genome-assembly--contig:-NODE-362-length-37439-cov-6.328355_pt1 | contig 37439 bp, 31 predicted proteins | sample MGYA00238146_ERZ747223 | MGnify/ENA primary metagenome ERZ747223 (study PRJEB28781, sample SAMN06268865) | compost metagenome | isolation source: single cell | place: USA: California, Emeryville, Joint...
CTCAAACTTCCCAAACAACAATTACCTACCCTCCCCCCCCCACTACGGTAACAAGGACACCAACAAAGGGTACACCAACAACAATTAAACCTCCAGTTCCGACCGCCACAGAATTTCTTCCGCCGGAAGAACACTTTTAAGCAGGATAAATAATATATTTCTGCTCAATATTTGAATATATAGCAATCGATCAAACATATAATAGCCTTTCTATTTGTTAGCATTTATCTCCATAAGAAAAATTGAAGCGTAAGAAAATTGAAATTATTATCGAAAATTCATCATTACAAAGTGTTGACGGAAATATAAAGAGAAAGTTAATTTTGTCTCTAGAGATTCCTCCAACAGAATAGATTTTCTGAATTGAAAATTCAATATTCCCTTGACTACCTGACTTCAGCTTATGATGATGAAGAGAAACAGAGGAGGATGTACTATTTTAGATATTTCTCAATGCTTTAGGCCATGTTTTATAGCTTTCCCAACAACAATGAAACATACTCAATTCTCCTATTCACGGATTTTTACTCGTTCAACGTTTGCCTAGCCTGAAGCGATCTGAAATCTGAAATTCGATAATTCTGAGTTTACTATTAGCTTGTGATGAGTATCATACATTCTATCAGCGTCGGAGATGGATAAATTTCCTCTCTATTCGAAGCGCTGGTCAATCAAGTTTTTAGATAATACCGTTAAGTAAGGATTCCAAGCTATTACACTGCAGAAGAATATCAGATTGCTGGAAAAATAACTTAATAGTGATATTTTTGCTTATTCTGTCTCTTCTAGGTTTCTTAGCGACAAAATCTGAGCCTTGGAGGTTTTAGTTGGGCAGCTTCGGTACTGTTGATGAAATCGCGGAAATTGTTTATCAATAATTATCATCAAGCACCAATTTCCATTCTTGGAGAACCGCTTTAAAATTATATTCTAATTAAACAATATTAGAAGTCCTTCTTATCAGGAGGTTGTCGATTTGCACGGGGGAAAAAAAGCCTGGGAAGGTCTGGAGCGGATTCGAAGATTAATTGAGTGGAAAAACGTTACGGAATGTTGCTCGCTTTCTAAAGCCTTCTGTCAGCGTGGTAAGTTCTTTCTTACTTTGCATCTCATGCATTTGAACAAAATGTAAAATGTGCACTAAGTATGGTCAAACGCTCTTGGTTCTGATGAAAGAAACTGCCTACGACGTACTTTTTGGGAAAAAGCTTAAAAATATGCTATCTGTGATAAAATGCATGGATTTCTGATCTGAGAAAATATATAATAATTCTGATCGAAGTTACAATTCTGACGAAACGTTGCGAATAATTTATAATTTATGAAAAGTACAGAGAATAGCACGGGAAAACCGGCTGTCTTTCAAGAAAAACAAAAGTTTGATGCTCATAAGGCCTCATTTCCTTTAACGGTAAATCAGAGTTTTCTTTTTCATTCGATCTCTCTTTAAATCAATCTCTCAGAGACAACATAAAAGAAGAGTGCCATTAAAACATATGTTTACATGAGAATTCTTTTTTAATGGAGTTGTATTGTGAAATCTAACTCATTTAGCATTCATTTGTCTCGAGGTGCTTTTCTTCAGGCGTAAAACATAGGGTATGGGAAAAATAGTAAATAGTGCTTTCAGAATCTTCGCAATCCTTGCGACAATAAGCCTTTGCCCCTCTTTTCTCTCTGATTACATGTCTAAGGTCCTGAATTGCTAAGTTTTTTATCAAAACATTGCGTCTATTCTTAAGACTTGAAATATAAGCCCAATTATTCGTCAAGGCAGAAATTTCAAAATGAAGTTCATCATGCCCGAAAGAGCGCTTTTTTGTTTATTCTGAACTTCAGCCGAACCTATTTTTCATATTTTTGGGATCTCACAATCATTTTTTTCTAGAAGAAGCTTTGGCAAGAAAAAAAATATTTGCTACTTATGAGAAGAAAACTGCCAAAGTTGAGAAAAATTGCTAAATTCTGCACTCTTTTGCATAACAAACAGCGACTATTGAAAATATAAGCCCGAATGGGTAGGAATGAAAAGGAGGTCCTAGGTGATATATGATTCAAAGTTATAATAGTTGCATCATCAAATTTACGTTATAAGAGACTTTCGATTAATTAACAATAGTTGACCAGTGCACTTGAGGCTTAGGTTTTCTAAAAATAAGAAACTGGTAAGCTTCACCTATCTGCTTCTTTAGATCATACTCTCGAAGAACAGCTGGGAGAGAAAGTAATTCTCGATTGTTCGAGTTTTTTTTTGCTCTCTCTCGCTATGATGAATAGGAAGATTTCCAAACATTGTAAAACAAGATATAATCTTCATTGGTAGTAGCGTAGATACTCAGGTTCGAGTTTTTGCTTTCAAGTGCCCGAAGAATTCGCATGCGATGTCTCTAAAATAAGCTTTGGTGACGTAATTAATTCCTAGTCAGATCGCAATCTGATTAAAGCCTTGAGCCAATATTTAATTGGGAGTTTTTCATATTTATAATCATCCATAAAAAGTTAGTTACAATTTAGATCAGAAAAAAAGTTTTAACAATGCTCAAAGTGAATTGCCTGATTACCATCTTGGTACTTTTGACCACAATTGGCGCTGCCGATGCCACTACAACAACAACCACTTCCTCCGTTACAACAACAGTGGCAGTCACCACGACTATAACCTCATATAGTACTTCAACTCAAACCGTGCCGACGACAGTCACCACAGACTACTATTCATATAGCACAGTCACGAATACGATACCAACAACAATTACCATGAACTACTATTCATACAGCACAGTCACGAATACGATACCAACGACAATTACCATGGACTACTATTCATACAGCACAGTCACGAATACTATCCCGACAACAGTCACCACAGACTACTCTTCATACACCACTATCACGAATACTATACCAACAACAATTATCATGGACTACTATTCATACAGCACAGTCACGAATACGATACCAACGACAATTACCATGGACTACTATTCATACAGCACAGCCACGAATACTATCCCGACAACAATCACCACGGGCATCACTTCTTACGCCACTGTCACAAGCACGATACCAACGACAGTCACCACATCAGTGACTTACTACACCACCGCTACAACAATTACGACGCATACAGTGTGCCCTGTGCCTACATACTTCGAGCCAGATTATACTATTGGCACACAACCTTGCCCAAAATCTCCCATTGGATTCGTCTCTCAACATGGTCAACTCAAGGCTAGCGGTAACAAGATTGTCGATATCCATGGCCAACCAGTAATCTTGAGAGGTATGTCTCTCTTCTGGAGTCAATGGATGGGTCAATACTATAATTCCGGCGTTGTTAGCACACTCGTAAATGACTGGAAAGTAACTGTTGTTAGGGCTGCAATGGGTGTCGAATCAGGAGGTTACCTCACTCAACCAGCCACAGAAAGGCAAAAAGTTATCAATGTCATTGAAGCCGCACTTGACCAGGGTATCTACGTCATCGTTGACTGGAACGATCATAATGCTAACCAACACCAAGCAGATGCTATTGCTTTCTTCCAGGACATCGCAAGCATCTATGGAAACTGTCCTCACGTCATCTTCGAACCATTCCACGAGCCTGAATTGCAGGACTGGAAAACTGTCATTAAGCCGTACCATGAAGCATTGGTATCCGCGATCCGAACAAAGAGTCAAAACTTGGTGCTGTTGGGAAGCAGGCAATGGAATCAAAGACTCGATGAAGTTGCAGACAATCCATTGGACAGCAAAGTCTATACTAATATCGCTTACACCGTGCATTTCTGGGCGGCGACTCATAAGGAAAAGGATCGAGATATTGTTCAAGTAGCCATTGACAAGGACCTTCCTGTTTTCGCCAGCGAGTGCGGATTCACTGAAGCCACCGGAGACGGGACCATTGATATGAATGAGTTCTATAAATGGTACAATTTCATGGAGTCAAACTATATCAGCTGGGTTATTTCGGCGATAAGTGATAATGGACAAACCTCGGCTGTGCTGAAGTCTGGAGCTTCTATAAGCGGAAATTGGAACATTGCCGTTGATCTGACTACATCAGGTGCGACAGCACGCAATGTCATTAGAAAAAGCAATAGTTAATAACTTTATCGAAAAATATTTGATTGGCAGACTTAAATTATCAGGTCTGCCCAATGTCTAAGTAAACAAATATTGGACCAAAATAGAAAACTCTCTATGCAAAATGCAAAAAAATTAAGAGTTGAAGATTGAATCAATTATAACTATATAGGTCCATTACCAAAAAATTTTAATAAGCACTGAAACTTAGATTGATAGTCTTTCGCTTATGAAGATGAAACAGAAAATATTTTGACCTTGGATAATTAATCTTTCGTTCTTGCTTATTAATCATATTCCAAAAGGATCTTGTACTCAATAAATTAATTTAACAGGGCTCAAGATTTGAAAGATTAGCTTACTTAAATTTTACGCGGTAGTAACAAGAAATTAATCTTCTTGCTTGCAGAATTCTTAATCTTCAATTCAAGCAGCGATAGCCATTGAAAGAATGCGAAGTAACTCGAGAAAACAGATATTCAAGTGCTATTTTTATGCTCCTCTTTTCTCACTGAAATCAGCCTTGTTACTGCTAAGGCAAATGTTCGAAGACTCTGATTAAGTTCGATTTTTAAATCCTCAAGCTCACAATTACTGAAACCAGTTCAAGGATGTCCTGCAGATGATTTTTAGAGAACTCCTGAATGTCAACAGGCTTACTATTTAGACATACTACTCTATTGAAGCTATAATCACAGCAATTTTTCGAGCTGTACATTATTGCCGGTTCTCAAGTGTGCCTGAATATTATTGTTTATTGAATTCTGTTGAGTATAAGGACAAGATATATCATTTTGCAATTGATCAAATAGTAATTTAAATGGTTTTCAGGAAGCATTTAATTGGGAATAGATCTGACCTTTGACTAAAACAAACTTTCTCCAGAACACCAATCTCGACCTATGAGACCTTCAATGAGGTGGCTAAACGTTTTAAATCAATCACACTGTAAAAAATTTATACGGAGTTTTGCCATTTTAAACTTCTCTTTCTTTTGGGGTTCAGCTGAACTATTTGATACTACCAACTGGCCATTGCTCTCTGGCAAACATCAATGCAGGGTATTATTGTCGTTGCTGTTAATTAAGGAACAAAAGTTGACCCAAAGGGATTACATCCTTCATTTCGTTACTTTTACACTTATTTTAAGTCTGTTATACCAGAAATCAAAAAGTAGCGTCTAGCGCATTATGAGATTTAAATTGGGTTTTCTCGTCATGGCATAGTATCGCGTCATGAGATCCCGAGTTAGAACTTGCTTAAGTTGAATATCTATCCACATCCTTTAGGAGTCCAGAGTCAGATGAACTAAATTTAATTTTTTAAATTTTTAATTTGTAAATACCCGCTTTAAGGCTTTTGTATCAGATATAAATTCAGCATTTGGAACAATATCGAGAACAATTTAAAATTTTTTGCAGTACAATAATTAGACTTCATCCAACAGTCTTGAAGCAAGTCTATTCAAAACATTTCTTCCGTCGCTTCGATTCATTCAACATTGGTATCTGGAATTTTAATGAAAGAAGTCTTAACGAACCAATCAGAACTTTGAGAGCCTTTATCTTCTGCAAGCTTGTCTTGAATTCAACACCCAAAAAAAAAAGAAGATTCGAAAATTGTTCTGTTCTGTGTTCACAAAAAGAGCAACGTATCTGCTCTTTATTCGTCAGTAATATGCACTGGTATTATAAAATGATTATTTCGAAGAATTTAATTATTTTCAATGTGGAAAGTTCAATTAATTTAAAATCAGGGCTCGTTCATTCTTTTCGAATTTATTTGCTTTATTTAAATATGCCCTTGTGTTTTGCTGAATATTCCTTGAAAATAATTTATTTCAATTTTTTTTTTTATCAAACAATGAATTCCACGGCAACTGAATCCGATATTGAAAGCCCGCTACTCACGAAGACTGATGGATCTTTTGTAACCGCAAAGTAACAACAGACACAAGCCCACAACTCTTAATTAGTTAATGTTCAAGGTTTGCCTCAAAGAATGCATCTCACAATCTGAGCAATTTACGAGATACGTTAGAAGACAGGATTATCCTCAAGGTACATGAGTTTTCACCAGCAATGTTCTAATAAGAGCATTAGAGCAAAAGGATGAAGCTATTTATAAGATTGGAAGCTCTAATTGACCTTGGACTTAAAGTTAGCAGTGATCAACTAAATCTGGAGGTAATATTCAATGCGCATTCTTCGCCTCACAAAAAACAACAAAGTCTTACGAAGAGGTCGAAAAGTTAAATCCCACTCTTCGCTTTGGGCTTAAGATCTTTTTGGCATCGCTCTCGGAGCTCTTTAAAATCTACTTATATTCCAACAAGAACGTTCAGGTGATTATTCTCAATATATAAGCGGCTAAATAATTCTTTAGGCATTGATATACTTAGCCGAGAAGGCAGATATAATCCAGCATGTGCATGGATTAATGGGAAATATCGAGTCCTCTATCCAGTTCGAAAACGCCAAGGTGGATCAGTCTTTCAATGTCGAAAGAAATTTACACAGAACGATTATTTTAGACGTACTATTTGATTTTGATGAGTTAAGAATGATAATTTTGAACTTAGACTGAAAGGTCTTGGATTGTCCTGAACAAAGAAAACGGAATCCTTATGAATAGCTTCAAGAAAGACGAGCTTGAAGCAGATTTGCTTGTGCTGATCCCGTTTCTGGTGTTTCTCTCACAGCAAAAGAAGATTAAGCCAATTGGTTCTTTATTCAAGAAATACGTGGAAATGACAAGGAGTTTCTCAACCGCCTTCAAGGTTATGGTGAAAGAAGCTCTGCCTTCGATTCCAATCATTGAAGAAACCATCGAGTCTCCAAGGACCTCGAGAGATCGAGGCAGCCAAGAACAGGAGGAGATTGATGAGACGATTCCGGATGATATTGATCGGAGCATATATGAAGAGTGCCATAGATTAAAGACATTCACCCATTTAGGGTCTTTGAAGGAGAAGATAAGACAGTCGAATTATGAACCAATAAAAACTCTCTGATAAATCACTCTTCTGGGTTTAAATTGTTTTAATATGGCGCTTCTACTCAGAAATCCGAGTGCGAAGCAGACGCGTTGAAGAGTTCGTGCTTCTTTTGCGTGTATTTAGATAGTCATAACTGTTAAACTCTAAGATGATGTTTGGATACTTAATTTCGTGCATTTATGTACAAATATTTCATTCATTTATGATTTTGTACTATTAATCTCTTTCACCCAAAGATGTTCACATTTTGCCTTGAATATCTCGGGATCGAGACTTTATATGATAACTTTGGCGCTTTCCTTGGTTTTAAAGGGGGCGCTACCCGAAATGGATTTCCCTTTAATAGTCATAGTTTTCTATTACTTATCAATGGATTAAATTAATTTTCTATTCGAAATTTTGATATGACAAAGCAGATAAATCCCAGCCGAAGGACCCCACTATTGATCTATTCAAATTGCAGCTGAGGAGTTATTTTATAGATGGTTAAAAGAAGCGGCTAAAATCTTTTCGTTATTGTGGTTATCTCTCAATAGGTGTAGTTTCGAGTTATCCGGTTCCAACTGGGCAATCTTAGCAAGCGAGATAGGCTTCTCCGAAAAATTTTATATTTATCCACGAAGGTTTTTCTATTTTATTAGAAACGTTTGCTATTCTCCGGATTGAAGAAAAAGAAACCTGTTGAATTTCTTTTTTAAATGTCCGATCGATTGATGGGTTGAATTCTAATGAGGCACTTGCTGGAAAGAACAATGATCGTAGTCTCACAATCCGATCTTAGTCGAGCCTCTATATTAACACTTGCCGAATTTTACATGGCTTAAGAGTACAATACCGTTTCTTACAATTTGTCTTTTGTATTCAATTCAAATTTGAGAAAAAATATATAGGTCGGGAAATAATATATCGAGTGTTAACTCTAGCCAAAAAATGTTACAGCTTTCTTTCAATTTTGATGAAATTAGAGCCTCACTTTAATAAAATAGCAATTTCATTTGAAATGAAAACTCTGGTTAAAGAAACCATGACTCAACAAAAAAAAATGACCAAAAGGTTTTTAGCGCGTAAGGGGCTGTCACTCCTTTAAGTCGACGGTGCGCTCTCTCTCTATAGCATGCCGTTGATGTCAGCGATGCTTGATTTGAAAGACATTCAAAGTCGTTTTCTTGATCATCTTTCTGGCGTTAATCAGTCATACTTTCATCAAAGTTACCATGTTTCTATGCAAGAAACTTTGCTTGTTTTTTTGCAATTCTTAAATTCCAATGTATAATTCCAGTTCGAACTCTTGCACTGACAAAATTAATTGAGAGAATCAGTACGTGAAGGGTCTTTAGTCAACGAGTTAATTATTTAATACAATTTAAACGAATAATTTGTTTCCTCACTATCTATAATTTTTATTCGACCAATAGAATAGCCAGGGCATTTAGTCGTCATATGCCTGAGGTTCATTGCTGTAAATAAAACTTTTGTCTTTCTAAATTCTCAGTGAGCAATGAATATGACAGCTACCTTTGCTGATGAAAAAGAGCAGCTTCCCTCCAAAACCGACGATTCATTTTTCACAGCAATGTAACCTTGAGAGACTCGACGATCTATAATGTTCTTCTTAGATTCCCTACAAAGAAAATACCTTCAGATCTGAACCTCGATCCCTGCTCCAATAGTTTAGGATTCACCCTCGAGAATAAGCTTACTTCTCAGGTATCTCAAGTCTTTAATAATGTGCTTAGAAAGTCGTAGAATAAGCAAATGAAGCTATTTATACGATTGGAAGCTTTGATTGATCTTCGACCCAAGACGAGTAGTGTCAGCAAGGTTACCAAAACACTGGATCGCTTATAAATCCACAATTATTAGGAGCTTGAAGAGATCGAAAAGATAGAGGTCACCGAACGCTACGGACTGAAAATCTTCCTGGTGTCGCTCTCACAGCTTTTTCAATTACATTTGTATTCCAACCTCAGTCCGAAGGTAAGATATGCAAAGTTAAAGCAATAACAACAAATTTCTACACTTGTAGGCTATGAGATATCTGGCAGAGAAGATAGGCATCATTCAATATGTGGAAGGCTTCGTGGGAAATATTGACATTGGAAATATAATAGTGGATCGTCTGCTTAAAGATCAGAAAGATTCGCAAAGGGCAATTATCATTGATGTAGTAATAATGATAATGGGCATTATTTAGCTTACAAATAAACCATTTCAAACTTAGACTGAAAAATCTTGGGTTAAAGAGAACGGAATCCTGATAAACAGCTTCAAGAAAGACGAGCCTGAAGCAGATTTGTTACTCATGATACCGTTTTTAGTGTTTCTGTCGCAGCAAAAGATGGTTAAGCCGATTAGCCTATTGTACAAAAAATACGTGGAAATTACGATGAGCATTTCCAATGCCTTCAAGGTGATAATGGATGAAAATCAGATGGCTATTCCAATACTTGAAGAAAATAGTGAAGATTTGAAAAGTTCAAGAGAGTATCAAGGCAGTCAAGAACAGTCTGATGATGAAACGGTTCCAGACGATGTGGACAGGAGTATTTCCGAAAAATGTAGTAGATTGAAGGACTCGACGCAGCTAGAAGATTTGAAAGAGATGATAATGCAATCACATTTTAGAGTGATCAATACTCCTCGGTAACTGAGAGAAAGTTTCCGAAATATTTTCTTTATACAAATTAAGCATGCAACTGGCCATCATGGAAATAGCGCCAGTGGCACCATTAAGAAAGCATTTTATATTAGAAAATCAGTATATTGAATATTCAATGCAACAATACCTCAGTAGAGTACAGTTACATTTGAGTAACTAATTCTGTATATAGACACAGATGCGTATGAAATAACTTCTCTTGGAAAGTCCAGATAATCGATTGAGCTAGTAGAAATTTCGGTATCAAAGCCCTCCTCATGAATAAATGCAAAGTTTTTCCAAGAACTGTAATTTAAAACTCTAAAATGTTAATCTCTGCGAAATGATAACACACACATGACCATTTAAAATACCAGAAAGAGATTTATCAAAAGCGCAGCGACTCTCTTCTCTGAGCATTCCAAGAAAAATACAAAAAGCTCAACATCCTACAACCTCAATGCAAACGCGATATAATGATGTTATAATCTGAAGATTCGAAGGCTTTCATGAAAAGTGAAACAAAACAAACTATTCACTTAATTTCGGTTGCTTTCATCCTTTTGAAACCCGACTCATGTGTTTTTATTGTTGGCATTCTTATGGCATGCTTGAAGCACAGGGTTCCAATCAGATGCAAATTCGGTTTTGATTCATCCTTCCAATCTGGAATTTGAAAACTAATGTCGATCCATCTTACAATCAATCTCTCATAACCTTTTAGGCTTTTACATCTCCTTCCTGTTATTTAACTCATATTTAACTCGTTCTAATTTCTTAAAAAGTTCCAATTTATTGAATTTCCGATGACGTCTTTGTTTGTCTCCCAGAGCTCAAATTACAAACGTTGTACTCGACTTTCGGATCAGAGAACTTTACCTATAAATCGTAAATTAATATTCAAATGGGACCCCACCCTTAGCTCCACCTCTTCAAAACCCCCCACAACCGCTTCAATGATTAGTAGCAACTCTCACTCCCACAGCCGCTTTCGTGTTCCCACCCATTCTCTCTATTTTGGGAACCCAGACCACCTCATCCTATTCAAAAAAACAAATAATCTAATTTATTACTCCTATGACCCTCGGCAAACAAATCCCAAGGAAGCCGTTACCACCATTACCATCTTCAACTATTCCTCTCTCAAGGCGCTTAAAGTCATCAAGATCCGAGGCCATTATAGGATCCTAAACACTATTGAAGAGAAAGGCTTACTAATTCTCAGAGATGCGAACGATAAAACCTCACTTATATTCATGAAGCAAAGCCGTGCGTTCAAGATCTCTCGAGCGTCACTTGGAAACGGATTTTGCAAGGATCTATCCCAGATATTTTACAATCAGCAGCTCGCGAAGTTGGTCTTTTGGCACGCCGGAGAAATTACTTACTTGCTGGACCCAAGCCAGAAAGACCAGGAAGTGGATCCGATTTTTAAAACACGCGACGGGATCACTAGGGTCTTCATGGATTCGAGACATAATTGCTTGCTAGGCTTTTCAAGAAGCACGTTGAAGATCTATTCGTTCGTACATAACAAGGTCGTACGGAAGCTAAAAACGCATTTCCTGCCTGAAAATATCCTCTGTTACAAGCAAGAGGATGGGCTGATCCTTACCTTAGAGAGAATTCAAAATGAACTGGTGTTCCAGACCTTCCAATTGTTTGATCACGGGATAGATTGCCTGAGTAAAACCGTGATTCCGTTGTTAGAAAGCTCGTGCTATCATACGTTTGCTGGGTTTTATGGGAAGAAGAATGAATATGTCGTGCTTAAATTGCAGTATCGCATATTGGTTGAGTATAAAGAAACCGTAACTGAGTGCGAGTTTTTGATTATAAATGTCCGGAACCCCGAGAGGTTCCAGAGGGCGCAAGAGCATGAGCTGCAGCTTCCGAAAGAGGCGACTGCGATGAATTATAGTCAGCAGTTACGGTGTCTACTGTATAAATCGTCGGTTGGGAATATTCATTTCGTGCCATTAAATTATGCGATTCCTGACCTAAAGAGTTGATTGGTGACATCTTGGAAGTCTAATTCAGACAAAAGCGATGAAAGATGGTGATGCTTGACTTTAATTAGCCTATAACTACTGTTATTTTCAATCAACTAAAGACACTATGAGTTCTGCCTCATTGATTAAAACATAAGCGACCCCTCCTAAAAAAAAGATTGATTGTTATTTTTAATGTGTATAGTTAGATTTTCAAAAATTTAGAGAAGAATAATTTATAATTATTATTTATTGCTGTTGAGTTATGTCCATATATATATTTCATTCTTATCTGTGATGTTTGGCCAACTAAACTTCGAACAATTTATCTAATATCATGGCTAAATCGAAAAAAGTTAATATTATTTAGAGTGAAAATCTCCTCATTTTTCATTGGTACTTGCTCGAATTCAATTTAATTTAATTTAATTGAGACGATTTTATATATAACTACCTCCTATGATGAAAAGCTCGACAGAATCTTCACCATTGATATCTAAAGAGACGACATTCAAGTTATTGTTTGTAAATTTTCAATTAAATATAAATTTCTCCAAACAGTTTGATTAAATGTAGCAATTTTTGTGTAAAACAGTTTCTGCTAAGTAAAGTTTAGATATTCTTAAAAAAGTTTGCAGAAGGCCACATTTACAAATGACTTCTGTATTAAACAGCAGAAAACATAAGTCCATAGTAAAGAGGGTTTATTGTTGTCGCTCTTCAATTTTATAGTAATTCCCCACTTAATTCTTATCCGCTATCTGACAGCTCACCACCTTGGCTAGAGGCTCCAACTTCTCCGAAATCAACTTCTGAAGCTGGATATGCTGTCTCCAAATATAATTATACGATTTCTTTTTCGAATGTTCAGCTTCCGTGTTCCCTTGTCGAGCGCCTTCGGTCTTCGCGTTGGGACCAACAACCTCGGGACTCGAAAATTGCCGCTTTGGTGTCAGCGTCGGCCGGACATTAGCGACCTCCTCACGGGTTAAATCCTCGCTATGGTGCCTCAACTGGTTCGTTTTAATGTCTTCGGTGTTATTAGAGCGCTCTTGTAAGACTGGTTCGTCTTCCAAACTGATTTTTTGGGACGAAAACTCCGGTTTTTCCCCCAGAGTTTCTTCAATCTGCTGGGTTTTGCTCGCAAACTCCTGGCAGAACACCGCACAGGACTGCTGTATCGACTGAATGTTTTCAGTAAGCAGCTTAGACGCGGCTTCTCTAGCTTGTAGCAAATTCGAAAGCTCTTGGTTCTGAGTCTGGAGCTCAGAGAAAGCCTTTTCTCTTTCATTGAGAAGCTTTTTCAACGAGTCGATTTCCTCCTTTTGTCGTTGAGTGTCAGCCATCAGCAGCATATTCTCTTGAAACAGCCCGTTTTTCTCGACGTATGATTGGTTTATCATTTTCCAGGTCTCTTGGAAAACCTTGTCCTGGACCCCGATAGCAAATTCATCGATGTAGTTCTCTTCAGCTCTCTTCAGTTTATCAAAATAAGTGACAAACCTTCTGAAGACAGCCTCAATAAAAGACTCTCTGTCCTTGCCTAATGAGACTCCTGTGAGAACAACAGCAACGGCTTTTCCAAAGTCTATCGAGCCTTCATCCAAGGTCTCCTTCAAGGCAACCTGGCCGTCCTTCGTCTGGAGATGGAGGATCAAAGAAGAGCGGATCGCGTCCATTCCTTGCTCATAGATGCATGGGGTTACAGCAAGCTGGATAGTACGTAATATGTTAATTCTGATCGGGTACTTGTTAATTATTTGAAGCTTTTGTAAAATCGCTTCTGCTGACGTCATACTCTTGTTCTCATTTGAAAATAATAAGTTGGTATGACGACTGCTCTGAGGTAATATTTCTCTAGATTGATTACTGATGGAGCTAGTTTGAGGACATTTGACTTCCTTGGATTCAGTAACAATGCGAGCTTGTGGGTTTTCGCTGACCTGCTGGACCTGAACAACATGAGAAAAGTGAAGGTCAGAAATCTGCTGTTAGTGATAGAAGTTTACCTCGTCAGCGTCAACAGTCTCCCACTCTTGATCCTCGAAATCTACTTCTAAAATGTCGATCTTGGGTTTAACGGTGGTGTTGTAGGTGGCGGTTTGCATGCTCCTGGATGGGTTATTTTAATTATTTGTTTATCAAAGATTGGTAGTTTAAATGTTTTTTTTATATAATTTAATCTGACAGTTTAACTGAGTTAATTAATTTAAGAGTCATTCCGACTCAATCGACGGAATCGTTGGAATCATCTTAGAAGGATACGTAAAAACCATGAAAGAAGTCGTAAGTTCACGATTTGTTGTCTCGCTGAGCATTTCGCCTAAAGCAGCTGAGGTTGATCTAACTCCGGCTGTGAGACTGAGATATTGACGAACCATTCATGAAATTTGAATGCAGATTTTTTGTTTCTAACACGAGCTGAATATATTAGTTTTGCGTTGTTAGGTAAGACCTATGCAAAGCGCTTCGAGAGAGGAGAAAAATACTATTGTATTTTAGTAATCATAAGAAAATCCACAAATTTTGAGGGTTTAAATGGAAAACTGCCAGTATTCACTGATCTAGTTCTTTTCTGCGATGTGATAAGCTTAGTACGGTCTTCGTGAAGCTAGTATTTCTCTCATACCAGGATATGTTTTGCTTTTTTCAAAAATTCGTAGAGCTTATTAGCAGATAAAAGCTACTTAGTGAAAGTTAATAGTGTTTAAAGAAGTTTTTTTGATTTCAAGCTACAAATGCAAATATATTAGAAAATATGAGAAGATGAGGTGTTGCTCCTCCTTTCTAAAGAAAAATAAGTCGCTTTTCGATCAAGAAACAGAAGCATCAAAGAAAAATCGCAGATTGTTCTTTTTATCGAAAACCGTTATAGAAAAAAAATTTGGAAAAACTTCTCAAAATTTAAACCTTTTAAAAGTTTCCAGAGGCTACAATATTCTAACAATTCGAAAATTTGAAATTTCACTGAGAGGCTCTCTCATAGCATTCCACAAAGCAAATGGACTGTTAAAGTAACTTCCTTATGATCCTTCGAAGAGAGCTACTTTCAATTAAGCAAGTTTCTTCCCTACCATCATTGGAGATTCAATGGATTGAAAAGGTTTAATATATGCTCATTACAGCATCGCTGATGGGTTTGGAAATTTCGATAATATTTGATAATTCTAACTGTGCACGTCCTACAATCCAAAGAATTTGAAAAAGCAATTTGTGAATCTTAATTCTGCTGAAAACTACTCCAAAATAATGGAAATAAGAGTATCAAGTCACTATTGTCTACAAACAAATGCATTTCTCATCGAAATATTAAGTAATGAAAAATTCAAACAAAAAAACTAAAAATTCTGAATTGTGCTTCAAGCTCTGCTGAAAAGACTCGAAAGAGGGTCGTTTCTTCGTGCTTGGGCCACAATTAAAGTTTCCCACTCGAGGTTCTGCCTTGATTTCTCGACAATTTCGGCGATTTGAATCTGAAAACTTATAATCTCTTTGAAATTCTCAGATGTTATCTTTAGCTCTCGTCCTTTTAAGTACCACCTTGAGTTTGAATCAATACTCCCAGTTAACAGCTCTGCTTGATCAGAAAACGTCTCATCATCACCTCGAATGATGAAAAGCCCTCTTGGACACTGAACGACCGCAAAATTGCCCTCTTCAGAAAATCCAAAAGATGTCGATATCTCAGTTATCTTGGAATAAATGGTTAAATTTATCTGTCGAATGGACTTGATTTTGAACTGCTGACCTGACCCTTCAACACTCGCGACAAAAGCTAGATCCCTCTCGGCCACAAGAACCGCCAGTGCAGAATCCTGGGCGCAGATGCTTGTAATTTGATAGTTTTCTCCCAAATTAATAGGATTTGGTGTCAATTTGACCGCTCGTCTTTCCTTTGGTAGGACGTTGAAAACCGAGAGCTTTCCTGACCCATAGACGCCAGCAATTAAGAAAGCGTTCTGTGATCTCAGTGATACTGTCTTATAATGGTAGAAATGAAATTGCTCTTTGATGCCTTTGCTTTCTTTCTCCTCATCAACAACGGGAAATTTGCAAATATGCCGCTTTGTATTCGCCGAAACTACCGTTACAAAAGTCCGATAATTATGCGTTCCTAGCAGAAAATCGCCGTTTTGTGTAAAATGCAGGCCGTGACAAGCCTCTCTCATGCGGATAACCCCTTCAGAGCTGAACGTCAGCGAGCTGCGACTCAGTCTTACAAGGAAAATTTTATTGTAGAACGAGCAAACAATTGCTATCCGATAAAAACCCTCGTGTTGACTAAGATGCAGTTCCACGCATGGCCAAGGAACAGCCTTGAACGGCGGGAAAGTTTCTTCGGTTGTGAGGTTATACAGCTGCAGGAAAAAGTATTTATCGTTCGAATAATACGTACTGATGAGCAATTGATCGTCATTTTCACTCTAATTATCATAAAAGTTCAGTTATTCCTTTCCAATGCGATTCAATGTTACATTTCTTGGAACCCACAGCACCGAAGCGATTTTTCGAAATATTTTCTGAGGTTTCGGAGCGAAAATCTCTGGATTCTGATCAACAGTACGTCCTGTCTTTTTTGTGCCTCGGAGCTTATCGAGAAGACGGGATTTACGTTTTGATGACCCGCTATGGACTTCTAACTCACTATTTGCGTCTGTTATTTTTTTCTTGCATAATGAGAGCATCTATACTATGAGCTAGCTAACACGACGCAATAGTGATCAAATAAAAAAACTTTCAGATTATTTCTGACAATAAAACAGTCTGGATTAATCTTCTGATGAATTATTTATAATGGGAATGCGGAGGAATCATAATACTGTAATTTGGCTTTCCAATTTACGCGATCAGCTTCACAATTGACTAAAACAAACTTTTTTCGCCGAGTTAAGATAATTTGTTATCATGGAAAGTATGTAAACATGAGCATGTTTAGCTTAATAAATTGATCGCAGTGTGAAAATAATACTTTCTTCAACGCAGTTGTTTTCTACGCAGAAAATATCTAATTTAACTTCTTCTTCCCCGTGGGTTAATGGTGCATACACGCAAACTCGTATATGGATTTTCCTAACCGGACCAGCTATTATCAGAGGCTCCTCTACGGACAACAGCTCTGGGCGTGAGCTCCTCAATTCGAGCGTCTTGCTCACCTTCTCGCTATTTTCGTAAATAACCTTCTTAAATAGCGCCTGTCCTCGCGGGATCGTAATTGTCGGAAGATGCGTCGTTGCACCAACGCTAACGTGCTCCTTCCGCTCCAACTCGACTTCGACAGTGCCGATAACCCTCCCTTTCTTGGTTAAATCGAAGCTGGCGACTCGATTATTTGTTCTGGAGAATAACTCATCAATAGCCTCGATGCTCTGCTCGAAGCTGCCGAGGGTATCGTCGGCATCCTGCTTAGTCAAGTTCTCATCGACCAAGAAGATACGGAACATGTCAGTTGGTTTTTCGACCGTGCAGCTCAGTGAGTCAGTCCAAACCACAAAATTTTTAGTAAATTCGTTGTGTTTGTCCTCGAGAGTCCCTTGCCGAGTCTCAAAGACCTTGTCTCCGACGAAGACCAACAGATGTAAATTCATATGATTCGCTTCGTTATTCCTGCCGGGGAGGTCGACTCCTCTCGGACGGACGACAAGAGTGAACTTTCTGAAATCTAACGCAAACTGCGATTGGGTCTGCTTCTCATCCAGTGGAGCAGGCTTCAAGAGTCTGCTGTAATCGTATTCTTTTGCTAACTCAGCCAGATGCCTTCTTTTCTCTTCATCTAATTGTGATTGCGTTTTCGTTGGGATATAAGGCCCAAGAGGTCTGAAATATGAAGATTGCTGTGTGCCCTTTGATTGAGCGTTCTGAGGCTCGCCCTCAGTTTCCATGAGCTGCTTTTGAAGAGCTTTCTCATAGGCAGCTTGGTAATCCCCTCTCAAATGCACGCGAGGCTCAGGATTATAAAACTGCTCAAGCGGGTTAGTAGAGCTGCTTTGCTGAACCCCTCCTTTTTGTGCCTGCGAAGGGCGGAAGCTTACGGCTTCTGATGTCTCTCCTTCAATAATGAGATCCTGCTGATCTACATGCTTCATTACATGCTGCTGCATAGTTTGATGCAATAATGGAGAGACATTAGTATTTCGCTGGTCAGTATGCTGATCTGCATGTCCTTGGCCATGCTGTTGACCCGTGTGGTGGAACTTTGAAGAAGAAAGGCTCTTTTTCCCACTGGCGTCGTGAAGGTGATGCGGATCTTTCGGAGATGGGAGCCTCTTATCCTCTCCAGGGAGCTGTTTCACATCTTTTGGCGATTTTGCTTTAAGAAGAGCTAGTTTACCGTCAGCATCGAGAAATTCAGCCTCAGCTCGGAACTCCACCTCAAAATCTATTGTCCCAACGCTCTGTTCCTTGTCGTAAACAAGCATTTCTTTCATAATTTCTTCATTTGGGAACCTCAGCAACTCTGTTAGTAAAATTAACCCGGCTCCAATATCGAATGAATGTTTATTTTTTTTTGTGTCCCAGTCAGCGGCTTTTATTACCAGAGCAGGTTGAGAAAGTTTCAAGATATCCTCCGTGATCTCAAAGGTAAACGAATCCTTCCATTTCGGATACTTCCCTTCATCTTTCGCGACTTTAGTCTGAAATTTCTGAGTATGCAGTTCAAGAGTCAAGTAAGGATCCATTTTGCCAAACGACTCTTTGTCTTTCTTGAACCGAGCGTGCTTTGGAGAGATCTGCAGGGTGCCAATGACTTTACCTTGGATAGAAGCCTTCTTACTCATTTCTTATTTGAAAATTTCCTTCAAATTTCAGTTATTAATCTATTCCTCTTATTCCAAGGCGTATGTTAATTTTACCTTTGAGTAAAAATCTGGTTGTTTTTTTTTTCACGGAGTACACTCGCATAAGCCTCTCATAAATTCAAATTTCAAAGAGTCTTCCAAAATGCTGGAGTAAGGCATCTGTAGAGAAAGCATCGTGCAGTTAATGAAGTTGCAGAGAGAACGATATATTACCATCCACCCACGCCAAGGAATAAGGAAATGAGTTTTGTTTTCGTAGTCTCTTTGTGCTTTACCCTTATAAAGGCTGAGAGAAAGAGCGGAGCTTTTCGCGTCTTAGCTAAAAAAGTTAATTTTTATGAGAACTATGAATTTGAAGCATTGACCAGATAAAAATTAAATGAAGCTCTTAATTAAGCTTTGATCTTTAGTGGATCACAGCAGAAAAACTAAGCCCGTAACGATTTAATATTTTTCTGGATTAGATTATTTGTTTGCTATTAGATTAAGTCGAACTGATTTAATTAGTATTTTTAAAGATTCCAATTGCTGTGTATTCAAATGGGCAACAATACTTGCTCCCAGATGTGCGCAGGAGCAACTCAAATCAACTCTAGAGGCTCCACAAGCAACGAACTCAAAATCCGCTCAGATCTTAGCCTAGGAATGCATCATACTGCCGCCGAAACGCTCCTTGTGCTTGGCGAGCAGGCCAGAAAATCGATGACTCAGTTGAATAATAAATCCAAGTCTCCAACCACTCCCAAAAAGGAGAGAGTGCTGACCCTCGAACAGAATCACGCGAAAGACAAAACCAGCCTCGCTCACATAGGTTCCATATCCGAAATGGAATCAAATTTCAAAAATAGCGACGGATATGTCGTAGTTGTGAGCAAAGATGGCGGGAAATATATCGGAAGCTGGAAAGACGGCGAAAAGCATGGATTTGGCGAGGAAGAGTGGCCTGATAAAAGTAAATTCGTCGGAAATTACAGTGGAAACACGAAAAATGGCTATGGAAAGCAGACATGGCCCGATGGGTCATTCTACGAAGGGAATTGGAAGGCAGGACTCAAAGACGGGAAAGGAAGGCAGGTTTACCCTGATGGATACGAATATGATGGACAGTGGAAGGCAGGGAAGAAAGATGGATATGGGGTTTTTAAAAACTCGAAAGGAGAGGTCTTCTCTGGAGAGTTCAAAGACAATTTGCCCAATGGGGCTGGAACGTATACAAACATGTATGGAGTCAATCTCCGAGGTTTTTGGATAAAAGGAAAGTTCGAAAACGAGCAAGAGAGTCCGGCGGCTCTGTTTGACGTCGATAAAGCTGAGCTTTTTGAATATCTTTTCCGCTTGTCGCGAAAATTCTAAAACCAAAAAAAAAAAAGGTGAGGGTTGCAATTTGGAATTGTAGGCTCGCTGATGATAGTACCAAATAAGGTTGCTATTAAATTACTTTTTTGATAATATAGGTGAAATTTAAATTCTTTTGCAAATTTTCATATAATGATGTAAATATGCATAATTGATCTCTCAAAATCTGTCTGATAAATTTTTTTAATTGATTCGTTTTCATCAAAATCTGTAATTTTTTTCAATGCTGAAAAAAAAAAAACTGTTTCTTGTTTGAGACTGATATAATAGCAATGGCAGTAGCCATGTGGAGCTCGCTAAAGGCTGAAGAATAATGTAAACTGGGCTAATTAATTAAATTTTTGCTTGTGCAAGCAATCAAATTTCCAAATTACAATAGCAAATAATTCACCAACAACAATAAAGGAAAAAGAATATAACACACGAACTTTCAACAAAAGCTGGCGCTGCTCATCGCTCGCTGTCTGAACTATCAGAAGAGGAGCTCTCGCTGCGTTTGGCGTCCTTGACGCAATCGATGTTTTTGATTCTCTTCTTCAGTTTACCCTTAGATGATGTAATTATAATGAGCAGTTAAAATCAGTATATTTACTTTTCGATTCCATAGCAAGATATCACCATAGTTAAACGCTGTCATAAAGCTCGAAAAATATTTCGTGTAGACCACTTTCACGCATTTCAGCTTCTCGACCTAAGAATCAGATGAGCTCTCATCAATATAGTATATTTAGATACATTGCCTTCATAGATGTCTCTGAGGTCAGTCTGCTCCACCAACGATAAAGCCCATTCCCTATATTCCCCCTTATCGCTTGCATTATCGCTGAGTTTTAGTATCCTTCCCGCGGCGTAAACTCCACGTCTTCTCAGAACTCCTGATATCGTGGACCCGCCACTCGCTTGAGGGTTTGGAGTAGGAAGCGTGGCTCCTATTTGCGAAGGCTTTAACACGAATTCCGGAGGATTTCCAAATCTGGTTTTCCTAGGACTCATAGCTTCTGACTCCGTTTCCTCTTGCTCTTCAGAGTCTTTTTTCCCCCATCTCGTCTTCCTCCGGTCCAGTATAAGTTTGCTGCCTCCTTGAGACTGACCAGGGTTAGTATTTTGTTCCTCATGTATTGAGACCGGGCTAGGAGCTTCGTTAGTAATTTGAAACATGCGAACGATAAAATTTTCATCAACAGTCATTAGTGAAGTATCAAAGTAATCGAGGTTGATATGAGCGAATTCCCCCACGAGGGTTCTGAAGGTATGAAGCAGCGTATTATCGGTCGCTCGGACCAGATGAAGCGCGCCGTTGCTTTGCAGGATGAGGAAGAGATGGTTCTGCTGCCGGAAAGCGACGATCTCGACTGGGTATGGCTTATTTACTGGTTCAGGCTGCTTCACATTTTCGGTAACGGTGCGCCTCTTCACAGGACTTTGGTCGTTGAGGTAACTCAGTGTTGCCTGACTGACTGCATTAGAAGTAGGTAAGGTCATATGAGAAAGGGGGATGAATGAGCCAAAAGTCCACATAATCACCACGTTGCCTTCGTCTGCCGTGACAAGGAAGTCGTCGGAACAGTCCATCGCGCTGACTGGCTTCGAGTGTGCTAGAACAAACTGGTGAGGACGCTGGTCGCCTTTTCCTCGAAATTTTGAGTAATAAAAGCAGAGTCTTCCCTCGTTATCTGAGCAAACGATGGCCGCGAGGCTGCTTTCTGGGAGGAGTTTCAAGACCGAAATGCTCATCTTTGTGGAAAAGAAGTTCTCAAACACCTCTCCCGAGTTTAAATGTATCATTTGGATCATGCCGGCATCGTTGGCGACGACTAGCTTCTTCTCATTTCGACTGATCTCTGCAGCGACGAGCTCTCCGCTGAAAATTAGCAATTAATCAAGGGAGCAGGCCCGCATGATATTACTCTAGTTTGATAACAAAAGAAAACACGACGACCAATGATGAAGGATCGTAGATCTTGGCTACTTTGCTTTCTTCAATAGCAAGGATCTGATTTTGTCGCTCTAAATGGAAGACTTTGAATAACGCTCGAACTCGCAGCGGATCATATTGCACGTAGATGTCTTCTTGCAGTTGCTTTGTCGTCGCGTCTAAAATAAAAAAAAAACAAAAAGCAATTGCAAATATCACGGTTGATAGGTATGTACTGCTTTTGACCCGGAACTTGTCTTTCATTTGAATTTCCCTTTTGTTTAGCTCTATCGTTGGGTCGATCTTTGCTTGATAGCCTTTCAAAAAAGACCCTCCAATGATAATCATTCCCCTTTTATGAGAAAATAAATGACTTAGAGATCGGCAAAGTAAGAGAATAATACTTCTCTCTGTCAAAGAAACTTGCGGTGAAACGATCATGCGGCCTGTGTATCTCTTCGTCTCGGACTAGCTGCAACACATCAAAAGTGACGATGTTGAGGATTGCTATCCTCTTGCTTTTATACACAACCAGCAGCTGGTTTTGCTCTTCGAACACATGCAAATCAACAACCAAATCCTGAAATTTATGAAAGAAAGCCTTCATTTGCTTTGTCATGCCGTCAATGTTAGCGACATGGCCAGCTGCATTTCCAACAGCAAGGCTAAGGGGGAAAAAAACAACAATAAATGATCTAATAATCTCAGGAAAATCCTTCATACATTTTGGTCCTCTCCGAAATCACGCAGGTGGTGATCGCCATAGTCGATTTATCCCATTTCGCCTCGAACTCACAAATAAATTCATACCGATAATCCTGCGACTCATCAAAATACTGTATTTTTCCTTTATTTCCAACCAGCACGAGCGGGAATCCTTTACAAAGCCTATATACAATTTATTAAGAAAGCTATTTTCCATGGTTTCGTTACACTAATTTGGTCGGGTCAGGCAGCGTGTGCTTAACCACTTCAAAAAGCCCAGACGGCTTGTATTCGCCTTCGATGCCTTTTGACAGTCGATAGAATATTATCTTATCCTGGACAACCACAGCCATGTAGTCGGCTTCCCAGGTTTCATTATACCCAAAAGCCACATCAACAATCAACGATTCAATCATATTCTTGAAAACTTCAACAAAACGAACGCCTTGGCCCTCTGGCATCAGACTATAAACTTGAAGCTCCGTATTAATCAGCGCCAATGCTAACAATTTGCGTTGATCATCTGCCTTAATCAAATTCACATAAATAGGTTTCTTTAGAGACGCAAGCCTTTCTATGGGGTCCAAACGATTCATTTTCGTTGAAGTTTCGTCTTGCTCAAGGACATACAGAGGCTTCACGATTTTTGGTGGAGGGACTTTGGAGACGAATTTCCCCGTTGCGATTGTCACGGTAACGTTTTGAATTTCCTCCTTGAGCAATTCAGCCTTATCTTTCAATTTATCTATGGTAATCTCGTTAAAATAAGGCTCGAATTTTTTTATTCCGAGCTCATCGTAGATCGATTTTTCTTTATTTTCAGATCTTTTGGCGCCATTGTTCACGCTCTTGGAAGTTACCCGACGTCCGATTTGCCGAATGAGTAAGTTCGCGTCGCTATAGTCATTATTGCTGATTTTCTTATTGATTATTCCTATATATTCTGAAGCGTTTTCTGAGTCCATTTTCTTGAATAACTCAAAGTATTTATGGATCCCCTTCTTTTCTGCGTCATCTAAATAATGCTCGCCTGGCACCCGCGTGGGGTAAAATGTCTTGCTGGGCTCTTCGGCAGGTTTTTTGGCTTTATCTTTCACTTGGATCGTTGGATCATTTGTCTTTTTCGTTGGCCTAGCGAATGCGTTAACCGCCAATAATTTTGACATTCGCCTCTGAGCGTCCTCTTTTCTAAATCAAAATAAGTATGAGATCGATCGTAGAACGCAATGTTTACTGAATTGGCTGCGATGGTTGGGGGTTTGGGTTTGATAAATTCAAAGCTGCGGGTTTTCTCGCAGAATTGTTGTTGGAGTTTGTATCTCCACCGAATCTAAGGACCTTTCTTAGTTTGTCGGCCGCGCTGGACTTTGGCCGCTCCATATGCTGGTCGAATGATTTCTCCTGGGCAGATCCTCTCCGAGAATCCTCACTAGCATATTCAATAGGTCAATTAGTTGCGCTCCTTACTATAAAAAGCTACTAGACCACTGATGAGTTTAGAGAGCTCACATAATGAGATCTATCTCCAGGGTTATTTCTTCTCTGAGTGTTCTGTACGGATGTGTCGGCAGCGGAGCTTCTTTCTAACTCTTGCTCTCTCAGTAGGCCTGACAGCACGTCTACCTCTCCAATGCTGAATAAGTCGTTTTAGAAGAGACTCGCCTTCATTTTAATTACGCTTGATGCTCAGCAACCTTCCTCCAAGTGGAGATCCTTGCTCGGGTATTAGAAAACTTTGCAGTGTTGATCCAATTGCGCGAAATTTTATCTTTCATCGCTCGCTGTCTAAGTTCGATTTTATAACTGGTTGTCAAATAAAAAGCCAATACTTTTCGTCACGGCTGGCCACCTTCCTGTCATGTTCAACACCAAACATCTCATAGACCGTTTTATCGACTAATTTCCTTGCATTTTAGCCTGGAATAAGGTATATCTGCTCACTTTTCACGCTTTCCATAAACGCAGTCATATCATTATTTAATTTGAAGTCTTGATCGTAGACGTAGACCTAAATAACGAAAAATTCATGCTCATTATAGCGAATATCCCTCTCGCAAATCTTACATCGCGGTCATCAAAAGTTATAACGTAGTAATCCTTGTCCTTGACTCTGATTTTAATCAGCTGGTCCACCATTGCGTTCGAATTCTCAGATAATTGCCCATATTTCACTCTCACAAATCGCTTAAACACCTCCTTAAACCGCTTAATCGATATATCATCCAGTTTCAGATCAAGAATCTTTTCTCTCAATGCTCCCTCTTCTTCGAGAATATGCGTGAACTCATCCCATTTCACCTTTCGTTCGATAAGGACCAAAATATCTCTGAAGAATAGTTTACTGGGCCTTGATGCTCGTGGTCAAACCTCCTAAGGATCTTATGTACTCCCTTGGGGTCGAGTCTCAGGATCTTTGTTAGTATATGCTTGATTTCCTTGAAAATATGTGAGCTATTGCTGAGGACATCTGTTTACTTCAACTCGCATCCCTCCTTTTGAAGCAATCTGCTGGGCTGACTCAAAAATATCACGCAAATCCGATAACGTCGAGAGATCGAGATCGAATGGATGTATTTCATGGTTCATTTGGTATGTAGAAGACTTTTCCTAAGGCTATTTTGAATGAAATAAAGAGAAAAGAAGATGTTTCAATTTAATTTGTATTCGAATAAAAAACCAGTGGAATCACCAATAACCGCTCTGGCCTCCTATTCAGTACATCCACTTATTAACATTAGTAATGATGGCCCTCAGATGAAATAGAAACATTGTGATTCACACAGCAAAAACGCATTAGAAACCCAACAAGAATAACTCGTTAAATTGATAAGTCTAAACGATAAACAAATAATTAATGAAAAATATTAGTACAATATGATAGCTCCTTATATATATAGATCATTTTAATAAACTTGCGGTGTTCATCATGATGTTCTTCATATCATTGAAAGCCTTAATTATCTTCTTATTCTGATGCGGCTCGAGCTTCGCCTGCGCAATTTTGTTTTTCAGCTGATTGTAAATCGCGTCTACTTCATGTATCGTCACTGAAAGCTCTGTTTCTTTGTTTGCTTTCGGTGTTTCTGCAAAAAGATCAATATGAGTCGTCGAAACCACGCCTTTTTTATTCGAGCCTATTGGGGCTGGAGTGACAGCTATTTTCGTTGAAAACGGCGAGATGGTTTTCCTTTTCGAAGGAGTACCCAGCAGGGAAGGATTCCCTTTGATACGATAAGCTTTGATATCCAAAGCATCCTCTTTCGAAACGCCTCGCGGCGAGACCAAAGCTTTAATATTTCGCGAAGGTGATGATTTATCGATGGATTTGTTAATCTTATTCTCTTTAATGGAACCGGAAGAGTCTCTATTTGGAAGGACCAGCTTGGTGACGATATTGAGATTTGGGTTTGGATATAAATTAATATTTTTAGGAGACGGAGAACTTGGATTCTCGCCTATAGGTGTCTTTTCTTGCTGTTTTAACGAAATTTTGGCGATTTCGGACTGTGAAGGAGTTTTTGTATCAGAACATCGGTTTTTTTGGGCCGAGCTGACTTGAGCATTCACTTTTGCTTTAGCATGGTGTTAGAAGGCAAGAACGGGTATCAGAATATTACATGCAGGTGTGGATTTAATAGACTCGATCGCATTCCCGCTCTTCTCAGCCATTCTTTTGAAATTTGAGTCCTGCAACAAACAATGCCGAATTAAATAACGCTATTAACGCAATCAAAAAATTACGACTGTGACTGTAGTGATCGTGCTTTTTGCATTAGGTGTCTGAGAACCCTTCATTGGTGCATCTGTATCCTCCCGCTTCGTTGGCTGGGGCGTTTGAGAGCCTTTATCCCAAGAGTCGGATTTCTTGTGTTTAATGGCTCGATGAGCAACAATAGCCTCTGCTCTTTTCATAGGAATCTTCTCAGTGTCCTTGCCTTTCATTTGCCCGTTTTTCCAATCAACGCTTTTCGTGCTACCGCAGATATATACTGAAGGTTTTGGAGACTCACTGACCAAGTTCTGCTCTGAGGGTTTACGGGTTGATCTCGAACTGCTTTTGGTTGGAATCTTGCCTTTAATAGAGGCAAGAGAGAGGCTCTGGAGGCTTCTGGGAGGAGAGAGGGTTGCAAGGTGTTTCTTTTTGGATATTGGGACCTTTTTCCCGAGGTCAAGGTCCATGCTTTCCTTAGACGATGTGCCAGAGAGCATTGCGACGTAGTCGTTGAGAGTGCTATTGAGGACTTCTTCATCGCCGTTCAGTACTAGTGTGTTTTTTTCGTCGATGATATCCTCCTTATTGAGCCCGACTTTACCTTTGGACTTTGTGATTGTATCCGCTGTTCGTTGTTCGTTTTCTAATATCAAGGTCGAATTGCCCGAGCGGTCCATCCGGTTTGCTAGGGTTGAGAAATTAGAGAGAATAAGGAAAAATATATCACTTGATCCAGGTGCGGAGACAGTAGATTAGTCAATTAAATAAATTTTGTAGCACGATTGAAAGACGAGTAAATTTGCTGGATTATGAGAATTTGAAAAAAGTTCCCAAACACAAAAAGGAGAAGAAAAGAAGTATTTTTTATGAGCAATTGAATAATTTGAGCAGAGCTAGCGAATGATACAGTAGAACGAAATAGAATAAATAAGAAATCGACTCATGACAAGAGATAGTTTATAGGTGAATAATGCTGACGGTGAAGATGAGAAAGCAGATCTCATAGAGTTCACGTTATGAGATTCATTATGACTTGGATATAATAAAAGCAGGATTATTCTTAGTTTGGAAAGGGCTTCACGAATTATTCTTTTTTATTAAATCGACGCATAGATTTAAAATAAACCAATCTATTTTCGTTTGAGCAAATTCTTTGTGAGTATGGATTAGAGCTCATAAGGAAAGTCTTTTCGTGCTGCAATTTTGTGTTTGAAGAAGATTTTTGTTGATTGTGGTGGAATAGTTGCTCTTTTCGTTGGCGTATGTATAGCTTGAAGGAGCACAAGAATGGATGATTTGCATATATTTATCTCTGTAACAATTAGATCGCATCCAAAGAGCTTAGCTTAAAGAGCACTTACGTCACTTTATAACCATTAATAAAGCAAGCGACATCCTTATTTCCTAAGGTTGCCAACGTATTTATATCAAAATCAAGAACTTCTAACATATTGCTTCGCTTATAATAATTCCTTTTCGGAAATGCTATCAATCGTAACTTCACTCCATCCTCACAAGAAATCGTTCAGACCAGTGAAGATACAGAACGAGGCTATTCAATTCGAATAATACGCTGATATCGAAGCATTACTTTCCTCATTGTGACATTCAAAATACTCGTGCGATTCTATTAGGAGCGCGTCATTTCTCTTCCTGTACTTTCAGCTTTCAAATTTAACTCACTTTCATTTTTTCCCTCCAACTCAATTAAAATCATTCAAATCTTATCAATTTGAATAGAAATTTCAATTTCCAAATAGTTTTTCCCATAACTTTGAAATTTCTTATAAAGTTTCTTAAAACACCATTATCAGCAAGAGTAAGCTGTTAAAGCAAATGACGAACACCAGGCTTATGAATTATATTAAACCCATGATCATTACAAAATTACTTAAAGTTAAAGCTAAAAACAATTCACTTACTTCCCTTGAGAAGGCCTTGCATAAATTTCCGTCAGCTCTTTGACATGATTCTGATAACTCAGATTCGACCTGAGCTTGTCTGCCTTCGGAGAGACGGGCTTGGATGTCCCTGGAGAAATAATTTTCTGCGAATATGTCTCTTCCTTCACGGGATTATAATTTCTAATTTTCAATTCCTTTCCTTTTGATAATAGATTCGACTCTTTTGGCTGCGACTGCGGTCTTCCATAGGTAATCATGAGGCCTCTACCGCTCCTGACAGGAGTATATTTTTGCTTATCAAGCAACTCCATCTCATGTTTTAACCTTAAATCAATGCTACGGTTCAAATTCGAATTCCGTCGTTTTTCTTGGGTTTGAGGGCGTCCTCCTGCCTTCCACTGAACTGGTGGCTCCAACGTTGAATACGCACCGCTCTCCCTTTCTCTGGAGTGGGAGAGATTGCTCTGATTATTACTGGAGCGGTAGCTGAAACCATTCGAATAGCCTAGTCTCCCGCTGCGTTTAGGGGTCTCGTTGCCCCTATTTCCATGAAATTCAATCAAACTGCTATTAAGTCTTTCTTTCCGTGAAGAAGGAGTGCCAACGAATCCCAGAGTATCCTGTTTCTGGGAGGAGTTAGGACGTTTCGGGAGCTTGGTCATGACTTGATCGACGTAGAAATAATCCCAATCGCCTGAATCTTTCTCAAGAAGGGCAGGTCTGATGAATTTAGGACCTATAATATCTGTTTTTCGGATTGATTCTGGGGCTTTATATGTGCCAGGGCCCACATGTTCTCCAGTTCTGCGTGTGTGTTCGAAGAGTTGCTTAAATCGTTTGGAGGAACCAAATGTTCCCGAACTGGGTCTTCTTGCCGGAGACCGAAGTGTTTCTCCATGATTGGTAATCTAGGAAAGGAGAAAAGGGAGCTATTAGAAACGAAAATAATAAAGGAGGCTGCTTACCATAGGATAGAGGTACTCGCCGGTTTGTTCTCGAGGATGACGCTGTTGAATTGAAGTTGGGCGCATGGAGGCAATAAAAAATTAAAGCCGCTCAATTGTTTCAGAATTATTAAATTATGAATATGATGAGTCATAAAAAAGGATTTTACGAAACAAACAAGATTCATCGGGCTAACTTGAACCGTCGGAATGAAGCCTCGGGTGCGTGCTTTCACGCATCTTCTTCCTTAAGAGAATTCGAATTCAGTCTTTCTTTCACCGATTTTTTTAAATGCTCCATCTAATAGATTCCTAAAAGTGAATGAGCTAGCCCATCTTCAAGGCTGAGTATATAATAAGCTTATAATCATAAATTTATCATTGCAAAGTATTAGTGAGTAAGAGTATAATGGTACTTTATCCTCGGTTAATCTTGTTGAAAGATGCTTTAATTGCGTTCATTATTAATAATCTATCTTTATCAAAGACTCGTAACCTTTGAGTAAAACAAATTTCGGTGTAGTTTGGCTAACTGCTGCTGAGCGATTAATTGCTAGAGCCTAACATGTGTATGGAAGCTTTACAGAAGGGAATTAGTATGCGTCAATAACATTTCAAACAATTAGAAATACAATTGGATCTCTTCAAATCAAGCACAAATTCCCTCAAAGAGATGGTTGGTTACACGGTAGGAACCAGCAGTCGTAAATTTTCTCTGGCGCAAAAAAAAACAACAATAAAAGTATTTTTGTTATTGAGTTCCAGATATCTTCTTTGCCTTCTGTTTCTTTTCACCTGTGCCACTTGTGCCCTTTGGATCTTCTCGATGGTTCTCGAGCAACTTCTTCGTCTCTTTCAACACAGCGTCTTGGTAATCTTCAGCATCAGAGAAAAGCGCTGCAATTTGCCTCAACAGTTCTGCGTCTTCATCATCATCTATAATATTTCAATTACTCATTCATATTACAAAAGAGAATTACTGGCTCCTTCTGGAGTTCTGTAGTGCACTGTCCCATCTTTAAGCAATATAATTCCACCACCATCATCCTCGATCGTGAGTTCGATTGTTGGCCCCAGCTGACCGATGTTTCCTATCACCTTGATTTCTCCCAAGGACCTCCCCTTCGCCGCCGTTTTGGAATGCGTCAAATCAAAAATCAAATTATCAATTTCCTCATTCACGTCAATCACGAGCTTATCAATCTCTTGCGGCTTCTCTGCTTTAACCTTCACCCATTTATTCGTTGTCATATGCCCTATAACCTTGAATTCTTGCACAAGCTCCCCTTTTAGAAAACCCTTTGCGGTGTGTTCGACTATGTTGAGCTCCCTTTCGGAATCTTTAAGCAATTGAGGTAAAAATCCCAATATTTTGATCAATAATACCGCTGAGGGTTTTTTTGTAAGCTACAAAATTATGTTTTCTGGCATAGAACTGCGAGATTCTGACTGGCTTATTGAATTTAATCTCTCCAGGAACGGTCTCTTGCGTATAAATATACACTCCATAAGGCGCGATGAGACTTTTCTCGGTGTTCGCCTTATCGTTATCCGCTTCCTTTTGGTTATATTTGTTGTAAACTTTTCTACAAAGGATTCAGAATCAATATATTTAATGCATTTACTCATAAGGTGGCAGCCATATCCCTGAATACTGCAATTGGACAACTTGCTCTCCTGGTGAAGCCTTGGTTCTTTGGAAAGTTCCTTTGTGCGTGGATCCTTCGTAACTCACTGTGTACAAGCCTTTTATCTCTGATTCCTCGATTTCAATCGGATGATCTTCGAAATTCAAGTATATCTGCACGTCGAACGTGTCCTTCGCTTTCACTTTATACCCTAGCAGCGTGTCACGGTGGTCATTGGTGAAAACAACGAAATAATCTTTCTCATTTCCTCGTTGCTCCTCCATTTCTCTATAGACTTTATCCATATAAGTCCACACCTCACCTTTTTTCCGTTCAACGTCATCAGACCTTCTTTCCACGTATTCTGTTAGTAAATATCATAATTTAGATCGAAAATGCGAGTAATGAGGTGTTATACCTTCGAGGGTTTTCCCGCCGGTGAATTTGCACTCCGGACCGTCGTCAGAGCTGCAAATGTAAGGGTTGTTCCTTTGCTCTCGGACCTGGCGGTAGAAGAGGAAATTTGTATCGATATCTTTTTCGAGTTTCTCTCGGAGGTTCATCGCGAACTTGACCGTAGAGATTGAAGACGCGTTCCAAGCGCAGAATAACAGGAGAGTTAAAACGAGTAACGCTCTTGGGTCGGGAGAAGAGAGCTGCATAGTCCTGTTTATTGGATTTTTCAACGTGTTATTATCAAATTAAATTAGGTCACCGAATTAAATATTTGTCTATTTCTAATAGAAGCTGACACTCATATTCATGAAAAAGCTTAGGAGCCATGTCAAAATTCGCATCGAATGCAATGAAAGCGCATGAGAAGAAGATGATTAAAACAGCAATGGTTGTAATAAGCAAATAATAATAAGAAATACAACGCGCGTCATTAACTTACGTTATTATGTAATTAACACAATGCAATTCGAGAAAAAGAGCAAACTCGCCAGTCAAAAAATGGAAAACGATGAAACAATAGCTTTCAGTTTGGAACGCCGAGCTTAATAAGCGTCTTTGGACGCACTTTATTCTTACACATAGGACATTCGAGTTTCGTTTGGAGCCATTTTTCCCAGCAATTGTGGCAAGCAATGTGCCCGCATTTACTCGAGCTCATTATCCTTCCATCACTGCCTTTCTCATAGCAAATCATGCAGGACAGCCCAGAAGTATTTTGAACGTCGTATGGCTGCTGTAAAAAGGTCGTTGTGTCTTTCTGAGAGTTCAATCCGACCTGCGACGTATTATTTCCGATTTGAGTGTCTTTCTGCGTTGGCGCCAAATGTCTGAGGATGGGTTTCGGCATTGGAAGAGCTCTTGGTTTCGGCTTGACTCCCGTTTTCACCTCTTCCAAGATATCCATCAATTCACCCGTATCAGAGGACTCCGTGGGCTTTGTCTCCGAGGTTTTGCTATCAGCAGTGTCGAGATTAAAGAGTCTTTTATTGAGAATGAATCGCTTTGACGTTGTTGGTAACGGCTCTTCCTTCATTTCCTCGATTATAGCCTGAGGATCATAATCAAGCTCAAAGTTTTTCAAGAATGTGTTCTTCATTTCATTTCTCTGCTCAAGTTCTCTGATTTGCTTGGCTTTAGACGGTTCCAGAGGCTCTCTTCGAGACAAACTCTCCTTTTTCTTGTTAATTAAATGGAACAAACTGCTGTTTATTTTCCCTTTCTCCGACTTCGCCGGTCGGCTATCCTCAAAGCAACTATCAAGCGAATTCTCCGCTAGGTTCTCTTTCACTGAGGATTGCATCGTATCTCGCGTGCTCAATGATTCGAGGAGCATCGGCGAATTGGACCGTTTTGGAGCGCTTTTTCTTGAGCTAAGTTCTTCGGGGTCAGAGGGCGTGACTATTTTCTTCGGACCGGAATCGTTGTTTTTGAAGCCTTCATCCCACTGTCTTAATGCCAATCCAGTAGGCTCTTTCTCTGGTGAGTTTGAGAATTTATTGAACAAACGATCAAGGATTTCATTTTCGGAATCGTTTTGAGGCTTTTTCGCGGTCGGTTTTGATTCACTAGTGGTCTTTTTCAAAGGGGTGAGTTCGCGGGGCTGCTGTATTAAGTTCCTTATCGCAGGAGGTTTGATCGCTCTTTCTTTCAAAAACCGCGCGATTTTCTGGCGTCCTACGCTGAAATCGTCAACCGACATGAGATTTTGTTTCGCCCAGTCAACGATGAGGTCGTTCCATGAGCTCAAGTCGAATCTAATTCAGTTTAGAGAAAACACTTTTTGTTAATTAGCACTACCTCTCATCGCATAAAATGACAACACCAAAATCGTTTTGGTGCCTGATCGCTTTACTAAACGACTGATTGACTGTCCGCATCATATGCTGCAAGGACCAGTCTTTTGCTGAAATCTTTGCCAAAGCATTCGATTCTTTATAAACCCTTTTCAGTTCATCTCTATATATGCACGTTAGACCAATCCCCACAAAAATAGCACGCTTACCTCTTTGTTTCAACTGGAAGAGCAGGCGTCCCTACCACTATCACCGCCCTGGACATATCGTCTATAAATTCGAGCTCTTCAAACGCTCGTCCTTGGAACGTCGCGAAGAAAATCGCGCCTCTTCCCTTTGAGTGTCTTTGATAGTCGTCGACCATATGTTTCGTTAATTGAATGTATTTATCCTCTTTAAATATCTTCTTCATGCCCTCTAACCTTTCCAAAATCGGCGATTCTTTCGCGGATGACACCGCCCATTGCTCCATACACTGCGACATTAGGTCATTCGAAGCAAATAGCACAAGAATCCCGTGAGGAACGACCCTGGCGATATTCACAAGACTCGCTCCAAGGTCTTTAACTGCAGCCTCAGTGTCTTTCTCAGCTGAGAAATTCAAAGGGACATTGTTCATTCCTCTCTTCATGACAACAGTCAGGCACTGAGATTCAACGTCGAAGACTTGAGAGGCAGCAAAGTGAGTTTCAAAGCGCGTCCTCAAATTCTTTTCAAAGGACCTCATAGGCATGAGAGTAGCTGAATTTATCAATATGCTCCTTGGACCGAGGCTTTTGAGGCAATTGAAGCCGATTCCTGGGTCATTACACCAAAGAGACACAATCAAATCTATTGAAATTATGACGAATGAACTTCAAGACGAGTGATTTACTGTCGGAATTCTCAGGGTCAACTCGAGCGTACATGTCGTAACAATCCACGAGCTGCAGGTCAGGCTTGTCAGGGACTCCTATCAAAATATAAGTATTAACTTTCCGTGGAAGGAAGGAGAAAAAACTTTTGTCGAGAGTCGCTGCATCTTCCATTAGAGGAATAATGATGTCGATGATGCTTCTGAAGCAACTCAGCCCGTTCTTATTCATTTTATCTAGATAGATAGAGATTATATACTCGAACGTATTTATTATTGGTTACTGTCGGAGAGGTCTTCACATGCTGCTGAAAGGATTTCTCGGAATTGAGCGATGTTTGAAATGTCTAATCCCTCAGCGAATGGGTTCTTGACTCTTGGTTGCGACTGCGATTGCGATGATACCGCTGAACCATTGCGATCTAGCAGAGTTTATTTGTAACAACAATTCTCAATCAGTAGACTCACTCATTGCAAGCTCTTTAAATATCTTGAACACCTCTCTCCCTGGCCAAATTTTCCCTTTTTCTTTAAATTCGCTCTCTTGTAATTTCGTTCTCCATTTCCCGAAATTTTTCGATAGGTTTCTTATCACCTCGCTTAAATGACCAAGCTCTGTTAGCGTAGTGCTAGATTCATCAGGAAACAGCTTCAGTTGATCCTGGAGGAGATTTATATCGATCTCGCAATCCAACAAAAGCCGTGAGGTCAAATCAAAAGAAACACTTTCTTCCAGCGCTGCTTGAACCCCGTGTCCTTCGTCAAATATAACAATTGCGTTTTTCAGCTCCCTTTTCATTGATGTATGCATTTCTTTCTTCAGAAAAGTCTGGTAAGGGATGAAAACTATATCAGCCCCTTGCTTTAAGTGCAAATAACTTCAGCTTTTGCCGAAAGCGGGAGAATGAATACTTGAATATGCTGGGAATAGTAGAACGGGCAAAATCCATTCTTTTTTCCTAAGGTGTGCACTTCTTCTAAATCGAGGATGCTGTCCTGAAAAGTTTGAACTATTCTGTCTTGATAAGTCTGAAGCTTGTCGTAATAAGGGCAGCGGTGGTCTTTATAGTGTTTGCTCCTTGCCTGATCGCATTTAGATTCCAATTCAATTCCCTAGCAGAGTTATGTCGTCGGAAAATCGGAAAGTATTTCCTTACTTTTAGGCCATGGAATTCTTCCCTGATACAAAGCTGTTCACGAGAACCCATCACGCTGATAGTAGGTTTATAGCAAGTGGCTTTTAGCTCATCCACAACCTAAAATATTGCTTTTAGGGTACCACCAAAGGAATTTAGAGTTACATGCTTCAGGTGTGATTGACTTTTGGACGTGTAGATAATCTTTATTTTTTCCTTATTATCACTTGATTCTTTTTGTTGCGCACTTTCCCTCTCAGCTTTCAGCCAAGCGAGGAGACTGCAAAGCAATGGTGTTCTACCGTTCGCTGCGGGAGCTTGCAAAAGTGCGTTTCCTTTCTGCTTTAAGGTCTTTATTACTAAAAATCTGTTAGAAACGCACTAATCGCTGCCTTGAACCTGATTCCATATAACTTAGCTGGGCTGAATGCGGGGTGGTGGGGTAGAAAACTTCGATTCCTTCAATATTTAGTACTTTTTGTGAGAATTTCTTGACCTCTGCGCAGATGGTTAGGTTATATCGCATGCATGGAGGAATTACTATCAATTTTTAAAAGAGCCAATGGTTTAGGAGTCGGTTTGGATGGGGTAGGTTCATTATCCACAATTTGTTTTTTTGGGAACGGAAAAACTTTTTTGGTGGAGTCTGATTTGGGAGTCTGGTTGAGTGTCTCGTTCTGATTCGTTTCGTAAGCTAATCTGATTGACATTTGATTGATGATGGGCGAGAGAATGGGCCGTATTGTCAAGGTGCTGCTTCGATAATTTTTTGGTGTGATATGACGAAGCCCGCGCTTAAATTTTCAGAAAATTAAATCAAACTGGTAAAATATTTTGGATTTACTATTTTACGAGTATATAGGATTAATCTTGAGATATTCACAAGCAAGATTGAGAAATGAATAGCTTTAAATATCGTAGAATCGTTAGATTCTTCTAACTTCCTTTATAAATTATTCGACTACAGCTCATTCATTGTGAGCTATTAGCATAAGGATCGCTACTTCATATGAAAGTACTTCACGAGAAGTTCTCTACAGCAATTGGTTTTAAAAATGAGACTAATCAAATAAAATAATAGTTCTCAATGAAAATGTTATTGTGTATACGAAGATGCTGATTGATGCATATCCAGCAAGCAGCCTTCAATTAAGACATTCAACCACAAATCGAAGAAGAAGCGCCTTTTATTTTAATTTAATTTCATTATACCGTTTGCGGATAGGGGTTCAGCCTCAAAGGTTTTAATTCAGGCAATTGAGCAATCTATGGGAGAAATAATTCTATACAAATTAATCTCAATCAACAATTTATTGCTTATTGAGGTATATTTTATACAGATAATATTCTAAATCTCCAAGATCTTGCAAGATAGGGAGTAGGGTGCTTAAGACCTGTTGTCTTGTAGGGTGATCAGAAGAATAATGTGTTTTGTAGATTTCAAAAGCTTGCTTGAGGTAACTCTTAGCTTCTGGGAGTCTTTTCAGAGCATTTAGAGATATACCGATAGATTTCATAGTCTCTGCAATTACAAGATCATCTTTTGGATATAATTTCTGTCTCATTTCGTACGCTTGCATGTAGTAATCAAGAGCTTTTTCAGTTCTCTTTAGATCGAGTAGAGCAGCGCCCATATTCATTAATGATTGCGCTTGATCTCTCTGGGAGAGTTTTATTCTGATATTAAGCCCTTGGGTTAGATAGTCTTCAGCTTCCTGAAGTTTTCCGAGTTTGCCGAGAGTAGTTCCTATCGCGCACAGATATTTTGCGCATTTCTCATTGTCTTCTTTAGACAATTTCTTACCTGAGAACTCCTGAAATTTTTTTGCGGTCTCTTTTTTTAATTTTTCGGACTTATTTTGCCAATGATAAAAGGATCAGAGAAATGTATCAGCTCACAGAACTGAACTCAGCAAACTGATAGGACTCTTATTTTTCAAACGATGGTGATAATTTGGTGAGTAATATCACAGTAATTAATTAAAATTTGACGCAATAAGGCTGTTCTTCAATGAATATGTGTAAATTACTGCCATCTTATTCAATGTGTCTATCAGAGACCAAGTCACTCGGTTTTCGCAGAGCAGAGTAGAGCAGGATTATAGAAAGGACAACGGCTTAATGCATGTGGAAATAAACTATAGAAATTGTCACATCTTCGTTGCTTCTTCTTCCCCAAAATTAAATGTGGAAGCAGATACTTCTATTTGGATGTTGAATATTCTGCTATATTAGAGTATCAAGGCCCTAATTCTCCTTTGGTAATGAAGATACCTATTCAAATTTGCTAAGTTTACTTGGATTTATAGGCCTTCATTTAAACTAGGAGCCTCCTTTTGAATAAATACCCGAAGAGGTGTGTCACAAATTAAGACGTTACAAGATATTCATTTTAAGGGCTTCTTTAAAGAGACCTAGAGCTTCTTCAAAGTCGCCCTTTGGATTTTCTTGTGTATTATGAGCACCGCCCAACCAGTTGTTACCCAAATTGTACAAATTCGTTTCGATCAAAGGATGATCTTTGCTT
>ENA-UOUE01000363-UOUE01000363.1-compost-metagenome-genome-assembly--contig:-NODE-363-length-37379-cov-7.424749_pt1 | contig 37379 bp, 32 predicted proteins | sample MGYA00238146_ERZ747223 | MGnify/ENA primary metagenome ERZ747223 (study PRJEB28781, sample SAMN06268865) | compost metagenome | isolation source: single cell | place: USA: California, Emeryville, Joint...
CAGGAGCCTCCACATACCAGCCTCCAAACTTTTCGATGTTCTCTCAAACCTCGCCTGACCTAAGAGGCTCGCAACTCCGTGCGTCAGCCATAAAGCCTCCATCCTATCAACCTGAAATGGATTTGAAGAAGATCCAATCGCTGTATGAGCAGGAAGCGAAAGAGATACAGCAGAAATACCAAACATTCATCGACACGCACGCGAAGATGGCCCAGACGCTCCAGGATCTCGAAGCGCAATTGAATGAAGAAAGGGAGAGAGCAAATCAGCTTGAAGCGAATTTCCGGACAGCAGCTAAAGAAGCAGAAGGCGAGAAGCGCGTGAGGGAGCAATTAGAAGAGAAGTGTCTTGAAATCGGGGAAGAGCTGCGACAGAAGGACATTCTCTGCTCTGATCTAGCTCTGAGATGTGAGATGCTTACCCAAGACGCTCAGCATTTGCGAGCAGATAACCAGAAGCTCAATGATGAACTGAGAAGAGTCGATGAGCAGTGTAATAGCAAGATTCGAGACATCGAGGCACAGCATATGAACCAAGTCGGAGAATTATCCGTTCAGCTCGAGGGTATGAGAAGAGAGTTCGAGAGAATGGCCCAAGCACATTCAACTCAATTAAAAGATTTGACTCGAGATTGGGAAACGAAGATCCAACGACAAGAAGAGCAACTCAGAGACTCGAAAAGAGCTCTCACTGAGCAGGAAAATCAGATTAAAGCCTTCAATGAATATGTCCAGAAGCTCCAAGCGACTCACCAGGAAGATTTGAAAAGAGTCGAAGGCCAAATCCGCAATGAAGAAGGACAGAAGTTGCAGCAAACGATAAGAGCAGCCGAGACTGAGATTAAGAGAATTGCTGATGAAAGGGACGACGTAGCGAAGAAATTCGATGGGTTGATTCGCGAAGTGCAAGGGGTAGAAAGAAAAATGAATGACGAAAGGGCTGCATGGCAAAATGAAGAGCGCCGGTTGCGAGAGGAAATCGAGAGGTTAAAGGTCGGAATGAGCAAGTTTGATGAAGAGAGGAACCGATGGAGGCAGGAAGTGCAAAGCAGAGATGAAGCGATCGCTCGCATGGCGGGAGACGTTGAAAATTTCAAGAGAGGGCAGGAGAGGCTTCTTCAAGAGCATAATGCTGAGAAAAAGAAGATGACTGATGCTTTGAGGGATGCTGAGAATAAGCATAGGGAACTGGAGCGGGTATTGAGGATCGCCGAGGAAGACGTCGCGAGATCGAGGGAAGAATATGACAGGATGAAGGAGGTGTTGCAAGGAAACATTAATAAGCTGATATCGCAGACTTTCTTTGAGCACAGCGCGAGAGTTTCGCAAAAACCTTTTTAAACGAGGAATTTTCATATTATATTTTTTATAACTAGAAGCTGAGAATGCATTTTAAAATCTTGTTTAGGAGATCCGTTAAGTGCTGGACCGTTGTTTAGTGCATATGTCAAATTCATGATCTCGCAATAGCATATCTAGAAAATATCAAATTTGTACTATTCTTTAATTAGTTGAGATTATGCATTTAATGAGAGGAATAGAAACAACATCATTTGCGCTATTAGCGAGAGTTATATTTATTAGTCAATAAGTTTCGTCGGTCAGTAATTGATTTTTTTTTGGTTCCTCTCTCTCTCCAAACTCCCGAAAAAAATTAGCCTGAGCTCTAAAAACACTTGGCTCGAATCATGGATTAAAAAATTAAAATGTCTCAACAGATGAGTTAGATATCAGAAGCGCAGTCTGTGTTATTGTCATTAAGAATAAAACAATCATAACCTGATCTTCTTATTACTGAATAAACCGAACAATTAACTGCTGATGAATCTTTCTCCAGCAAGCAAAGAATTTTCCTTTGCCATATTTACTCGGCATGCTAACTAACAGTGATTTCATGTCGAAACGAGTGGTTAGACCGAGAAACCTAGTAAAAGCATCTCTTGAGAATGAATATGGTGCCCAAACTATTAAAATACGCATATCCAAGAGATATCGATTTTACCTAAAAATTTCCCACAAAGAAGCGCTTCCATAACAAAATCTGAAACTTAGCGACAAACAATTAAATGCTATGGACTTCACATGGATAATTCTAATAGAAAAAAATTTTCAGTCGCTGATTTCATCCTTTAAAAAGGTTCCTTTAGAACAGAAATCAAGGATTTAAAAGAGACGCGTCACATTAAAATCTATAATAGATTGAAAAGCATTAGCAATTACCATAATTTACAACAAATGATAACATCAAGAGGATACAAAGAATATCTCGTCATTTTAGTGGTTTTCCTCCTATTGGACGCCGTTTTCATAGGAACAACGATGCCAATCTTCGAATCACTCTTTAAAGAAGTGCAAGGAAAATTCAAAGTCGCTAGATTGGTCCCTGCACTGCTCGTATATTTCTTGCTAACGTTTGCGCTGCAAACATTCGTTTCGCCGAGAATTCAAGGCTACCGATACAAGCAAATTATCAAAGAAGCTCTCTTCTACGGAGGACTTTTTGGAGCGACCGCCTTTGGAACGTATGATTTCACGAACCTAGCGACTCTAGAAAAATGGAAATGGTCAGTATCAGCGATGGATATTACCTGGGGTGCGTTCGTATGCGCAGCGAGCACAGGTATCGCGAGAATGATCTTCACTCGCGATTTGAGAAGAAGAGTGGCGTAATTATTTGAGATCGATAAGCAATACTCGTTAGATATGGTTAATCGGTAATGATGGACTTTTGATACATGTTCTTTTATGTAAATAACTTTATGAGTCGTTTGAATATTATGATAATTAACTTTGCAATGACGACAATTCGATAATTCTCCTCATAAAAACAAATTGCATCGCAATTTTTCGTATTAATTGATATGATAAACAAGTGTAAGTGTATGGAATCAAATTTGGGGACTTGATGTGATTTTGACTGATAAATTGATAAATGTTAATGTTAAGAAAAATTGGGGTGAAGTGAACATATTCAATGTTTGAATAGTTCTCCTCTTCGTTAATGTTAATGAAAGATATTAATAATTGCTGGCCCTTTCAAAGCAGCAATAATAAAATTGTATAATGATGCTAATAGCTTATATCCCCAATTTTCAAAATGCTCATGAGAGCTGCAACTGATTTTGCAAAAGATCATCTAATATGGCTTTCGCTTCGTTCAGCTTCTTGCCCATGCCTTCCGAAACACTCGCAATTTTGCCCCCTAAGGAATTGGCGTTCTCAACTCCTTGCTCGAAAGTGCTTAGACTCTGAGCAGGCTCTTCGAACTCCACGGTACTTTTCCGAGATATTACAGACTCACCACCAACTGTATTTAGCACCTTTAGGAATCCTTCTTGTGATTTTGTAGTATCATTGCCTCCCATGGGGCTATCAGCCTCATTATCAGCGAGAAGTTCGATTTTTAGCGGAGCTAGTAGCGGGCGGTTTATTTCTCGCCTTTTAAAGAGACTCGCGCCTCCGATAGTGGGGCTGAGCGTCTTCGCATTGATCGGAGATTCTAATTTGTCTATTTCACGAGGGCTTTCAGACTCAGCTTCCTTATGTTCGATATCCACTTTACTTTCTGTCTCAGGCTCTTCTGAGTCTTGCTTTGGCTTCGCATATGCTGCCATTGTGCTCAATTTCCTTGTCCTTGTGCCAGTGTGTGCCGCGATTTCATTTTGGCTGAATCCGAATTTCGACGCTTGATTTTTCGAAGGGCTGAGCCTAGGGCTTGCAGCTTCGATCCCAGAGTTTCGTTTGTGATACGTAGATCCTCTTCGCAACATGGCAGAGCCAACCTCAGGAGGACCGCTATGTCCTTGCAGCGCTGTGAAATATTTCGTGATAAGCGTTTCAGCAAACTTTTTAGTTGAGATTTTCCCGAGTCCTTGTGTCATAAACCAATCAGATCAAAGGAGTTTGAATACAAATTACCTTTCCAAAAAGGATCATCTTTAACATTTAGCTCTATTCGCTTTTCCGCCATTAAACGCTTCCAAGCCGGCCGCGGAGTGAGCTCGCCCACGTTGGGACCGAGCAGAGACTTGTATTTCTCACATTCTGCGAAAAGAGTGTCTCTTTCTTGCTTGAGAGAGTCTGCTAGTTCTCTAATACTGTCCAATTGCGCGAAGGCAGCTTGGACAATGTCGTTAATGTCTTGGACTTGCTTCTTCATAAAGAATCTCTTCTCATTAGAGGTGTTGTATATACGCTCTTTTTGCTTCATTTTGTCGAGCAGCTCATGAATTCTCTCTTCTTTCTCACTCTTGAGGGTTTTCATCTCTTCTAATTCATGTTGCACAGCTTTTTTCTCAAGCATTTGATTCGATAGCTTCAATTCAAGCTCTTCAACGTTCATTTTGAGTTTATCAATCTATTATATTTCAGACATGGAATTCTGTGCTATGAATATCCAATTACCTCTGAGAGCAGAGTTTCTCTTTCAACTCGATGCTCCTCGTTACATTTATCCAAGATGGTTTTAGTCTCTTGCTCAGCCTTTATTTTAACATTATCTTGAAGCTCTTCATAGTAGAATTTTTGATCTAAAAGCCCCTCGAATTCAAACCAAATTCGGTAAATAGAATCAATTACCATTAAGAGTATTCTCATATTTATCTTTCTGCATTTGCATTTGAAGGTCTCTTTTATTCAATTCTTTCAGTAACATCATCGTAATCGTGTAATACGGGATTCTAACCGGCCCGCTTGTCTGATTTAATCTTTCTATTTTGCGAAATTCAGCACTCAAATAAACTCATTGTGATACTCAAATCCTCGGCGTTGAATTTCTCCCAAAGATCAGGATTCTGGTTCATAATATCCTTGTTAAAGTACAGCCCAAGTTTTACGATGCTGACGATATTCTTCATGAGGTCCAGATAAGGACTCTCTTCACTATAACATTGATATTGGTGCATAATCCGAAAAATGAAACTCACTTTGAAATCATCTCAAGCGCATGAATTGCTTTTGCTAGATCCTTTTTCTCTGGGATAATCAGCTCCTTTTGTTGATTTTTCGGGTTCAATGATTCTCTCAAGTCAGTGATAAACGGCACTATCTTTATCTAACAAGCGTTTAGTATGATCCCAAAGCCACAAGCTTACTCTTTCATCGATATGCTCTTTGCTCTGCTTTTCGCGAACATCTGAAGGGACCTTGACGATTTTAAATGCTGAATTTTTCAAATCTGAGAGGGTGTGAGCATCAAAAGATAGTTCTGAGGGTTATTACTCAAATGAGGGAGATGCACGGCCTGCCGATCTGTGAGAGAGCCTCCATCAAATTCTGGTATGTAGGTTCTTTTGACAGTTTTGACGGAATCAGTGTTATTTTCAGTGAAAACACGCGAAGAAGGATTGAGATATGGCGAATTATTTTGTGACCGGGCTGATTGAAGGCCAGTTAAAGGGCTCTCGGAGAGGACGCCAAGTTTCCCGAGATCTAAGCTGAGCTTGTTTCTTGTGAGAGTCTTCTTAGGTTGCATTGGATTACTGGAATTTTATTAAATTACCACTGGGAAGTTTGTTTGATTAATAGCCACGAAAGTTCAGGATCTTGAAGTGGAATTAACAACGATAAGAAATTAATTCTCGTCAAAAATTTCCAGTGTCGACTCATTATAAAAATCCTTAGGCGGTTCAGATAAAAATGCGTTGAACGTTAGATGGAATCACGATTGACCTACAATGATGGAGTTCTCTACTGAGGCTAGCATTTTCGATTTTGAATCTTGTTGTTGAGCTGATTTGAGTTATAAGACAAATCAAATAAACCCCAGTGATAACAACAACAAAAAAATGAGGGAAAATCGATGCTTAGAATTTTTGCTTTCAATAGGCTCTTACAGTCTAATTTGAGATCGTCACTCAAATTCTCAGAGAGTGTAGCTTGTTGAGTTAGAAGCCTTATTGCTATGACTTTATCGACGAAAAAACTGCTGTAAGCATGGTGGAAAAAATTGTGTTTGGAGACTATAAAAGCTCTATACATGGAAAAGATGGCAATACGTTTTAACTGCTCTTAATTTGACTAAAGTAGCTTCCGATATTTATTTTTGAAAGTATCGAGTTATTCAGGGCAAAAGTACCCAATTAGTAAGATTTTTGTGAAGGTGGCTCTAAATCAGAAATTCTATCTATCTATCAATTCTATGATCAAAGAACCACAAGCCATCATTCCGGGAGTACAATTTCCTACTATCGGGATGTCGCTAGCGTATAAACTGTTTTCCAAGAGAGTAGGTACAAATCTCTGGAATACGTTAAAAAAAATGATTAAAAATCAGAAATTAGAATTTTAGAATCAAGATTTTTAATTAAAGTTTTAAAAGTTTTAGATACCATTACTTGAATTTTTCTTACAAAGTAATTCTTGTCTCTCTCTCTCAAGGCGACCAATATTACTGCGAAGAAGCACTTTATGATAGATAAGTACTTGCAAGTAATATATTCCGGGTTCTTGGCGGATTACTCTTGGACCATTATCTCTTCTCAGAAGCGATTTCAAATTTGACAGTCTGATTAATTAATTCAATTAGAACCAAATAAAAGTTATCTGAGACAATTGCTTTAAATAAACTTTTCTTCTCTCAGAAAGCTCAATTATAGCATTGACACAGTCGCCTTCAAACCATTTCTACCTCATATTTGCGAGTTTTCATCTTTTGTAATCGGTTATTTAATACAATTGGAAAATCTTTGTAACTACATGAAGCTTGAAAGGTCACTTTTGATTGAGCTACAAATAAAAATTGAATATATCTGGTGGTTACCTTTAGAAAGTCAACCAGAGCGTTTCCTCTCGTTTCTTCTCTAAGATTTATTATGTATTTGCTGGTTCTGACTTATTGGAAGTACTCTTTCTTGATAATATGGATTTCGATATTATGCTTATTGAATTTTCAATATTTTCTTTCAAGAAAACTCATTTCCATTTAAGAAGCAGTATCAATACCATCGACATTAGAAACATAATCCATTTATAATTTCCTGAACTAATAAAATCAATTACTGCCATGAGCATCACTTCATCATAACCGAAATTGAAGATATCTTCATATTTTGTAATACATTTCATGTAATACACCTGCACTTCTGGAAAAATAGCTATCATCAAGCTTAAAAATTAAGCCAAACTGCAACATATATAGTTGCTTTATACATCCATCTATCAATTTCAATATATTCACAATGAATTTAAAGAAAGTCGCAACTCAAACATATCCATCACGAAAATGACAATGCCTTACATTCAAAGTAATGAGCTTTCATAGTTTCATAGTTTTCCCCTTTCAACTGATCACTCCAATAATTGAGATAACTTGATCTGAGAAGCCGGCTTGCCGAAAGTTTTTCTACTTTCAGTCAAACTCGCGAAGAGATTTCGTATTTTCGCCTCCTGATTCGGCTTCTTTTCACCTGAACTCTTCACATTCTGTTGCACAGTACCTGAAACTTCACCCTTCTCTTTCACTTTCTGCGGTGTATGAATAATTTCTGTATTCCCAGCATTCCCAGTTTCTCCCCGCAACTTTGGCGACTTCAGAGCATCCGTCATCGCATTTCTCTTCTCCTCCAATAGAGCCCTCGTAGAGTTGTTTCGAAAATTTATTCTGATTGGTTCAAAGAGGCCACCAGTTGTTAGTCTACTCACTTTCTCCATATCACTTGAAACTTTCAACATCCTATGCTTCTTCGTATTATTATTGCGCTGTTCACTCTCTTTTCGAAGACCTAGCGAATGCTGTGCTCCTAATACCAACCTTCTGGGTCGAAGATTCGCTATAGTTTCTCTCGAGCTCCTTTGTTCGTCACTCGTATTCAGAGAGTTTATCGAGCCTTTTGAGCCTGGGGAGGAAGGCCCTCCCATTGCTTGCAGTGCTTTGTTAAGCATTTTTTCTATCTGAATTTTGTTATAAACCACGCCGCTTTGCTTGTAACACTCCTTCGTCGAACTGTTAAACTCATTGATCGAGGTAAGGCTTGACCCTCTGCTCAATGCTCTTGGCAGGTTGGCGTCCATTTTGGGGTTAAAAAAAGGTCCCGAATTGGGTTTTGTTCGATATTGATCAAACACTTTTAACAGTTCCTCTGACGTCATTACTGATACTTTCTTTTGCGAAACGCTGTCTTGGAGCTTGGAATTTTGAGGAGACTGCATATTCTGCAAGCCAGCCAAGAGATTGCTTTTATTATTTTCCAAACTTGCCTTTGGATTTGGATCCAGATTCGCGTCATTTGCTCTTTGCCGAAGGTAAAGTGACGCTAATCGAGAGTTTTCAGGCCGCTGTGGAGGATTGAAATTAGTCGAATTAAAGTACGACATTTTGACGGCTTCTGTGTTTTTTGCTGAATGCTGAGCATCTGATCCTTTCCTGCTCTGGCCCTCAAGATCTGGTTTTTCTGCCAACATCTCAAGACTTAATTGTCTCCTCTCTTTAATTTTTACGGGTTTCCTAGGAGAGAGCGTTTCTATAGGTTTCTCATCTTGATTAAGACTTTTCAATCCATGAGTCTCGGCTACATTAGGTTCTGTTTGAATGGACCTGCTTATTTCAGATTGGCTTGACCTACTTATCTCGCCCAGAGTTGATCTGCTTATTTCTGTCTTTGTTGCAGTCGACATGGAATCTCGTGTTCCTGATCGAGTTCTAATTCGTTCGCGAGATTTAGGGACGGCAGATTTAGTGCTGTTAGGCTCGATAATTGGTGGTGTGGGTTTCACGGATTCTAAGTTGGCGAGAGAAGAGGAGGTGTTGATTCTTTGGCTATTTCGTGGGTTCGTCTCGGTGAGTGGCTGGTGGTTAGAGACTGTCCATACTTCTTCAAATTCAGCCGGCTCGGTATGCCATGGAGTGAGTTCATTCGGAGTCGCGATTTCGAGTTTTCGTCCTCTGTGAAATTTGGTCGAAAGTGGTCTTTTGTTTTGCATGGAAAGAGAGAATAATGGAACTTAAAATGAGCTCATTTAAATGTGGAAATTATCCAAATAAATTAAATTAAAGAAGTGGATCTGTCAGAGTAGAGGTGAGAGAGAGATAGAGAGGTTAATTTTTTGAACCGTTCAGAACCGAGAAAGTATGATTGCTTTGATTAATCCAGCATTCGGAAAAGGCGGCGAAACTTTTGATTCTTAAGTGCTTATGCTCATTTATATTTATGAAATAAAATGAGTCAATTATCGATTGGTTAGACACCTATGCTGGAAGGAATCCAATTTAAGCAAATCATAATCGCTATCGACTATCTTATGAGATCTTTTGAGACTGATTCATTAGCACTATGGTACTTTCCTGTGACGGCTTTTTGGGGTTCGTATTCTTCCCAAATCATTATCGTTTCTTGCAGTTGCTTCTATATTGACCAGATATAGACTATTATTACTCTCTTTCCGCAGCGCCAAGTCACATCGAGAGCTTTAATGAAAATAAGACAATAAAGTAGCACATACTTTTTAATGATTTACAAAAATTTAGCAGATGCCTACTTAATATTACTAAGACCCAGAGGGTGTTTGTCCCAGCTGAGCTGCTGATCCATAGTATTTGAATGTCGAAATGAATCATCATTGCTTTCGTGAAAGCTAAAATTTCACTAAGCTGAAGTAATTTAGTATACAAATTACAAGGAAATCATTTAAATATTACAAGAAATTTTTGCTAATAATTAATTTTTGAATTTATGAAATAAATAGTTGCAAGCTTTTAGAAGAAGATGACTACAATTTGAGTAAACAATTTTCGAGGTGATCGGTAAATAGGCAGAAAGATATTGGGTACGGTAGATTTTTGTCTAAATCTATTCAACCAAAGGCAGGAAAATTTGTATTGGTTAAGTTTGGAATGATTTTCTGGTTGTAGGTATATAGGATAACGAGTAATTGTGATCATCTATCCTAACAAACAATAATTTTTAGTTTTACGTCAACAATCAAGGTAATAATAATAAAGAACCTCGTTAACTAATCTAGTTTTATTGAATTGAGACGGATTTAGAATCCGAAGTTACACAACTGCCTATCTGAATTTAATCACACTTTCATTCAGCGATTAAACGAATCACAATGAAAGGATAATTTGCATCTCACGAACTCATGGCAATATTGTCAACTACTAAAACGATAACATGGCAATGGAGTCAAATTCTACTTGAAGAAGCTTTATTGAATCATGTAATTTGGACGTCTCTAATTGATAAACAAAGAGAATTAGTAATATCACCTAACCTGATGATGTTCATGTGGATATTACTTGTCACTACAAATTTTATATTCCTCAATAACATTTTATGATCAATGACCCATTCCTACTCTTCAATTTTTTTATGATTTTTCATTATCGGTTCTTAAAGATCGGATGTAATGGATGCAAATGGGCATTACTATAGAGATTTGATAATTTTTTGAATATGCTCTTATGAGAGGAACTTAAATGTGTGAATCCTTTCTAGCATGCTGTTTTGATTCCGTAATACACTGTGTGATCACCCATCGAAGAGTGAGCCATGTCGTACTGGGCCGCACATTTTGGATCTTCATTAGTGCAAAGTGCATAATTTCTCATTGTCATCTTCTCGTCCTTATAATACACCTCTTTGCCAACGTGCCAAGGGAACCAGAAGATATTTCCAATGCCACTTTGAACGCATCTCTTCGTGATAGGGTTGACAATACAAGGAGGAATTCTTGGCACTATGTCCTTGTAATGGATGACTCTATAAGTCTCTGGCAATTGAGCATCGTAGTATTTCGCAAAGTCAGCGTTTCCGACTCTTGGACAGCCATAATTGTAGACAATGTGATTTCTTCCAGCCAAGAGTCCTGACAATTTTGCGTCTAAAGCACTCAAAACTGACATTGCTCCACCCAAACTGTGTCCTGTGAAGAGGAAAGTAGTGTCTGCTGGGAGTGTTGCTCTAGCCTTTCGGATGTTTTCAAGGAGATCCTTTCTGAAGACATTTTTGTAAGTGTCATAGAAGAAGGCTTGAACTAAAGGATTTCCTGGAATATTATGGAGATCGTATTTTTTGCCGTAGGTCTTAAGGATTTCGACTGTCAATTGAGTGGCTCCTACGGTTCCTCTGAATGCAGTTGCGAATAATTTTTTGGATGGATTATGGAACATAGAGAAAGAGTATGTCATTCCAAGAGGTCCGTTGTAGGTTCTAGTGAAGAATGTTTTATAGTTTCTGTTGCGGAGGTAATCGCAGTAAGGTCCACATTGAAGTTTGGCAACTTTGTCTGTTGGGCAAAGAGATGCCGCAGTCACACGCATATATTCCACTGAAAGGTCCTCATGGAAGGAGGCAAGACTTACAGAAGCGATAGAGCAGATGAAGAGAGCAATTAGGAGCTTTTTCATACTTTTTTCAAGTTTAATTGTTACAATAGTTTGAGATTTTCTGCATTTAATTTAGAAAGTGCCTCAGGAGCATTTTTTCTTAAATTAATTTGAGTTGTAGCGTTTGAGAAGAGCATCTTCGTCTGGCTTAATCTTTTTGAGTTTCTCATCACTCTCTAGAAACAGTTGTTATCCAATGATCTTTGAATTTGATTGGAGATGCTAAACTCTTTATAATCCATTAGGGCGTAGTGTTCAACTAATAGTCATAATTTTGCTCTTTACTTCGAATAACGTTGGTTACTGTTGTATGATGTCACGATGAATACCCTTTACTTAGCTACTTAAAAATCTGGCAATAAATCTTGATTTCTTGTAAAATCCGACATTTTGGCCCTTGGAAATCGACCCATTGTTCATTAATATCAAGACATCTACTCATTGGCGTGTCGGAGAGAAATGGATACGAAGTTCCCACATTAAATTGACGCTTATGCTGCACTTGCTTTACATTTTCAGGTCTCTTCGTGGGCTACTTCAAGAAAGAGACTCAGAATGAAATTTGAAATCTGAAAGGAAGAAGAAATAAAACAAAATTAAGTATGAAAGGCACGTCTACGGTCCTCGCTCCAGGGGGCTTTTCACCAGGTTCAATGGGATAATGTGATAATACCTTCGATAATTATGACGATGATGAGTAAGTTTTACATATCTTTGAGGAAATATAAGGAAATCCTCAGTTCTTCCTGCAAATTTGTTTTGGGAAGCTTGAAAGAGTGAAATGCTCAGTGAGCGAAAGGTAAGACAAAATACCCAAAAAAAAAATAATTATTCGAGACTTTTAGATCAAGTTCAGCATATATTTCAAGAATCATTATTGAGGTTGATATTTGAAGATCTTTTTTATGCAACTTATCTTTATGAATCAATGCAATATTTTGTAGGCTAAATTTATGTAATAGATATATAAGCATTAAGCCATAGATCATGACTGCTTCTATAATTAGCTTTATTTAGGATTTGAATAATTTGAAGCGATGTTATGTACGAAGTGATCTATCGATGATGACTTTCATATGTTTAACGAATTGAGCAATTCTACAGACTTGTCGGGTCTTCCGGACCATTAAGGATAATTCAATGATGCCTTTAATTTAGTATTTGGATTTCATTAAACCTCTTGCAGAAGAGACGCTACTCACTGCAGGAAATACACAAATACATAAGATGATTGTTCTACATACAGAATCTAAGCATGCACGCAACCAGAAACTATAAAATTTGTCATGCATCGAGTTTCTTTTAAATTGTTAGTGTTTTCAAAGCACTTTCGTTCGAATGTAATGAGAGAAATTCGCTGCCTTAGTTAATTCCTTGAAGAAATGAGAGCCTTAACAAGTAGCAAAGAGAACAATAAATTGTTTTTGGAGATCAGTCTTCTAAGATTAAGCACATGAACTGGAAAAAAGCATCTCCGATTCGTAGGATGCTTTTTCCATTAAGTATTAATCAAAGCTCAAATTTTTAGATGAGTCCCTTTGATCTTTTTGTATCATATCAGATAGGAATGGCTCATTGCGATTAAAGAATCGCTTTGAACATCTTTTCAATTTCATAAGTTTGTAATGGAGCAGCAAAAACATAATTGCTGCTTAATGAGCACTGTAAGTTTCAATTGTGGCATACTGGACGACTTCTCTTTGAGCAAGAGTATATCTGCATCTAATTCCACATGAATTGTTTCAAGAAATTCATATTATTACTTATGCATCCATTATGAAAGAGTCGCCACCCATTCTGTCCCTGGATTCAATTTTATGAAACTACTACAGAGGATATTTCAGCTACATGTTCTGCGAGACTTTAGGGAGAAAGGGGTTTTGATTAGGATTATATTTTGCAAGTTGCCCTTTGAATTATTGCTGAAAAACAATATTCTCTCAAAAATTTGAAGCATTTTTTGGTATTAAATTGTTAGCAAGCCGAGACCTTTCAAATGATGATTTTTAATTTCACTCTCTAACTCGAGTTTTTTCGTTTTCCTTTCAAGAATCATTGGAATCGAGACGATATCAAATCAAATCTAAAAAATTATTGCAAATGAGATTTTAGATCAGATTCCAGCATGGATCTAGAAGAAAAATATCTCATTCTCAAAGAGCTGGTCTACAATATTTTGCTTCGTCTCGAAGAGCTCGAAGAACGAACCACCGAGCACCGGAACAACATTTTCGATTCAAATCTCCGCAAGTTCCATGAAGCCTACCAGCGTCTCAAAGACATTAGTCCCAGCCACTTTTCAGAGCCAGAAAGCCTCCAAGACACCCTCTTCGATATCGAAAAAACACTCAATTACTTCTCAAGCTACCTCTCCAAATTCCAAAACTCAACTCCAAGCACCAAGCTCCTCCACTATTTCCCTCATACTATGAAAAGACAGCGCGCATTACACACTAACCTTCAAATCCGCCTCTCCGCTTTCGATGTGAGCCACCGACGCAATCTTTTATTTATCGCTGGTAACGAAATCGCTACTGGATTGACCTATCTCACCGTATGGCACGCTCGGAAGCTAATACCCCTGAAGCGCTTCATTGCCAATTACGATCAAATATACAAACTCCTAGTAATTGAGGACCATAACGTCCTTATCAGCTGCAGCAAAGACCAATCAGTGAAGGTTTGGAACCTAACTACGAGCCTTGACTGCCTGCATTCGTATTATAACGAAGGGATTGTCTTCTCCTTCGAATGGACGAATAAGGATGAGATAGTATGCTGTGGTGATTTCCCTTACCTGAAGGTGTGGAACTATAAGAAAGGCTTCAAAGACCGAGGCGAGCAGTTTTTCTTAGGCGGGTATTCGATCCTTGCAATCAAGTATATCGAAGACAAGGACTGGCTCGTAGCTTCCAATCGAGAGGACTCGACGGTTTGGATCGTGGAGTGGAGCGCTCGAACCATTTCGATCAAGCTCAGAGGCTTTGAGGATAATTATCATATTACTTACATTGCTTACTGCCCGAAAACTGTAACGTTGATCCTTGTTGACCTGGAAAGGGTCGCAACGTTTTGGAATATAAAAGACGTGTGCTACCCGCAGCTGCTTCATTCGGTAAATAAAGGGCATATTGTCGGAGTCGTTTCTAATGAGAGCTACCAGGCAGTCCTTTCTGTGAAATCGGATAGGTATATCGAGATGTTTGAAGTGAAGAACGACACGAAAATCGGTAGTTTTGAGTGTTTTAATGAGGCTTTTTTCAGTGATTTAATGAGTTTTAGTGACTCGATGATTTTCACCTGCGATTATTCGAGCGGAAAGCTCGTTCTACTTTGTTGATGCTCGTTACTTTATCTTATACTCTTTAATAAAGAGGTCCTTAATCATTCTTAATCACTAAAAAAGAGCGCTTTTGCATCTATCGTTTAAGGGTTTATACCTTAGCTATATCAATGATAAACTTAATGGCCGACGATGTAATAGGCGGTTCTAAATAATAATTACTACCAAAGATGTATTGAATAGAGGATTGGACTCTACAAACTATGCAAGAGCAACTTCCGTCATTTCGACGTTCTTGACGACAGAGCCAGCAGGGCTAGTGCTGGGATGCTCTACTAGCATCGAGAACGGAACGTCCAAATGGGCTGATTGCTGCTGTTTCAGTCTCTTCATTCTCTCAAGCGAAATTCCCACACCGTTTACGACGAATGTTTCAAAGAAGTACATCAGCACGCTAGTGATGACACCGATAATAAGCACCCAGATCCTGAATCCTTCACCAAGTGATTCAGGAATGCCCAAAAGACTTTCGCTGATGCTGATAATAATGAAAAATAAGGCTAATACCGCAGTGCAAACGATAATCACAATCGTGAAAGGAATATTTGTGCACCATGGCTTTCTGAAAGGCTTTCCGATACTAAACGCGATGATTATGGCTATCATAAGGAAACTTGAGTAGGCGAAGAGCGATCCGTTTTCTTGGCTTTCAATGTTGAATTCTTCAGGCGGTCTGGAGAGCTCAGCAGGGACGAAGAAATCTTGCTGTTTCAGGATCAACAGCAGCACGAATTGTCCGAGGAATTGGATGATTATCTGCCCGAAGACTGAAAGGAAGCAGGTCAATGAGAAGAGACTGTCAGGCGGCATGTCAATGCTGAGTTCGTCGCATGGACCGGTGTAGCTCATCGTTACGAAAATAGGAACAATGATGAATAAATCTTGCCAAAGGAACTGCCAGTCGTTGAGATTCGAGAGCTGAGTGTAAAGGATTGAGACGGCAGTAAACTGAATGATACTGTACAACGCCATGAACTTAAAACACTGGAAATTCGTTGCGAGGGTGCAGCGGCCTTCCTTCAAAACTTCAACAAGACTCGAGATATTCAAAATTTTGGAGTTGAACGGAGCTGAAATCGACGCTTCTGCCTCACTCAACGCGAGCCCTACATCCGCAGCTCTCAGAGCACCAACATCATTAGCACCATCACCCACCATCGCTACGAGTCTACCGGCCTTCTGGAGTATTTCGATGAGTTTTATCTTATGATTCGGCTGCATTCTCGCGAAAATTTTGCTTCTAAACACACTATCCAGGACCTTTTTAGCATACTCAGCGTTATCAGTGAATTCTCTCGCTGATAGCAAGAACCCAAAAGCTCTTCCCGTGAAGGCGATCTCGTTACCGGAGGGTTTCGGCAGCGTTTTAATAAACTCTGCAAGAGTCGCATTCAAACCCTGCAATTGCACCTTGGTCATCTCGCTCTTTTTCATAGTAAGCTCCATACGAGGGATTGGAATGAGGACTTCTGGCTCTGGAGAATCAGAGATGAGGTTGACGACTTGGAGGTAGCTGTCCTCGCCTCTTTCGACGAGGTCGTAGATGAATACGTTCGCATTTGCGGAAATCATAGAAACTTCTTTCGCGACACTGGCTGCGGTGATTGGGTTGTCACCAGTGGACATTTTGCTTGAGATTTGAGCGCGGTTGAGGATTTGGATAGTGGGTTTGCTCTCAGGCTTAGACTTGTTTTGGAAAACAGCGAATCCAACGAAATGCAGCTTGGTTTCTGTAACCACTCGGTCGAGATCGTCGAGAGGAATGTTGCACTCGGCTTCATCTAGTTCTCTGTAAGCAAGACCCAGGACTCTGTAGCCGTTGATGGTATAATCATTTAAAGTTGCGTCGAAATTGGATGGTAATGTGGCTGAATTGCTCAGGTTTTTAAGTACTTCAGGTGCGCCTTTACAGAAGAGGAATTTGTGCTTTGGCTCGTTTTCAGGAGAGGCGATAACGCTCATACGTTGTACATTTGAATTGAACTCGAATTTCTTAAGAACGTTGAAATTCCCGCTTGCCGACTGCATTGCGAACAACACTTCTCCTCCGCCGCCAGCTTTGTAAGTGAACTCAGAGAAATGCACGAGCTTCACTTCCATTGGATCTCCTACCATGTGATTATGCATTAGAACAACATTATGACAGGTGCCCATGATTCTATTCGCGTTCAGAAGCGTCTCGGACGTGATTTCTGCGAGTACTGCTTCGCTTTGCCTTTCAATGAAATTCTTGAAATTCAGACCATCGGAAAGCCTCACGCCCTTCAAGTCCATCTCATCGAAAGTAATCGTACCAGTTTTATCAAAGCAGACCGTATCGATTCTTCCTGCGACCACGGTTCTTGGCGGACTAATGCAGAAAATGTTCTTTTTTCGCAGTCTCGACAACGCGAATGACACTCCTACGGTCAATGCGGCTGGAAGCGATGGAGGAACAGTAATAGTCACGAGATCGAGGATTCTCAGCGCGATTGCTCCAGCGGAAACCTTGCCGATGATCGTAGGAAGCGTGAAACAAGTACCAGCTAGTGTGAAGGCAGCCAGGATGAGAAGGAAGAGATATGCTTCTCTGTCAAATTTGAAATGATGCGGCTTTGGGTAGAGAATTGCTCTGATTAACTGACCTCTAATGGAAGAGAATCCAGTGCGAATCACAAGCGCTTTGACCTCTCCATGTTCTTCGTTAGTCTGAAGGACCTCAGTTCCCTCGTAAACCGTGAAGTTCTTATGGAAATTTGGATCATAGACTTCCTTGTTTTGTCCAATAGCGAATTTTGTAACCGGGATAGATTCTCCTGTAAGGGAACACTCGTTAAGCAGCGCCTGGCCTTGTAATATCACGCAGTCACAAGGAATTTTCATCTCGTTGGTGAGGGTGATAACATCTCCAGGGACAAGCTCAGAAGAAGTCATACCAGCGATCTTAACCTCTTCACCGTTCTTTTTCCTTCTGTAGACATCAACATACGTGACGTAAAAGGCCATGCTACGGATTTTCATGAGGTTGGTTTTAATGTCTTTCAAGTTCAGGACGGCTGATAGCAACGTGATGAAAGCGATAACCCCAGCGTAGAAGTAATATTGTTCTACAACCCATAGAATGACGCTGAAACCTTGGAAAATAAAGAACGGATGGAGGATTTCGTTCAAGAAAAGCGCAAAATAGTCCGGAACTTCGAAATCAATGAGGCATGATCCATAGGTACTCTGCAGGACGCTGGCAAGGTCATGATTGATGCCTGCAGAGTGTTTCTGGCGGATCTCGTCGAAAGGTTTCCAGATAGGCATCTCGATAGCAGTGCAAGTGCCGTCGTCATCGTAGATGACGTAATTCAGGTGTCTATTTGTGAAAATTGTATGAGCGCGGGTCTCTTCGAAGCGATCATCCCAAATTGTGCCTCGAGTCTTTGGAACGATCTCATTGATGTTATCCCAATTTTCGAGGAGAAGGTGGGTGGCTGAGTTGAGGTCCTGTACAAAGTCATACATCATTTTTATTTTGAGGTTGAGTATCCATCGGCAGAGTAAATACATTGCTCCGCAAGTGATTACACATGAGATGTAGTAGCAGAGCAGTTTTGAGCGGTTGAGTTGCAAGTATCTGACCTTTTTGAGGTGCTGGTCACTCTCAATGAATTTCGGAATGACCTTGCATTGGCTTGGTAAGTCCATTTTTGAGTTTCAGAATAACTGAATATTGTTTAATTGAATAGTACTCAAGTTAATAAAAAAATTGAGCCGGCTGAGTTTTAGGATAATTCGTAAATTTCGGAGTTGTTCCAATCCTTTGGAAGTTGTTACGCATAAAAAAAATTTAAGAATATTTCTGCAATTTATGTAATATTAGAGAAGAAGCTAGCGGGAAGAATGTGTTACTTGGCTAAGAGCTTCAAATAAAGTTTGACTGTTTCAACACTCTAATGGTTACTCCATTCTTTACGTTTATTGTATGAAAGTGATGTAATGTTTTTCAAGAAGATAGAGAATTTCTCATTCATTAATGAATCGACATTTGTGACCTTATCTTGTCACATAAAGAGCAGCTACGAAGTATCGAATGAGCTGCTACTAGTGGAACTTACAGGATTGGATTTTCATGCGTTGATTTAGGAAAGAGAAAAAACTCGAGGATAAGGTCTAATATCTGTAACTTAGTGTGTTTTCGGAAGAGAGTTCAAAGAGATTGATAATAACCAGATGCTTAAGAGCTTTGTCCAGAAATTTTCAGCTTCTTGAGTGAAATGATATTTTAATTTAGCTTAATATTCGAATTTCAAGATACAAAACTAATTTAATTTGTAAAAGAGATGCTCCTAAAATAGTCTCTTAGCAAATGAGTAGACAACCGAGAGCTTTCGGCAAAGTTGAGGGAAAAGAAAGGTGAACGTCCCATCAGCAACGGTTTTTTTTGGTTTGAGATTTTTTTTTTGAAATAGAAGGGAGGGCAAAGCCCAGCTTTGAAATTAATCATCGAGTGCTTTTAGAGCATGAAGGAACAAGAAATGACAACACTCTACAGAGAAAATAACTTAGATAGAATCGTACAATACCAATCCAAAACGTGAATTTCAGCCGAATTTATTAACTCGAAATTAAATCGAATTTCCTTGAGAAATCCTCTCTATTATATCGTAGTTAGAAACCTATTTTTCAACAAAATAATGGATGGAACTACTGTGAAAAAGAGTAGAAAGGAGCGAAAATCATAACGATAAGAAAGGATCTTTTTCCTTGAGAATTCTCAATTAATAATTATTCATCGTATGGATATCGAGCATACTCCACCTTCACTCCTAAATTCTAAATTCTCGTTGATTAATGGATCAAAGCAAACTAATTGAGTTTTCAAGCAATCTGTCTTTAATGTATACACCCGCAATATTATTTACTTCATAATTCCTCATAACTTGAATATATTTTCTTTGCGAATGCATTCCACACTCGCCACATAACTCTCTAACAGACTTCACCAAATTCATATCTGCTGATACCGTCGAAGCACACTCCACTTTAAGTGATTCAAGGTGATTCACTCTGGAAAGTCAATTTTCAAGTATTTATTCCAAAACTGGGATTCCTACCGCAAATTAAAGTCTAATAAAAACCAAAATGCTAAACATCTTCAAGCGTCTCAAACCTCAGTCCAAAAACATCAGTTTATGGAACAAACCTCACTGCAATTTCTCCATTAAGGCTGTTCCTCGAGGAAGCCAGGAGCCTTACGCAATCAAAGAGCAAGATCTCATCCATGGCTTCAAAGTACTCAAAATCGAAGATGCCCCTCTCTTCTCAGCCAAGGTCTTCACATTAGAACACGAGGTCACAAAAGCCAAATACTTCCATTTGCACTTCCCTGATAAAAACAACACCTTCGCTGTTATTTTCCGCACCTCGCCACTCAACGACAAAGGCTCAGCCCATATTCTTGAGCATCTCGTCCTTTGCGGTAGCCAGACCTACCCAGTCCGAGATCCCTTCATGAACATGCTCAAGCGATCCTTGAATACCTATATGAACGCATGGACAGGTGCTGACTACACCTGCTATCCTTTCAGCTCACAGAACGAGAAGGATATCCAAAACTTGATGCATGTCTACCTTGATACAGTGTTCAGACCTAACCTCGACTACTTGGATTTCTTGCAGGAAGGCTGGAGATACGAGTTCGCGAATCCAGAGGACCCATCAAGCAATCTCATTTACAAAGGCGTCGTTTTCAATGAAATGAAAGGCGTGTTCCAATCACCCGACACCAACTTCCTTGAGGGCCTTAACAAAAACATGTTTAAAGACAATGCTTACCATTTCTGCGCCGGCGGTATCCCGAAAGACATCGTCTCGTTGCCCTACGAGGAGCTCGTCGACTTCTATAAAAAATACTACCACCCATCGAACGCGAAGTTCTTCTCATACGGTGACATGGACTTCAGAAAGCACCTTGAAATTATCAATGAGAAGTTTTTAAAGGGCCAAAATTACTTAGAAGTGAAGAGCGAAATCCCTCTGCAGAACAAGTTCTCCAGCCCTGTTCAAGTGGAAATCAAATCGCCTCCTGAAGCCGTCGCCATGGACCCAGAAAAGCAAACTCGCTTCGGTATCTCTTACCTCTGCAATGAGGTCGTCAGTGACCCTTTCACTGCGATTTCGCTGAATATTCTGTCCTATATGCTATTCGAAACTCCAAATTCTCCTTTCTATAAGAGCTTATTGGAGGCAGGTATCGCCCCAGGTTTCTGCCCTGGATACGGCTATGAGATGGGCATGAAACAAGGCACTTTCACGATCGGTGTGAGCAATATTAAGAACGACACAAAGACTTTCAACCACATTGAGAAAATAATCAATGAGACCTTAGAAGAGGTCGTTAAAACCGGATTTGATGAAGAATTCGTTGAATCAGTGTTGCATCAAATCGAAGTGCAATCTAAGGTCCCTAAGGGCGATTTCGGTATCGGCTTGCTGCAATCTACGCTGCCGTTCATTAACCACGGTGGCTCGCCTTTGGAGCTGCTCCGCGTTAATGAAAATATCAACAAAATCAGAATTCAGGTGAAGAAAGGAAATTACTTCGGTGGTCTCGTCCAGAAATACCTGCTTAATAACCCACATAGAGTTAAGATCGTAATGAACCCAGACCTCGATCTGATTGCCGATGAAGATAAGGAAGAAAAGCGCTTCTTGAAGGCCATTCAAGACAAGCTCACCGAGTCCCAGAAGAACAAAATCATCGAAGATGTAAGTGAAATGTTATCATTAACTAAGTACTCATTGCTTATAATTCATAGAGTATTAAATTGAAGCAATACCAAGAAAAAATCCAAGACACAAGCATCTTGCCAACCCTCGAGATCGAGGACATCCCCAAAACCGTCGAGCCAACGAATTTCGAGAAGAAGACCATCATGGACATCCCTGTCTATTTCTCAGAGCAGCCAACGAACGGATTGACCTTCTTTAGAATGAAGATTGATATTAAGAACTGCCCTAACTACATCAGACCCTACCTTCATTTTTACTCGCTTATTTTCCCAAAATGCGGATCAAAGACTCTCAAGCACAACGTGATGGACCAGAAATTGGACCTCTATACTTATAACTTCGAGGTTCAGAGAGTCACAACACCGTAATAAGCGTTTTCGATTAAGTTTTTATTAATTATTACTATTTATTTCATTATAGAAACCCAAATAACACCGATGACTATGAAGACTATCTTATTTTTTCAGTTGGATGTCTCGATAAGAACATCGAAAGGATGTTTGATTTGATTACCGATCTCTTCGTGAGTAAGAAAATTGTAATTGAGTTTGATTGGCTAACTTGTTGATATTCGCAGACATTGATTTCAAAGATTATACAAACGTCAGTCAACTCCTCAAGATCTTTTCGTCTGAAGCGGCAAATAGCTTCGTCGAGAACTCTTTGGACTACGCCTCGAGCTACGCCAGCGCTGGGCTGAGAAAATCAGCTTTTATTAACGAGAAACTTGCTAAGGTAATCAAGTCACAGGATGAGCTCAGTTAAATTTGATATATTCCTCTCTAGAGCCGTCATTTATGCCTGCTGGGTGCAAACATTCTAAAAACAACCTACCCTAGAATATACTTAGATGACTTTGAATTCCATCTTTCAAGCATTAACGAGCATCTTTTCAACAAAGTAAACGCGCATTTTCTACTCAGGGGTTGATTTAACGATATTAATTAGAACCTTATGAGCATCGTTGTTCATTCCAACAAAGATGTCCAGGAAGTCCTTGAAAGAAGAATCGAGCTGATGCTCTTTACTCTTAAAAACGACAAGAGAAGTAAATGATTAATCGTCGTGGCAGCATTATAACCTTTAAATCATCCCATAAGATTTCCTCACAGGACTTTCAAACCTGTCAGAGCTTGTCAATGACAATCCAGAAGAAACCCGGGACGAAGGACGCGACCCATACAAATTCAAGAAAAGCCTTTTCAAGACTCATTTCACCCTCCCAATGCAAGTCAATTACGTCGTTGAGTCTTTCGCGACTCCGCATTACACCAACCCAGACACTCCTAAGCTCCAGATCTTAGGTACTCTTCCTCTGATAACAGATTTTTTCATCTCTCCCCTCCAGCTCAACTCATGTCTTCGACTGTGTTGCATCAAGAAATTCGAGAGAAAGGAGGTGCATACGGCGCCGGCGCTACCCTCAAGAACGAAGGAACTATGAATCTCTGGTCTTATAGAGACCCCCATGTTTTGGAGACTTATCAAGCTTTTGAAAAAGCCATTCAGTGGGCTTCCAAAGGCGAAATGACGTATTTTTGCGAGACAATTTCATTGATTTTGATTGATTTGGATGATTAGTGAGGGAGACATCAAAGACGCGAAGATGGGAGTGTTTGCTAGAATTGACAAGGTCGTTGAGCCTCAGAACAAAGGCATGTTTGAGCTTCTTCATGGAGTGACAACTGAGATGAGACAGGAATTCAGAGAGAGACTCCTTGCTGTCACTCATAAAGTAATTATCATTATTGTATGAAAGATTTACCGAGCTCAATGCTGCCTAGGATGTTAAGGAGGTCGCAGAAAAGTACTTACTCGAAGCAATCAAGAACGCTGAAACCTCTCAAGTTATCTTTGGTTCACAAAATAACAATTTGGAAGGACTCGTGTCGAGAGGTAGAAATTCTTGAAATTGCGTCAAAATTGATCATAATTGTGAATAGGTTGGAAGATTGAGCAGCCTGTTGAGGGACTTTCTGTCCAAGAAAGCAGCTACGAGCAGAATAAGAAGCCTGATCACGAAGAACCACCAAAACTGACTTAAAATTGAGCTAAATATAAAACGAAATATTTTTTCATAGAGTATTTTTGTTAAGATATATCTGCTGTTTCGTCGTCAAATTGTAATACGAAAAAGATTAGTGAAATCAATTCGAAAGCGCTTTCATTTAACGTACTAACCCATAATAATATGGAAGAGAGGAAGAAGCTCGGTGAGAGATAATTTTGAAAGAGATATATGACTTTGACCATGCGATAGCAACAAAATTAATGTGTGTTTTTGGTTAGCTTAAATTTTATTTGCGTTCGCTCCTAAATTTTATTTTTGGAACCTCAAAGCAGTAAATGCATCGATTCTCATCGCTCAAAAGAAGAACGACTGCCTGCTTGGCAAAGAGATAGCTTAGAGGCTCTAACATTAAGTATTGAGGTCAATGGCAAGGAAGAATACCATGAAGTTGCTAAAACGCTGGATATTTGGTGGAATATTAATTCTCGAAAAGCCTCGAAAATGAACTAATAAACAATTAACTAATAAATCCAGACAAAGGAGTTTTGCAAAATATAAAATATTTAAAGATCTCTCACATCACATGAGCTTCGGCGATCACAAACTTAAGGATGATCTCAATGAAATCATCGAGATCGTCATTCAACGCGAAGACCAACTCTTCAAAGTGCTAGATGTCCTTTCAAAGCTCCAGAGCAGAGAAGCAACGTTGGAAATGATCGATAATAGCCTCAATGACACTGTTGCGAAAACAGAGCCTATTAGAAGCAGCAAAGAAGATAAAATCGTAAATAGATATTCAAAGTACAGTGCTACTAAGCTCGAGGATCAAAGGTAACACCACTCTAACCAGTTTATGTTAAAAGCGTCTATTTCCTAGGATTGTGAGGAATTTTATTGAGAAAGTGATCGAGTTTTACCACTCACTTGATGTAAAATACACCAAGCAGAACCTCCAACTCGTCGGCAAAGACGTGAGTCGTTCTTGTCGCTCACTGATCGAAACGCTTAGAAACATCCTTTCGCGACCGGTTATTGAATTCGAAATCGCTCTGTTGTCGGTTGTGCGGCAATCTCGCTCAAGGCTGGTGAAGGAGCTCGACCGTTTGAAACATTTCGCGGTCAATATTAAGTCAGAGCTCATAACTTCTGCCAAAATCGGCGAGGTCAAAAGCCTCAAGCTAAGTCCGCGGAAACTGAAATTGCCAAGCGAGAGCAAAATCGTTGAAAATGCCAGTCCAAGAGCCGATTCTCAGAGAAATTTGAAGGAAATAGCCACCAAGTCGACACCTAATCTCAACGGCAGCCATCGACTGCAGAAGATACTTCGGGCGAGTGGCTCGAAGGCTTCTGTACAGGACTCGAAAAACATCAACTCGATTGTGGAAAACGCCGCCTCTGAATTCAAGGATCAAACCTTAAACTCCAATGAAATGCTTATAACTCCACACAAGAGGAATACGAGTCTGTTTTTCAATAGTAGTCAATTGAATGAAGCTTCTTCGATGAAACCTGGCGGCACTGCGGCAGTGGGGTCGTTAGAGAAGCTTGATCAGCCTTATGAGCACATGGGAATTGATTTATTCCAGCTGAAATCAACTTATAAGGGAACAAAGCAAATTGATAAATATTTTAGCGAGATAGATGAATTGATTGAAAGAGCGAACAAAGGAACCACTAACAGTAACTACTTTAGGCAAAACAGCTTGGCGGAGGGCCTACGAAAGGAGAATAAGACTCGAAAGAGCTCCAGCCCTGAGGTGAGGCTGAATTTCCTTTATGATAATCTCTCGAGGAGGAAAACTATTAATGAGCAGGCTAGAAAATTCGAGGGATTAACTCCTACGCAACAGATTCAAGCATTGTCGCACCGAAACATCAAGAGCGTCGTTGACCCAAATAAGGCCGGAGATGCTTACCAGTTTATTGGTAAAGATGAGCTGATCCCATCGTCTAGAACCCCTAAAATGCTTTTTGGAGGGCAGAATATAGCTTCACCTCGACTTCCATCATTAAATTTATTCAATAAACTGCCTATGGAACAAATGAAAGCTGGGCTTTCTCCTTCGATTAAGCACCTAGACAGCGGCATTTCATATAATCTGCAGAGAAGGAGAGGAACTGAGGGCGCCGGTGCGCTGACTAACTCCAGAGTAGGGACCTTCCACACTCAAATTTCCCCGAAAAATGGCATGTTATCGCCAAAAGGTTCAGTTCTCATCTCGAAAATCCAGAGGGAGGCGGCTTTAAATACTAAGAACACTTTAGAGATAAAGTCTAAATTTCAGTAATTGATGGATGCTGGAGGGGAGACACTTCCAAGGCCTTCAAATATATTTTTTGATACTAAATAGCATTTCATTGTAGATCAGAATATGAAATTTTTTTGATGTTTGCTTAATATTTTTTTGGTTAAACAATGCGTTAGAAATATCGAATGTTATTAATTCAAAAAGAGAAAACGAGGAGTTTGCACTTGGTATCTTGCGTCCTAAATATCTCCAATAAATTATTCGCTAAGAGCTCTCTGAATTCACTAGCCAACTTGTTTGAATCCTGAACTACTGCCAATTTTGCAGCTCATAATAGTCAGCAGATCCAAAAATAATTCTTTTGAGAAAACTATTTTGAATGTCCATATATTGAACTTACTAGAATGAATACAGACTGCAAATCAATATCTTTACACATAACTGCCTAGTCTCGCATCCCCGCTCCTTCGTTGCAAACAAAGTACGCACGAAACAAAAATTTATTCCGTTTTTTCATGAGTTTTTTTACGTTCGGAATATTTTTTCTTTGGCGCAGGTTTCTTTTCCTCTTGTGGAGTAGTAGTTTCTCCTTTTGTAGTCTCGATCGTTGTAGACTTCCCTTGAGTTGTAGCAGGCGTGCCACCTTTCACGGGTGCTCGGGTCACCTCATTTGGAATCAAATTTCCTCCTGCAGTTCTTGCTTTGGTTGGATCGTTTGGATCAACAAAGCTATCTGGGTCCAGGTACACAAGCAATACAAAACTGAAAATGATGAGATTAACGGTCACAACTGCTGCTCCTCCAGCATACATATCTTGATTTTCTCTAGTCGCTATCCCCCACTTTACCAGGAAATCTATTGCGTAAGTGAATATGCTTAGGAAGTAGTCCAAAGGAATTACGAGCAGAGTTGAAGTAAACAATAACTGGAAGCGTGAACATAAGCGCAGTGTGGATAAAGAAACTGATCAATTGACTTTTCTTGAATCCTTTGACCCTAACCTCGTTGAATTATCGCTCATAAAAAAAAGACTGATACCATTCTGGTTGTTTCTTCTTGTTTTGCGGTGCCTTAGGTTGAACGCCTGTGTTAGTCATTGGTTTAGCCAACGTGTTAATTTGGTGTTTTTATCCCAATTGCAATTAATTTAAGTTTAGAACTTCTCCAATATCATAAATTTCTCGATATTTCATGTCTATGGTAACATTTCCATTTCTCAATTAATCAATGCCCAAATGAAAAATATCTCGAGAGTTCCCTCTTATCTTTCTCACAATTACCCTATGCTTATAACCACTGATAAAATAATTCGATAGAAGATTGCCATTGGCTTTCAAATATTACATTGCATTAAACCACTCTACTTGCTTTCAATATCAACAATAATCAACCAATCACTTTTGATATCATTATCAAGCGTAACCAGAACAATAATTGTTGAAGATAAATCAACTTCATCGCGCAGTGCTGATCAGCGCGTTCTCATAGATTGAAGCTAGTAAGGAATTAATGATTTTATTCGATTTTGGAGCTAATAAGCGGGTATCGAATAATAACAATCACAGCAAACGAATATAAACTTAATCCGTGCAATCAATGAGGAATCCCACTGCCTTAGTCATTCTCGCTATAGGAATTGTTGTGGTCCTTATAAATAACCTGCAGCTGCTTAAGAACCGCGATCGCGATGGCGCAGTAAGAATCCAAACATTCATCTCGCTTCACTAGAATTAGGCGCTTCACATGAGCAAGTTGTACAGCTCGCGTTATCGAATCTCATCTTTTTCTGACTCTCCTTACGATGACATCGACATCCACATCCCCGACTACGAATCAGACGACTATGAAGACTCTGAAGATGTTGCGCTTAGAGGAGTCGCGAAATTCGATCATCAGCCTCTAGTGCTATCACCTTGGGACCTGGAGTACTTTGGCCAATGGAAACTAGCGGATAACTCGAAGCAAGTATGCTATTCATTGGAAAAATTGGTTGAATTCGTCTCTAGATTTTTAATTTCAAGCACACTCACGGAGAGAGCATTTTTTTTAATGACTCTGAGAGCGGAACGCTGAAAGTTAAGCTAGCTGACGGGAAATACGAAGACAATCTGAATGTAATCCTTGCAATAGAGTATGGGAACACTACCGTTGCAGATAACACGTATAAGACACTTTCTAATGAGTTACAATATGATTTTCTGGACAATAGATCATTTGGGAATCAGAATTGCATGATGACAGCCTATTATTACGACCATTACAAACAAATTTCATCCTCAAGTAAACTATTTTTCCTTGGTCAGCAAAGAACTCATTTGTCTTAGAATGCAACGATACCGCGTTTAACGTGACGTATTTCTACATTGACTCAATGGCGCCAGCAAATCAGGATGTCAATACCTCTATCAATGCAAGTTTTGTCATAAACAGTCCCAGCTGTGGAATTTCAGTCAATATGATGTTCTCGGACGACGATAGCGTACTCCCTCTGAACGTTCGAGCAAAACTAACCCTTACTTTAGCCAATACAACAAGCAGCGATGAATTATTGTATTATAGTCACGATACTGTGCTGTGGACATCTTTACGGCTGTATTAAGATGATAAAGCGCTTCGCTGATAACGACGCAGATGCGAATAAGGTATTGTTCAGCATACAGTCTCGTTTGACATGTGTTTTGCTTAGCTGTCGATGCTGACGGTCGGATTTTTCACATGTTGGGATTTGCTCCTGTTTCTCTTCCACCTGTACCAGGCCTTGACTAACAACGAATACTTTCATTTTTTCATCACTCCAGCGTTTTGGTACTTCATTCTCGCTTCGATTTTCGAGACGAGAATGCTGTTATTGCTTTGGAAAGCGCGCTTTGGAAACGTACATTTGGTACTAACGACCTTGCTCTGAATTTTATTTACAATAACCAGACATCGCAGGAGATTAGAAGAGGAGTTCTTGCCTTCTACTTCAAATTTTGTAAGATCATTACATTGTTCTACAAGCTAACTGACTATGTGTAATTTTCTTTATGGAAGACGGGTTTTTGGTTGTGATGATAATGCTGGCAAACTACTTCCTTCACATGAGTTGGTACCTAGTCCTGTCGGCCGGGATGTTCATCCCTCAGATCGTCCATAACGCCATCAGAGGTCATCGTTTGAAGCTGGACTTATATTACGTGTTCGGATTAGGCGTACTTAGAGTCGTCCTTCCAGTATGATAAATCTCATTGAATTTTTACTCAAACTCTGACTGATAGCTCTATGTGAAGGGATGTCCTGAAAATTTATTCGGGATTACTCCTGATTACAGATTTTGTATTGCCTACGGCAGCGTTCTCTCATTTCAGCTGCTTCTCATGGGATTACAAAATAAATTGGGCTCAAGGTTTTTCGTTCCGAACTGCCTATTGCCGCCGAAGTTTAATTATTTCGTCGATGTGGTTTTTGGCTCAGCGCATGATGTAAATCAATTGATTTCTAACACAATTTGACCTCTGATTCTCAATAGGAAGCATGTCCGATCTGCATGGAAGACATAAGCAAGCCGCCAATAGATCCACACGGCCCGCTTCTGCAGGTTGAACCTGGAAAGAAGCTGAAGATCATGCAAACACCTTGTAATCATAGATTCCATGAGAGTTGTCTGAAAAATTGGATGAACGTTAAACTTGAGTGTCCTCTCTGCAAGGCCGCTATTCCTTCTCTAGACTGAGGAGCATACTCAGCTATTAAATAAATCTACCAGCATGTGTTTTTTCTTATTTGCATAGCACAACTATGTTTTTTCGTGTATATATTAACCGATATTGTGATGTATTTGATACCTCTTTATGTTATTTGTTTCTAAAGTTTTTTCGATGACAATAAAGAATCTTTGCATATGAATATTGAAAAATGATTCGCAGGAGCTAAGTACGTAAAAGAGACATATTTCCAAAATTTTTCGGATTATTTTAATTAGTATAACTGAAAGTAATTCTATACAAGATGTATTCAAATATTCAATGTTGTGGAAAGAACAAAAAAATAAGTATTAAACTTTCAACCCAAGTGGCTCGGCCTAACAATTTGCAGAGAACTTCCAATCGGGCTTAATTGGAGCAAGTTGAATGACTTTTGCTTGGATTTAAATGTGCTTCGCGTTCCAGCCCAGCAAGACTTTCATTCGTAGCAACCAGCTTTCCAATGACGGTCGATAATCATCAACAATGACTAATAAATGAGAAGATTAAGTGGGGCGAGTGCGAATATATTATTACAAGGGATGTAATTATCTGATTTCCTGATAACAAGGACTTCTTCTTTAGAGATCTCCTTGCGATTCATTCCGTCATTTGAAAACCAAACGTTGGCTCGGGTGCTTTTATTGGCCTATTCATAAGCGAATGATATAATGGCTATGCTTGATACTAAACTACCTTGACGGTGATATTCAAATCTATAGGCAGAACTATCGGCCTTGCAGCAAGCGAGCGGGGACAGATGGGGGTAATCACCACACAAGGTACCTAAAATTCATCGTCAAATAATCACAAATAACTGAGTTTCCTTACTGTTTGATGAATTATTGGTCCTCCAGCTGACATCTGGTAGGCTGTAGACCCATTTGGCGTGGCTATAATAATACCATCGCCTTCGTAAGTCGTTAAGAAGTGATCTCCGACATACACATCCAACTTTGTGAGATACGGAGAAGGACCTCTGTCAATCAAGAACTCATTCAAGGCTAAAAACGTCTGTTTTTCGTCACTTAGATTGATCTGTTCAATAGTCGTTAGTTCCTGTCAATCAAGACTTTTTCTCTTACATCACATGCAGTTCTTTGCTTCTTTTCAATAGTCACTGAGCTTTTATTCTTAATCTTCGTTAACAGGAACTTCACAGTCTCTTTGTACATTTTCATCGAAAAATTGCACATGTAGCCGAGCGTTCCCTACCATAATTAGTCATTCGAATGCGCTTTACAAGGTTACTCTATCGATAGTAAATAGCGGCGGTAGAGCTCTATTAGGGAAGTAATTGACAGTCCAGAGGATCGTCCCATCGCCTCCCACAGTGAAAATCAGCTCAATCTCCATCTCATGCTTAGTCGCATTAAACTCGACAATGCTGTCCTTTGGAATATCCTCAAGATTTCCTTTCATTTCAGAGATTGTCGGGGCTTCCAGATAGATCACATGATTAAATTCCTGCAATAATCTGTGAATTGTGAGCGAAATTTCAACACTTCGAGACATACGTGATAATATCCTTCGCAATGTCACATGACTCGTCGTCGTTGATCTTCTTAACAACTAACACATTGAGTTTCTCGGTTTTCTCAAAGGTCATGGTTTCATCTTTATGAGTGCTGCTTTCTACCAATTCTGCTCGTTGTCTTTATTGGAATTAGAAAAAAATCGGTTTGTGACCGTTTTACATTGAAGATTGTTTTTCTAAGCTGACTCGGCGATCAGACCCATTAATAGTCTCACGGTCTCTCCAATTTCTATTGGGAAAGGTCAATTTGTTTGCAAAAAGAAGGATGCTACAGTTTGGTTAAGGAAAATTCTGGTGTAGTAACTGCTTCTGCCATTGATCCTACGAATTCGGAAATCATTATTTACAAACTTTTATTGTGGGTTTTAAAGGATAAATCAGTGATTCATTAGTAAGTGAAGTACACAGATCGTGATTCGCTGTGAATCTTCAGTAATTGAAATTCTGGTGATGTCAGAATCTTCGATTCTGCAAATTAAAAGTAATTTTAGGACTACTCGTTTCGAAAGCAATTGAAATGTTACGGAGAATCACTCTCATGAATTCACTTAAAGCGACAATTAGTTGCTGGACATCATCTCATGGAGAGACCATCATTTTACGAATTCTTTTTTATGTTGGAGAAGAACCAATTGGACCAGATCAGCTTATTATTGATAGGTAGAAATTTGAGAGTTGACAGTTATCACAGAATGAGTCACGAATGGTATTTAGAAGTTTATTCCAGAAAAGGTTCGTAAACAAGTAAAATTCAAACGATTTTTTTTTTGTTTATTAAAGTCCAGCATGAATGTTTCACGATGTAATTATTATAACACAAAGAACTGATTTTCAAGGCAAGCTTGCAATGTTCTTACCTTGGGGGGGGGGTTACACAATTAACAATAAATTATTTTATTGAGAAACCCTTGAAAATAGTACGATTCGAAACCATGAGCCCCAGGCAATGCTCGCCAATAGCCATTTCCAGTTTCTATATTCAATTGAAATCTCATTTATCTCTTCGATTCTTCCAGTCTCCTTGGAAATCTCAAGAAATATTTATTATTTTACAAAAATCATGGAGTCAAATACAAGAAATTCTATTGCGTGTGATCGGTGGATGAGTTTCAAAGAGTTCCAGCTGAATAGCTCCTAGCAAAGGCGCGGGATATGTGAATTTGAATATCTTTGGACTCAAAGAGTAAATAGTTCGATAAATTATTCAAGGTTCATCTGTTTGAGAACGGTTGAGAAAATCATTCGGCTTTTACATATCATCTATCCCTCAAATAGCAGATTTTACACGTTCCTCTTGTCGTTCTGAAGTTAACTAGATAAAAACCAACTGGCACATCATGCTTCATAAAAGCACTCTGTGACTCTGGCAGATTATTCCTGCATTTCCCCTTTCTTTCCTACGCTACTACTACTTTTTTACCTGAAAGCTAATTCAATTTGCGAGAATCTCATGAGGATTTCCTCAGTCTTGTATTCTTATGTATACAGTCGTTAATTTCAGTCAGAGCGTTCAATTTATATGTTCATTGCCTCGTTTACTCAGCAGCTAGTTCGATTTGCAAACAATTCCCACGAAATTCTAAAACACCCCGCCAGAGGCGAAACTCTTATGATCTCAAGATTTCTGAGTTTATTTCTCAAATAAAATTGCTGATTAGAATTTAATCAAACAAACCTGGTATTAATAAATTCATCGCCTCACTTCATATCAACCAAGCTATCAATGCTAGAGACCAACGCTGACCCTGCGTCAGATAGAAATGGTAGCAACCCCACCTCATTTCCTCCATTTTCGAAAAATCCATAAATTTTCTGCTTTCAATGATTCGATTAGACTCATTTACAAAATAGGATCCACAGACACCCATGGCTATAAACCGACCACAGAAAACGGAGATAATAGACCCAGCGGAGGTCAAGGAGGAGGATCTCCCATGAAGAGCTCTCAAAAAGGGCCCAGCATTGACGATTTTATCATTATCAGAACCCTTGGCAGCGGAGCTTATGGCGAGGTCCAGCTAGTACAAAAGAAATCAAACAGCAAGCAGTACGCAATGAAAGTAATCGACAAAAACTTCTTGCGAAGGGTACCTACCACTACACTCGTCAGGTTTGAAGTTATCTCATCTCTTAGGAGCAAAAAGAATACCAAGTCTATGCCGAAAAGGAGGTGTTATCTAAGCTAAACCATCCCGGCGTTGTGAAGTTATTTTTTGCGTTCCAAGACAAACACAAACTGTACTTCGTAATGGAGTTTTTGGCTGGAGGGGACTTTTCGGAGTATCTCAAAACAACTCGAAACCTACTAGGTAATTTGCTGGCTTCTCTGGTGATCTCTGAGCGATGGCTTATAGGCGGGTTACCAGAAAAAGCGATAAAATTTTATGCAGCAGAGTTGGTGCTGATTTTGGAGTATATTCATAGAAACGGCATTGCGCATCGAGATGTGAAGGTAAACTGAAAGGGGTTTTTCATTGGCTGATTTGTGTAGCCTGAGAATCTGATGTTGACAGGCACTGGGCATTTGAAGTTGATCGATTTTGGAACAGCGAAATATTTCACCGTTGATAAGCGGGCTAGTGATATGTTTGCGAAGAAGAAAAAGAGTACTTTTTTGCCGCCAGACGAAAAAGAAGAGGAAAAGAAGGCTGAACGCCGTTCGACTTTCGTCGGCACGGCGCTGTATGTTTCGCCTGAGCTACTTGAAAGGAACGAGTGCTCTGCCCCAGCTGATTTGTGGGCTTTAGGTAACAGATTAATGAATGTTGATGGAATGATAACATGGGATCGAAGGATGTATAATTTTTATAATGACGACAGGCAAAGTGCCTTTTAAAGTCGAAAATGAATATTTGCTCTTCCAGCAAATCAAACAACTGAATATCGACTGGCCATCGGTAACGCCTTCGCCAAGCAACCTCTCTCATCTGATTTTAGGAAATGGATCCAGAAGCAAAGGATCTAATTGAAAAATTAATGCGGAAAAATCCAGACGAAAGACTTGGTGCTGGTCCTGATGGTATTGCAATCTCTCTCATAATTTCCATAGCTAACATCCAAAGGGTCTGACAACGATTACGAAGCACTGAAACGCCATCCATTTTTCAAAGAAATCGATTTTGAAACGATCTTTGAAATGGAAACTTTGCCTTTTCCGCTTCCTACGATTACAAGCAAACGATCATCAAAAATGATTGATGATCTTCCTGTTGAAATGATTTTTTCTCAAAACTCCGGGTCGCAGGTCCTAGACCTAGTCCTTGAGATTTCACCGAGAGACAACCCCGAAGGAGCTAAAGAAATTCCAAAAGAGCCCAAAGTAATTCTGTCCGGAAAAGTAGATAAGAGATCTCCGTATTGGTATTACCAAAAGAGGAATCTAGTTCTCACTGACGAGCCCAAACTGAAATATTACGATGCTAAGACGAATAAATATAAAGTAATTTTGTTTCCTTTGGCTACAGTATCTGAGGTATTTCTTTTACAAAAAGAACGAAGTGCCTATTTCAGACAAACTAAGAGCACAAGTCGCGAGTAAATCAAAGTTTTATGTGATAATCCCAACTCGAAAGTATACTTTTAAGGTGAGTAACTTTTTTTCGCATTTAGAAACTCTAACGAATATGATAACCCTAGTCATATGATCATCCGGCTACTAAATGGGTTGACGCAATAAACGAAGCAATTAGTACACTAAAGAATAAATCTTAGCATTTATTACTACTGAGATGGGTTTCGTCTTTCTCCGATAATTTTTTCCCCTATATGAACTGTTAAAAATTATGAATTCCTTAATTGGCGATTCAGAAATTATTTCATTTTGTCAATTTCTTAAAGCCAAAAGTATTCATAAAATGTAAATCCCTTGCCGTTGATAATCAGAACGCGGGTTTGTTTAGCGTGGAGATCGTTAATTCAAGTCCTATTGAGTATGAAAACCTGTTCGTATAATATTGAATATAGGTTTCAAAGTACTTAGAAATAGGAGATTATGAATAATAAAAAAACAGGGATTGCGAATGATGGTCAATCACGCTTTGACTGGTGTTTGCCAGTTATCCATTGCTCTTTGGGCGGCTATATTTACAGCCTGTTTAGCCGCAGCTTGTCCAGCTACGTCTGTAAGGTCTTTGAGTTTCGCTTGTTGACCTAGGAATACAGTCAAAAAACGGACAATAAAGGCGAGTTACTCTTGCTGCTTCTGAAATAATTGTAAAGGTTCGTACCGACTAAGCAAATGCTCAATGCATCCAAACAAAACTATAGAATGGCATTAGTTCAAGCCGAGATTTGCTGAATAGCGCATTACCTTTCCAAATGAGAATGAGAGGAGGTTCAAAAGAGCCACTAATATCCAATACAGGAGCGTGAAGAGCTGGAAGTACCAGAATACGGCGTAATCAACCTTAGACACATTGGCTTCTGCCTCTCGTGATTCGAACTTCCATTCCTCAGCGCCATCCGCGTTGATAACAATCCACCATCTCAGCCCCACGAGAATTCTAATTTCTTTTAATTCTGAAGAAATGCGAAACTGCTGTTACCTTCCAGATATATTTTTCACGACCCAAAAGTCCAAAGCATTTAAAACTGAAACAGTAATGAAAGTAATGACGAAGTTATCGAAGATCCAGTTGAATAGGATGTAACTAATCTCGATAAGGCAAGGGATTTTTTCATAAGGGCGTACCAAAGAACAGCAGAGACTTTGAAGGCCATTGTAAAAAAGCATGCGAGAGGATGGCTCGATTTTCTAAAGTCGAACGAGGCGGTGGATAGTCCAGTTAATTCCGCCATAGCTCCTTGTTGAGTAGGCTGTTGTGGCTGCTTTTTGACGATCAAGTTAGGCTGTGCAGCGGCTATGGGAATCGGATCGTCGCTTCTTTCGTTGCCTGATGCTAAGCGAATATTCTGATTTCCATCCCAGCTCGCTTCGTTGGTGTCGAGATTTTCGTCCTGAGGTTTCAAAAATTAAATCTCGCATGTGTGAAGAGAAGTGTACCATTATTCTTGTTGGTAGGTCAGTTCGATCTAAGGGTTTATTGCTTTATTTAAGATAAACAAATTCAAAATCCAATCAAAAAGCTTTTGATATCCTATCTTTTGGAATTAAAAGGCAATCAATGTAATCGTGTTAAGTAGATCTAGATTAACACAAAACAATTTTTTGGTTTTCAACTAAAAAGGATCTTTGATCAACTGGAATTCTGGATAGCTGATTTTTTTGAAGCAAGAGGAGAAAAAAGTTAGAATTTTTCTTTTTATTTTTATTGATTGCTTTTTGTTAGTTTTGGAGACGAGATATCCTCGATAATGTGGCAGTAAAATTTAGTTGTCAGAGAGAGATTAACTTGAAGACCATTTGGAATAGAGAAATCGGTGAGAATTCCATGATCATTCATAATTTAATAACATTTTGTAAAATCTCGATGAGATCGAGCTTATTTCCCAAAGGCAATTAGCTGAGAAAGAACCTTGCACTTAATCTTGTAGGAATCCTTAGCATTACTCGAATTCTGAGCACATTGAAATCGATTTCTGACTCCTTTGATCTTTATAGTTGTCTATAACCTTCGCAATAAGGAAAAACGCCTTTTCGAATGGTAAACTATTAGTAGTAATGAAAAATGCTCCTTTAACACCGCCATCATTGTATGATCGTAACATAATCTGTTTTCGTTTGCTCATTGAAATGAAAATTCACAGAATCTCAGTCAACATGAAAAAATTCAGATTTAGCTCCTTTCCCTCAGTTTTTATGGCGAATTTCCAATGAAAATACCCCTAAAGAAATTTCTTGCTTCCGTAGACATTAACTCGAAATTCGTAAAAAATCCACTGACCACTTTTTCTCAGAAAAACGTTAAGATTCTCTTCTACTGCACAGCTTTGAAAAAATTCCAAAAACCGGAACACACTACCACAAAAAATTCAACGATATCGTAAATCATACTTTCTTCACACTCAAGCGCTGCACAAGGTTCACTGGACTGGCTCACGCACGAATTACATCTTTTTTCAACTCGACAGAGATTAATTCAAAACAAGCAATTGGATTCGCTGATTTAACTAAATAATCAGACTCGATAAGAGTTCATAAAATATAGCAATATATTAATTCCGAATACAACAATAAGAATTCGAAAATGGGAGAAGGTGTTAAGAAAACCAAGAAAAGACAAATTTTGAACAAGTTGTTCAAGTTCTTGAACCAATACAGCCAGGTTCTTGTCATCCAACTTGAAAACGTCGGCTCCAACCAGATTCAAGATGCCAGATTCAAGCTCAGAAAGGAAGGTCTCGGTGAAATGCTTGTCACTAAGAACGTAAACCCTTTTCAAATCTTCCAAACGCTAATCCCACCACCTAGACCGTCTTCAAGAAGGGTTTCGCCATGAGACAAGCTCCACTCGACCCTGAAGATCCTGA
>ENA-UOUE01000364-UOUE01000364.1-compost-metagenome-genome-assembly--contig:-NODE-364-length-37263-cov-3.482440_pt1 | contig 37263 bp, 24 predicted proteins | sample MGYA00238146_ERZ747223 | MGnify/ENA primary metagenome ERZ747223 (study PRJEB28781, sample SAMN06268865) | compost metagenome | isolation source: single cell | place: USA: California, Emeryville, Joint...
GGAGGACGCCGGCGGACACAGATGTGCGTCGTTCCTTGCCGCTGATATAGAAAGCTGCTTGTTGGCCGAATAACACATCAAAGTTTCTCCAGAATGAGCCTTTTTTGTCTCCTGTAGATTTTGTCATTTGCTTTGCTGTTGTTGTAGGTTGATTATTTGTGAAGGCTCTTGAGATTTAATTCGTTATTAAACAACACTTTGATATCATTTTTCTGATCTTCATTAGGCTAGCTCTGGTCAGCGCGTTAAGAGAATATTGGCTGAGAAAATCGGGTAATTAATTTGATAGAAAGAGCGTGTAACGTGCGTGCGAAGTGTGAGGTTGGTTGTCAAATCCCAATCAGGCTGGCAGATATAATTTTGTAGAGAAGATTTTTGTTGATAGCATTAATGGAAATGCAAATTAACAAAGAATAGCATACAGCTTGCTGAAACATGATTTGACCTAGAATTCGATTTTCAAATCAAATCGTTTTATGTTCGCAATTGGCTGCTATTCTACATCTGCGAAGAATGTTGAACTAGTACTTAAACTTTTTGAAATTTTTTCCGCTTATATGGGAGAAGTATAGTGCAATTCATCCCTTGATTCAGAGGAGTAGTAATATTCTCATCACGAATGCTCATTCTCTGAATTTCAATTCTACTGTATATTTTTATTAAATCGAGATGTGGTTTTGTACTATTAGATTTTAACATGTAATAAAAAGAGAAGTCTGCATTAAGAAAGAGATTATTTCATCCTTAATAAGTTAAAACTCATATCACTTAGCAGTAAATCAAAACTTCTACACAACTGCCGACGCAGCATTCTCTTTTATAGTACATATAATTCAATAGAAACATATTCTTTAAATGCTGCCCTGAAATACCTGTTAATGTAGTGATACGATCTTGAATTTAAAGAAATATTAGAAGCTTCTTTGTGTTTGCGCTTTTCATCGAGTTTGCCATTAAATTCACACTCTGTGAACTATCATGAGTTTCTACCAAACGTTTCTTGACTCAGATTTGAGCAATAAATCCGATAGTTTGTTGAGTTAAAATGCTTCTAGTCTTATCTTTCGCCTCAATTGCACTAAGATATGTACCTTGGAGAGTCTTCTTAAGAAATTTATTGATAGTAGACCTGACAAGAAGTAATGTTTCAAAAGGTGATAGCTGTGATTCAGTTTACAGACAACAATATCTATAAAGACCGCTCATTTTCCTTCAATTCTCCTACAAAAAGCGATTTTCAGTACAATCCTTTTCAACTTGTCGTGTATCGAATTCTAATTATCAATCTAAAATCTCACCTTTGAGGGACTAGCTGAATCTCAACTTTCATATCAAAGAAATAAACAATTTAAAGGATTTTGATAAATAAAACGATGCGAAACTGGAGTACTCTCCCAACCCTAACCCAGAAAAAGAGAGCTTGCTCTAAGCAAACTCTTGTTCATTTGGCAATCTTTTGTCTTCTGGCGCATCTCTGCTTCTCAGATAACAGCTGTCCACCGATACAGCCCGCCAATGGGTATGAGGTTGGTTATAATGTCACCATCGATCCTTGGGCAAAAGCTGTTTATATTGAACGTAAGGATAACAGCAGCGGATACTGGGTCATTTCAGAACCAACTTGGAATTTCTCTCGAATGCACTATGCTATGCGATTTTCTGGAGACGTCGCTGAAGCTCACCTGGGTTACCTGGGTGGTGCCAGTACTATCGGTTTTGCTTCAAAGACAGGGATAGTCGTAGTAAATAGTTATTATGTTCGTAACGTGAATCAGAATTTAACCTCACTTTTCGGATTTAATGCTCTAGCACATGGCGTCTATTCTTACCAGGTATATTTTCGTCCGGGAGGGCAAGCTTGTGCTGGATACGGTTATCTTGATGGTACACATCTAATTGATATCTGTGCCAATCCCTCTTATATTCCTCCGAATACAGTGTGCAAGAAATACGAGTGCTTCCCTTGCGATTGTGCTTGTCGATTCTGCTTTGGTCCCGCCCGAACAACCTGTACGGCCTGTAAGTCAGGGTATTTCTTGCAACCAGCTCCAAATAGCACTCAATGCCTCGATTCTTGTCCAGCTGGATACTATCCCAATAGAAACACAAACATTTGTAAACCTTGCGACAGCAGCTGCCTCACATGCTCTGGGGCTGGTCCAAACGCGTGCGTTTCATGCCATTTTGGGCTCTATCTGCAGCCAAATATACCTTCTTGTGCCGACACCTGTCCTTTTGGATATTGGCCTAATCCTTCCACGGGGAAGTGCAGTCCATGTAATCTCGCTTGTAATGGTTGCACGGGACCATTAAATACCCAATGTTTTACCTGTGCTTCAGGTTTCTTTCTCCAGACTTTATCCACCCAACAAATGTGCACTTCCTATTGCCCTGAGGGCCTCTATCAGGATCCCATCAGCGGCAAATGCAATCCTTGCAATCCTTCCTGCATTGGTTGCACTGGCCCTGGCAACAAGCAATGTGTACAATGCAGTACCGGCTACTACAAGGCCACTTCGTTGACAACTTCCGAATCGAGCTGCGTAACCACTTGCCCAGATGGCTATTGGCCAGATAATTCTCAGAATACTTGTTCACAATGTGACTCAACGTGTGAAAGTTGCACTGGACCCGAAAGCACCTCGTGTTTGACTTGCAAAAGCGGTTTATACTTCCAGCCAGCAACCAGATTATGCCTTTCCTCGTGTCCCACTGGGTATTGGCTCAATACTGTCTCCCAAGAATGCTCACCATGCATGTTGGAGTGCGCTTCATGCAGTTCCAGTTCCTCCTGCCTCACTTGCAGCTCAGGCTACTTCGTACAGCCCAACTCCAATGAGTGTGCAGACTCTTGCCCTCGAGGGTACTATCAAAACGCCACGAGCAACAAATGTCTATCTTGCCATGAGTCTTGTGAAACTTGCACTGGTCCGACTAACAATGAGTGTACGGATTGCAAACAAGGCTTTTTCCTTCAGCCCTCTTCGACCACTTGTCTAAAGACCTGCCCAGTGCTAGGATATTGGGCTGATGTCCAAAACAATATCTGTTCCGCTTGTGACTTGTCCTGCGAGACCTGCAAAAGCTTAAGTGATGGATGCTCCACCTGCAAGAAAGACTTCTTTTTGCAGCCTCATACTAATGCATGTGAAGCTGATTGTCCCCCAGGCTTCTACCAGGATGATCAAGGAAACACATGTAAGCAGTGTAATTCCTCCTGCTACATCTGTGATGGGCCGGCGGATACTCAATGCTATAGTTGCAGCAAGGGGTATTTCCTGCAGCCAGCAAGCACGATTTGCATGAGCTCTTGTCCCGAGATCGAGTATTGGGAAAATCCCTTGGATAATACGTGTACTTTGTACACAACGTTCGACGAGTGGTCATTTTGGACTGCTCTAGTTTACATTATCTGGTTGGTATTCACTCTCCTCATGATTAAAACTACCTCCCTTGAAGAGTATTGCCTCGTTGAACCGCTTCGACAGCAATCGAAGGATATCAGACCGACTATCCTCTACAAAATTGTGCTTTCAGTGGAAGTTTCGCATCCTCTGGTGTCAATCTACCTATACAATGATCCTGAAATAACAAAAGTGACACGAACTTTCTTCTACTTTATCCGATCAATGATCCTATTCTCATTCTCTGCGATAATGATGGGCAGTGATCCTGTAAGATCTTTGAAATTAACACATTGACTAATAACCTCTAGGCAACAGCGAACTTTGATAACGAGATGCACAGATTTGACGTCTTTCTGTTCTTCGTGCCGTTCTTTGTGGCCATACCCGTCCATGTTCTCTTCGATAAACTCCTTCGTACTTCTTATCGCAGAGAAAATTTGAAGGATACATCGTAAATTCCTGCATATAATATTTTACAAACTAACCGTCACCTTCCAGACGAACGGATTCAAGAATGGCTGAGCTGCTGTCTAAAAAACGACCAAAAATTGTCCAATTCGTTACCTTGATAGTCTATGCTACGGCTCTCGCAGGAATAATTGTTGTGTTTTTACTATCAAATCATTTAAGGAGAGGCGAACAAATCATCTGGGGTGCTAAGTTTATCAAATTGCTTTTAGAAGACACCTTCCTCTCTACGATCATCTATCTCATTGCAAATTTCATCACAATACGAATTATTTTAAAGTGCAGAAGAATTCCGAAGCTTGTCCTGATGGTGCTTAAATTCCTCACTGATCATACGCTTCTCTCAACGATGTCTCTGCTAACTAATTATAAATATCTTCCACCTTCAGACAGGAGAGATGTAAAGGCCGGCTATCGAGAGGAATCTAATATTTTTTCTTAATAGGAGGCTGATATTGAGCTTACAGGTCATCATAGAGGAGACGACGATGAAGAAGCTACTGGGCGTGTCGGCTTTGATGATGATGAAGATAATAGGGATGAAGGGCCGAGATATTTGGTATGAAATATTTAGAAAAAGAGGCTCATTTCTGTTTTTTCATAGGATGCCGAAGACGCTCCTACAAAAGGAGCTGGATTCCTGAGACTTAGTGATGGAGGAGACGATAACGACTCTGTATATTTTTGCTCATTTGAGGATTATTTACAATGACGTTGTTTTTGCAGCCTGGCAGACACGCAAGAAGTTCGAGAGCAGAGCGTAGGACGTTTAGCGACTTAAGAAATATAAATTTGGATGTAATTATTTAGGAAATGATAAAAGTTTGTTTATTCGAAATTTAGGCAATTAAAGAAGAGAGGGAAGAGGAAGAAGAAAAACAGCATCAGGCTGAGAGGTCTCAAATAACAGAAGCTGAAAAATCTAGGTCCGTTCGGTATGAAGAAAAACAGAAAAGAGGAGAAAATGAGGAAGATCAAGAAGGGGAAGAAGAATACGATGAAGAAGAAGGAGAAGAAGAGGAATATGACGATGATGAAGAAGGAGATGAGGAAGAAGGGGAAGAAGAGGATGAAGAATATGATGAAGAAGAGGGAGAAGAAGAACCGTCACAGCAAACCTCAAAAGTATTGAATTGCTTAGTTATAAGTGAAAAATTATTTCTTAGGTTGAAGAACATACAGGATCTCAGCACGTAAGTGTATTCAACGTTAATTCCCAACCAATTGAAAGCGAAGTAGTCAATGTTTTTAATTCTTTTTCTCATTTTAACGCTTAGAGTTATAAACCCTCTGAAGATAGTATGAGTGCAAGCCAGAAAAGTTCAGCACTATAAAGATGGAATTAACAACGGGTTGGAATATTCTTTGAATTCCAGCAAGTATGTTTTGCTATTAAACTGCGATTTAGTCATGAGAGGAGATGACCAATTATCCACCAAAGAGCCAATTTATGATTCAAATAATAATATTTTTATCATTTATATTCCAATATTTTTCAGAGGACTGTATTCTGCTTTATTGAGCAGGCCGATCTTGCTATTAGTGTGTAATTATATCTCTATCAAAGTTTTTACAGACTTTAGCAAATCTTTCAACAAAATGACAATTAATTGATTCCTTCACTCGGCACTCTGAAACTAAGAGAGAACTTTCCTGCTAGATCTTTGCGACTCTTCAACTTTATTTCCAACAGACTTCAGCATGTGACTTTGGAAATTTCATGGGTAAGTTAAATTCTCATTTGAATCTTTTGAAGTAAGAGATTCTGTTGCCATAAAATTTAGCAATTTTGAAATCATTAACCATGTTGAGTGGATGAAGGATCAAAAAACTTTAAATATTGCCTCCGACAGAGCAAGGATAGTCCTAGCAAGCACGCAAGCCAATTATTTATTGTACATCCCTCAAATGGCTTTATACTATTGCAACGCCGACAAATAGAATTCAAACGAAATGAATTTTGAAATCTCGTCAACTAAAGTCTTCAGAGGAATATGAAAAACTCTCCCCCTTAAAGTTCTATCCTTCATTGAATCTCAAATTAATCGACCTAGACGGTGTTGTTTGGGTTTTCCACAACGTTTTGAACCACTGATCGTTAATTCGGTAAGTAGGGTTTTTCCAAAATAAAAAAATAAAATTTTTTAGAGAGGGTAAATGGAATCGTTGTAAATTAATTGTTTTTGACTGCATAAACTAAAACTTCGTTTTGAATTATCGTAATTAATTGTTCAGTTCACATTCAAAATCAAAACTGAATTTCTCTTCTTTAAATGAATTACCTATACAAGTTTGTGCGACTCAATAGTTGCTACGTTTCTGATTTTCGATGTTCAAGAGCGATATACGTGTTTAATATCATCCGCACTATGCAACTCGCTGCCTTGGTGGGCTATTGTGGCCAATATTCAATCTATGGAACTCAAAAGCTTTTTCAAGGTTTTCTCACTTTGCTCACCTTCACAAATCCAGCCTCATGGACATCCCTGGTCACTGGCGAAGGCATCCTGATCGCCATTTCCGTTTTTTTGCTTTGTAACCTTGCTCTTCAATTCAATATCGTATATTTGGTCTTCTCATCCGCGAAGCTGGAGTCAGAACGGCTCACTGTCTTAGGGTACAAGTTCATAGGGGTTATATTCGAAGAATTGCTGTTAATACCGATCTCTTGCTGGCTGTTTTTCGACTATACCCCAAACGTTTCTCTCGCAGGGACTAATTTTGAGAAACCAGTATGGAAATCGCCCACATGGCTGTACATACTGATCATCGTGGCTTTTTCACTCAATTTGGTGCTATATCTGATTGGGAAAGTTGCCGATTTGCCCTTCAGAAAGCTCACTCAAGACAGAATCAAAACCATGAGCCTGTTATTTGAACTGTTACATCTAGGATTTCCCATCGCTGTTGTCGCTTTGACTGCGAGTGCTCAAAATCTAAAAATCGATATGGTGTGGCCCTGTGTGCTAAGCATACTTTATGCGGTAATCGACATTGCTTTAAGCTATTTCGACTTCGGCTACAAACACCCAGCCTCCAGAAAACTTCATTGCATCCTAATGGGATGTTACTTTACACATTCAATTTACTTTTTGGTCCTTGGAAAATTGCATCCGGATGATATAAATGCGGCGATGAGTTATCTGGATATCATTTATTTCTTTTGCATTTCGTTTGTGGTGAAGTTCGTGGTTGCCGCATATAAGTATTTAAAGGAGGTGAGAAGATCTTTCGTAATATCAAAGCATGGAGGATACGTTAAAAGAAGACTTTTTGAGGAAATGCTAGCCTTACTCGCCAAGAAAGACGCTTCTGGATCCTTGGATACCTATCTTGAGCATCAAAGTATAGTCTCTTACCACGTTTCTAATTGTAAGGAGAAATCATGCTACTGCTCGAGCTGGAAAGAAATCTCGAAAGAGGACCCCAGCTTGTTCCTTCCAAAGTCGAAAGAATTTATGGAAACATATTACGAAGAGCTCATGAGGAGGATGCTAAAACTAAAGAATCTGGACATGTGGATTTTTATAGACTTTGTACTCCTTCAAGCCCTCACTCTCGAGAAGACAGTTAAAGCTTGCTTCGTGTTGCAACGCTTCCGCAGCACATTCACCACTCGTTATCAACGGTTTGTGATCGAATGTCTTTCGCTCTTCCTCGAAGAGCATTTCCTGAAAAATCTATCTTGGACGAACCGAGACCACTTCGATGTCTCCTTCCTCAACGGAATAACCTTCGACGCAAAATATAAAAAAATGCTGGAGCAGTACGACCAAATTCACAAAGAGAAATCCAATTTTTTCCAATACCTCATCGAATCGATTCCCGTCGATCTTAACAAACTAGACGAAAAGGGAAAGAGGTTTATGAAATTAGCTCTTGAATTCGAGAAAGATTTAGAAGAATCCCTTGAAGCACATGAAACTGTTGAAACAATGGCGCTTCTCATTAAATTCAAACAAGAGATGATGGACCAGAGCCTTCGTGCAACGAGAAATTTACAAAGAAGACTTGACATCCTTTATTTGAAGAAAACAAGCAAGCACGCGCCAGGGCATGTGCTCGGACATACCACTGAAGACCGTTTCGATTATCTTGACTCGAACAATATTTTCTTGGCTATTGACCTCGTGCAAAATATCGGCGAAATAATCGACTACAATTCGAGGATTTTTTCGGATTTAGGCTATCGTAGCGACAAGGTAAAAATCAATGCAAAGATGCTAGTCCCGCGCTATGTATATGACTGTTTGCTTTCGTCTCTTTTAAAGATTTTGACCCAATCGCGCTATTTGGAAAGTATCAGCAAATATGTAGAGTTGGCCTTTCTTTCTGATATTTCAGGTCATATCATCGCCTATGAAGGGTGTCTAAAGGTTGAATTCATGAAGCAAAGAGGGTTATGCGGTGCTGTTGCACTGAAAAGACTTCATACTCAATCCCAGTACATCTTAACAAAACCGTCAGGCGAGATCATCTCGCTTTCAAAAGAGCTCCTGAAGATGTTTGGAATTGATTCGATAGCGAATATTATCGGGAAAAACGTCTGTTTCCTCATGCCTGAACTCCTCAAATTCTTTTTGGAGACCGCATCTAACACCGAAGAGCTGTACCCGAATCAAAACATCTATAGTTTAAAATTCGATACTACTGCGATTTTAGAAAAGCATTTCTTTGATAGAAGCTCAACGACGTTGTATTCTACTGCCGAGGCTGATGATATTAACAACGCGCTTAGTGCGATTAACAACCAAGGCACAATAGATCCCGAGCAAGCCGCTGTGATTACAGAAAAATTCAAGGGCTTCGCAAGGAAGCTCCTCGCACAAAACTATTCAAAGTTTGGGGTCAGCTTAAAAATCCAGAAGTACAATATTGATAACAAGGTTCTAAAAGTTCTTGAAGTATTTTCTTGTGCACCTCGCACGGGAGAGTCCCTTCGAACAAGCACTAATAGATTCATGGATAAAGACGTATTGACTATGCTTGAGAAGTCTCCCACGATTGTAGCAAAGCAAGAGACTCAAAATCGCTCGTTCGAGAAATTTGAGCGAGAATTGCAAGAAATTGCTGCTGATGAAGGACAAACAGCGATTCAGAATTTTCAAATGAGCAGACAAGATGATTTCAAATACACTATGCAGACTGGACTCCGCCCTTCAAGGGACACTATTGCCCTGGCGCTAAGGTTTGACATGACGGAGCAAGAAAAAGAACCCAGCAACCGATCATTCATGCTTACAGGTGAAGAAGAAAAGGATAACCCATTGCGAGACACGAAAAATTCGGTGTGGAAGAATATATCTACTGTGAGGAGCTCAAAGTCTATCAAAGAGACGGACATGAACCAAAAGACTGAAGAGCATGAAACTTATCATGAGCAAGAGGAAGAGTATGAAAATCAAGAACAAGCCGACGAACCTCAGGAGCTCATTTCAGCGCAGAAAGCAGGTTCTGGTGGTTCCGCTAGACCGGGAAAAAGCTCGACAGCGTCGAAGAAGGTGCAAGCAATCAATATCATGGACGCGATTAACAATGCTTATATTAATCCTTACTTACCGCCTGGCTACGCTGGGTCTAAGGCTTCATCTTCAATGACTACTACGACAAAATCTGATCGAATCAAATACATTATTCAGCATAACTTTTCCTATAAGATTTTGCAGGTTAATTTCGCGATTGGAATCTTTGGCGTGCTGCTGATCGTTGCTCTCTTTACAACCCAATTCGTTGGATACACCACGAAGCTTGATGGGCTCACCATGCTTTGCACCTCGATGGGTTATCCAGCGCAATTAGCAGCACATCTCGAATTGTTGACACAACTCACTTATCGTTATCGCTTGTATCTATACGATTGGGTGCTGCCAACTGAATGGTTTCTTACAATGCTCAAGACTGTCAATTTTAATTCATTTCTCACTGTGACCAAGAGCTTCTCAACTCTCATCTTAAACGCTCAAAATGTAAGCTCTGCCGTGAATGAGTACCTCGCGGCGCCTGAAAATATGGTGACTTTGAATTATATTGACGGTGCTAATGAAACTATGGCTATTTCGATGTCTCTCCTTATTCATAATCAAGCTGGAAGGACCTTCTTCAATGACGCAGTAATGAAAGATACAGAAACGTTCACTCCAGTTGTAACACGAAAAACACATATTCTTGACGCTAACACGGTGATGCTCTTTGACAAAATGCTAAATATGACTGAATTTCTCTATGATCACGTTTCAAACAGCGTCGACAGCATCCTAGAGTTTAATGTAATCCTTCTCATAGTTGTGTCAATAACTATCGCGTTACTTGCCTTCTGTTGCGTGCTCATGTACCTCCGCATTAATGGGAAAAGAGTGAGAATGCTCTCGCTATTTTGCACGCTGTCAAAGTCTGACCTTGAGAAAGAATATATGAGATTCAATGATAAAATCGATCGTACAAGAAAAGACAGCACTAAAATGAAGTCTGGACTGATTGCCAAACAGCAAAAGATGGGAACTCGTCGTTCCTTCCACGAATATAGCTATCATAATAAAAATAAATGGCCAGCCATGATTTCCTTCTTTTTCATTTTTGGCTTGTTTCTGACCCCGTTTATCTACATTTTCACTCAAACACGGGATCAGATCGTGATAAGCTACAATGGAGTCAGTGATATTCGATCATTGGCAATATTTGGCGCTCACTATGCAAGTTTGTTCACAAATCAGGTCCGTTACTACACGTTTTCTAATGAAAGTGAGTCCAAGCTAGCGGAAATTGATCAGCGTCATACCGAAGAGTATAATGCGTGTCGCGCACAGTGGCCTACTGTGCAAGCTTTCCTCCTGAACTATGGCAATCTTACAAATCAAGTAATATATGGAGCCAGTGTCGATGATTATGTTATTGGCGGGCTTTATGATTTATGCACCTCAATTGTTCAATCTGAGTATTACACAAGCGTTTGCAGGATAGTTTCAGAAGGAATTGCAAACCAAGGAATTATTGAGGTGGTAAATTACTATCTTACGCATAGCGTCAGGATTTATAATCAAATCGTCAATTCGTCAAATGCAACGCAAGCATTGTACGATATAGGGCGAGAACCTGACATTATGGAGTTGAGTATGATAATAACAGCATCGAACAGACTGTTTAGAATCGCTATAGATGCGATGACCTATGACGTAGTGCAATATATGAACGCTATTAATCGACAAGCGCTTGGGAACTATCTTGGGATTACTTTGGCTATAATTTTTGTGTTAGGAACCGGTTGGGTGATCTGGATCAAGAGACTGGAAATATGGCTAAACAAGACGAAAGAAATTTATAATATAATACCGATTGGGCTCCTGGAAGCAAGTCCTGCAATTAAAGGTTATTTCAAGCAGGAAATACGCAATGTTGGTGATATATAGTCGACATTTCCCATTAAGTTTTCGTTGTACTTTCCAATGCATAATTGCGAAATATCTATTAAGAAATAAAAACAAAAAAAATAGTTTGATTCTGAGGATCCAGTGATTTGTATTTATTCTGGAAATGAATTAGAAAAAAACGTTATCTCACTTCACTATTGGCTATATCATCTGACATATGATTTTGAACTTGAGTACGAATTATTATAGAATTTAAATGAAAATTTTTATAATTTAGTTGATGATTTCGAAATTTGAAATTTTAAGATGGGAAAATGTGAGTAGACTCGAATCATAAAATGATCAAAGAGAATGATTCAAAGTCAAAAGCTCCATAATGTCTCTCATTTGTGATAGATTGGTACAAGTATTTGTTACTTTTTTCTCAAGCCGAAATCACCTTTGTAGAAATTGGAAGATGGTTCACTATTGTATGATGAGGTAACTGGTAGTCAACCAATTTAGTTCTAATTTACAAAAGTCAGAGTAATTTCAAACAAAAGACCAAAAAAATTTAGAGCAAATCAAAGTTCATAGGATGAACATATATCACAAAATGATAAAATATTGTCTTTTAAATAAAATACTAAAATGAAGCAATTTCCGTCATTCCTTAATTGAAAAAGCGAATTGCTACACATATTATCTCAGAGAGTTATATGAATTCAATTAACTCTATTCATTTTCGAAGTGTTAGGATTGAGTAATTTTTTCACAAGTTAAATAAATTAAAAACACTGTAATGCAGTATTAGTATTCTAATAATGTGTATTTTTGTATTGAAAAAAATTTTACTAAATCCATATAAATTTAGTAAAAATACTTGCAATTGATTAGCAGCTCTAATCTTAGACTTCCTAACTAATATCATTACTCTGAGGAAGGAACATCCTTTGATTAGTAGTCTTTACTCAAGATCCAATATTAAAATGGTACCGCAAAACTGAACATGGGCCTTTTCATCGGTAAAAGCCTAAACTAACAAGAAATGAAGAATAATTACAGTTAAGAAATTTTTTTGGAACACTACAGCTGCAATTACACATTTCAACGAGCAAAAACACACACACATTTTGAATATGGTTATCTGAGTTTAAAGGGTTTGGTCAAATTCGGTTCAAACGTCTCTCCTCTCTCAATCCTCAATTTCTGCTCTAAAAGTCTCAGATTATTGGCCTTTTTATCAGCGTCTCTATACAAACGATTAAATAGCTCATTTCCAGCGTTTTTGTCGTAGGAAGCATTCAATGAGATCGGACTTGCTGATCTCTTATGCATACTATAGTCAACACTATTATCGAGATTCATTGACTTGTCAAGTCCTGACTTACGCGATTTTGTTTGAGGAGGACTTTCTGTGTCATCAAATTTATACGGACTGCTGTAGTTTGCTTTGACGCCGTGCTTCCCTCCTCCAAATTGAGCATAGAATTGATCTTCTTCCTTATTCACCTTCGGTGGAGGTTGATTTCCAAGAGTATTAGCTCTGGAATGACTTTCTGCCAGTGCTGCATATTCTTTCACGCTTTGCCAGTCTATTCCAAGCCCTTCGCTCTCTCTTCTTTGTCCTTGGAGTTGGAAATTGACCTTCTTACTGCTTCTACGCCTATCCGGCGTGTAATTCCGAGAGTTTCCTTCGATTTTACCAGACTCTGGAGACGCTTGTCTTGTATTATATACTGTATTATTATTCTGAGGTAGGTAGCCGATTGACGAATCTAGTGTCTGATTAAGAGAATTCCCATCAATTTTCCGAGTTTCTGGAGATCCATGTCTTGTGCCATATTTCGAATTACTTTGAGATACAATGCTCATAGAATCACTTCGTCGAGATTTAGCTTTTGGTTGTTCAGTAGCTATTCTTTCTGGCTCAGAATATTTGTTTAATAGCATCGACTTATTAGCTTTCTGGGGAGTCTTTTTCGTTTCTAAAGAAGCCTTCTTGATTTGCTCAAGAAGCTGATATTGAATTTTCAACGACCTTTCAAATGTCCCTTCCCTGCCGCTTGATGCATGGCTCTGCATGGCGCTTCCTATGGGTTTCGTCAGCTGACTGTTGCTATCCCGTCTCACCTGCTGGTTTCTATTTGTTTCAATCGCTGCGTATTGGATGTTATAAAACGCATGAAGCAGCCTTTTACTCACCAAATTTTCAAAGAGAGAAGCCAGAAAGTTCAATTTTGAAGAGTTTAGCATCGGTTTCGCTGGTGAAACACTGAGTTGATGCTTAGACAGTATCTCATCTACGAGAATCGTGTCTGACGATTTTTGGTAGCCAGAATTTGACTGCCGTTTCTGTCCAAGATTGCCGTCCCAAGTATTCTGATACCTCGAGTCTTTTAGCATTGAATTGCTCAAGTAAGCCGATGATATGAGGTCTTTCATGGTGGATTTTTTCTCTGGAGTTGATTGGAGGGTATTGCTAGGGCCTTGTTTCGCATCGTGTTTCTTCACAGAAACATCATTCTGATACTGTCGATTTATTTTCGAAAGCCAGGATTGATAAACTTGCGAAGTCAACTCAAACCAATCAGCAACTGTGACTCCTTGAAAATAGTTTGCTACTTCTATCAGCAACTTTTTCTCATCAGCTTGAATGAGTTTTTGTCGAAGGTGCTGATAATTCTGAGTGGAAATAAACCCAAGCGAGTCCAAATAATCAAAGAAAAGCATAGATCTGTCAGCTATCAAGTCGCCCATAAGCTAAGTACGGTTTGTCAGCGAAATGGAATTTACTCGTGTCAATAAAATTTAAAGTCGTTAAAAAATTTTGCTTGTCTTCAGCGGCTAACAATCAGTTAGCTGAGTTAGCCACTCTTTATCTTTTTGGAGAAATTAATTACAATAGCAAATTACTCAATAAGCGTAAGAGATGATGCGTTCCGTCGGTTTGTCTCTCTATAACAATGAGATAGTTCATATCTTTATTAAGATGCAGATCTTCCTTCTTTTGTTGAGATAATCTAAATATCTCTTTCGAGCTAGGTGTGGGGTTTATTGAGTTAGATCGATTAAATGACACAGTATAAACGATATAGAGAGATATAAAAGGATTATTAAGTAAGAGTAGCAACACTAAAGAAGTAATTTACAAACAGTTAAGCTCATCGCAATGGAATTGTATTTGCATTTTTTTAATTGAAATTCCATATCGCCTATAATATAAGAGATCTAACTCTTGATTACTTTAATTATATATGGATTAAGTCTACTTCTACTAAGATGTAATTTGTTGGACACAAAAAGCAGAGTTCAACTTTAAATAGTAAAGTTCTGCGACTCTGTGTCAATTATTAATGTGCAATTTATCTTTATTATCAGCAAAGTCCCTGTACTTCTGTCATCATTGCTGGGTTCTCAATCGCTCGGTAGACACTGAAGCATGGTATCGCAAGAACGCCAATCAAAACACTCATCAGTACGCATACCATAATAAACGAGGGGCGTTGATATTTTTTCACAAGCTTCCTAACAATAACTGTGACTGCCATCGAACCGATAAAAGCTAAAGGGCAGAAAAACACAATTTCGGTGAATGAAAGTCCTCCGTAAATCAAAGTTTGAAACATTGAGAGAAAACCGGTAAAGATAACGAAAAACCCTGAAGTAGCTGCAGCAGATTCGCAGCTAAGTCCCATATCAAGCATTTTTGGGTTCATGATCGTGCCTCCGCCTATCCCGAGAAATCCTGCGAGAACTCCTCCTATCAACGATACATTTCGCAAGTCCACCGCGCTTGCAGGAGTAATTGTGAAATCTGAGGCAGAAGTAAGCGGTACGTTATTTCTGAGACCAGCGGCCTCTAACAGAGATTTCTCGCTCCCTGAAAAATGTGATAGGCTCTGGGGTTGTGAACTACCATAAAATAAGCCTGATAGTCCTCGTTCCTTGCTTTATTATCACCAACTTCTTTAAGTTCAATCTCAAACTCAGTGGACACTTCAATAGTCCTTTCCTTTGGTTTATTTTCCTCACGATATTGCTTGATTGTTTTGATCCAAAGTTTTTTCACGCTCTTCCCCATGACGGCCACTAGTCCAAATATGACGACAAATGGAGGGGTAACGCTATTCATGAGTACACCAACACTCGTTCCGCAGAGAAGCATCGGAAGAGCTATTAGCGACACATCGTAGTCAATAAGCGGCTTTAAAGATGATTGTCTTTTAGCCAGAAAATTAATTGCGAAATTTCCGAGAGAACCTCCGAAGACGACACAATAAACGAGTCTAATTGCATGTGCTGGAGAGTAATTAAAGATTATCATCAGGATAGGAGCGGCTATAAAGGACCCTCCCATTCCACCAGCGTTTGCGACTCCTACCAGCAGAGTCATTAATATCGAGCCAAAACACTCCCGCGGCTCGAGAGGGAAAATTTCTTTGTGTTTGCATAATCCTTCAACGCACTTATAAAGTATAGGGCAGGTTGCATCATCGAAGCAAGTGCCTCCAGAAGATGAGGTCAAGATAGCCGCAAAGTTCAATATCGAAGAGGTGGTGGTATTCATGCAAAATGAAAGAGTATGCAATGATATTTAACTAAGCAGATTCTATTCTAAATCTGAGAGCTCTAAAATGAGTACATAATCAGCAGTTCGGAGCATTCTGGTGATTCATAATCACTGGTTGGAGGAGCTTCTCGAAGGACATCAATCGAAGATAATAAATAAAAAAAAAAAATTGGAATCTCTTTGAATAGTCCTTTGGTGAAAAAAGAAAATCTTCTGAAGGAGATTGACCAGAAACTCTCTTTGTAAAGCTAACCGGGAGGTTATCAAAGTGGGATAAAGGGTAAAATGATAGATTTTTGGGAAATTTCATTGGATTGTTTTGTTTTCCTCTCCAACGAGAAATAGCGGAATTCTATTTTATTAAGAATTTGATATCTCGAAGTTATTCAAATTGTGCGGCTTCCAAAGTGAGGAGAAAGTATTCTAGTCTAATTTTTGGGATCATTTCGGTTCTTCCGATAATAGAACTATTCATTTTCAGTAATCTGTTACTGAGTGAATTTCTGTTTTTAGAAATTTGGATCTATTAATCTGACCTCCACCCATCAAAATATAAATTATCTTTTGAACTGTATGTACACTTAGGTCTCATGGCGCATGATAATTGAAATTTAACCTTGCATCTGTTTATCAAAATGTTAACTGTATCGCAGCAGATTTCTTGTGATCGGCATCGAAAAAGAAATCACCTTGAGGTTAGTGTATTGTATCCTTCATCATGGAGATTTTTGAAAAGCTGCTCATAATTCATCATGAAATAATTCGAATCTGCTGCCTTCACAAGAGAGGATCTTTAAGGCAAAGTGCAGTATTTATTATTATCGCTGATGTGTATCACTTTCACATCGCATTTAGTGATAACCCGGAAAAAGATTTTTTAAAGATTCAATAAAAAAAAAATATAGCGTGAGTGGGACTCCTACTACTGAGTTAGAGAGCCTCATGCTGCTCTTAAAATCTCAAGTAATCAAGAACTTTCAAGCAGATTTGTAGGATATTGGCCTACTTGATGTTCACACGATTTCTTGGCCTCCAGTATCATATCAAGTCTCAGTTTACAATCTTCATTAAAGCCATTATACTATCTTTGTGAGAAATTTTGTTTGAAGATTTTGTCTTTTTTTTGCTGCTTGAAATAAAATTCCTTTTCGAATCAGAACGGCTAGTCCGAAATTGTTAATTACCAGGCAAAATACTTGACAGTAGCTTAAATAAATTGACTTGTTTTTTCAATTGAAGAATCATTGAGTCTCTCACCTCATTCAAACCAACAAGCTTACAGTTTCAATCAAATTATATGGTCTCACCGCGTCCTCTTCTAAATTCAGATAGAAGAACCAGCCAGAGATTGTTGTAAACAAAAAAATCATAAAAGATAATTATAATGATCTAAAGGAATATCTCTCCTCTCTTCACAAAGCAGTCATCAGTTCCCAAGTTTTTGAACTTGCAACGAAGACCATTGCCTACGCTCGAAGTATAGATCTCTTGTGTTTTCCATAGCTAATCCAAAGGGAATTGATAGAAATTTAGAGGCAAGGGAGCAGCACTAAGCGAAAGAAACAGTGCCACATCCCAAAAGGTTTCTACAACAGACTCCAGAACCTCAAACATCCAATTTAAGACCCCAAAACCGAAGAGAGAGCGCCCCTCTCTACAGTGACTATCTCTATTATCAATTGATCGCTCATTCTATGACTCCATTAGACCAAGATCGAGATTAAAAGATCCAAATCCATATCAACTAAATATTCCAGGCCCAGGAGAATATTCGATAGAAAAGAGCTCGAAAATATATAAAGCATCACCTTCATTTTCAATATCGACTAAAAAAGCGCCGTTTACGCCCAGAAAGAATATCCCTGGACCCGGAGAATATAACATTGAGTCCAAAATAGCGTCTTCGTATATTTCAGGACCTAAATACAAGTAAAATAATAAAGTCAAAAATGAACGGTGAAAAATTTTTTTGTTCAATTAGATTCGGAACAAGCAAGAAATCTGCATTAAATTCTTCGAGAGCAAGCGAGACCCCGTCTCCTGGCACTTATTCGATAAAAAGCAGTTTTTCGAGACCAGATTCAGGATTTTCGATATTCTCCAGAAGAGAAGACCCTGCAACGAAAAGGAGCAAAAATCTGCCCGGGCCAGGGGCATATAGCATCAAAGAACCCAATAAGAAAGCATTGCCTTCTTGGAAGTAATGAGGATATTCTGGAGTAAGAAATGCTAAAGTTGGTAATTAGGATGGGAAATAGCAAAAAACCAACAAAATTGAACCGAAGCAGCAGCACCAGCGATTTACCAGGACCTGGATCCTATGATCCTAATAAGTATTATAAGAAAGATGGGAAGTCAGTGAGGTATTTCAAAACTTCATCATGATGAATTTAGCTATATCAACACATCACTAAAGCATGGGGTATGGAAAACGCATTGAATTTGTGAGAAAGAGCACTGAAGTCCCAGGACCAGGAAGTTATTATCTTTCACCAATTGTTACGAATGAAGGCAGAAAAGTAATACGGATTCTAAAATTTCCTTTCTAACTTTTTGGTAAATTTAGTATTCTTTGGGACGAAGAAGTTCCTCTGTTCGCTCAATTTCGGAAGATCTACCCGGTCCAGGAGCCTATGACTCAAAAGTACCACCACTAAATCTGCCATCTTTCTCGTATTTTCATATGGAATTTCATTTTTTAGTATATTTTCTGTTTTCCACAGGCTATGTGGCAGCAAGAGAAAACAGTTTCCTGTTTTCGATGATTGGGGTCCAGGACCTGGACAATATGATCCAGCTCACAAAAAGGAGGGTCCGAAATTCAGGTAAAATGCCAGCTTTTGGAATTTCAGGCTGACACAACACAAATATCGTAGCTTTGGAGCACGGATTAGCCCCAAGAAGCCAGAGATATTTCCTGGGCCTGGAGCATATGATAATTCAAACAATCAAATGCGAGCATTACATCGAAAACTTATTAAAAAAATTTATTTTTGATTATAAAACGTTTGAAAGGAGTGCGAACTAATAGACAAGCATTCCTTTTCCCGCTCCGCTATAACCACTAGACATTAATTCCTCAATAATACACCTGCAAACTGACTTTTGAATTCTTGATAGTTTTTTTTTAATCTCTGCTTATTATATGTTGTTTTTTTGGTTGTTTTTTTTTAGAATAGTTTGTGAATTACTTAATTGAAGTTGTTTATAGAGATAGTTATCTAGTAAGCCATCCAAGCAACTGTGCAAGACAATTAGACCATGAAAAGATAAGGCAATGACTGAGTATAAATAATGAGAATGCTGGGCTAGGAGTAAAAAATAGTGTCATTTTGGAACTTCACTGCATTCGCACTCGTCGTATTTTTAATGTTTAACATAAGAAAACTGCTTCCAAGTCGAAGCAAACGCGAATGAAATTCATCAACACTATCAACACTGATCAGTTTTTAATTCGTAGTTGAGGACTTTACAGTTACATCAACAAATAATTGAAATCATGAAAGATGGCTTATCTTCTCTAATAATTGCACGAAAAACTAAAAATATTTCAATTTAATTCGTCTTTTGCACAATGGACAGTACGAGCCTTTCACAATCCATTTGTTAATACAATCGGCATGGTATATATGAAAGCACTCTTCTACATAGCTCACTTTCTCATTCGCAATGAAGTTCTCCCAGCAAATTGGACACGACTTCTCCTCTAATACTTTTTCTGGTAGCTTTTTCATGTCGTATGATTTTTCTATCAGACGATACTGCTTCTGGAAAAACTCAGCGGTCTGGTCCGGAGACTCTGGAATTTGAATAACTCCTCTACGTTGTAAAAAGTGCCGAATGCCTGCAAGCACCAGATAGAACAATAACCAACAACCAAACGGCAACACCCACAGCATAAAGTTAGGTTCATCATAGGCACACGTCTCTTTTGACCCTAGCCATTCGTTTGCGTCAAAAACTTTGTTGCTTTTTCGCAGCACCCAGCCTGCAACCCGCATCAAATAATCCTCTTTCCACAGCGTAAAACAAATAGGTCCAGATATTAGAAACCCAATGGCACCTAATCCTGAGCAGGCAAATGCTATCGCAATTAATGCCGAAATAATGATTATGATAAACATGTTAGCATAAGCAATATAAGGGCAAGATTCCATTTTATCGCCGCCGACCTTGAACACAATTGCGTATCTCAAGAGCTTCGTCGAAACATATCTCAAAAGTTGCGTTAGAAGCAAAATACCAATCCTCGTGACACCAGAGACATGCGTCCTGAATCCACCAAACAAGGCGCCTCTGATCCAGAAATATCCGTATATTCCGCCGATTATTTGAAAAATAGTTTCTTGAAACTCAATGCAAAAGCAAAAAGTTTCACCTGCAGTCCGCATCAAAGAGCTCTCGAACATAGCGAGAAAGAGAGCCTGATAGATGAAAATCGGAAAAAATTTTGGTGAGAGAAGTGTTAGTGAGCTTTCGAACTCATTCACATCGGCCGCTTGTTTCCAGAGTTTGATAATTCGAATAAAGTAAGGAATTTGGCAGAATGATACAAGGATTCCGACTACCAAACTCATAGATTCTGTGCTCTTACACTCTCCTCCCTTTCCAAAAGCCCAGAGTATTGCAGGAACATTGATGCCGAGCATGTAGAGAATAGTGGAGAAGGTTTCCAAGAGATAAAAATTCATGTTTTGCTGCTGATACAATAAATAAATTCTTTTGAAAGTTATTATTTCACGTGTTTTTTTCGATTCGTTTCGCTCTAGAAAAAAATACAAGAACTGCTTTGGAAGGCATTATCTTTCATCTTTTCAATCATTTGATGTGTAGGGGAGACTTTAGTTGCCGTGGTAGGCAATGAGATTGCTGATGTTCCACCCAATGTAGCATTGGGTCAGACTAGAGGAAGTTCATCCTCTCTCTTTTTTCCAAAGGACAACGCCTTAGTCAGTCCAGAATAGACGAAATTGCAGAAAGAAATTTCACGAGTCCAAACTCATTTGCGGAGGCAACAAAAGTTCTTCAACTCCATCTCACTACAACGGTTGTCATTCTCATTTCACCAATTTTTCTGCGCTGCTCTAGATGAAACTCTACCGATTCCCTCTGTCCGTCTTTTTTTAACTTCGCTTTGATTTCCAAAACCCTCTTGAATGTGTGTTTTGGCTTAGGAGAATGGATTCTCGGAGTGATATCGATTCAGGCCGACCAGTTTCTGCGAAGATCGAACAATCAAAGGAGTCCATTTCAATATCAATTTATTCGGTTTGAACGTTTATAAGAAACACGCAAGAATGACCATGAAACTTCGAATTGCTTTTTTGTTATTTGGACCTATGCATTCATGATAAAAGTCTAATAAAGAAAAATTTAGTCTACTTACTTGCACTTCTTTGAGTAAAATCATATTGCATCTAATTAGAATTTACTATTTGCCAGAGAACAACCATCTACAAAGCGAAAACCAATGCACTTTTTCTTTAGATATATATATATTTTACGCTAAAGCACTAAGCAAAGTTTCAAATTCCTATGGATTCCTTGAGTTCACCTTTCTACTCTCACAAATATTTCAAGAGACGCTGTTCCAGAAATTTCTAAGATTCTCAAATTCAGTTCATGACCTCTTTATAGATTTGTTCAAGCTAATTATGAATGAGGGAGTATTTTTCACAGAAAACTCTTCTCACATAAGCAGTTTTCGAGAGATGAATTCTTGCTTGCTTACAATTATGACCATCAAGTGAGACAAAAATCCACGGTTGAAAGAATTGAGTCAGTTTTTTTTTTATTTCATTAACGACTTTTTATTTAAATCTATTTGTTGTTTCACTAACGACAATAAAATCATTAGAAAGAAATTTTTCGCTGTCTAAACTCACCTCTACCCACAACTCTCTTTCAAACCAAATGGTAAACTTTCGAACCATTGATAATCTCTCAAACATGTTTGATGCAGGACGAAAACAGACTCTCCTATCCTCTCGAAGAACGAAATGAGAATGACTCCCAAGAACTCGATATTAAATTTTTGGATTCTCGAAAAATCAGAAAAAAAGCAGAAGAAGACGCTCAACTCCTTGCGAACAGAATCGCACTGCTCGAGCTTGAAGAGAAGAAGGCTCTCAAGAAGATAGAAGAAACTCGCAAGAAAGCAAAAGAAATTCTTCAGAATAAGATACGAAACCAAGAGATTCAAAAGCAAAGAGAAGAAGTAAGTTTATCCAGCTTCTATCATGGCAGTGGTTAACGCTAACTCTCCTTTCCAGATGAAGCGAAAGCAAGAAGAAGAGAGACTTCAGAAGATAAACCAGACGAACTTAATCAAAGAACAGGCGAGACAAAACAAAGAAAACCTAAGAAAGCAACACATGGAAAAAATCAAGCAAGAAGCAGAGATAGTTAAAAAGATCAATAAGGTAAGCTACATCCTGAGAATTGATCCTCATGGCGGTTAATTCATGATCACAGGAGACGAAACAGCTTGTGCTTTGTAACAAGGAGGAAGATTATACAAAGAACGCAACTATAGTTAACAAGATTAAGGAGGTAGAGAAAGAAGTTGGCATGAAAAAGAAAAAAATTGTGGTAAGAGAGAATTGATATATGAGCATTAAATAAATCGGTCAGAACGAGAAAATGCAACAAGCAAAACGAAGCTATGAAGAGAAAATACGAAAAGAACTTATTATGAAGGATCAGACAGAGGTACATTGGCTCATAGATTATATCATTATTAACAATAATAATATCTCATCAAGATGTTGATTTCCAAGCTCGAACAGAAAGAGATGGAGCTTATCGAGAGACTTCAAAACACTCAGAGTCTGCAAAAATCAGCTTTTGAGGATTTGGAAAAGGCTCTCCAATCATGAAGTCACTTGACTTGCCTTAAAATCTCTCGAAGTTTGAAAGGAAGCAGTACATGGCTTTGTCTCAAACTGTTGGCTTTACAATTCTCGTCGATCTAAATCCATATCTTTAAATTTCGTTTTAATTTCAATACTTAGCTCTGAATCTCCTGATTGAGATGGCATAATATAATCAATAAATCCATTTTCCTTCGCTTCTCACTGCCTAGTTTTCATCCCACGCTCCTATTAGATAGAGAATGACAGGGTTTTTGAGTTTTTGTTAAGATTACAGAGTTTCTTTCACTATTCTCGAATGAGAGAGCCCTCGTGTTAAGAGCGTATTATTGAGAAAAGCCCGTTAAATCGTAAGTTTGGAGCCTTCTAACAACCTATCTGAGAACGTTAAAATTTTGAAACTAACTTAATCAAAAAAATTAAGCGCGGATGCCTTTATCATTTTCGAGAATATTGTACTTATTTCTAAAAGAGATTCTTAAAAATTCCAACTCCGCCACTTAATTGAGAATACGAAAACACTTAAAAATATCCAGACTGTTTCAAAACGTGGGCTGAATGATCATAGGTAATTTATCTTTCGAGTTTTATCAATTTAGATTTGCGATCCGACTCAGCAACATTTAAAATAGTAGATATCAGGCAAGACATAATTAGATTTAGTTAATTTTAGAAGATTTAATTCGCTACTCAAGGAGAATCAGCCAACCGGAGTAGGAGTAAGCTATGATCAATAATAAGTATAAGACTCAGATGTGTCGGCATTGGGAGCAAAGTAAGCCTCTACAGCGAGCGAGCAAATTTTTCTTACGTTGTGCGATTTTATTAGCTGGCAATTGTCAATTGGGTCCTAAGTGCCACTTCGCTCACGGAAAGGATGATCTGCGCAGTCTCACTGATGTAAAGTCACCTTCATTGCCCATTGTTGATTGGAATTTTATCTAGCCACTGCCGATGAATTCTCCAACTTGGCAACCGAATCAGGCGATGCCAAAACCTTTTCAAAAGGCCAACAGTTACCCTTCTGCTAATACAACAGGCGGCATTCCTTCTAATTACAAAACAGTTCCTTGCAAATACTTCGAGAAAGGTAATAGAAAAACTTTTTTGCCGATTTTCTGAGGACTTACCCTCTTTTTTCAACAAGGCGCTTGCAAATACGGCGACAAATGCAACTTTGCACATGGAGATGATGATCTGAGACCGGGATCACCCGTAAGGATGAACGCTACTTTTTTTGTCTGAACAAATTTTAGCTAAAAACTCAATCCTCCGGTGGTAACTTCAATGGAGGGATGGGCGGTTACCCAGGAAAGAAAGGCATGGGCGGGATGAATCCTATCATCAGCCAAGGGATGATGATGAGCAACCAAGTCCCATATCAGCAAATGACAACCCCTATGCCCCAACAAATCAGTCCAACTCAGGTGATTTCCAAATCACTCTTCGTTGTTAATTTTACAATTGATGATAGACGACTCGTCCTTCGATCTCTGATAGTTCAGTTCAGAACCAAGTCGCCAATATGCAGATCAATTATCTGATTCAGCAACTTGAAAACTACCACGAAAAAGACCCAAAACACCTCGCAATAATACAGGAGGCTAAAGAAATACTCCAAGGAGGCAATGTTCAAGGAGCAGCAACTCTCTTAAATGTAACTCTTTGAAATTTTTTCAAAAATTCATTTTTTCTTTTTTTATTGTACGCAGGAAGTCATTCAAAGAGCCGATAAAACACCAGAGGACACCACGAATTATAATCAATTTATTAACAATATAAAAGGGCTGGGAACCAAAATCTTCAATGAAATCCAACAGCAGCAGCAACAGCAACAACAACAGCAATATTCCCCTCCTGTTATGATGGGTATGGGTCCCTCAATGCCATATAATCAGAGCCCAATGCAGCAGGCAGTGAGAATTTGTTTTATGTTTTCCTGAATTTAATAATACATTTTCCCCCCTAGCCTGTTGGTCCAAGCTACGGCATGCCAATGATGCAACAAGGAATGATGCCGCAAGGAGGCTTCCCTTCGAATGGGTACGGCTATGGCGGTCCTCAAAAATTTCCTACTTCACCAAATTGGTAACTAGAGTGAGACTTTAGCCTGTGTCAACGCTCTAGAAGAAAGTTTGTCACAAAATCCAACGACCAAAGTCCAAAAAGAATCCTTTTAAAAAGAAAAAAATAAATATCAATCTAAGGAGTCAGTATTAATGCTAAACGTTAAATTCTGAGTTGAACAAATTATATTGAACTTTTTTAGGCTGCATTGCACCTCTCCATATTAGATTCTCTTTAATATCTCAATCATATATGCAGGCTATCTTTACAATAAAAACTATTAGCAAATAAACAATCAAATCATCGTTCTCCTCTTTCTCATTGTTGGTGTCTTGATCTCAAATTACTCATCAAATAACGAAGTCCATCGTATTAGTGGGAGAATATGGAAAGGAATTATTTAAAAAAAAGTCAATTAACAGATTAGTAAAAGATTAGTAATACTATTAAAATGAATTAGATATGTGCTGCTATCTATAACAGATTAGAAGACACTATAATACAACTTTAAGTGTTTTAAATTTTCCTAAATCTTGTGAGATTGAGGCACTGTTGAAGTTGATCTGGACACACCTGGGTGCGACTTGGGATTGATTTTCCAAGAGTTCTGGAGTAAGACGGAAAATTTTCCTCGAAGACTCTATCTGTGTATATAACTGTTTATTTTCGAACATATCAAATTGAGTTGTCGTTGTTGTCAATTTGCTATTGAAAAATTGACGAAAGATGAGGTGAGTTTTGTCAGAGAAAAGCTTGTTTTCCAATTTTCTCGCAGCTTGATGAGCTTTGAAAGTTTTTACTTTATGAGCTTGCAATTTTTTCCAGAGCAGCCGAGATTTCTGGCCTTCTTTCAGCGTGGAATCGCCTGAGAATATTTGCTTTGAGATAGTCTTTGCATGCTTCCAAGGGAATAGCTGCGATGAGTGATGGCCAGATTTTGAGTCAATTATTAGACGTTCTTTGACTGAATTTGGAGTATCAGTGAACACAGTACTCTGTGAGTCTGAGTTGAGTTGTTTGGTGATCTCGTGTGAGAAAGAACTGTCAGGTGACAAAGCTTGCATTTTTTCTTGGCTGATTATTATGTTTTATCAGCATCTTGCGGCTTGCTTTATATTGCGAAATTTAATTAACAAAAGTCAGTTTAATTTCCCGCGAGCTCGGTTTAACGTAGATACACAATTGATTAACTGAAGTTTTTCCCGCGATCCATATTCTGCTGCTTTTTTGAGAAATGCCTTAGGATGAACTCCGGGTCATCAGAATGGCTTACTGAGACTAATCAAAGACTGAACTCAAATCAGTTGCTGTGACTCTTGGGAAAACCTTTGAGAATGCATATTGAACGGATTGCGTTCGAATTTGTCATAATAAAGTTAAAGCGAGTCTCCCTAAAAGCTGTTTATGAAGTTTTCCATATTTCGTGAGAGATAATTTCATTAATGCTCCAATTCTACCATAAAAATGAAATCAGTGATTAGAGATTCTTGTTTGACGATATCATCATTATCCTCACGTAAATATTGAATCAATGACGATGATCCTTTTGATCCTCGGATTTTAAAATGAAAAACTGTGGTTTCTTGAAAGATTGAAGATTTTATTCTTCAAGTCACCCATTCGAGGTCAACTCAGTAATGTCAATGGTTCTGGAAACATTTTTTAACAAGTTTTAACACTTTGCTGGTTGATACAAGAGATTGATAGCCTCTAATATTCTGAAAACTGCTAGAATGTTCATGAGTTCATACAGATAGTTTCTCTCATTCAAAGGATACTATGGTAACAACTCCTAGATTCGGGCTTGTTTCAATATAAAAGGCTCGATATTCTCTGATAGAGATTCACAGGGCTATTCTCCTCAAGTAGAAAATCAAAATGATGTAAGCCATATTTACTATCAAGAGCATATATTATAAGAGATGATGAAGACACACTGCAAGTTAAATCACTTATTCCCTGAAAATTGTGTAATAGACTGGCTGAAGTTCTCTTCCTTCTGCATATTATTCTGATTTAATATCACTGTCGGTTTCGTCGCTATTGAAAATAAACTGAAGGATTGCCCTACATTTTCAGGTAACGTAGGAGGGGCGTCGTCAAATAACGATCCGCTAGCAAAAAGATTCGACGGTTTGGAAAAGAGATTCGGCGTTTGACCATTTGTTGATGATGTATTAGAAAATAGATTTGAGATCCCGCTTCCTCCTTGACTATTGAGCTGCGGATCAAATTTCAACGGCTTTGAAAAGAGCGAGTTTGTGTTTGTGGATGTTGGGAATAGACTCGTGACTGGTTTGTTCGAAAAAAGGGTCTGTTGCTGGGACGTTTGAGGTTGCTGACTTTGAACTCGACTCTGAAGCTGTTGGCTTTGCTTTGCCAGCAAATTCTCTTCTTTTATTTTCTTGAAAGCTTCTAAATCAGGGTTGGGTAGGTTGTAGGCTCTCGTATTAATCCCAAGAGGAAATGGGCATGTGTGATAACCTCCGTCAGGCTCGCTGTAATCATCATAGTCATCAAAATCGAGATAGTCGTTATAGCTCTGCTGAATCGGAGCGTTATTTTCAACGAAGAGTCTGTTTTCCTTAAACTCTTCAAGGTGCATTCTGTTATCGCTTTTCTTTCTCTGCATGTTGAACTTTTTTTGAATTGAGCCAAACGTAAATGGAATTTAATATTCGCGGGAACTATCGTTACTAAGATTTTAGAAAGCAATTTCAAAGGAAATACGACTGTTGAAAATATTTCTCGATCTGCTAGCTATGTAGACCACTAAAAGTGTGAATTTAAATACCGTAGAACGAGACAAGAGAGCTGTATGTTAGTCATTTGACAGATTAAATAGCCTATCACATGTTGCATGCAGAATGCCAACAGCTGACTATCAGTTTGGTTTTGTGTTGAGAGGTTTCATTCATTCCTCAGAAGAGATTTTATTCATTCATCAGAAGAGATGTCTGCTATTTTTTCATGTTTTTTTTTGGTTTGTTTTTGTTTTTAGAGATTTTTTGGTAAACAGGGGAATAGATCAATATCAATATCATAAATTTCTGATACTTCAAGGAACACTAATAATAATCAAGAAAGACTTATAAATATTCCATGATCCTTGAATGAGACATCCATTTGTTTTGCATTTTGAATTGGTTTTTTAACTTTTAATACGCTTATTGTTTGCCTTCAGACAGAATCAAATCTTTGGCTTCTTGGATTCTTTCCTCCAAAATTTGGTCGTCTTCAAGCATTTCAAGAATATCTTGGACAGTGAGGACGTCGAAGTCGACAAGCATGCCGGTAATCTTTGGTGCATACTGATTTCCGGAGTGAGCAACGATCTTTGGATACAAGAGCTCGCCCAAAATGTTTCTTTGCTTATCAGCCTCGAGTTTCAAGAAGTCATCCAATCTGTATTTCAAGTTTTGAACAGTCAAGCCCTCCAAAGATGGGGCAGAAGTTTGAGGAGTCTATTCATTAAAAAATCAGCGTTAGACAACGAATTATGAAGAAAAGCAACCTCCTTAACGGGCTCTCTGGTCTGGGGTTTTTGTTGTGGGACATTTTCGGCCTGTTGGTAAGTTCTTTGTTGATAGCCTCCACGAGAATGTTGCTGTGCGTATTGTCTTGCACCACCTCTGTGGCCTCCCTGACCTCTGTGCTCAGGTTGTTGTGGTCTTCCATAAGGAGTCTTTCTTTGGTTTTGAGAGACATAACGACCAGGGTATGGCTTAGGTCTGCCGAATGGCTGGTTCATCATTGGAATTTGATATGGCATGAATCTTGGAGGGAAAGGAAGAACTGGGAGCATTCCACCAGCTGGGGGGAACTGCTCGAAGCCAGGAATTCTTCTCAGATGGAAAGCCATTCTTTGTTTTGAAGCCTTGTATTGCTCTCTCACATGTTTTGGTTGCCAGAAGCTGATGTAAGGCTCTTGGTTTTCGATGAAAAGCTCTTTGACTCCTTCGAATCTGTGGCCTTCGCTCTGCGCCTTTTGCGCGTCTTGGCCGACTTTGAAATTAACGTATCCAGATCCTCTAACATCACCAGGTTTCAGCTCGTTTTTCTTGACAACAACGCTGGCGACCTCTCCGAATTGACCGAAAGCTTTTTTGAATTGCTCTTCAGTCACATCAGGCTTCAAATTCTTGACAAACAGATTGGTCTCGTTCTTCATGTTCGAGAACTGTCTCTTCAGCTCAGCATATCGCACGTACTTACTTTGATGCAAAGCGACATAGAGAGGTTCATCGCCTAATAATCAGATTAGTCTACAGTATTAACTCCCTTATTATTTACCAAAGACGGGTTTATTGTGGAGGTTAGCAATCGCATCCTCAGCAGATTTAGTATCTTCAAAAGCAACGTAGGCGAACCAAGCGCCGTTCTTTTCAGAGTATTTAGCGACGTGAGAGGTGATCTTGCCGAACTCAGAGAATTTATTCTGTTTATTTCAAAAAAAAAATTAGATTCATTCTAAAGGAAAGAAAGATGTACATGGAGCAGCTTCTCCACATCTTCTTTTTGGTCTTGCTTGTAGACTTTTGGGATACCTCTTACATAGAGGTTAGCGTGAGACGAGTGTGGTCTCTGAGCTCTTGGAATGAAATGCTGGCAGGAGATTTCTTTTTCTTTTAGTTTAGTTCCGTTCAGGGCCTGGATCGCTGCTTCTGCGTCCTCTTTACGCTCCATTTGGACGTAACCGTAGCCAAGGCTCTCGCCGTTTTGGTTGGCGGCGATTTTAACGGTCAGGACATTTCCATGCTGAGAGAAGCGACTGTGGAGCTCTTTGTGGGTGACTGTGGTGTCGATATTTTTCACGAAAATATTGCCTTCTTGGTCGCGGGGATTTCGTTTGTACATGATTCGCACTGGGAGTTTTCCGATCTTCTCGTATTGTGAGAGCAACCTGGCGTTCTCAGCTATAGGTAAGAAATTAACGTTTCAAAGAATTAGAGAGAGGCGAATTACCGTCTTTCGCATTCATGAAGTTGATGTAGCCGAATCCTCTTGATCGATTGGTGCTGCTGTCCTTCACAATCTTGAGAGAGTGAATAGGTCCATATTTAGAAAAATGACTGAATAATTGCTCCTCGTGGACGTTCTCGTCGAGGTTACCGATGTAAAGAGGAGGGGCCAGTGGTCTTTCGCCGATTGGGCCAGCTCCCATCATTGCTGGGAACAAAAATGCAGGCTGCATAGCTCTAGCTTCCATATCTCCTAATTGGATTCTCTTATCTTTGCAAATTAATTATTTAACACCCATGACAAATTGGAACTCAAATTAGCTAATACATGTACTAAATCTGCAACAAAATACCTCACTTTTCAAACCTCAACTTAGTAGCAGAGAAAAACTCATGAAGCACTCAAAATCTGTTCCTTTCAATATAAAAATGATTACAATAATTACGGCATTCAACAGTATAGAGAACATGCTGAACCTTGGTATACATTTGAATTAGAGTATATTTAACTTCGGTCTCAGTGTGCGAAAATGACTGAGAGACGAAGGTATTAGGTTTGTAAGGCTATTTAGCTTGTTCTTAAGTCAAAAGATGAAAAAAGTGAAAATGCTAAATATATCATTTTGGTTTTTAAATATCAAACGTGCATATTACGCGTAAAAAGAAGTTTTCACAGCGATGCTAGGATCCACAGTCGCCAGCAGGCTCAAATCATTTGACGTTTACAAAAAGATGCCCAGAGAGCTCACCGAGGGAACCGTGTCGGGAGCGATGAGTAATACCGCTTCTTTTTTATAAGAAATACTCTTTTTTCGCAATTTGGTCCTCATGGTCTAACATTCTTCCAACAAAAACAGTCTCGTTGGTCAGCATGGTTATCATGTTCATCCTATTCTGTTCAGAATTCTACTCCTATATGAGTACATACGAAACCACTGAGATGTATATCGATGTAGACAGTGAATCTGTGAGGGTAAAATTGAAAATTCTATTTCACATGATTTCCTTATGCACTGATGGATATAGCTCGTTGTGAACCTGGACCTGATTATGCATCGAATGCCTTGTGATATTGTGAGTCTGGATTATCAGGACGCAATGGGTTCGCACACTGTATGAAAACATGTTGATATCATTCGAAGCAATAATTATTTAAAGCTCAATGTGGAAGGGAATTTGGATAAGATCAGACTAAACATGCACGGCGAGATTATGGAAATCATTCCACATGTACTTTTTCTTGTGCTGAGGATGTATTGAAGGTATTTGCGATAGGATAAGAATAAAACTGAAGGAGGAAGTACTTTTGATATGGATCGAGCGGTTAAAGCCTATCAAGATAAAGAAGGATGCCAATTGAAAGGGTTCATGTATGTGCACAAGGTAAAAATTAAGATATCCCCTCAAGAGTTTATTTTGGATCATAGGTACCTGGAAATATCCATGTTTCTAGTCATGCGTTTGCACAATCGCTGGGTATACTCTTCCATCGAACTGGAATGAGAACCCTTGACCTGAGTCATACAATAAATCATTTGTCTTTTGGAGAAGAAGAAGATTTTAAAGCGATTAGAAGGTAGAGTGGATTTGCTTTTATGCGTTTGACTGGGTTATAAAGAAAGTTTGGCGGTGGTATTTTAAACCCATTGGATGGACAGACAAAAATGAATCCTCCGTATCAGGGCTACAATATTGCCTACCAATACTACATTAATGTAAAATCTTCAATCAACCACCTAGTTATTTTTTTCTAGGTCGTTCCGACAACCTTTGAAGATTTAGACAAAAAGCAATACAATGCTCATCAGTTCACAGCCCTCATCGGTGAATTTGGAACAAACGCATTTCCCGCGCTCTTCTTTAGGTATTAAATTGAAATACTACTTATCAAAAAACGTTCTTATATTAGGTACGACTTGTCTCCAGTAACCGTGAAGTTTACTCTGAATGCCACCGCTTTTACGACATTCTTAGTCCAACTTTGCGCTATTGTCGGTGGTATCTTCACTGTTTCTGGTATCATCGACGCAATGGTCCACAAATCAGTGATGACTCTCCTTAAAAAGGCAGAACAAGGAAAGCTTAGCTAATTTTAACTTAAGCTATCATGATTATTCCACGTACACCATGAATTTCACATGAAAGTATTAGTCTGATTAAAGACTTTTTGAATAGCAGAGAACCAATTGATTTTCTTATACTTGTCTTCATTAGAAATCTAGTAAGGCCCGCAGGATAATTTGGCTTTTAGCATGCTAGTATTACAATGGGTGCCTTTCAATTCTGAATGCTTTGCTAGTATTATAAGATTATTCCCGCTTAAATACCGAAAATTAAATTATAAAAGAAAATATTCAGAAACAAGTTGAGCAATAGCTAATGAATCCAGAAAGAGGAGGCGCATTGTACCCAAGAATCTCTAAGGAGATGATGGGTAGCTTTAAAAACCAATACGCCACGATTGTTGGGAGAGTTCAGAGCGTAAACGGTACCAAGATGACCATACTGACATCGGAGACTGATAAAAGTATTTACTTTCTGACATCATTTTGTTTACTCTAATCATAGCAACGGTCACGGTAGAAAACTTTATGCCGGATGCCGAAGATGATACCCAGCCAATCACAATTGAAGTCCGAGGATTAGTGACCGGACCAAGCGCGATAAAGATGGAAGATTATAATTCATTTGGTGATGCATCCTTCGGTAAGAATATAATTTATCTTTAACAGCTACTAATAAAATAAACCTAGACTTGGATTCCTACAACCAGATGTTGAACTATTATCACAGCCCAAAGTACAGGAGCATGACTTTAAATTAGACTAAGGAATTTTTTTCTATGTTATTGCTTGCTGAGGCAAATTCTATTAAAATAATTGAGTGATGCATTTACTTATTGTAAGATTCATGTTCTCTGATGTGTACGGTTCATGTATTTGTGAAAGGATTTGCCTTTGAGTTAACTAAAAGAGTGGCTTTAAGAAAGTAACAGGAATTTAATAGTTAAAGTAGAAAATCTTTTTGCACTCTCTAACAAATAAATGAATGATGTTATAAGTCTTTTAAGTAATCTTTTCCTTCTTCAAAAACCTTATTTCATGTCTTCAAAGATACTCCCAAATTTCAATTAGTCTAAAGCTGAGCTTTGATAAGTCAATTATAGCTATATTCTCCACACCAGGCCGTAAACTAATTAAATTGAAGAGTTACTAAATGTAGTACTATTAGTAATGTAGTACGCAACTATGAAGTGAAAACAATTAGATGTAATCGAATTCAAACTCTACAATTATTTTTTTGGTTTTTTAATCACTTATACTATGAAAAACAAAGTTTATGTTTTCAAGGAAGTGAGATGGTTCAAGAACTATCAAATTTTAACTATTTCTCTATTTTTCGATAACTCAAATTCTCAGCACAAACTCTCGCAACGCCTTACTTCTAAAAATCACGTATAGAGAGAACATTGATTTAAAGCTAATATGTACCCTCTTAGAACATGTAACTGAGAAGCAGCAACTGACTCTTACAACGTTGCTAACTAACAGCAACCCTTCTTCTTGGTGCTTTCGGTTTGTGCAGGCTCATTGCCTATCTTCACTGTGCTTCCTCCACCCAATGATTTTTGAGCACCAGCATCTCCGTCAAGTATCGATTTGGCTTTCAACTCAGTGTAGATTTGATTAATAAGCTTCTGGAAAGCGAGCTCAATATTTGTAGATTCCAGAGCTGAAGTTTCAAGGAATGCGAGATTGTGTTCCTTGGCCAGCTCGACCACTTCTTCTTGATTAACAGCTCTCAGTTGCTGGAGATCGCATTTGTTGCCAATGAGCATGACAACGATGTGGGCTTCAGCGTTGTCCTTGACTTCTTTGAGCCATTTAGTAACATTTTCGAAGGTGCTGTGTTTGGTTATATCATAGCAGAGAAGGGCGCCAACTGCTCCTCTGTAGTAAGCGGAGGTAATCGCTCTAAATCTCTCTTGGCCTGCGGTATCCCAGATTTGAGCTTTGATGGTTTTGTCTTCAGTTACAATGCTTTTGGTGGCAAATTCAACGCCGATAGTCGCTTTGGACTCAAGATTGAACTCATTTTTTGTATATCGCGCAAGGATGTTCGACTTGCCGACTCCGGAGTCACCAATGAGGACGATTTTGAAAAGGTAATCGTAGTCGTCGAGGTCTTTAGGTGTCGCCATCTATGAAAGAGAGATTCTAAACGGTATCAGTAATAATTACGAAAGAAATTAGTTTTTTTATTCCGTTGACTTAAGCTTCGCATATAGAAACTCATCGACTCCTAATAAATTCATTTTGAGAAAATTTATGAATTTAATGCCGTTATATAACTGTCCTGCAAGTGGCAGCACTCTCATGGGTTAGGCTCTGAGCGTTGATTCATTCTGTCATCTCTTTTGGGCTGATAAACACTGTAAAGACATCTTGATGTCAGACCGAAAAAATTTTAAGTAGCTCAAAAAAAAAAGAAAGCTGAGGTGTGAGATTGTGCTGGACTTTCTTATTCACGAATAGTATAATGCAGTCGCTTTTTTTTGAGACTCTAGATCAAATGAAGTCAAACTAATGTCTCTCGAATTCGAATACTCATAAAAATGGAAAGAGATTGATAAGATTCTATTCTAATGCTCTTAAAGTGGCCTCACCAAATTGATTGTTGAATGAGAAGTTGAAATGAATTATGAAAAGAGTTAATTTCAGGGAAATTATTATTATATGCAAAATAGAGTTTAATAACAATTCATGTTGACAATTATTACAAGAAATGATAAAAAGTATATATATATAGAACTTTAGATCAATAAAACATTATGACTGCTCTTTGTTAGAACGGATATTAATTGCTTAACGATAAATATCAATGTTAAATTCATTTTTTACCCTTTTAATTAATATGCGTCCATCAGCGTATTTGTTCTCTGACATTTACAATGAATACCTTATAGATTTTCTTGGTCATCAATTAGTTTTTGCGATGAGCGCGTTTCATCCATGGTTTCAAATTTTCTTCTTTTTTTAAAGAGCGAGGAGGTACAGACCTTACCCAAAAACGGTTTCTTCTGAACATCTGCACTCATTGGATCCCTTGGATAAGGAACTGGCGAATTCGTGTCATTAGATGTTACTTTCGCGAATTTGCTTAGAGCCGGGAGCTTTACTGAGCATGGAGTAAAAGGCTCACCTCCCAAAGGGCTGTTAAAGCTCGAGGTGGTAACTTTGATTAATTTTGAATATTTTATCGGAGATCTGCTTGGAGTTGGATCAACAATGAACAGCCCATGTTTATCAAGGAAATTTTCAATGGCCTCATAAAACTCATCTGAAAATAAATATCCATGTATGACCTTGAGTTCATTAGTAGATAGTTTAGCTGTTGAGTGCCTTTTTTGAGATCTCAGCTTGAACTCGATGACTTGATCAATGCTGATTGTACGATTGTATTGTACTCCCTCAGTGTCGAATGCAATTGATGTTTTGGGTTGAGAAGGAAGAATTTTTTGAGTGTCCACTTGAAGAGTGCGCGCTCTGTTTAAAATTCTTTTCTTATTGGGGAGTGTGTTCTTTGGGATGTCTGTCTGTTGCATGGTTCTGACAATTTTACTTTTTCTTTTTTTATTAATATTGTGAACTTGATTTTCCGACATGAATTTATAACACGCTGATATCCAAACAAGTTCGTTCAGTTAATTTTCAGTCATATTGATAAAATTTTATCTATAAAGAAAAAGGCAAACATCATCCTCATATATTTCGTCAGAAACTGCAAACTCTCGATATGTCGTTCTCAGAAAGCATTGCTTGGTCAGACTGATTGTAGAATACTATCATTCGAAGAGCTTTCTCATCACGAATAGGATTCTCGAACTAAGCTTGCATTAGCGTTTCGAGAGAATCAGTAAATCTGAATTCAAATTTTAGAGGCGACCTCTGAGCAGCTCAGAAACCTCGTAAAATTGTACTTTTGTGCAGATTTAGCGTTTGCCACAGTGATTAGTAATGCGGCTACATCACTAACTCGTAAAATTTTTGCCATGTTTGAGTTTTTGTGCTGGGATAATTGCAAGCATTTTTGGAAAAATTAAGAACCATGAAGCTTCTTCGTCAATTACCACTGCAAGTCGAGGGTTATTTGATTTGTCATGTCAGATTTCACAGGCCTTCGAAATTTCTGAGATGGCAGATCTAAAGTAATTTTTGAGGATCTGATGAAGGATTCCCGAGTCAGTATCTGATGTTATCGAATTATTCTAATCCTATTCCTTGCTTGATATTCAGTTAATCGGGAAGTTTGCTGAGTAATAAAATATAAATTAAATTAATTGTTTAGACAGAGTGACTCTAAAACCAGTTAATTGAATAGACTCTATTGGAGATAGTTAATTTTGTGCTGTAAGCACAGATTTTAAATTAAACCTAGGCTGTTATGAAAGTCTTACTTATGGTCTTTGGTGGAGGGCATCCCATGACACAAAACACAAGAAGTTCAGTGACAAGCAAAGAATTTTTGCAAATGTAGTTAAAGAAAGTCTGCTCATAGCTCTTTAAGAGAATTAATTGAATAAAAATGAGCTGAAGATTTAAACTTCAAATTATGATGAGGAGTTTAGGAAGGGTGAATTTACTTGTTTTTAGCTTGCCTCTATTCGGACTGTATTTGTTCTTAATGCCCGTTATCGAATATAAGTTAATTTAAAATTGGCTATGCAGGTTAACATTGATCACGGCTACCCCTGATAGCTTGTATGATGCTACTGAGGATGAATATTTTTTATTCCATTGCACTGAATTATCACATGAATTCAGAAAACCCTCCATAATTTTTAGGTGTGTATCTAGGCTTCTCCTTAGAATTATAAAACCCTTTGAGAGATTTACCTCTTTGCAAGGAATAGTTGATAAAAAAAAACTGAGAGTGCTATTTGAGCTCATTGTGACTGTGTGTAAAATTCCAATGAATGAAATAGATTGCATGTATAATAACAATAGTAAGTCAAGGATTGTAGTGCCAAGATGTTATCAAGTATCATCGAGTGGCACAATCAACACATATCCAATAAATTTTTCATTGAAATGACGCCAAGAAATCCATGAACTATTCTGAGAAAATTGATAGCTTATGCAAGTTGGTAACAGTCGTTGAGAGCATATGGGATTTCTAATATATATGCGTGTGAGGTGCGACCAGTTAACAACATTTCAAGGCAAGTGATTGCAAAAATAACTTTCTAGAGATGATCTATATTTGTCAAAATACTCTTCACCTTTCCTCCTGGGAAACTCATCACAATTGATAATCTTTCTTTCTATTTAACAAAATACAAGTGCTTCTCTTGAAAAAAGTTTCAATTCGAAACATTCATATACCTTAGCAACCCCAACCTGGGAATGTTTGGAAAAGCAAGTTTTAAGCAAAAGGGATTTTATAATGGCGAATTATTTTATGAATAGAGTTTAAAATCTTCATATTTCTATGATTTAGACAAATAAATCGGCATACGTTGTACAGGTTCCTTCTCTATCCTACTGTTTCAGCTCAAAATATGTATTGGTA
>ENA-UOUE01000367-UOUE01000367.1-compost-metagenome-genome-assembly--contig:-NODE-367-length-37092-cov-20.039984_pt1 | contig 37092 bp, 25 predicted proteins | sample MGYA00238146_ERZ747223 | MGnify/ENA primary metagenome ERZ747223 (study PRJEB28781, sample SAMN06268865) | compost metagenome | isolation source: single cell | place: USA: California, Emeryville, Joint...
ATCTTTCCAATGTACCATAATTAATTATACATCAGCATACCTGATAACTTCCAACTAATTAATCTCATTAGATTTCTTCATACACAATTTACTCATTAGAAGTCTTCTCAGCTCCATTCTTGGACCCATGAGCTTTCTCCCGTCAAAGCAGTTTTAGAGATCAAAGATCATGAGTCCTTCCTACTTGGGTCGAATGGATTGGTAAAGATCCTAATATTCATTTTATTTCCAACTCAGAAACCAAAATTCTAAAATTTTTAACTTGGAATTATCAAATTTCATCGATATCCTCACTATGTAACTAATCAATCACTTTTGAAACTTCAAATAAAACTCTCATATCTTTGCAGTAGAAATGTGCTCAAAAAACAAACGTCACGTCTTCAATAAACTCACTACGTAATCAGGAATAAATATTTTCAAACAATTAGGACTTGTTTAACAGATGATCCTCGATAAACCTCTTTAACTTTTCCTGTTTATCATAGCTGACTTCCATGTATTTCTTAAATTCTTCCCACGATATCATACCATCTCCATTGGTCTCCAATCCCGCTACTATCTCATCTTCAAGTCCATCAAGCATGACTGCCAATTGCTCAATTTTAGCTTTATCTCCACTCGCTTCCACCCTCCTAATATAGTCCTTAAAGACATCTTTCATGAGTAATTTCATTTCGTCTTTGGTCAGATATCCGCTGTTATCTTTATCAAACTTCTCAAAAAGCTTCAGTAATTCACCAACAAACGTCGCTTTGCCCGTCTTCGCGTCAATAGAGCACAAGTTCTTCATCCACTCGATTCTGCTGATCGAAGCGGACTTATCCTTATCAAGTATTTTCAGTTCCTGCTGGATACGGACCGGATCCGGTTGTTGACCCTCAAAGATCCATAGTAAGTTTCCTAGCTCCTTAGCGGCCAAACTATCGTCATTATTAATGTCTGCTGCCGAGAAAGAGCACCATGCTCGCATAATATTGTTGTAAGCTTGTCTATCGATCAATTTGAGCTTGGCATTCTGTGGTCCAAGGATCTGGTTTGATGTGTTCACGAATAAATCAAACAAAAAAGCAATGTTTTCGCTGGGAATGGTGTCCTTGCATTCCTGCTCGAAAAGCGCTCTCAAATCAGCAATAGGCACGCATTGCGAGTCCGAGTCACCGCAGCGGTCAAATAAATACTTGTAGAATACTTTTAGTTGAGTAAATCTCTTTTCGAGGTTCTCGAAGGTCTGAGTATTTGCGTATTTGAGCAGAAAATCCTGAAGTTCTTGGTTGTTTGTGACCCAAAACGTGAATTCCTTTAACGAGATTTTCTTATTCCCATCATGATCAATGAGATCGAAAATATTATCAGCAGTCTCCTCGCATTGTTTCATAGTCGGAGGGATGATATTCACGAATTTGCAAATCGCGCGCACTGCGGATTGGAGTGTCATAACAAGCTCGTTTTTCTCTATTGTGCCCGAGCGGTCAAAATCAAACAAGCGGAATATATAATGAAGTTTGTCTTCGAATTTATCGCCGCAGAAGATAGTGAAACAAGCAATGGACTCGAACAAATCGACAGTCTTTTTGATGTCATGATCGTTTTGTAGTTGGAGGAAGTAAGGTTCTGTGTCGTTGAGCAAGCCGCAAAAGATATCTTCGAATTGTGCGGCGTCAAGGTAGGTGCAGTCTGGGTAGTCTTGGTTGATAATCTCGATGCATTCGTTGAGATCTGCAAGCGTCTTGTGTTTAAGATAGTGAACAAGAGCCTTGTCGAAGGGTGTGGTTGGTTGTTTATCTATAAGCTGCCCCATCAAATCGATATGTTGTTTATAAAAATATATAAATGTTGTACTTTTTATGCAGGAAATTCCTTGTTATGCGGCGGCAAATCAGAATCTATAAATCAGAATTCGCGAAATTAGATGATTAGATGATTAGATGATTTCAAATATCTTCCGAAAACATGAATGACCCTATCTGCATCTCACTAGAAGAGATAGCCTCTCAAATATGACGTTTCCAGCGTGAAAAAGGTTTTTTTTTTGTTGGATTAGTTCCAGTTTCAGATCAAAATTATAAATTCCAAATCAACGTATAATCTGAAATAATCTTCGGTCATTAGAGCAGGAGACAAAGAAGGTCAAGACTAAGCTCTGAATTTTAACACAAACAATAAGATAAAATTATATCAGTTTACTAATAATCTCATAGATGCTCGTATTAACATGTATTTGAAGCTGCATCAGTGGCAACAGGATATAATGATGAGAGAGATACAGAATATTTGTTTTCAAGTTTCCGGTTTTTTCATGCTCCAGATCTACTGCTAGTGAGCAGGCAGGCCTTAATTAATATAGCTCATAGACAAGAGCTGTAGGTTATTTGCATCAGTTCCAGCGAATTTGGAATGCCGATAATTATCTGGGCAGTAACAATACTGCTACTTCGAAGCGATTAACTTAAAGGAAAAGTTCAAATAAATAATTGCAAAAAATAAAACGATCGCGAGTTAGACACTTGGATCATTACTCATTCGAAATTCTGACAGCCATAATCCGGATCTCAGCCAATGGAACCGACCCAGAATATCTTCATTCCCAAGAAGTCCGAAGAGGATCGTCTTAACGAAATTTTTAACTACTTTGCGAGGACTGTAGGACTATTTTTCCCATTTCGACACTATTAAATCTCTCTATAGGAAAACAAATTCTTGAAATTCAATGAGTACGTTTGGTTTCTCCTCGAGAAAAACATTATGAACAACCGCCACACATTGTCTGAGTGCAAAGAACTCTACTACAAAGCTAGCGCACCCGAAGTACCTTATCCAACTCCATCATTCCACTAACTATTTCTGGCAGACAATCATGGACAAGCAGAAATTCTTCTATGTAATCGCTATGCTAGCACAGAAGCTCTACTACAACGAGAAAACTCCGATTGAGCATATGTTCTCTCAAGTCCTAACGGAAAAATCAGTAGTCAACAAAGACGCAAGTAACTGCCTCCTTCCGCCTATATCTGAATGGAGTTGTCATTAGTCGAACCACCTAAAACCCCGCAATTTGATGAACTGAATAAAAAAATCACACAAGAGGCTTGCATTAATGTGCTTTGTGAATACGAAAAAGAGCTTCAAAGAATTTACAGTTTATACATCTCCGAAAACATTAAATACGGCAAAATGGTATTCAGTGATTTCTTGATACGCGAGAGAACTCAATGGTATATTGTCCTAGATGCTCAACTGGAAAGAGATTTCGATTCAAAATAAAAAGATGTCGACTTACGGTTTCCTCAAATTCCTCAAAGAGGCTGATGTGCTGCCTAATATGATCGGCATAGAACAGATTGAAGATATCATTATAAGAATGCTGGTAATTTTCATTTCTGAGGCGGTAAAGAGAGCGATAATATATACAATATAGCCGCCAATAGCAACAAAAGAGTTCGGATTTTACAATAGTGGAGCTATCGTGCAGATATACGAGAAAGAGATTCCAACGAACCAGGAACAAAAGCACGATGGAGACCCACGATTCCTTTTCCATGAGTTCCAGTTCGCGCTGGCAAGAGTAGCAATTGAAAGTCAAATGCGCCAACCTGACAAGAAAGGTTTCTTAGTTCCACCTCACCCGTTCCCTTATACATCCTTCTGTGTTAACATTTAGATGACGAGACAATGCTGAGGAAATTTTTCTCTCATCACTTGATGATTCGTACCAACGATGAAATCGGAAAAAAGGAACTGCCGCAAATTAACCGTCCTTTTATCAAACGATTGAACGCGAGTTATTTGCCTGATATCAGACAGAAGAAAAAAACTGATGGCAAAGACGAAGACAAAGGAACCACTGCCGATGGCCAATTGGAAAAGTTTTTGCTTCAACCGACGCTTGAACTGAACTTGAAGGATATCTTCCGTCTGCTTGATAAGGAACTGCCTCCGTTCCCTGATCCAGTCAAAATGTAAGCGAGCTTTTCGGAGCAATGAGTCCTGATTTTGTGAAAATAGTGAGCAGGAGAACCCTCCTCCATATAAATTGGAGAAGAAAACGATCGGAAAGCCAATGCCACTGCCTCCGCCAGATAAAAACAAAAAAGCTCAACCAAAGCCGCAGCGCAAGAAAGATAAAGACGCGCTGCCTCCTGTTAAATGGGCACAAGAGCCTGGACCCAAACCTAAGACAGAATTTGAGAAAATGGACGAGTTTAGAGATATTAGAGAGGAAGAAGATGAACTTGAAGAGCTTAATTCTGGCGTTATGAGTGATATAGAAGTAGCTCCAGAGCTCATCCGAGAGGTAATTTTTTGTCTATTGAACCGGAAATGAACAGCAACAATGGATATTAGAATCTATATCCAGTTGGAATGCCTGAAGGAATTGATACATACGTTGAAGCCTACCTGGTTTCTCATAATACTTCGAATTTCCCTTTCGCCTTGCAAAACCTTACCAAAGCAAAGGTAATTTGAGAGAGAAAAAAAAGAACTTTTCCTCACTCTTTTTGTTCTGAATATATAGGCTGAGTGGGAGAAGAAACTCGGCGTGGATGATTTACCTGAAGAGCATAATCTGTTTTTCGAGTATTCAACAGCGTTGATTTACGAATCTGCCAACAGAGACGACTATGCACTTAATCATTTCATTAATTGCAAAGCTTCAGGAGACAAGTAAAAGAAAAATCACCGAAATGCAGGCTAATTCTTCAAATAATAGACTTCCAGTTGATTCTCCCGACAGAGCACTATCGTATTGCGGAATTGGTTCCATCCTCTATAAAACGCACGATTACAAATGGGCTTTGCGCTGCTTTTTAATGGTATTTACTCAAAGAAGGGAAATTGAATGAGTAATTCTAAACCCGATAGGCTAGAGAGATCCGTGAGTCCACATTAGGGTCCGACACGGCTGACACAGCAACCGTTTACAATAATCTCGGATGCTGCATGTATTTCTTAGGCAGAACACAGGAATCTTTGGCGTATTTCAAGCTTGCGCTAGCAATCATGGAACTTGAACTGGGACCATTCCATTACAGATCCAATACTGTAAGTTCCTTTCGATTGACTATGATTGATTTAATTTCGCCTCACAGATCCGCAGAAACATTTCCAAGTGCCGTAAAGCTGAGTTTGAGACGACTCCGCCATTTACTAGAATGTGGCAAACCTATCAACTTGATCCGTTCCCATCAAAGAAGAAGAAAGGCAAGAAAGGAAAGAAAAAGTAGAAGGGAAATAATTAGATAGGTCATAACTAAGCGAATAAAGATTGATCTAGTGGCTAGCTGATTTGAATGTACAGCACCAATGAATTTACTAAACAAAAAATCTTTATTCGAGAAATAATTTTGCTTTCTTTGTGCTGACATTATATATATCTCAGTAACAACTCGCAGATCGTTTCATTATCATCAGAATTTTCAATTTACCCATCGACAATAATTAGAGAATTGGCTAAATAATATACAGTTGCCGTCTTATAAGTATCTTTGGTCGGCGTTTAATTATTGGTACCAATTTTACGATCATTTTGATTGATTCATACTGACTATTTGAATTTGGATCTCAGGTTGTTTAAGGATTTTTACTGAAGAGATAGATATTGTCTTAACGCTTACAGTCTTTAGAGAGCATTTAACGAGAAATAAGGAAGAAGCGAGATATTTGACTTGGACGGAACCAAAGTAGTTTTATAGTTTGAATTCGCACTCTTCTCGAAATCACTCTCGTATTTAAAAGTTTTCAGTCAAAAATTTCCAAATAAATTTTGCGTATATGACCCACTCACATCAAAAGGAGTTCCCGGGCTTGGTCTCTAATAAGGTGCTTGGGCGAGAGCAGCCACTCATTCGGAAACAAACGACAATTGGAGCGAATAGAATTCGACTCACTTTACCAGAAGCATGTTTTTTTGAAGACGACTGTATAGAAGGCACATTATTATTAGACCTCAAAACCCGCATCAACGCAAAGAGAATCACTCTACAATTCATCGGAGAGCTGACCTACGTCTTGCCGGAACAGCCCGACTCACCTGGCGGATTGAATTCTGAAACCAATGCACCTCTCGGCGAGTTCATCGACCAATTGAAACTCTCATCACCAAGCGAAAATAGGACTTTCCGGCGCTCATTGACTTCAGGCGGTCGGGTCACGCCAGTAACTACAATCCACGAACGCAATACTACCTTCCAACGCTTGGATTCCTTCAGTCCAAAGGCGAGTCGCCCTTTGCTGCGGCGGTCTATGTCAGGAGCTTTCAATCGAAACAAAAAATTCTCACAGACACTCAGTCTTCTGCACTCGGTCTCCAAGGTTTATCCTCTCTACAAGCAGCCCACTCGGCCAAATACTGAGATTTTTTGCCATTATTCCGTTCCGCTTTACACGTTTAAACAAAAGTGTCCTCCAGGCAGATATTACCTCCCTTTTTCATTTGAATTTGACGATTTGATACTTCCCACTACCAACTTCAGCAGAGAAAACCTTAAACTATTTATTAAATATCTCGTTATCGCGGAAGTCGAAGAAGACGACGATGAAGACTCATTCGGTGAGCTGTCCGACCGAGATGAGGACGAAGAGGAGGCCCGACCGAGACAGTTGCTTTTTGAACGTAAAGGCAATTTGAAATGTCAAGCAGTTATTGAAATACTATGGAATTATGCGGTACATATGCGAGAATCAGACCTATACAGCCGCAATGAAATGTCCAAAGAAAAAGCAATAACTGTACCACGTTACCTTTGCTCGTGTTTTTCCTACACTGCTGTAGCAACAATCAAAATTCCGAAAACAATCATTACAATGGGAGATAAGCTGCCGTTCTCTCTGCAGTTACAACATGTAGAAAACGATTTGAAATATGATATCGAGGTGCATTTAATTGAGGACATATCGAAGATAAGCGCTGGAGTCAACGAGAGGAGTTGCATCAGACTAACTCTGACAACAAAACCCTCAAAGATTGAAGAAGATTGCATTTCTGTTGAAGGAGAGATAGACTTTGGTGCGGGGGTGAACGTCTACAGTCTTATTTCGAACGAGTGGAATATAAATCATTCACTTGAGTTTACGATAGTGATTAACAAATTATTTAATAAAAAAGTTGAAAAATTAGTAATTCCCTGCTTGGTGGTCCCGAACCTCACACCGAAGCAGATTAGGAGGTTCACGGGCGAGAAGCCAGAAGGGAGAAGCTCGATTTTAGATGAAACCACCGATGAGGATATCTTACAATTGCCTCATTGCAAATTCAAACTGGGAAAGCGGTTTGATATGGTCAAAGAAAAATCTAGCAAAAATTTTTTAGATTGAGCTTTTAAATGTATTTGGCTAAGTAAATTTAATAATTGAGTCACAGTTCTTATTTTTCAAAGGTAATATTAAATGTATATGTATTTTCTCGCAACACCAAAGTTTTTTTTGCTTTGGTGTTTTGTTGCTTTACCATATCCTGTCAGTAAACAAATAATCTTTCCTATTTGCATTAGAATAATGATGTGATACTCTCATTTCCGGAGCTCTGGTATTATTAAGCTTATCTTAGTACACGAAAAATTATTATTAACGAGCAATTTATTCAAATAAAGTTAAGGGGCAGTTTTTTCTAATTCTTAATAAAACAAGTGGAAATGTTTGGCGAAAGATCAGCCAGCAGAGAGAGACGCGTAGTCTCTAGCCCGAGCCAAGATCAGCTATCTTTTCAAGGAGATGCAAGCAACTTATCTCAGCGCAATCAAAACACGTACAAACACATTTCTCTAATACACTGAATTTTTGATAATGGATAGATCCGGTCTGATCTCAAGCTTTCGAATGAGATCCAATTCAAAAGACTCGAAAAGTCCGCAGGGTCACCAAGCCGAGACAGTGAAGAAAAATTATATGAAGCCATTACAATTTCTCAGTCAATCGAAAACGCGCCGTCCTTCTATTGCTGGTAAGCTTGCTGATTTTCGCTGTCTTAATCAATTCGTTTCATTAGGACAAAAAGAAAACATCAGGTTTTTATCTTCTTTCCTTGAATTGATTGGCCTTATTTGCATTATTGTGCTATAGAGTGCTAGATTTGAGTTCAATGCAGCCGCCTTCGTTCTATTGCGCCTTACCAACCAACCATGCCAACGAATCTAGCCGTTCTCGGACGAAAAGACAGGAATCGTCACTATCCAAACAAGAGACACCTCAAAAACGGAATTATAACAATCTCAGCACGATCGCATTGAACGAAGAAATCCAAGCAATGAGCGATAAATTGCTTGAAAAGGAAAAAGAGCTTATCGCAGAGAAGCAGAAAACCGCGACTTTGCAACGAGTACTCAAGCAATATAAAGAACAGATTCATAATGCGCTCATCACAGCAAAGGAGATCACTTTAGACATTCAACAAAACCCCTCTTTGTTGCTTCAGAAATGCACGGAACTTTGCTTAGCGCATGAGGAGCTTAGAAAACAAAACAAACTGCTTGAGGAGTCCATTAAGCATGAAACTTTAGTTTCTGAGGAAAACCGCACTCGAGCTCAAATTATGAAACAAGTCATTGATCAACAGCTCAATCGTGATAGCGTTGCAGCTTTAAGCAAAGGCGATGATCAGACTGAAACGTTATTAGAACTAACTGAGCTGAAAGTTGAAAACGAGGGCCTCAAAAACGCGCTTGAGGAAGCGCAGAACAAGTGTAATGAATTGCAGTTGTTAGTGGAAGAGAAGGACGATAAAAACGTGATGTTTGAGAAAAAGCTCGTAGCGATGGCACAGACATCAGAGACATTGAGGCTAGAGAATGAGAGTTTGGTCGAAGAGAAGAATAGGTTGCTGGAATATATTGATAATATGCCTCCAAGAGAGAATCTTGAGAAAATCCAAAACCAAAACGATTTTTTTAAGACTCAGAATGAGAAATTGCAAAAGGAGTGTATGGAACTCGGGGAAAAGCTTCGACAATTGGAGGAGAGGAACCAAGTCTTGGTGAGTGAGAGAGAACACATAATGGCGATTATTCGGGAGAGAGAACTTGAAATAAATGACAATATAGCAAGATTGAATGCGATGAAACTTGAAAACTTAGATATGAAAAGGGAAATGAATATAAATCAAGAAAATTTCACGGCGTTGACTTTGACGCTGAGTGAAACGCAAGAAGAGTTAGAAAGAGCTCTGAAAAAGAATCGAGAGCTCGAGAAAGAAGTGACGCAGCTTGAGAACTATATTGAAATCATGAAAGTGGAAAGCAAGAGAGCTGAGAATCATAAGATAGAAGATTTGAAACAGAAGATTCAAACTCTGCTTCAGATGTAGGATAGATATATACATAAGCATTGTTTATTGCAAAGAATAAACATAAACACATGGAGACGATTTCGCTTTCTCCTTCTTTCGTTAAAGTATATAGTGCTTATTATGTAACTGTATATTCGAATTACTTTCGATGTTTTTAATCTTGCTTCTCGATAATCTAAATAAGGAACGGAAAGCAGCCATAAATCATTAAGCAGCATTTGAGAGCATTCGTCCAAGAGAGTATTCTTCATTTGTCCCATCATCTACACTTCAGTGAAAGATTTGCCAGATTTACATTTATTCCATAATACTGGACCACCAAATATCTTTTGAAATACTACTAACATTTTTTCAACTATTGAACTTAGAATCTGACGATTTAAGTTTTCTCCTCCATTCCATCGTTGTAGTTTCGTTATAGTTTGGAAAATGTTACCCTTTTTCTATAATTAGCGAGACGAGTTACCAAAACGAAGAATAAGCATGCATTCACTCATTAGGCTTAAGGGAGCGGCAAATATAGAACAATAAATTTTTCGATTTATATCTTCTTCAGAGGCTGATGAGTTTGCTTTTTTTCAGACAGTACTTTCATTAGCTGATCTTATTTAGAACCATTCATTCAGTTCCTGGAATTAAAAGATTAGATTTTTCTACCAGTAGTTTGAATAATATTGATAAATGAAGACTCTTCCTAATATTGTCAAACTATCAACTCAGACCGAAGTACGAAGTAAATAACACAATTTCAATCACCAGACCATTCAACAAAAATTAAATATAGATAAAATAAGAAATCGTGAGTTTTATATGAAGGCACTTTCTTTCAAAAGTTTATGAGCTTGCTTTTTTGAAGACTGGACGTTTATTGAACTGATCAAATTTAGAACTATTTAGTTCCCGGAATGAAAAAATTAAATTTCTCGCCAATGGCTTTCTCAATACTACCAATTCCAACTGTCTATAAATTATTCTCAGAAAAAAGAAACTTTATAACTGCTTGACCCGTAGACTCATCTAAAGTTCATGATAAGACACAATATGTCTTCAAGACTCTTTGAATTTACTTTTTTAGATGGCCTAGTCTAAAGTTGTGTTTCAAATGTTTTTCCTTCCTTATGTTCTGTTTTCCACTCCATTGAACTGATCAAAACCATAACAAAAGTTTAGCGTTTCCAATTCTTTCTGATAGAACCTCAAACTTCCTGGATCAAAAAAATTTATTACCATACGCGTTAAAAACCTTGCTTCAAATAAGAATTAACTTAGCCAAAAACAGAGCCCGATGTTAAAAATACCTATCATAGACTCCTACAACACTGAAAAGGGCCAGACTCATGCTCAAACTACAACAAACAAAACAACAAGAGGGACAAAAAGGCTCACTACCCATCACTTTCGAGGCTCCCCGCAAGCTTCTCAAGGAGAGATAGTTGGCGGTTTTTTAAACACAACAAAGAACCTACTCCACACAGAACCTTCAAGCCTTCACATATTAGATGGTGCAAGCTCGAAAGATACAACTCCACATCACATTGCTCTCAATGAATCGTTGCTCACCCGCACAAGACTTCGTCACGATGTCATTCCACACAAAAAGCATGAATCAGATTTACATTCCTCGAAAATTGATAGCCAATTGGAGATGAATACCAGCAAATCAGGGTTAGAGACCAAACGAGATTCTTCCATCGAAATCCCCCAACGAAGAGCCGCAGTTAAGAAAGGTCAAACCATGATCGGCTCAAAAATGCTCAGCGGGATCGATTTTTCTGAATATTATCAAACTTCTACAAAGCCGAATGCGGAAGAACAGCCAAAGACTCAAAAAATCAGCGTGGAGGAAGGCCAAATGTTAATTAATAAACTCAGATTGTCAAGTAACTATAACAAGAAGCGTAAAGGGCTGGCTGCGGAGTTCATGGAAGAGATAAACCGCGAGAAGGAGGCGGCAGGAGGATTAACTCGACCGGATGCGAGTTTAGCGAACAGTTGTAACTTTGAAAGCATAGATCAGCTTAAACAGAAGCAGAACGAAGAGCAAAATAGATCCAATGTTCGACGACAGTCTTTAAAAAGAGCAACGATGTTCAGTCCTTCTACCCGCTTGGCCAAGCTTCAATTCAATCAACCGAAAATTGGCAGCAGAGAGAATTCTCAGGACAAACCAGTATCCATGAGGTTTGCAACTGAGACTTCTGATAATGAAGCTAGTGCTCTTCTTGACAATGAGAGATCATTTAATGGCTCCATGACGACAAAAGCGAGATTTCAGCAGCCTTATTCAACGTGGTTATTGAAAAACAATAAAACATCTCCAAACCTCCTTATGCGAGGAGGAAAAGGCTCAGCAAACGCGTCAAAACGTATAACTCTTATGCCTGGCAGTCTCAAAGATTTCCAAACTCAACTTCACTCCCGCGATTCCAGCGCAACGCCAAAGCAGGGTCAAGAAAGGCATGCTTTAAAGGCCCAAACCATTAAGGCTATGAAAAAACCGGAAGGAGAGAAAAATGCTAGTTTTGATATTGATCCATCGCCTTTAAATAATACCTTCAACGCGCCATCCAGTAAAGGACAAAGCCTCTCTTTTGAAGCAAATATGAACGCAAGCATGCATTTAGTATATTCTGATTATTCTTTCGATCAGTTGCAACCTACACCAAAAGCTGAATATTACACTGAAGCAAGCAACAAATCGAAAGCAGGAGTGATACTTAACGATTCTCCAATCAGCGTTCGAAATCTTGTGGAAAGGCAGAAAGCGGCGGCTGCACAAATCAAAGTAATTTCCGAAAAAGCCGAGAAAGATGCTCCTGAAACGACGAAAGGCTATTTTTCAGAAGAAGTGTATATGCAAAATACCCCGACAGCTGCTGGGATTCAAGATTCAGGAAAGCAAGCCGGTGAAGACGCTATTTTCAATAAGCGTAGAACAGATCAAACGAAAAATACAGGGAATACAGGAGAGGTGGACTACTTGAAATGGCAGCAAGAGAATGGAGATATGAGTAATAAGAATTCAGGCTACCCAGGAAATGAAAGCTCTTTTCTATCGCAAAGGGACAAATCACAACTCGAAGAATTGAGGAAGTTAGGGTTTCCTTCGGTTCTGGAGATAAGTGTTGAAGATTCGGTTGGAGAAAACTCAAGGAAAACTAGGACCGATGGTCAGTCTAATACTATAAGGTCGAGAAAGCAGACTTACGGAGAAGGGTTGGAGTTTGTTTTGGAGGAAGAAAATTTAGAGCCTTATAAAGATATAAATAATAATCAAGAGAACATTGACGAACTTTCAGGTGCTGTGAAAGTAGATTCAATGGAAATGAAAAAGAGTTCAAAGGGTGAAAAGATTAAAGCGAGTGCAATGCCTATAGTTGAAGATGATACGGCACAGACGAAAACGAATACGAAAACTGTAGAAAATTATGATGGCAGTCCAAATGACATTCAGAATGAATATAATGGGGAATTACAAAGCGTTACTTGTATTGAAGAATTTCAAGAGATTATCAGCAATATGCATGAGAAGAAGAATGAAGAAGAGGCTCTCATCGCACAGGCTCAGGCTAAAATCAGTGAATCAAATATACTACAAGTCTTTTCAAATGAAAAAGGGGAATTACAACACGTTGAAGAATCTCAAGAGATTGTCAATAATGTACAAGAGAAGAAAATCGAAAAAGAGGCTCTCACCGAACAGGCTCAGGCTAAAATCAGTGAATCAACTACTCAGCAAGTCTTTTCAAACGAATCAAATGAAGGAGAGATTCCCATTGTAAAAACTGAAAGCAAAGCTGAAAAGAAAAGTGAAGAAGAGGCTCTCATCGTACAGCCTCAGGTCAAAATTAGTGAATCGAATCCGCTGCAAGTTCACTCAAATGAAAATGGGGAACCACAACAGGTGGTTCGTATTGAAGAATCTCAAGAGATTACCAAAAATTTACAAGAGAAAAAGAGTGAAGGAGGGACTCTTATTGCACAGCCTCATGCCAAAATCATTGAATCAACGACGGTACAAGTCTTCTCAAATGAATCAAATGAAGGAGAGATTCCCATTATAAAAAGTGAAAGCAAAGCTGAAAAGAAGAGTGAAGAAGTGACTCTCATCTCTCAAAGTCAAGCCAAAATCAGTGAATCAAATACGCGAGTGCACCTAAATGAAAATGGGGAGCCACAACACGTGGCTCGTATTGAAGAATCTCAAGAGATTACCAACAATTTACAAGAGAAAAAGAGTGAAGGAGAGATTCTCATTGCACAGCCTCAGACCAAAATTAGTGAATCAACTACGGCACAAGTCTTCTCAAATGAATCAAATGAAAGAGAGATTCTTATTGTAAAAACTGAAAGCAAAACTGAAAAGAAGAGTGAAGAAGAGACTCTCAGCCCATATGCCCAGGCCAAAATCAGTGAATCAAATACGCGACATGACCACTTAAATGAAAATGGGGAATCACAACACGTTGTTCGTATTGAAGAATCTCAAGAGTTTATCAGCAATTTGCAAGAAAAAAAGAGCGAAGAAGAGGCTCTCATCGTACAGCCTCAGGCCAAAACTAGTGAATTGAATCCGCTACAAGTCTTTTCAAATGAAAATGGGGAACCAAAACACGTGGCTCGTATTGAAAAATCTCAAGAGATTACCAACAATTTACGAGAGAAAAAGAGTGAAGAAGAGACTCTAATCACACATGTCCAGACCAATATCAGTGAATCAGCGACGGCACAAGTCTTCTCAAATGAATCAAATGAAGGAGAGATTCCCATTGTAAAAAATGAAAGCAATGCTGAAAAGAAGAGTGAAGAAGAGACTCTCATCTCTCAAAGTCAGGCCAAAATCAGTGAATCAAGCACGCTACAAGCCTTTTCAAATGAAAAAGAGCCTACTGTACAAGCCGAAAGCAAATCTAACGAGGTAATCCACGAGAGACAACAAGATTCGGAATTTTTATCAATTCAAACTCGCGTAGATAAAGCAGGCATTGAACAGTCAGAACATCCAAGAAGCTCTCCCTCCAACGAAACTACTGTCACAGTGAATGACTATACTTTCAAAGATCAGAGCGAGATCAAACAGTTGCAACAAAACAATATGCAAGTCACAAGCATCACAAACCCCGACGCTGAAGCGACCACTTTTGCGACCCAGAAAGAGCAAACTAGTCACATATCTGAAATTAAAACTAATAATCAACATCTTCAGCAAGCAAACCGTCCATCATCAAATGATAAACTTGATATTGTTCAAATGAACAGCACTGCTGGCTCTGAGTTAGCAAAGGAACAAGAAGTGATTGCTTCAATAAATAGTAGCACTCAACACCAAAATGAAACTGACATTGCTGCTCAAAACAGAACCAATACCGAAAATTCTCAGCAGGAATCGAAAGAGCATAAGCCAATTACTAACAGCGAAATTGGACTATCGGAAATTAATCCTAGTAGAACAACAAAAACAGCGAATCCAGAAAAGCCAATTCAAAATACTAACGAGGACAACGCGGGAGTATCCACTGAGAGCCATGCAAGACCATCCACCGCGGACAATGCCGGATTATCCACTGAAAAGCTTAATGGAGACCAACAACTTCCAAAACCAGCAGCTCTCAATAATCAGAATAAAGAGACCAAAAACCCAAACTCCAAACCATTGGAAACCGAGGTAGCCGTAGCTTTTGAGGAACTTAAGACAGCAGAAGAGGCAAAGCTTTCAAATAGAGCAACTCAAGAAGAACAAGAGACCCTTATTCTGGAAGATGAGCACTTTGAGGAATATTTCTCTTCAACTCCTTCAGGAACGACAAGCACTTTAGGAAAGAGCTCGAACAACACAAAAGAAAAAGTTTTGAAGGCAACGAATAGCGAGGAGCCCAAACCAAGCACAGCTCAAATGGACCATTCCACACATACGCCGGCAAATCCAGGACTCGTAGGAACTCAGAACAAGACTTCTGCCACAGTCAACAACACGAAAACCGTCGAAAAAGGCGCTCATGAGGAAGCAAAAAAAGAAGAAAAGCGTCCCCAAAGCGGCCAAGTGATCAATAAAATCGAGAACGGCAGAGCACAAACCATAACAGATAAACCTCGTTTTGGATTTAAGTATCCATCTCAATTCTCTCAATTCTCCGAGGTCAAAATGAGCTCCAATCCCAGTGAATTCAAGCCTCCTTCTCAGAAAGTAGACAAAGACGCGCTCTCTGACCTACTGAAAGAGGTAAAACAAACCAATATCGCCGAACTCAAGAGGACGCTTACAACAGTCACTACAGACGAGCCCAAGCTAGAAGAAGAGACTCCAATTCACCATGTATTACAACTAATGGAGCAAGCAGAATCTTTCACTAAGGTCACACAACACGCAAAAGCCATCGAGGTTGCTAAGGACGCTTATAAAACAATCGAGTCATTCAAACCTCAAAACGACGATGAAACATATCAGCAAGAATCTCTTCGCTTGTACTGCTCGAATTACCTCAGCGTCGAATATTTTAACACAAAAGACTACAAGACTGCTCTTCAATGGGCATTTACAACATTAAAGGAAGATCCCTATAACATTCAAGCACTATATAAAGCCTATCAATGCGAGAGAAAACTTGGAAAAAATTCGGAAGCCAAAAGGCGAATCCAAGCGGTCAAAAAAGTGTTATGCTCGCCTATGCTGATGCTGCAGAGTCAAAGCCAAAACACGGTTATAGAAGCATTCGGTTATATGAGAGATATTTCCTCGATAACGAACCCATCAAATTCAGATCCTAACGATATGAGATTTGATGATGACGAGCTTGCTACCTTCCACAATATCCTTTAAAAATACTAAGCGAAACATCAGACCCTCTAGAAAAATTGGACGATGCTGTCTAAGAAATTTATTTTTTCAAGGCACATATGTTATTTTCAATCTCATGTAATTTATTTTAAGATATTTTCCTTCCTATCCTCAGATGAATTGGAACCTTTACTATACAGAATAGCAGCATCTTAATGGCTCTTTGATTTATCGTGAGAGAAAAATTAATGTTTTTAATTCTTTACCAGCGTATACGCTAAATTCATGTACTCATACTATAAAGCTCGGTTATAAATCTCGTTTCGCCTGTCAGACTGGAGTAGAAAGAAAGAAATCGACAAGATGACAATGTTGAAGATCAGATAGTGATAGTTAAGCTTAAGGAGAGCGTTTCTTATTAGGCTAATAGACTCGATTGCGTTGTATTTTTTTGAAGGGAGTGGTTTCTTTTATTTTGGTATTCAAATTATTTTTGCAAATAATCGAATAGTCAAACAAAGAAGAAAGAAAAAATTATAATTCACATTGTAGGCTTGGAAATTTTAGACTCATAAGTTACTTCTAAATATTTTACTACTTAAGAAACATTAAGAGAGAAAGCATCAAATAGTGTGTTATTTATCTTAAGCCTTGACGTTTTTCTTTTTTGACTTCACAACCACTTTCTCAACAAGGAGTGGTTGGATGTCTTGAATCTTAATGAGTCTCTTCTGGTGGAGGGATTCCAGCGACGTGCCAAAATTGCAGGGTCTTTTGGCAACAACCAAAATCCCGATGTATCCATTAATGAATTTGGAGGTGACCTCATCGATTTGGAGTTTATCGAAACTTCCTTGGCCGTTTTTCAGTTCACATTCGTCTTCTCCTTGAAGAACCTTGTTTCCAGCCTTGTTGCGGATGATGGACTTGCTTGGAATTTCCCAAGTGTGTAAACTGATCTGAAGGAGCATTCCACCGTGGTTTTCCACGATGCTGCCGTCCGAGGTCTTGACCAATTGGACGGCAATTCTGATGTTCTTCTCTCTTAGAACTGGGTTAGGCAGCTCGACGCTGAGTCTCAATGCGTAAGGGAAGCTCGTTCTTCCGCCTGTGAACAATGAGAGCATGTCAGCGTATCTTGGGTTTGTCGTGGCTCTCACGGCTTCTTTCTCTTTAAGACTTATTCTGTTGAGTCTTTCGAAAGGACTTTCTTCGGTATCGACCTCTTTGGCGCTCTGGGCGAGGACCTTGATCTGGTTAGCCATGACATCTTGTGTGGCGGCATATCCTTTAAGGATCTCGTTGTTCTTCTCAATCATGGCGAGGAGGTTCTCAATCTGGTTAGTCACAGGGAGTCTTTCAATGGTGGAGGTCTTTTCGGCTTCAGGCTCGAATTTTATGCCCATCTTTTCGGTACTTGGGAAACTCTTGTTGGTAGGGGTAGTGGAGGGCTCTGAGTGCTCGCGGCTTGGGCTGCTCTCGGTGCCGGAGAGTTTCACCAGGTCCTTGAAGAGGTTGTTGCTGATTTGGAGCTTTTTATGAGGTGTATCAACCAAATCTTCCTCTTGCTTGACTTGGAAGTTTCTTTCAGCTGGTTTCTCAGCTTTGGCCTGCTGCTGAGCTACCTTCTGGAGGAAGAACTGATGGAGACTGTTCTTCGCAAGGACTGCTTGAGTATCTTTATAAAAGCACATGAGTATTTCTCTGAAAGAAGGGTATTGTTTTTCGGAATTTAATTTGGGATTATAAAACACAAAGCGCAACGCAATTTGAACTGACTCTAATTTACGATTTGGCAATTATTTAAATTGTCTTTTTGGGAGGTTCTGAATAAAACTTCCGTACGAATATTGATTGATTAGAAAAATCAGAAGCTTACTGAAATAATTTTTATCGCGCGCGAGCTGGCAAATTTGAATTCCCGATAAGAATTTATCAATTTTCGAAACTGTGAAATAAAATAAACCAGTGAAGAAGGATAAGAATTTTCTTCTTAGAAAACACGGATCCTGACTCCGGTGGCTATGCCTTGCTTCGAATCTCTCATTTTGCAAATTGAGCCCTCATCGGTAATTTCGGCTGTGAGTTCACGCTTAGGAGCTAAATAGGCATTTTTTGCCTCTGGGCTTCCGATTGAGGCTGCCAGAAAGCTGGGTTTTTTTAGATTTGATTAGTGATAATTGATTTACTGCTAAATGAGGTCCGAAACAATTTCATTAGAAATTAATGGTGGCTATAGACTATTTCTTCTCAGTTAATTGAAGAACGTCTTTCTCTTTATTAAAAATTTAAATCCCCGAACGATGAATAAATGAAGGATTTCATGTTCCTTCTCAATTTTTTTTCCCTTTCTACACACCCAATCATATAATTAGTGTACAAAAAGGCTATTGCAAAAAAGGGTATTATAGAAGAACTTGTATCTAGATTGAGAAACGGCAATCGGTAGATGATATCATCTCTTATTATCTCAAAGGTATTTAACCCTATTTGCTTTGTAGATATAGTAGAAAAACCCCACTGTTTTTTGAAAATTTTAGGCTTTTTTTAAATAATGGATGATATTTTTTTCAGGAGCCGTAGGGCTTTTCGTAATTAATTGCCCTTACTCATCAAGAATAGCAGCCGAACTTGCGATCAATTTTTAAACGAGCTATTGCTCTTTCTGCTACAGAAGGAGGGTTTTTTGAATGTTTAATTTTATAGATATAATCGCCAGTGAACTGCTTCGTGAAATAGATTCTAACTTAGATTCTAATGAATCTCGAAATACCTGGCATTAACGCCCAAAAAAATAGTTGTCGTTGTTGTAAGAATTTTTTTCATTAACCGTCTCAATGAGTCATGAGATCTAAGAAGTAGAAGATTCATTATGAAAATATATCTCACTTAGGGTTTTTCTGTTAATGCCTTGAAAAATATGAATGCGTGATGTTTGTGCTAGTTCTCTTCAGAAAGGCTTTATTTGTATCTGAAAATGTCGTTAGGAATAATATCCCAAGCGATCATCGGCTGCACTGTCGAAGTTTGCAATGCTCGAGAATAGAAAAGGTTTGATTTATTGTAATCCTTGAGTTCTTGGTGCAGTTCGCCAAGGTAGAAACTAGTTAACAGCCACAATATTAGTGGGATTCTCAAAAAGAAGACGTAAATTTACAATATTTCAGAATTTTCCTCGAGCTTTAGAGCCTCTTCTAAGCAGTATTGCGCCCGTTTATAGTTGAATGCTGATTTTGTCTTGAGATGGACTCTGCCGATACCGACTAAGGCTTTCCCATAATAAGAGTTCTTTATCATCGCTTTTTGGTAGAGGTCCAATGCGGCGACGTAGTCTCCTCTGTTTTCATAGATCAAAGCTTCCTATTTCGGGAAATAAGCTATAAAGTGATTTATCTCGTTGGTCATTACGTAGTAGAGGAGCTCTTCTTCGTTGAGGTTCTTTGCTTTGGCCAATGTTAAATAATTTTCAGCTGACTTAAACTGTTTCATTTTTATGAGTAAATCGACCGCGAGTAACAGAAGCTAAAAAAAACAAGAGAGTCAGTCAATATAGTTTCCTCATCGAATCAAGTACTCTCTGGTATGAAATGATCTCCTGTGGAGAGAGATCGTTTCCGATCGCAGCTACGGCAGGAAGATCAGTCAGGTTCTTCGCTCTTAAAAGCGACAATAATGAGTTTGTAATCATTGTTTGAACTTCAAGGACAAAGTTGTTTTGTTCCAATGTCTGAAACGAAGCATTATTGAGTGTTTAAATGCAACTGCTAATTACTCCTTCTTGAGTTGAGAAGAAACCTTGCTCTGCAGTTTTGAACTCTAAATCATCGTTTAACTCAGTGTTTTGATGCGCCTCGTTATACAAATAAGCTTGGACCTCGAGAATTGCTCTTTAGAAAATAATATGACAATGAGAATCCAGAAAGATCTGCCTGTAATACCTTATCATAAACAATAGAGGATGAGGCTTGTCAGAAAGCAGCTCATCAAGAATGCAGGCCGCTTTTTTAAAGTCTCCCAACGCTGCATGAATCAACACCAGCAGGATCAATGAGTTAAGATGGCTCCTGTAAATTATCCGATTAGCTCTCCATAATAATATTTGATTACGGATTCATTTTGAGCGCTTGTTTGACGTATTTGAGCGCTTTTTCAAAATCACGAGTTTTCGCATGGAGAACTCCAAGCCTGTAGCAAACAGCAGGTATGTTTGGATTGATCTAAGCATTTCACAGTTTTCTCATCAATAGACATGGAATCTCTTACCTTAAGACTCATCTCATAGAATTCTATCGCTTTGGAATAGTATTGCACTCTCTCTTCTAGATACACTTTCGAATTCGCCAAGTTTTCATGACTAAATCATAGGAAAGCTCATAAAAATATTTTAAGACAGGGACAATTACCTGAATCCAGCGTTTGCATATAAATATTCCATGCTAATTGGGAACTTCTTCATTGGGAAATATTTAATATGGTAATCAATATTCGCCTTCGCAAAGATCAAACTTTCCTATTATTAGTGTATTAGCACATTCATCAAGGCTAACAAGTTACCTCAAGACGGTCTAGACACTTCCCACAAATGATACTTGCAAGCGCGATAATCGCAAGGAACATCCTATCACCTGGTCTTTCTCTCTCCAAGAACTGCTGAACTAGTTGGAAAGCACGTAGATAATCCCCAGAGCGATACAGCTCAATTGCGCAATGAGCCTTTGCTATCTGATTATCATCAAATGGCATTGAAAGACTGCTCGTGAGTATCTCCTTCCTGAGACCGGCTTTCGGGTCAAACACATTCCGCGCAAACACTGTAAACAACAGCGTGAATTTATGGTCTACGATGTCTTTTGAAATTCCTCGAATAGATGAGCGGACGTCATTAAGCCCAATAATAAGGAACGGAGCAAAGCGAGTTTTCAGCGGATTTTCCAAAACCGGTTTCTGTGAGCTCGTGTCGCCGCCTTTGCCATCAAAACGGAACGTCTTATTTGTCCTCTTTGTGATAATTGCATCGAGGATGATGAAATTTATCATCAAGAACTGATTCCAAGTCTTTGGACTCATCTGCAACAGCACGGTTGATTCATTCGCCAAGAAAAATGCTGCATATTCAGCAAAAGATATTCCTACAGTGCTGAAAAACTGCTCAAAACTCACATGAGGTTGCATCTTTGAAAAAGGCAACAATGTCTGAATTATCGTGTAGATCAAAGTTATCTTTTTGCTCTGAGACAATGCGACCGCATACTTACTCGTGCATTTCTTCAACAACATAAAGACAACAGACAAAGGCTTTTCGAATGGTTTCTGATAATGCTTTTGCTGGGTATAAGTCACTGCCCTCCAGAACAAGATAAAATAGAGCTCTCTGATCCCTTTGCTGAGGAACTAGACATTATATTACAATTACGTGAGGAGGTTGCTGCGATAACAAGCTTTTACTTCGTATTTTTTTTCGAATTGAGAATCCGCTAATAAATAAACCTCCATCATGCCAGTGAGTTTTTCTAACGCTTTGAAATTTTCTTCGTTCAGGTTGGTCTTCATCTCGTGTAACATCTTAAAAACGAAAACCTCAAACCACCCTCGGGCTCGGTAGGGCTGCGAGGCTAATGAGAGTACATTCGATTGGTCGACCAAATCGGAAATCGAGGGCAAGGCTTGAACCACTTGAATTGAGAGTTCTTTCTCATTGATCAACTGTGTGAGGTAAAGGAGAAAAGCAGTGTGGTCCTATATGCGAATCCAATGATGAAACCATCGAAAAAGAGGTGCTTACCAATTTTTCAGGGAGATTTTGAAAGTTTAACTCTTGTGCTTTATGGAAGATTTCCTTGACCATGGAGTTGAGGTCTTTATTGCGTTCTTGTACATCGGCTTCGTAAAGTTTGATCACTTCGATCTCATAAGCTAATAACTGCTTGGTTTGTCTGGACCAAAAAATTAACATGCGATTGTTGGATCAAGGCTACGGGTCGGCTGAAGCTAGCTCTTTCTCGATTGAAGCGTGGTCTTTTTGAAAGCGCGCGTAGTCGATTCTTTCAAGGAGAGAATTCATCACCGTTTGAAAGGGATACCTTAAATTATTTTTTATTTCGGAGTTGATTTTCCTATCTTTGAGGCGATTTTACTCTTATTTGACAATTTTTTCAAATGAACTTACTTAAAATACAATTTCTACATGCAAAAACATCTTCCATTGATCCCGTATTGTAAAGAGGCTGCCGGATTCATCATTCATTATCATGCTGTCTACGTAGCGCCATTGTTTCTATCTAACCAACAATTTAGAGTGTGATTAGAGTGTCTTTTTTAATATTTTGAATAGGAAACTCATTATTTATTTAGTCTCTGTTCTTAGAAATACTTATTATTCTCAATTCAGTTATCACCTATCTAATGGCTTACGTGTTTATTTCCGAGAATAAATTTTGTAGCCAAACTGAATATATTTAACTTGACTATTAGTTCGTCAATTTTCTGAACCGTTGAGAAGATTTCTTTCTCAACAGACTGGCCTTCGTGTGCGCCATCTCTTCGTCATCCATTGGAGTGTCATCGAATAGGACATAGCCTTCAAACATCGTCTCTGGGACGAACTTCTTGATCAAAACTCCAACCACCAGGCTCACGGCTCCCAATAGAATGGAATCAAGGAAGATCGAGAAAGGCAAAGGAGAGCAGTGCATCACGACGCCTCCGATTTGGACGAGGATCCATTGTGTGACAAAAGTGGTAATGATAACAAAGAGGAACATTGGATTGTTGAAGAAGTTTTCAAAAACGTTGATTTCACTGCGAGCAAGCTTTCTGCAGTTGATTTCGTTGAATACCTGAAGGAACACGAATACGTTGAAGAAAATTGTGTAGTGTTGGCCTGACTCAATGGTCCAAGGATACACGCCAATGGAACTTGGGACGCCAAAAATCTTATCTCCCCAGAACAGGACGACCGAAAGCACAATGATCTGGAAGAGACTCTGTCCGAAGATATTTCTCCACATTTGCCCAGTAATCATGTATTCGTCACGAGGATAAGGCTTTCTCTTCAAGAGCTCATCGGTTGGAGGTTCGGTAGCCAAAGCCAATGAAGCGAGAGTGTCCATGATCAGGTTGACCCAGAGCATTTGCTTTGCATTCAGAGGGGATTCATGCAAGATGACTGATCCTATGAAGACCATGAACAATGCGACTGCGTTGACAGTGAGCTGGAACTGAAGGAATTTGCGGATGGAATCGTAAATGTTTCTTCCCCATTTGACCGCGGTCACAATCGAATTGAAGTTGTCGTCCAAGATGATGATACCAGCAGCTTCTTTGGCGACTTCGGTACCGGCTATACCCATAGCGAAACCAACGTCGGCTTTTTTGAGCGCTGGAGCGTCATTTGTGCCGTCACCAGTGACTGCGACGACATTATCCATTGCTTTAAGGCCAGTGACAAGGAGGTATTTATCGTCTGGGGTGGATCTAGCGAGGACTCTGAGCTCTTCAGCAACTTCTCTGAATCTTTCCATGTCCTTGACTCTCGCAATTTTCTTCTCAGGGTTTTTCTTATCAGCGATGTATTCAAGTCCACCGACCTAGTTAATTTCTTTTTAGCAAATTGCATGAGGAAATTCTCTTACATATTCTCTGAATTGCTTGCCTTCCATCACATTAAAGCTCTTTTCGCCGATTTCTGGGTCAGGTGAGAGGATACCAGCCTCTTTTGCGATCGCGGTGGCAGTGAGGACATTGTCACCAGTGACCATTCTGACTGTAATACCAGCGTCTTTGCAGACTCGGACGGCGCGCTTGATTTCTGGTCTGAGAGGATCTTGAATACCACAGACAGAAATAAAGACAAGATCTCTTTCGATGGCCGCGGTATCGAGATGCTCAACTTGAGAGAAGTCCTCGAGTTGGATATCTTTGTAGGCAATACCAATCGTTCTCAGAGATTTGTTGGCAAAGGAGGTAATCGCAGCTTTGGAGATATGCTGACGAATGCTTTCATCAAGCCTATTTAAATATTATTATTAGCTTTGTGAGGCACAGAAGAAATTGCTACTTTTTGACTTCGCCGCTTGCGTCGAGATAGTGCGTGCTTTTATCTAGGATGACTTCAGAAGCTCCTTTTACATGGACTCTGATGTTCTTTGAGTCAAGTTTCCAGTAGGTAGACATGCTTTTTGTGGCAGAAGAGAAAGGAATGCATCGCAAATTCTAAACAAAAATAGCAGTTAGTAAAATTTTTGAAATTAACAAATGATTTACATTTTCGTGGTTTCTGTATTTCGTGTATTCATAACCGAAGAGAGCCGCGAGTTCTATCAAAGCGCATTCGGTTTTATTACCTCTCTGTTCCCATTTGCCTTCAACTCGTTCAGGGAACGCGTTTGAATTGATGCAAACACTAGTAGTCAAAAAGAATTTATTAATCTCTCTTGTCATAAAAACTTTCTCTTACCTTTCGGAGAAGATTTGTCGGGTTGTCTTGGAGATGTTGTCCTTTACAATCGGTTGATGAACAGACCCTTCAATCCACATCTGTACGACTTCCATTTTGTTTTGGGTCAGGGTACCGGTTTTGTCTGTGCAGATATTGTTCGCACCGCCCATAATTTCGCAGGCTAAGAAAATAACGAAAGCTTAAGTCAACGAATACTATGGGTTATTTTTACATTGCAATACTCTCACGAGATTGTTCTCGTCTTTCATTTTGTTGACTGAGTACGCCAAAGAAATCGTAACTGCCAAAGGAAGACCCTCAGGAATAGCAACGACGATAACTGTCACTCCAATGATAAAGAAGTCGAGGATTCTTTGGACAAACGCGAGAGAAAAGAGCGAATCATTCTTGTGTAATAAAAAAAATTAGCATTGCTGCAACAGTCAGTCATTTACTGGGTCAGAACTGCCAATCACGTGGATAATTTCGAAGAAGGTCAGTGCACCGAAAGTGAGAATAGCGCTCCAAAGGCCCAGCTTGCCAATACCATCAGCAACTCTTTCAAGTTTTCGCTGGAGAGGGGTAGGATCGGTTTCTTCTTGGAGCTTTTCCTTGCTTTTTCCGAGCAATGACAGCACTCCGACAGCGCAAACGAGCATTTCACCGGCTCCTTCCATGCATTTGGATCCAGAGAGCAAGAAGGGGTTAACTTTTTCGTCTCTTGTGTATTGAGTGGGGACGTGCTTCGCAATCAAGCGACTTTCTCCTGTGATGGACGATTCATCGATCAAAATCTCTGTTCAATGAGAAAAAACCCTTAAATAAAATGACAATTGATGCTAATCTCACCGCTTCCTCTCAGCAGGATACCGTCCACAGGGAACTGCTCTCCGTTAACGAACTCAACAATATCTCCTACGTGGAGGTCGTAGATGCTGATAGGGATAACTTGCCCCTTTCTTCTGACCTAGAAATTCAGCATGAAGCGCCGAAGGCGAATGATTTTTTTTGCTTACAGAGACACTACGGTTCTCTCTCTGGCTGTTAAGTTTTCTAAATTGCTGCTCTTTCATGTAGTTATTCGTAGTCGTGACGACCACGATAATACAAACCGCAAGCAAGATTGCAGCTCCGTCGTACCAACCTTCTGCGACTCCTTCTTCTATCATACCAATGACAATTGATACCACTGAAGCGCCACAAAGCACTCGAAGCATAAAATCCTCAAATTGCTCTGTTATCTATTAGAAATGGAATTTATTGCACTTGGCAGAGCGTAAAGGTATTTACCATTTCCCAGACAGTCTTGGGAGGCTTGATAATCGGGTCGTTTCTTCCAAACTCTATAAATCTCGAATCCATGTCGGGTAAATCATCTGAATTGATGCCGGTCTGAAAAGATTTTTTTCAATGAGCCCTGATAGAGATTGTTGAGAGTCTAATACCTTAGGGTCGACATTAAGCTTCTTGAGGAGACCTTCGATTCCTCCATGCTTGCCCAGTTTCTCGAGACTGGTTCCATTATGGATGTTATCAGGTTCGAAGAGTAAACTAAGAGCGTTAGGTTTAGAACTGAAATTGTGTGTACCAAAGCTCTTCTTTTCTGACAGAGAACACCTTGATAAGATCGCTTTCTCTTCGCACGTTCAAAGGTGTTTCTAAATCATGTGTTTTTGTGTTCATGATTTAAGGATCCTTGCTTTTTGAAAATTTTGATTTAGGTATTAATTTTCCTGCCTGTCAGAAGTACAGTGATCCCGCAACGTTTAATTAAAATTATTTTTGACAATAGAGTTCAGAGTATGATATGATGAACCCTCATTTGAAAATAAGAATATAGTTTGAGATTAAAAGGTTTTTTCTGCCCAAAGACCTAATTAGTAAATGAAGTGGCAGCATGCCTTATATCTTGACATTTAAATGGAATCGCTTTGAGTAATTTTTTTTATCTAGATGTCTCATGATTATGCATGCTATCAACTTCGTTTTGATTAGCAAGAAAAGCCTTTAAGTATCGTAGTTAACGCAAGGTAAGCTTCGCTTGATAACCATGAATTTTTTTTTTCCTATATCGTTCAAGACGACTCCTTATTTTGTTTCTAATAGCTTGAAACAGTGTCGAAGATTAATCAATTTTACTACAATAGCGATCTTAGGCAGGCAGAAAGCAGAGAATAACGACTAAAGATACTCGGATAATTCTTCTGAGATGTATGGAAAAGATAAATTTCTAAAATTCTCCATAAAATTTTTCGTTTAATTTATTCACGGCAAGAAAATAATGCCTCTTTTTTGCATTATACGCATTGTTTCCATAATTTGAAGAGAACTTGAGACATCGAGGCATTCAACATAATTTTTTGAATACGAACTTGCATTACGAGGCTCCAGCAACCCATAGAGTACTTAGATGCATCCACATAATTTATTGTTAAAGTAAGTGTCATGAAAAAAATTTAGTTTGAAGTTTTCAATAAGTTATAAGAATCCTGTTGAATAAAATAATTGGATTACTTTGTGCTTGGAAAAACATCGAATGAACATTGTAACAGTGAGCACAGAGGAAAATGAGATGCATCAGCTAAAGGACTCTCCAGCATTGCAGCTTGATACGAACTCTCTTGACGAAATACCCGAAGAAACAGGCAGAATAAATCGAAATATCATACATGTATTCGAAAAAAATGGGCATAGTGATATGAGGAAGATGAAAGTCTTTGATGCTGTACAATTTTTATGATTATTCTTGGCTGGATTGCTTTTGGTAGATTGAGAACAAATCGTCTGAGCATAAACGCAATAGATCTTTTATTGAAAAGATGAAAGACTCAATATTTGGAGCTGTTGGTCGAGAGAGGACGAAATCTGAGTTGCCGAGCCAACCTGAATATCAAAGAATAAATCTTGAAACCGAAAGTAAAGAGGATAATAGAATTGAGTTGCCAGGTCCGAAACATTCTGAGGAAGTTGAAACGAAAACACTTGGTGAAGTGACACCTATACCGAGATCAAAAACTGAAGGCCCGCGTTTGAGAATTCCTTTGAGAAACCTTGCGGCTCGTCATGGTGTCAGCCTTAATTCAAGAACATCATTAGAACCTTCATCTCTAAATGCATTATCTCTTCCTCGGACTCCGACGAGCAAAAGTACCCCTGGAACGATGAAAGGTATTGCAGCTATCTGTGTTATGAAGCCGAAATTATTGGATATTTGCGTTTAGGAGCATTAAATTGGAGAAAACTAAAAGTTCTAAAAACAGCTCTACAGTTCACAGACCAGTATTCGAGATACCTTTGAACAGAGCTAAAGCTTTTCGTTCGAAATTAGGACAAGTGTGCTTGTTGATGCCAGAGTCGGCAAGATAATGAAAGGAATTTCTGCGAAAGGAGTGATTAGTAAACCAATTATCTGAGTAGCAATATCATAAAAAAAATGTTTAGAGAAAAAAAGGATTTGGGCGATTGATCCAAGAAACAGATTCAAATTCTATTGGGACATGATAATCTCACTATCGCTCTGTTATTATGCATTTATCATTCCCTGGCGGTAATTACTTCCAAATAAGAGAAACTCATTCAAGATTAGATTCGCCTTCATCTACCATGGACCGGTGTGGGATTATATTAATCTGGCTTTCGATGCTCTCTTTTCCATTGATATTGTGCTGAGGTTCTTTACTGGAGTCAACATGAGAGAAGTTATCGTTTACGACCGCAAAGTCATTGTAGAGACTTATTTAAAGTGATTTTCGCCTCATTTGCTGGAATACAACAATTAATCCTTGTTTCCCTCAGATCGTGGTTCATCATCGACATCATCTGCGTGCTTCCTCTCTATTTAGTGAATGATTATTTTACTGGACTCAAACTCTTTCGGCTGTTGCAATTCGGACGTCTTAAAAGAGTTTGCGACTCAAGTTTCCTCAAGGTAACTTATTTGACGATATAATCATCTCAAAAGCACCCCATTAGATAATCACATTCATCAGGAGAGGACACGTGGACGCAAAATTCACCGTAACAACAATGATGATATACAAGTAAATTGATCCGCATGAATCAATGTAACAATAACACATTGTAGACTGTTATTTACTTTCGTAATGATTTCGCACATAATGAACTGCCTATGGATCGCTTTTGGGTATTTTTCTCAGGAGCTTGGCGGGACTTCTTGGCTGGAGAGTCACAAAACCTCAACATCTCAAGGGACTTCTCCTCCTGAGGCTCAACTGAGCCGCTTAGAACTTTATATTAATGGGCTGTATTTGATTGCCACCACAATCACAACAGTTGGCTTTGGCGACTATAATGCAACGTCAAATTTGGAATACCTTTATGGGATGTTCACACAAGTACTTCATACTAGGTTTCTCAAGGTAACATCGAACGATTAGGTGTTTGGCGTCGGAATGATGGCGTATTTCGGCAGCCACATTTCTTATGTCTTAAGGAAGTTCGAGTCTCAGCGACGAAAGCTAACTCAAAACGTATGATTATTCGATTTCAATAGAATTCATGATGACAATAATAGCATGAAAGACTAGAGATGTGGCTGTATGAGATAGAAGTTGCTCGAGGAGATAAGCAGCTTGACCCAGATTACTGTCGCCAGATAAAATCCTATTTCTATTATGTTTGGGTTAATGACATTGAGTCGCTGCTTTGTCATCAGCAATATTTTTACCAACTTCCAATAACAAGCCAGCAGCGCATTGGAGCCCTTGTGTTCAGGGAATTATTGACCAACTTTGATTATTTTTTCGCTTTCTTCGAGAATGAAGATTTTAAAATCGAACTGCTTAAGAACCTGAAACCACGCGCGTATTCTATTATCACTGACCCAACGAAATATAACATCTACCTAGATTCATCAAGGGGCAGCGAATAATCAAAAGAGGTGCTAAAATCAGAGGTCTCTTTTTCATACTACGAGGAACCGTCGAGATTTGCGATCAAGATAATACGCCTATCACTATCCTACCATCTCACAGTTATTTTGGAGACGAGGTCCTATTTGGAAAAAACTCAGACTTAAATTACATGTAAATTCGCCATTTTCTGCCTCTGTAATAACTCTATGATATAAAAAAAACACAGCGTCTGCTCAGACCTTGTCGAGGTACTGTTCATCTGCAAGAAAGTATTGCTTCCCCTATGCGAGATTTTCCCTCGGCCTCGAGAAATCCTTGCAAAAATAGCTGAAGTTCGGCACCGTCGGTTGCACAAAATGAGAAGGCGGACATTTGCTGCATGGAAGAACACAAGGCAATTCGATGACAAACTCCAAGCGTTCAAGTCAGGTGGGACGAGGATTGAGAATAAGATAGGATCTATTGATGAAGCGTCCCAAAAACTTGAAGCGTCTTATGAGAGTTGTGTGATCGATTTTATTGAGTCTGGACCACATAATAGATACTCACCGGACAGATACGCGCTTTCATTGTATGCCAGGAAGGGTAAATAGCATGATAATTAGCACTAGTTTAAAATTTTCTGATGGCTTAGTTAACAAAGAGCCTTCGGAACCTGAACCCGAGCAGATGATTTCGTGCAGTTTCAAGTCACCGAGAAACAATGCAACTAACATTGAGAGTTGTATCTACCGATCCAGTATCCATGCAGCGAACCTAGAACTAGCTAGGCCGATCCCGAAGTTCCTTAAGGAGTCATATGCGAACCGGGGGATGAGACCAGCCAAATTAGGAACACCAAAAAGAAATGAAAATTATAGAGATCCGAAAAAGATGTCAGGGTTCTTCCGACTCTCGAATATTTTCGCGAAAAACCAACAAAATGAAGAAGATCCTCGAAGCCTGGAGCTACAAGAGACGTCTGAAATTGGCGGATCTGAGATATTTCAAGATCTGTCGCCAGGATTGAAGTTCAATCTCGGTATAGTAGGAAACCCTCTATATCCGCTTGCGATCTCAGAGGACGCATTTAATGAAGTGAAAGAAGCAAAAGATCCATTAGGCAATCACGAGGATGACGAAGAGGAGGAAGAAGTGTCGACAATAATTGACTCTGATAGAGATAGTGATGTTTCTGATCACAAATCTATTGAGCATTCAGAAGATGAAGAAAATGCGCTTGAGAGGAGTTTTGAGGTTCCAGTGAGCGACTTCGCTCCAGTTTTTACGGAAGATGAGTCGTTAGAGCAGATTTTGAGTTTCCTTCAGGTATATTTGCTTTGATCAAGGCTTTGATACTAATATGGGCGATTTAGGATCGTCTGAAGATATTGTATCACAGGTTCAATCGTATTGAGAGTAAAATAAGAGATGACGTCATCAATATGAGGAAAAAGCTTGCAAACACGAAGCGTGTTCACGAAGAGATTTGGCTCTCGCATCAAAATGAAAGTGGTCGTAACTTAAAGTTACTAGCTTGAAAGTGCTTTGTCAACAGACAGTATGTATAGCCGAATAAACAGTTGGTATTTTATTTATTTTATGAATTGTGGTAGATGTAGCTGTAGCTAAAGTTTTTTTTGTTGGATTTACTAATTTGAAAGTTTTTTCTTTTTTTGTGTAGATTTCTCCATATCCATGATAATTGTTTGAAAAACAAGTATTGGAAATTTTTGAAAGTGAAGCTCCTTTATGTTGTATAAAAGTCTTTGCTGTATGAATGATCGAAATGGTCCAAGAAGAGATTGCTTATTTTGATATTTCCATTTAAAGTAAAGTGAAAAAATGGCATTCTATCGTTGGGAATTAAAAGCTATCCAAGTTGAATTTACGGGTTACTGCATTCTAAAGCCAATCTGAAGAATGATCAGAGATATTGAGAGTAACAAACCCACCCACTATATCATCATTTGTTCCTTCATTGGATTTTTCATAGACATGAAAGAAAAAACAGCTCTGTTCCCTCCTAGAACTGACCGGCTCTGAAGACATTCACAATCCGGTTTAATGATAATGAACATGTCATACCTCTGAATATATGAATTTCTTGTCTATCTTCATTCGCTGCTCAGAAAATTTTGAAAAAGCCGATACAGCTAAATCTCCTTCAAAAGCATTGTTAACGTCCTGAAAATTTCTCTCGTTAGGCTTGAATAATCAAAAGGAACTTAAGATATCTATAAGTTGATTAGTACTGCGTAGAGTGTTAAAAGTGCCAAAATGGGTCTTTTGAATAACGCAGAACACCCTCGATTCTGTCCGAGGCACAAATATCTCTCAATCTTAATTCTCTAGACAATTCCTTTTTGGCCATTCAACTTTTAGAATAGAGCCGGTTCCTCCCCACTAAAGTTAGTCTTCTTAAATTCAAAATCTTTGGTGCACTTTACTCAATTTTATTGTTCGACTAAAACTGGCTCACCAAGCCTCTACTCACTAAACCTAATTTCAGACTCAACTTCACAATTTATTTACGACTAAATAACTTGCACAATTAATTCTCAAATACTACCATCGCAACTGCCTGACTACTCCTGTGATGAAACGAAATGAAGGGAACCAACTAATATCATCACTGCGCGCGCAATCAAAACAATTAACAGTATGCAACTCCTAATGAGCCCAACTTACCAGTTTCGTTTAGAAAGTCATCAAATACGAGCAAACACTCAGAAATCCAGCAAGAAGGACCACCAACCTGTCTATGTGCATGGCTACCGATCTGAGCATGGAGCAAGAAATAAGTATACCTCTCAAAAGAGGGCCGAGCTCTGAGAAGAAGGACAATTTCAAAAAAACCTCAAGTAAAAAGATGTCGCTCGAGACTATTCTGCCTCGCAGTGCTCTGGTCAGCCGGAAAGGCTCAACGCACACTCCAATTACCATGTGGGAGAGTACTCAAAGCGAAATAAAAGAACCTTTAAGAAGCATTTCACCGAGTAGAACCCCGCATACTCGTTCTCCAACAGCTTCTGGTAGTACGATAAAACCGTTTGGCGAAGCAAAACTTGAGCCATTTACCATCAACTCTGATCAGTTTGTTTGCAATCATTGCCATGAGCAGCAAAATGAATACACTGAGACGATTGACAAAGCGTTTGCCGTGATACAAGCTTTGGAAACAGAGAATCACAAGATAAAAACAGAACTAACGGATTACAAGGAAGCTTTTCAGTTCTTGTTGGAAAAGCATAAGCAGGTTCAGGTAAAAATCTGAAGCGGATATGATGGAATTAATGTTATTGTGCCAATAAAGAAAGAAATAAATCGAAATCGAGAAGATTTCAACAAAGTAGCGCAACTTGAGCAAGCTTTGTTAATCTCACAGGTACTCTGTCAATAAAAAACACATTATCCTAATATATGAATTCCTATTGATGCTCTCTAGAAAAGAAATGAAACTCTCAGGAATAAAAATTTGAAGTTAAGAGAACGGCTTTTGTATTTCGTTGAAAAACTGCGGGAAATAGACACTGCTGCTGGGAACGACATGCTAGAAGAAGATGTAAATAATCTTGCTAAATCTAGGATGGTTGACTCATGCATCATATATAGAAATACTACAGCAACATATTGAAACAGAATGAAACATTGCGAGCGGTTTTAAATATCAACCAGAGCGAATCCCAAAATTTCAGCATAATGCTAAAAGCACTCAAAGAAGAAGAAAAAGAGCTTAAGTCTGTAGACCCAGTCTTAAAAGAAGCAAAGCTTGTCGGATTAAGCGAGCAATCCACGGGCACTGGCGACAAATCTGAAACTACTCCAAATAGCAGATACAATAAGTTTTTCCAAACAGAACCCCTTGAAAGAGTCTCAGGCTTCTCTGATAAAAGTTATGAAAGCCGACTTTCTGAGCGTCAAAGCCTCACAAGCTTTAAACCGCTTGACCTGAAGTTGGATACTCCTAAGAAAGAAGAGCAAATTAGTACGCCTTTGAAAAGCATTGAAGGAGTACACTCGATTGAAGATTTCGAGGCGAAACCCCTTGAATCAATCATTTCAAACGATGCATCGAAATTTAATTTTTTAAGAGATGTTGATGAAGACAATGCTGATCAGACTTCAGTGAGACGACTTCGAGACAAAAAAGCATCTTCTAAAAAGAATCGATTTGCGCTTTTGAATGATGCTAGTGAGCCTGATAAAGGGAAATTTATGGGGAGTACAGAAACGCCTGAGGAGCCTGTATTGAAGCTAAAACCTGAGGAGCCTGCACTTCATCAACAGGCTGAAGAGCCTGTGCTATATGAAAAAACTGAGGAACCAGTATTGCACCAAGAAGCTAAGGAGTTTGTACTGCATCAACAAGCTGAGGAGGCTATACTGCTTCAAAAAGCCGCGCTTTTCCCGTCTATGTTACAAGAGCCGTCTCCAAGCAGAAATTTAACAAACGGTTTATCAAATAGAGAACTGGAAGACCAAAATGACTCATTACTGCCTGACAGAAAACAGCCGAGGGAGAGCGTCTTGTTAGGCATGCTTTCAAATCGTATTGGAGGGATAGAGGATGATTGATAAAAGTTTTTCGGAAACTTAGGGTTATTTTATAATTTGTGTTAGTTTAAATCCATACAAATACTTTCTACAATCAAGAGGTTTATACACTCTTTCACTTTGAATATCAAATATTCCTCGCTCCTTTAGTCTAGGATTTGTAATTATCTCATTGTTGACTATTGCACGAAGCCCCTTAAGCGTTTCCTTCAGCCTGCTATTTGCTTAGGAGATGGATGCTTGCTCTCGAACTCGAATTTGGAATGACGAGAATATTAAAAAATAGTGATTAATAAATTTTAGTAACTTCTTAAATGATTGAGCAGCCTCTATCCTCTGCACCATCTTCACATTCTCTGATAGGGACTCAGACAAGACTCTCTGTTCCAGGCAGCAGAAAGGCTTTCGCAGTAGCTTTTGCAAGTGGAAGACCTAAAACCAGCAGTTCCAAATCTCATGTAAAACGTTTCCTTCTTCTGCATGCGTGATGATATATTGATTGGTATAGTCCGTTGATAACCTAAAGGGAGTTCAAACTCCACAACGACCATCGCAAGAGGAACAGTTTAGCACGTTGCTAAGGAATTTTGAAACCAAAGGACTAAAATCCGAGGAAAAATTTACAGGTTATGTACAGAAACTAAAGAATTATCAGGAGAAATCCCAGAGCCTGCTCTCACTGAACAAAAGAAGAGCAAAATCATTTCTTTCGCGTACAAATACAAGTTTCGAAAACAATCAAAATCTACAAATTTCTACAAATTTTCAGTCCCCAACCAAAGCAGAGCAAGCTGAAACCACCAAAGAAACTCCTACTCGTCCACGAGTCCTTTCAGTGGCCTCGAAAAAGAAAAACGAGAATCAGTTCTCATTCACAAACAAAGCTCATCAGATTGTTGTTGAAAGGAGATATAACCAAATGAAAAACACCTGCAATCGTATTAAATACGAGCTCAATCATCCAGAAAACGTAGTCAAATATTTTACAAACAACACGCTGTTTTACGAGAATCTCACTCAAAGAAAAGTAAAAGCAATCGCTCGTAAACTGCCCTTTATGAGAATAGAGACGTATAAGAACGCCAAAGATATCGTGGAGGCTGAAACGAAAAAAACTTACAAAATCTGTGTTCCTAGAGAAACAACCAATCAAAGAGGGGAAACCGCGAAATTTACCAAGGATTTCTGGTTCGAGCTGGATCGAGCTTATGATGAGTTGGCCACTAATCAGTTGATTTATTCAGATTCTCTGCAAAAAGCAGCCCAAGCAACCCTTCATAAAAACACTCGAGTGATGGTTGCTTTATACGGATCAGGAGGCACTGGAAAGACGTATTCGTTGCTGGGAGATCCAGGAGATGAATTGCATCGACCTGTGCCAGGAGTGGCCTTTCTCGCAGCGAAAGATATTCTTGAAGAGGCGAATAGAGTGGTCGATGCGACTGTTTTTGTGTCATGCTATGAGATTTACCATAGGAAAATTTATGATTTATTAGACGAAAAGCGAGTGATTAGTGTCGAAGAATCTAAGGATAACGCCATCTTAGGGGGGATAACAAAGACTGCATTCAGTTCTTTGGAAGAGTTGGGGAAAATTATTGAAAAAGGGCGGAGCTGCTGGAAGAGTAGTCTGAAACATCCGAATTTGAACGGTAGGAAATCATTCGTGGTCATTGAAATCGCGTTTTCGAGTAATTTGAGTTCTGGTGGCTTGATATTTGTGGACATGGCAGCAGATGAGCAGCCTTTGCGCGAAGAGCTCTGGGACAAGGAGGCTCGTATGGCCATCAGTGACATCAAGCAGACCTTTGTGGCGTTTAAAGAGTGCGCAAGAGCAATAGAGACGACGAAAAAGCTCCCACCATTTCGATCTAGCCAGCTAACTGCTGCCCTAAAACCATATTTTCTCGGCAATTGCTCCATATTAGTGATCGGACATATCAATCCGACTCTCCAACACGAGCAGAACATTTTTCGGACGCTCAATTATTGCAACAAGATCCGAAAACCGCCTGGAGAAATCCTCAATCTCCAGGAAGCAAAGACCAGCACAGTAGAGATGAAAATCGTCGAAGACGTTGCGGTAGCAACGAAGATAGATTATAAAGAGATACTAAAAAATCCCAACAAATTACTCATTAATAATTCAGAGGATCAGCAATCAATTGATATAAAAGACTCTCCTTTCGCTGATAGGCTGAGGTCGCTGCTGAATTCTCACCATAAATCACGCCCAAAAACAGCCTCGTTTAACACAGGAACGCCTAGCAAGTTTTTCTTGACAGGCAGTGACTCTTTCCTCTTCCCTACTAGTTCACAGAAGCCAGCCGTTCAAAATACCATCAATGCACAAACAACAACGGAAGGAATGCCGAAAACTCCAGAGAAGCCTTTTAAAAAATCGAAAAAAGGAAAGGAGGACAAAAAAACTGCAATTGAACGTCGTGCTACGAAAATAAAACAAAATGTAGACGGCTTGCTCCGCGTCTCTGAGCCTTCCGAGTCAGAGAACTGTCCTAGTCCATTACTTAGGATGGATTCTTCCATCATTCGAAAATTTGACACTCCGGCAACTCATGACACTCCACAGCGGCCCAGCTATTTCTTTACTCAAAATCGAACACATTCACTGCTTCCCGAGAAGAAGAGGATTGAGATAGAAGACGACTTAGAAGTCCAAGAGCAAATTGCGATAGAAAACAAAATATATGAGCGTAAAGCGAAACTGCTTGTGAGTAAGGATAGAGATAAACATTTCCGTTCCAGTCAAGAAAAATATGAGCAGAGAGATAAATATAGTCGTTTGGTTACTCCTCAATTGTCTCCTGAGAGAGCGGCTAGAGATGCTCTTAGAATGAAGCGCCAGTACTATCATATGGCAACCCGTTCGCTGAATCCTGAGCTGACAACGAAGAGTAGACACAATCGATACAGAAGCAATAAAGAGCTGGTTCATGATCTGTGCAGTAGAATTTCCGGACTTTGCGATGATGAGAAAGTGAGGAATAACGGGATGAGGCAGTCGCTTTCGACTGAAATAGCGTCGATTACGACTGATTTCACGAAGATTAAGGATGTGTTCAGAACGCATGAGGAAGAGATCATAAATCAGCTCAAAAATGATTACTATGAGGAGAAATCATTGGAAAATCATAGTCACGTGCACGCTCAGGTGTAGCACGCACTACAT
>ENA-UOUE01000372-UOUE01000372.1-compost-metagenome-genome-assembly--contig:-NODE-372-length-36743-cov-8.419108_pt1 | contig 36743 bp, 18 predicted proteins | sample MGYA00238146_ERZ747223 | MGnify/ENA primary metagenome ERZ747223 (study PRJEB28781, sample SAMN06268865) | compost metagenome | isolation source: single cell | place: USA: California, Emeryville, Joint...
GTAAAGGCTGACCCTTCAAAGCGAAAAGTAAAAACTGAAGATGCGCTTCGATATGCACAAAAACAAAAGTTGATGTTTATTGAGACCTCCGCGCTCGAAGGAGATAACGTAAGAGAGGCATTCTTGCAACTTCTGGAAGGTAAAGCAGGATTTTTGTGATATGGCTAAGAATTTTATAGCAATTCATGCGGATAAACCCTCAGATCAATACAGAGACAGGACGGATCTTATCAGTGTCACAACACCATATGCTCGAACAGAAACTAAAAAATCCGGCTGCTCCTGCTAAAGCATGTTGCAATTAGATCCAAAGCAAAATGAAGCTTTGTACAATCGTAACAAATTTAAGTAGACTTCAACTAACTCGGAACGGATTATATATTGCCTTACTTTTCAATCCCTATCTTTGGTTGAAAGTCTAACGTATTCAACAAAAAATGATGAAATTACTTAGTTTGAGGAATTCCTATCGAGAAAAAATAGTTGTGAAAACTTATACTAAATCAGTTAAAATCTGAAATTGCAACTTTTGCTCGCATGAAAGAGGTAGTGTAAGAAGGAGTTTTGGTTTGATTTTTTTCTCCAATAAAAATTTATCATTCAAGACCAAGAAAAAAGGCTCATCAAGCATAGAATGTCTCTAATATCAGAGGTTTCAGAATTTCCAAATTTGCCAGAGGTTCTTTCAGAGGCTCCCTCAGGATCTAGCCCCTCCCTCATACTTATTTTCATAACAGCCGTTCTGTCAATTTTAGGATGCTTATTCAACCTGGGAGCCACTCTTTACCTGAAGCTCCATCAGAATGTGCTTGGGAAAATGGTTATAAATCTTTCTATAAATGACTTCCTGTTCACATTGAGTTTCACTATTATGTTCTTCAATTCCGATCCCTTGTTGTCCAAAATTGCAGGAGTAATCTTTGCTATAACTTGGAGCGGATCGACTGCTTGGGTCTGCTGCTTTGCACATGCATTATATATTTCGCTTGGAGCTGGTGAATACACCCTGGAAAAGTACCTGTTCAAGAGATATTCGATCTTTACAATTTTGATGTCCATAGCTGTGTGTGTTGGAATGTCAATTTTCAATTTTACCAGCGAAGGAGTCGAAGAAGCAACTACAATGTTTCTTATTTGTGGTCTAGTCATTCTTTCAATAAGTTTTCTATTTTGCGCCGTTTGTTATATCATGGTCCTAAAGAAATTGCGAGAAAATGGAATGCAAACACACTTGGAGCTACTACTCTACCCATTCTTTTTAATCATTTGTGAAACACCACTGGTTGTTCTGGAGATTCGTCTTATGAAGAATTACGAGCTTTCTGCAACTCTGATTACCTTTACCGTAATATGCTTTCTAAGCCGAGGCTTCTTTAACGCTTTGGCCTATGGTCTTTCTCGAAAAATAAGGATAATTTACACAGGGTGCTGTATAGACAAGTCCATAATTGATCAAAGAAGTCTCATCACTTTTCCGACAACTTCTTTGGCTACAGATCAACAAACATTTTCAACCGAAGTGGTCACTATTTCAGTTCGTACTCCTACCTATATTTTGCGCGATTCCATTGACCAGATGAGTTTGTAACATCACTAAGATAGAAATTAATTGTAAATAATCGTCGTTTCATATGGCATTGTGTTGTAGTATTTATTCCCCTCTTTGTCATTTTTCATGCATATCAACAGACCTGAAAATTTTCGTACTTGCCCACCCCATAAGAAAATCCTTTGTGGGATATGACTTGCACTTGTCATAAACTTGTCATAAGTAAGCTGGCAGTAATGATATATATCATCATCTACAGATTTGAGGATTAGACTCATTTGTTAAAAGTCCAACTTTTTTTGTTTAAATGCACAAATTCTAGGCTGCTGTAATCATGCTTGTTGGTTATGCTATTATAATGATTAAAATTGCACTTAAATCATGTCTGGTGGACCACATCCATACAGAGATGATTTTATGGCTCAAGTAGGCTGAATGTTTAACGCATCTTTCAAGAATTAAAATTAAGGATGAGTTAAGTATTCGAGCAACAATTTTAGAGGTAGATAGATGTACAAGGTTCTTTAGCGATACTATTACAAAAGTTGCTCAAATACCTTGCACCGAGTCAGATTGGGAAACACTGTATCTAATCATCTCTTAGTTATACATACTAACTATCAGTAAACAACTAAAGAAGTGCGGAGTATAGAATACTCTTTCAAAGTATATACGAAGATGGGTTATTATTCTGATGACTCTCAATTTAAATTACAACTAGCGAGTGCTCTTTCAGTACTTAGTGTCTCAATTAGATTCTTTAGATTAATTACTATTATTTTGTTTTGGCTTTTAATAAAATAAGTACTTGTCAGTATAGTCAATCAATTCCAAGTCATTTTTTGTGATGGCTAATTATTTAGAAAATATGGATTCTTTCTCCATTATGTTACCCTGTTACACTGATACTTGAATTCCTAAAATATCACATTGATACACCAAAATAATAATCATAATTGCGATTCCATGTCATACACTTTATACTTTGTTTCGGAACAAACTTGTTATGTTTTCATTAGTTTAATTTCTCAAGAATTTTGTAGCACCATATACATATTTTTCATCAATATCTTTTTAACTTATTGTAGAAATTATAAATTATAAACTATATGTGAGAAAGTAGTTTAACTGAGCGTGTGAGTACCTTCCCGACGAGGTCAAAAATTCTCAAACACCAAAATAAGATACCCTTAAGCATTAGAATATTTGGATCTTGCGAGCAACTGTTACGGATTCACGGCATTATTCCTACTGGCATTGATCCATCAAAGCAGAAAGACTTGGAAATCAATCGTCCCACTGAGTTTTGAAAAATGCATTCCAAAAATTCAAAGATGTTGAGAAACTCGGAATCGTTTTTCAAAGACAATTTCTGGTTTGAACTGATGTTAAGGCATTCCAAATTTTTAAATTTGAAGCGGATTATTTTCAATACTAATTTGTAAGGTGACTGTGCTGTTTAACTCATTTTGTCATTCGCCACAGGCAAAATGGATTCCAATCAAGAATATCAATCAAAAAGACCGAGAAGAGCATTAGATCCGTTAAAGAAAGGTGATATGCACTGTATAATTGAACCGAAGGATGGAGTTGGAGGCTTGTACCTTGGAAATATGTCTGCTGCCAGAAAAATACATACATTTACGACTTGTAAAATCAACTCCATCCTGACCGTATCCGCAGAAACATGGCTGGAATATGATTCTAAATCGGACTTGAAGCACTATCGAATAAAAGCTCTGGATACTATAGGCTTTAATATCTCCAAGCACTTTGACGAAGGAATTCAGTTTATAAGGAAAAGTCTCGAAAGTGGGAATATTCTAGTCCATTGCTTTGCTGGCATTTCAAGAAGCGCAACAATTGTCATAGCTTATCTAATGCAAGAAAAAAGCATGAATTTGAAGGCAGCATTGGAGTTAGTTCAATCAAAAAGGACGATTGCTTCACCAAACGATGGCTTTATGCGACAATTGAGTGAATTTGAAGACAAACTCCTACGACTAGAAAAGTTTGGAGGTTAAGAAATATAACAAATTCTCAATATTTAGTGTAAAGACTGAGTTTCTTAATCACTTTTATCTTATTTGAGATAGAACTATTTACTCGCGCAACTTCCTCTTAATACATAATATATATAACTAAATTGCTTAGCAAAACCTCTGATGAAAAAGAAATGTTTTGAGGATCAAAGCACTATTTTGACTCTTATCGTTTATTCGAACGTTTATCAACCAACTTGATGAAATGCAAGTTTCATTCTTTTCTTTTTCTTTATGGGAGTGAATGAGATTAAGTGATCGCACCCACCCTGGCTGTAATAAAAATAAAAAAAACCCTACACAATAAATTTTAAAAAATTCGAATCTGCAAGTCTAATTCTTTCAGATTTTTAAATAATTTTTGCACTGGATTTTTTGAAGTTTTGACAGCATGGAGTACGAGATGGCCCATGATCAGAGTATGGCTGAATCCGAGCCGGATTACCCAGCCAACGATTACGCTCATAAGTCAGCACTTGATAAATTTTATACAGACCTTGAAAAGTCAGCTTTGATTCATTTGGAATTTTGGTCACAACTCAGTGATGAAGTTCCTGACTTGTCCCGAATCGAGGAACTTGGTTCAACTATTAACGCTTCGGTTGATGAAATTGAACAGCATTGGCATCGGCTGCTTCGAACCATTTCAGACATCCCAACTGCTTTAAGAATGTACCAAAAATATCTTATCGAAATTCGAAATGACAAAGAAGCCAGTGAGAACGCTCTCGCGGAGGCAGAAAAGTATCTGGACCGAAAACCAAGAAACAAATCGAAGAATAAATATGACCTTCCAGACGATGATGACGACGATTCTGATGATTCAGCAGACGAAGCGATCCTTGGTGATGAAAAAAGCAAGAAACTCAATTTTGCCAAAAAAGTTCATCCAAAAAAAGAAGACAGCGACGAAGAGGAGGAGGAAGATGAAGAGAATGATGAGGAAGGTGAAGAGGACGAAGAAGGAGAAGAAGAAGGAGAGGAACACGATGAAGAGGGCCACCATAAAAAAAAGCCAAAGAAGGAAAAAGATATAGAAGAAGGACCGAATGACACCACGGTGGCCTCGCAATCAACACAAAGCGACATTAATCTGCAACGGCCTCAATCCCTTGGTGATAGTGTCTTAACCAAGAAGTTTAATTCAATCTTGAAATCTAAAGCGACGTTAGTTAAGACTTCCAGGTCATTCATATCGACTAGCACTCTCAGCTGGACTACCTATCTCATTGTTTTGTTTTTGGTTCTGGTTGGGTCATTTGATTATTACCTTTCATTTACACGTTTCAGAATTCTTAACCAGAACCTCGAAGCAGTGGATGCTTCAAACCGCCGGATTTCCGAGCTTCAAAATATTGTATCCAAGGTGATCGACTTAGAGCTAATCGATTTTGGGATTTATAATGCGACGCATTCCGAAGAACACTTGAGGAACGATATTGGAAGATCGATTACGGAGATCAACAAGAATCTGGTAGAAATTGAATTCAATCCTATTGATCTGCCCGATGATCTTGCGATGCAGCTGACTAATGATTCTGTCAAGGTATATTTCAAAAAGAACGAAAAGGAGATTCAAGAGAAATATCTGAGCTTGTCTGAAGCGACAACCCAATGCACAACCAGCGCTACAAATGTTCAAAAGGCTCCTTTAAAGGATATTGACGAGTCAAATCCAGACGTTTTCTACATAAATTATAACAACTTTAACGAGTTCTACCTCAAATTGAGAGATACTGCAGATCTATACTCTGATGGGGTGGACGGTCAAATTACAACGCACCAGCGTGTATTTTTATATGAAGTTATCGCTACTTCCAGCCTTGTGATTGGAGTACTTATTTTCATTCTGCCAGTAGCTTTCAAAGTGAACAAAAAGAAAGAAGATCTCCTCAAACTGTTCTTAGAAATCCCGGATCACATCATCAATATATTATATACTAGATGTGATAATTTCCTCTCTACTAATGCTCTCGAAGACAATCAACCTCACCTAGTTGCATTTGAAGATGAGAATCTTCAAGCACCACCAGCCACGAATGAAGATCAAGGCGAAGAAGGCGAGGATGAACAAACGCAAGTTCCTTACCGCCCTGGCATGCCAAAAACCTATAGCGGAAATAAAAGAACTTTCATTAAGTTCTCTTGCAGATTCCTTTTGGCGATGATTCTGGTTTCGGCGTTTTTCGTGATTTCCTTTTTCCTCTCGAGAAATATGCTGATTGAGCTTCACGCATTGATGAAAGAATTTAACTCGACGTCAATAGCTGAATCATACTTCACCTTCATTAATAATGCAGAGAAGTAAGCAATAACCGCTTATACAGAGTAGTAATAATATTTCACAAAGGCAAATGTTGATCGATGATCAATATCCTGTAGCGGCGGAGAAAAGCGTGCAAAAAGTGCTAGAAGGCATGATTAGAAATATATATCAGCTGGACAGTGAAATACATCAGGTAATTAATTTTCTAAAAAGATCCTCGCTTATGTATTCTGACTCAATAGCAACATTCTATTAACATCAGGATGCATACAGACCGATTTAAGAACTATTTTAATAGAAAGATGATGATGAGTCCATGTGATGATTTAGCCAATGTCATCGAGAGATATGAGTGCGAAGAATTTGCCTCTGGAGCGGTGACTCAAGTAACAAACTACTAAACCGGCAAAATTGAACTGGAATTAGGGAATGACAGTTGCCTTAACAAGACACTTTGAAAATTTACGTCACATTTTAAGCATGTATCAAAAATATAAAAACGAACCCAACGCAACCTTTGAAGAAAGAGACAATACCACATACATTGAAGTCTACAAACCTGCAGCACAAGGCAATAATAAGCAAAAAAATAATTGGTTAAATATCCTGAGAACACATGAAACGTTCGAGATTGGTATTTTCTCTTAAATGCAGTTTTTTTGTGATATTATCCTTTCCTAGACAAAACTCAACACCTATTCATCAGACACATCTTCAGAAACCTGATGGATCAGTTCAAATTTGAAATATCAGAAAGAGTGCGATCGTTGATCATCTACAAATCAATTTTGTGGGCTTTATTCCTGCTACTAAATGCGATTGCCTGCATGTGCTTCTTGGGCTCATGGATTGCTGAGCTTAGAAGAGATGTAATTTTCCTACTTTGATTCATTGATTGAACTTGTAACTAATAATGCAGCTTCTAAATACAATGGCTATGCTTCCGATAATGCCAACTAGACTTGCAACCACGTTAGACAAAGTCAGAGCATTCGTGAAAACATTGCCTAATCCACCGAAAAAATCGAGAAGATAGAAGACCCTTGAGAAACAAGTCAAAGGCAAAGTGTTATTTATTGCAATGAAACGACCGTTGAGATGTAATCAGATAAGTTTTATGAAAAATACCTGATGTTTATTATATACTATCTATGGCATTCATTGATTCTCAACCTTGAAAAATAAAGTGCAGAAGCAAGTTCTTGATATTGAACAGCTAGTACGAAATTTAGTGAAATATAAATTCCCGTCGTTTCTGACTTTCAGGAGGTCAATACCTCTATTGAAACCGTTACTTCAGTGATGCCAATGAAATTCAGGCAAGCCTTCTTCGCGTAGTTTGGTAACGAAAGAGAAATAACAAATAAATTGAGCATTTTCTCCTCGAATAAATATAATTTCAAGTTTTTGATGCTTGCAATCAGAACAGCAACACCATTTCTAAACAAAATAAAGAGACTTACTAGTCGCTATCATGGACAGCAGCACAGATGGAAGTAGGCAAGCATGTATCATATTTAACACAAGTACGATTCTGATTCAATTTAATTGAGGAATATTGGCCTTTTTGCTCAAAAACCGGTAGAGAAAAACAATTTTTCGCTTTGCAGCCACAAGGATGGAGCACAAAAGCTGCTCTAACAAGTCTACCACTAAGCGCACAGTTTTTACTCTCTTGGCACCCTGAAACAAGTTTCTCTTCTTGTAGACCGTTCAACAGGTCAAAATTACATTCGCAGGGTATACTTTCCAAGTACGATAGATTTAACGTTCTGCAGCCAGGAGATCCCCAGTTTAGAACTTCATGGCGGTTGGTACAAACATCATGAAACATGCATTGCGTGTCAGTATAGTCTACCGGTGGGCAGCATGCGATACATTTCTCTGTTGGTTTCCAAGGGTCTTCATTACAGATTGTGCTGCATTCATTGTCAAATCCACCGTAGTGCGGTCCACACCAAGTTCCATACTCTAGCTTGAGGAGTAAATTCGTCACCACTTCGAACGAAGTGTTTTGACTTCCAACAGGCTGATTTTTTGGGACTTCTGTGTATTTATCAGTTGGGCATTTCATAAGGCTGCTATTATAGCTAGAATCTGTTTTGTTTGATTCAAGATCATAGCTATAGCAACTTGTGACTGCTTGTAGTTTCGTCTTTATGCTCTCGATATCAAATGGCTCACTGGCTTTAAAATACACCAATTCGTCAAAGTTATCATTTGCGATCTGGAATCCCATTAGTTTACCATCCTTGTCAGTGTGTATCTCAGCAGTTGTTCTCGCTTCTGGAGAGAAAAGTTCAAGTTTATCAAAATATTCGAATGAGGTCTTCTTTTGATGAGAATATTGAGAGGCACTAATTCTCGGCTCCAGATTGAAGCTTGATTTATAATCCATTTCGAAGCAATAATCGTGATTGAGAGCATCACTTTCGATAAGTTGATAGAATTTTATATCGGACTTATCAAACTTATGGACCAAAACATGTGTTATTGAGGTTTGGTCTTGATCACCAAGGAGACGCCTGTCCATTGAAGCTGTAGAGCCGTGATTTCCTTTCACATTTGCAGAAGAGTACGATTTAACGAAGAAGGTCTGACGACTTTTAATATCAACAAAGACGTCCCATTTCATGTCCGCGTTGCTGGGAGATGACAGTTTAAAAAATGGATATTGAGAATAGTCCACGAGGAGATTCCGATTACTTGAAGACTTGAAATGTATGAAAAGTAGGGCTAAGGTCATCATCAAAAGGACAAGATAAGCGAAGTATTTTGGTTTTTCTGCAGAATTTCTCTGAAACAAAGCAGGCCTGGGATATTTTTCCTCGCTTAGGAGATTTTGTTTCTCTATCTTCTTGATCTTTTCAGGGGTGTCTGTTAGGAAGTTTCCTATTGACACTTGCTCAATTTCCGATTCGTTCATCTCGCGAAGTTGATTGGAAATAATTTTAATATCTTCAAAAAATAACTATCGTGAACACTTTCCTTCTGAACACCGATTAATTTCACAGAATACTACTACAGACATTCGAAAAACGAGGAAAATATATTTCTTTGTGTGAGGAATAGACTCCAGAAATTCTGCTTACCAATCTAAAGTTTTAGAGCGAATAAATGATGATATGAACTTTGGAACAAACAAGTTTCTATCTCAGAATTATATAATTGTTTGAACATAAATAAAATTTCAAATCGACTAAATGCCATTTTAAAACACGGATATAGAACGGGCCGATTAGATCGACACTTGATTTAATCTATTTTGTCCAATCAAAAGTCAGCTCGCCATAATATTTATAGTCATCGCCTTTTTTGATGCTTCTAAATCCACAAAGCACCAATACGATGGAGAGTGTCGCGGCCCCTTGAAACAAAATCGTTAGAATTTTATCTAGAAAAAGGAATTTACCGCACGCTAACAAAGCTATTGAGAGTGCAAATGATGCTCCTCCAAAAGGGCTCACCGTGGAAAGAATGAAATACTTTCTGCCATCAAAACTTTCAACTCTATATGCTGTTATAAAGAGTTACATCAATCAAAGGCCACGTTACAAATTAATATTACTGTTATTAACTTCTAGATAATAGGTGCCAGGTGTGATATCTCGATCAATTCTACCCCATAATTTCTTCCATCCTGGAGTAGTAGCGAAATTCATCCAGTTAACAAAACGTTCTATTAATTGTTAGTGATTGTGCAAGCTGAAACTCTTACCATCTTGGACATCAATCCATTGCGTTGATTGCCATTCTTCGTTTCTCTTGTGCTTTTTCAGATCAGTCGACCAGGCGATATCGGTCGTATTAATATATATTGGATCATTTTCCGAGTCCTCCAAAGTGAAAGAATCTTATAATCAAAGAACTTTTTCAGATATCGTTTTTTTTCATCATTTCTACCTGTAAAAAAGCTCTTCGCTTGTAGACCGCAGGGATTCGCGATATCGCTTGACTTCATTTGTTTGGCGTCCAGGGTCACCTGTTGGAAAGAATATAAATCTCCCGCAGTTTTTACATCGCCACAACTTGACAGGGCACCTAAATGAATATTCGTTCAGTTTGTTGAAGAATATATTATCAATACCTAATTCAAGATCTTGTCCAGAGAGTTGCTTTGAATTGACAGATTTGACATAACTATTAATATTATACAGATATAAGTCAAGTTGAGGCGACACTGAGTATTACCTACGATGGTTCTGATAAAAATTTGACAGTCCGATATACATGTAGACAGGACTTGGCATATCTGTATCGATTGTGATTGGAATGGTACAAACTGTATTTCGTGGGCAGTTTTGAGTATAGTCTATCTCGACTTCAACTACACTTCTTGACACCAAAAGCAGAAGAACACCTGCTCCTAGGAGCAATAAGCCAGAAATGAGACTGCATATCCACACCAACTTGTTTGAAGGAATAAAATAAAAGCCTTTCAAATTTTGCTGTCGAAAGCTCTCACAAAACCCTTCTTTGGTGGGATTGTTTTGCGGTGCAAGTTCATTTCTAGATCCATTAACTCTTGCGTCAAATTGAATTATGTTTTCACCATTTTGCGATAGTTTATTTTTGTTTCTGCTTTGAAAATGTTGAGATTGTGGGCTAGTTTGAACATAGATCTGATTCTGTGTGGAAGGTTGTTGATTAGTGGTACCAATTTGTTCAGAACTCTTTGCTTGAGATGAGCTAGGTTCCAACTTCTGGGAATTGTTAGAGATTTGAGAATCTTTTCCTTTTTCAATGAAACCAAAAGCATTTCCAGGCCGATCCTCAGAGGAAGGTTGTTTATTTGCTGGTTTTTCATCGCTATTTGGTGGTTGAATCCTCTCGGATGATTGTTGCTGACGCTCCAATCTGAATGTCTCTTGGGCTCGCGATTCGAGAGGATCCTGTACTGATTGATCCTTATGAATTTTCGTCTCCATGGGTTCTGATATTTTCGATACAAAGTTTCTATCTCTTATATCTGTGTGGTTGTCAATTATATTTTTGGAATTGCTCTCAGTGCTCACTGTTCCGAGATCACGGGAGCCTGGAAGACCATCAGGGAGACCGTCTAATGCAAGTTCATTTAAGTAAGAGAAGAAGAAATATCTGTCTTTATGTTACCTCCCTTTAAATACTTTCCAGACTTGGTTGTCGCAGCGTTCATTAGCGTTTCAGATTGACTAAATTTATTTTCAAATGGTTCTCAACAAAATTAAATTTCAGGCTTTTTAAACTTCAAGTGGTTCGGTATTTTGTTAGTCTCATCCTGATAATATAAATCATAAATCTAATCAATACCACGTTCAATTTTCGACTCCTGATAGGTGATAAGAATGCGTCAAAATGTAATTCTTGTGAGAGTATTTCTATCTTGAGTTTTGGCAATCTCACATGAATAATGCTGATGGAAAATTATACAATTAACAACTGCTGGAGAGTGCTTTCTTTAGGGTTAAAACATCTTCTTCGACATTTGATACCGAAAGACAGCAGAACTCAACTTTGATGTCATTCATTGCCTCGGATTGGCTCTTTATTCTTAGCATCGAATGAACAAATTTTTTAGAAATATTTTGCAGGAATGAAAATAATTGATGAACTAACCTCTTTCTGGATCAAGAAATGTAATTTCAAAAATACAACAGGTTTAGAGAGAGAGTATTTTCTTTCTTGTGATCAAACGAACAAGACTCAACAAAAATTAAAACTGGTTAATAATTCGTAGCTGTAGAATTGTTTCTCGAATGCAGGACGTTACGATTGCTTTTAGGATTCATGGAGTGGTTTACTGCATTCTTTAAAGGAGAAAGAGACCTCGGCACTAGTTGTGGTTCTGGAGTATAGAAAATACGTGGAGTCGGTAGCGAGTCTCGTTGTCTAGAAAACATGGAGCTTTTGTATCTTCCTCTCATAACTGGAGAGAAAATTTGAGTATTTCCATCAGCAAGAGGTTCCTGAGTCCCCAAATATGAACTTATTAATTCTTTTTCAGAACCATCGTCAGTACCCCAGTATTCTGGCTTTAGCCGTTGACGAACTTTCTTCGGCGGGAGGAACTCTTCCATATGCAAATCGAAGTTATTCTTCAGATCCATCTTTATGTCTAACTCTTTCTGTTGAAGCAGCTCAAGAGCCGTTTCCACGGCCCATTTATCGATCCTATATGCTTTTAGATGGTAAATCTTAACGATTTCTCTGTTGAACTCTAATATCTTCTCATCAAGTTTGTCTGGAGTTAAACCAATCGATCTCATAAGTTGAGCTCGAATGAGCATTCTTTGTTGGCTTCTAGAGTCCGAGTTGCTCATATTCGCCATAAAATCTCTAATGTCAGAAGTCTTTCGGCCAGCTTTTCTCTGTTTCATGGTTCGAAATCCAAAAAGTTTCTTGAGGCACCATCTTCTGAGTCGTCCTTGCTTCATCTTGCGGTGATGTTTCTCTGCTATTTGTAGTGCTACATTAATATCACTCTGAAGATCTGTTACATCAGCATCTCTAACAGGTCTGAGGAGCGGGTTCATATTCAGTTCCCGAGCAATATCCACAGCGTTATTCAACCGATCAGACCTATCCTGGCAGTGGTCGATGACATCCACTAATCCAGCAACAACCCGTGGATGGAGTCCCATCTTTTTCTGAATATTCCCATATAATTCATAAAGGCTCTTCTTAAGTGCATTAAGCGCGGCTACAGACACTGCACTCCTGCTGGCGCATAGGATTGTCATATGTTCCTGTATTTCTTGATCGGCGAGAGATCGAATTCCAGTAAAATGATAATAACCTCGTTTGTTTCTACAGCACTTTGTTAGTTCATGAAAGATCCAAAACAAGAAGCCAATGCCAAGAGCCACAGCCCACAGATACCAAAGACCTCTCATGTCGAAGATTGTAACATATGAAAGCCCGAGAGTTTGTTTATCTGTGCAGATACCCGTCATATTTGTTGAGAAATATTCTTGAGTCCATTCAGCTTGCGTTTTATATGCGAAGGTTTGTGTTATCCCATAATTCAAAAGCTCTTGGTCATTTGGATCTACATTCCCTGGCATCATGAAGCCAAAGTCGTATTTAATAACTTCATTGAGGATTTCATATAAATCGCACTGAGTTGCAACCAAATATGAAACTATGGGTCCATCTTGAGCAAAATAAATGATATCTTTGCTTACAAGTTCAGCCTGAATATCTGCAGGTTCCCAAAGATCAGGGAATGACTGAAAGATTGCCCCCACATCCCTCATGTTATTTTCATAGAACTCAATGGTTGCCACTTTGAGGCCAGCCAAATCAGATTTTTGACGAACTCCTCCGTAATTACGATCATTATCGAAGATATTGACGGTAACGGCCACATACACAGTCATCACCACCAGCGTAAAAATTTTTGCGGATAGCCCTGTTATTCTTGATTCCTGTGTTAAAAAGAACATATCGTCGACTTTAAAATACATCGTAAGTGCATGATACATGTAGTTTACCCATGGCACTCGTCGATTCTCGAGCACGTACATGATGATTCCTACGAGAATGGGCAAAAGTACCAGAGATGCTAAGAATTCTGGACTGAAAGTTCTAATATAAAATGTAGTCTTATCCGTCTTTCGATAAAGGACAGAAATTCCCGTTGACATTGTTGGCAGAGAAAATTTAACCCCTGATTGAAGACGGTCAAGCGAAATCGTGAGGCCGCAAGCGCTTCCAAGCACCAAGCGTCTCTGATTTTGTATAACATCCATGAGATCATCCCAAGTCGTGCAATTAAAATAAAAGTCCGTGCCTTCAACCCAATTGACCCGGTTCAGAGCATCTCTAACGATCATGATTTCAATTCCAGTGAAGAGAGAGGGATTTAACGGATCTTCTAACGAGCAATTAGCAACTGGCACGTAACTAGCAACTAATATTTCTCTCGGAGTGGCTGCTGTGGACACCAGAATCGCTGTAACACTCATCCAGATTAGAATCTTCAAAAGGATATGTAGTTGCCTCATCTTTATCCGCTATTGCTCAAATAAGTGCTCCACCAATAAAATTAAATTAACATGTCAAAGGCACAGGCCTTATAATCAGTAGAGTAGGGCAAGAATCTTGTACATAATTCGACTTCTAACTCCAATATTAACATTCCATAATCCTTGGCAAGGCTTTTCATGACGCTATTGAGCTTTTTAACGGACGATGAGAAGTGAGAAATAGAAAACGGTTTCTATTGAAAATCATATTCTTTATATAATTATTTTTTTCTCTCATAGATATATTTTATTACTACCCTATATCTGTAGTGATGGATCAACAGGTGACTTCTTTAATTTTCTTCGAAGAGACAGTTGTAAATTTGAATGGGATGTGCGTTAATTAGTTCTATAGCACATTTTAATTTGCGTTGATAAAATATTTTTGTAATCGATTCTTAAGGCGGTATGGTTAACATCGCAGATTTTAAGAAAAAGTAAAATGAGAGAGACTGGAGTTTAGTTTAATTCTCAAATAAATACAGTTAATTACGGTTTTGAGATTTCATTCATTACTTAAATATCCAAATCAAATAAGAGGAATAAGATCACAGGTTCAGTCAATTGCGCAAAGGGAAGCCATTCTTCCTTTGAGTCTGACAATGAGAGATGGTTTCAGCTTGGTGCCGATGGAACTAAACACATTATTCTGCTTAATTAGACCTCGATCTTAAAAAGTTTATTTGAGATGAAAAGAGGTTTACATTATTTAGGCAGAATATGGAATGATAATTTGAACCTGTTGTATTTTGCCCCGAAATCCGATGAAATTCGATATCATCTCCCTAACACCTATCTGAAATTAAAAATGTGACTAGTAAAATTTAACCGAATGTGTTAACGTTCTGTGAGTAAACTCTTACAGACTTCTTAATTTCATTTTAAAAATACAGAGAAATATTGAAAAATCGCATGCTACATTCTAAAATTGACAAATTTTTTTTTTTCAATTATGTTAAATTCAAGTCGAAAAATTGAATTGATGCAAAATGTCTCTATCTCTCTATTAACAATTTTCACAATCCTTGAGGGTTTCAATCTCTAATTTCTTCTAGTTGGTTCCAGTAAGCGACCTTAGGTGATAAGAAAACCCTGGGATATTTTTCGGTCTTTTTATACTTTTTAATTCCTTTGTTGCTGCCAATCCTGTCATGGAATTGAACCAAATTTGGCCACTTTGCTAACAACTCTGAATTCATTCTGCCTATGATATTCAAGTTGAAGTAGACGTAAAAATCTGCCCATGTTAAATACCCACGTGGAAACTCCTTCTCATTCAGACCCTTCGAAATGTTTTGTAGACGTGGAGTAACTTTTTTGTCAAGAAACTCATCTCTAATTTTTTATAATCCTTATGAAATGCGAGCGAGATTAACAAAGACATGATATCCTTGTTCACGCTCCAGAGCTGATTAATCTTAATCGAATCTAATATTGTTTTTCTCAATAAATCTTTGTTGCCAGCCTTCATTGCAGCATATTGAGTTACAGGCTAAGCTTTCTGTGATTATGAACTCTCCATCCTTGATATAAGGTATTGTATTGAATACTGTTTTCAAAGCAGGTTTGCCTATTTTGAACCATTTTGTTCCCGTATAGTACATCTTGTCTTCGAAAGGGACATTATAATAAGCAAGTAAGAGCCTGGCAGGATGGACTATTCCTTGGATTGTCCAGTATCCCACAATCAACTTATTTCCGACCATTTTGAAGTGTAAATGTATTTCTTTTTCGTTTTAACTGTTGGATTTATTTGATCATCAACCCAATCATTCTATATCCTTCACAGCACTTTACTTGATTAACACAAACATAGCTATCTTTCTAAAATTGAAAATGCATAAACACTCGGATTGTAGAATATGATAGTTCATTGTGTTATTAAAATCTAAACTTATGACTTCAGCAATAGCATTGTTAATTCTAAACTCTTTCATTCTGAATCTTCATCACTGGAGTTTATGATGAACTGGGTGTTTTGTTAGCTTAATCATGAGAATTCACATTGAGAGCTTTGGTGGATTATGTCTCTCGGTTTCGAGGGGTCTCACATTCGTATTTCCGTATCTCAGATTTTTTATTTCCTCTCAAGTTAATGAGATAGACATGGAAGTAAAATTCATTCCTTTTGACGAACACGAGAGTTTCTTAAGTAGTGCTTTGTTGTTTTATCACAGCTACCATTCCCTATATTCAGACTTGCTAATACGTATAAGCAAACATTTCTGATTTCCATTCAGGTTTTTCGCAAAAAAAAAAAATTCGCTTCTTCAAGACATCTGAAAGCAGTGTTCGAGTTGTTTTATCAAAACTTCTCCATTTTAGGATTACCAACATATTCGTAGATCAGCGGTTGTCGTTTTCAATAAGACCATGAGTAAGCTAAGCTGGGATATCTCAATATTTTTAGAGGTTCCTCTTCTCAGCAGTATAACTTCTTGTTTTGCTCTTTTATGCATCGTTTGGACTGAGGAATTGTATATCCCCCTATCTAAACTACTCTATCATGATCCAATTTTGGATTAACAAAGTAGCAGTCCTTAAAATTTGATAAATCTAATCGCCAGGTCAAGCTTCTTGAGTTAAAATTTTACTCGAATTCCTGTTTCGAAAGTTTAAAATTATTGCACTAATAATTTGGTGTCTATTCATATTCAAGGATGAGTCTGAAAAACCTTGTATTTCAGCTTTTCTTAGTTGCACTCTATCTATCCTCCTTGCAAGCAGCACCCAATCCTTTTGTCATTGGCATCGAATCTCCTGGATCAGGCAAAATTTCTCTCAACCAAGATCTGCCCTATCGAGGATATTCTTTTGAAGTTAGGAATCTCAATCATTCCTATAACTTTACGGACGTTAATCAAGTCGCAATCTCGAATTTATCGATCAAATTCACCGACAGCTGCCCTCAGTTCACAAGGACGTTCGTTCAAGGACTCGACCAATATCTCATTTACTCCTGGTGCAACGGGACTCTCCAAGAAAACACATGTTCCTTCAGCAATACCAAACTTGCATTATCTTGCTCAAATTCCACGATTTTTACTAACTTTCCTAAGCCAAACAATTTGATTTATCTCTCGAACATCTACATGATACTATTAAATGGATCGAACTCAAGTACTCAAGACCTAGTTATATCTTATTCGAGGATAAGCAACGAGGTTTTCCGAGTAAACAATCCGACGACAGATCCAGTCTCAAAGTCATTAATGCAGATGCTAAATGGCCAAGTTCTGGTGGTGGCTTCTCTGCATAAATCAACCAGCACAATTAGGCTATACAATGTTGGTATAGATGGCCGTCCAATAGGAAATCTCAGCTATACTTCTCCTAGTCAGACCATACACAGCGGACAATTTGGTTTCATTCGCTTCGACGATATGACTCTGTTTCAAAACTCCAGAGAGGAGGTCTATTTGTTCGTGCGATCTGGCTGGAACGTAGCTGCACTCAATGTGTCTCTCAAAAGCTGTGATCTAATGTCAGTGTTTAATGTAACCAACCAGGACCAAGTCTACATATTTGGCTACGAGAATATGTTAGTCGCTATGGATCCAATGAGCAATCTTTATGCGCAAGTCAATCTGACGGAAGTCACCAGACCATCAACTATCCAAGTCATCTCACCTCCTAATTGTAACATGACTACAAGTCTGAAATATGTTAGACAGACTTCAGTGAATTTGATGCTGTTCCTCTGTACACCAATGCCCTTTGCGAATGGTACTGTTGATGCTAACGACTACATATACGTTTTCGACGTTAATCAGCCAAGTACTTCTAACCTCCGGACGGCGATTCCAGTACCTCGAGCGCTCACTCAAAAACGGTCGTTCTTCTATGCAACAGCGGCTATTGCGAATGATTCGTTACTCCTTGCCTTTCCTCAAAACGATGGAGGGATGATCGGCTATCAAATTCACTATTCTCCAGCATTGGCAGTGAATATCAGTCAAGATGAGTACTGCGATCCGAATAATCTAATCCCTCGTCCTGGAGCCTGCCCTATTTCTTTCACAATATCCGGGAACCCGATTGTTTCGAACCTCGCAGGGAATTTCTCTCAGCCATATCTTGGAATTGCTACTCTATATCGGCTATTCACCGTGCGACCACCCAAGGCAACGCAGAAGTTTATGAAAAGCGCTGAAACCACAAAAGGGAAGGCAATCTTTCCGATCACAGGAATTTTCAATGGCACTCTATTCAATACTACTTTCAGTACAGATTTCTTCAAATTTGAAACTCAATATCCCATACGTGAAGTGTCTTCTTATCGTTTCAATATTTCTCTCAGCGATGCCATTGACCTCAGCTACTCTGATGGGTATGCGTCAATTCTCTTCCCTCAATACTTTGTTTCTTTTCAAAGGAATGAATCGACCTCCGGATGGAGCTTGATTACTCAACAAGATCTAAATCCACTGAATTGTTCGGAAATTTACTCTCTGGGACCTATGGCGCGAATGTACACTCTAGTACGATGTGCCGATACTAATAATACGAGTTGGCTGTATTATTTGTCAGGCGAAGGTGCGGGTATTGTACCATTTATCAAAGTGCAAAATTCCTTGATAGCTTATAGCAGAAGTCGAAGCATGCTAGCAGTTGCCCCAAAAACACTCCCCGAAAACCCAGACTTCGTTTCTTTTTACTCATTTTCAACAGGGATCTCGAACCAGCCGCTATTCACTATCCCTTCCAAGTCTCTTGGAGTGAAAGGTGAACTCTTAGCGATACATATGGATTCAGGAGTAGCTGACGATGATGGAACCACGTACTATGAGGTGATTGCCATCACAGCAGATGGCAATGTCATTTTTTGTTCGTCGTCTGCAGATGGAAAACACAGCGCATGTTGCACCCGGAAATGGGACTTCGTAACGAATTTAGGAGTCTTCGGGAGTGTGCAGATCACCAAAATATATCTACACTCAGAAAGAAGCGTTTTCTACATCACAACGAAAAATTCCTACAGTTTTAGAGGAAAAATATCGAGGTCTGGAGAAATGGGAAAAATTGAGACTTGCAAGCTGTCGCTTAAGAACGGATTCGCCTACTATAGCGGCTACACCAATATTGGCCGTTTCTCAGACACTGATGGTGACACCAGTTATGTGATCCAACGAACACCAGAGTCTAAGTGCGTACTCTCAGTATACCCCTATTTTGTACCGAATGAAACAAGCAATTGTTTCACGCCTTATCTTTTGAGCGAAACTGATACTTGGGTAAAAAATGACGTTGCTATTTGCGAAGCCATGGTCATCCAGGAGGTTGAATGTCCCATCCCTTTCTCAGCACCACTTTATTTTACTTCAGGAAATTCGACCAATTATTTCACAGAAACAGCTTGGGTGAACTATACCATCGGGACAACTTACGAGTTGAGCCTTGGAACAGAAATTGCAGTTCCTGAGCTCACGTTTACAGTCAACGCTTCTAACTCTTTCGCTTATGCCTTGATTGATTGGAAGTTTTACCGTGATCTCAACAATACTCTTCTCGCACAACTTATTTGGGGGGTGAGTGGTGTGTGGCTAGCCTATTTTGCATGGGTACTATGGTCTGGTGAAAAATGGCGTCATCAACTAAGAGCGGAATTCCGAAGAGTTCGCTGTAAATTCTCTCGTACGCTAGGTCAAGGCGTCCGTTTCTACCAAGCCTCGATATTTTTCATCGCATTGCTTCTTTTGGCAATTCAGAGTAACAAATGACAAAATTTTCCGATAAGCAATTACCTAATAAAACAAAAAACAGATATTGATCGACTAGTCTCAACAGGTGTAGTGTATAACCTCGCAATAATCGGGTTCCTTGAAGATATTGTCTTTGAAGCCGTAACGGATAGAAATCAATACAGACGCGACTATTTGAAGGTAATTCAACAAAAATATCAACATCTTTCATCCCTAACACACGCATACAATAGGTAAATGGTATGTCGAAGAAATCCTATGTGGCTTCATTGCTCTGCAGATGTTTCGCCAACAGTCTCTTGGTAATCTATCCATTATGAACTCACAAATAATACAATTTTTTTGGGGGGACATAATTAGATGGCGGTGATTCTACCTCTAGTTTTGCTCACAAAAGGGATGTCAGTCATCTCGATTCTGTTGATCAGTCTGGCGATAATATTAGGGACAACTGCACTATTTATGATGGCACTGTGTCTTTCTACATTATTCAAAAAAGCCGAAATGGCCTCTACAACTTCGTTGGTCCTATTTCCTTGCGTAGGACTCACACTCTACTTAGTTCCGACAGTTTTTGCAAAGCAGCAGTAAGTTCAATCTACAAGGTTCCCAAATCACGTTCTTCACTGTTAGATGGATTGCCTGGGTCTGCGGTCTGATGCCGAATGCCTCTGTTCCTCTAGCTATGATCAGCGCCTACAAAGAAACAAATCTTTCCTATCCTTATGCTCCCTTAGACTCGATAAAGCTTCTCCTTGTGGACGTTCTCTTGTATACAACAATGTACGTGTACCTAGACAGCGTAAGCTCAAAATTTTGATAATGAATCAGATTCTTCAATTCTTTAGGTGATCCCAAGCGCTCTTGGAAATCGAAAATCATTGTTTTTCTGTTGTAAGAGGAAGAGATCATCGTCCAAACCCAAGCCGACGAATAGAATTGACCTCAGTGTTAACCTCCTTGAAAGTGAAGGCGACCAATCTAACAGCGATTTCCAGGAAGTTAAAAAAAGTTCTGCAATTTACGAAGAAGCACCCTCCTCAAATAAAGAAAGAGTTAGAGAGCTAATTTTGCTATTGCTATAACCATATTGTCTTGCTAGGTTATTATCGTGGAGTTAGAAGGAGTGGAACTTGACATCACGAAATACCATCAAAAACTGAAAGCAATGCCAATCGATCTTCAAGTCTATGAAGGTGAAATTTACTCGTACTTACTATTTTCTCTCGAGCATCTTTTCCAATTTATTCTGGTAGAATCTTGGGCTCTTATGGATCTGGCAAAACCCAACTTTTCGATTATATGTGCGGCCTCAAAGAAAATCTAGAATTTGGAAAAATAACCTGTAGGAACCTTTGGTTTCGAGGCATAGGTGGTAACTGATTTGTTTTTAGATTACGGGAAACGATGGGAGAAATTTTTCGGACAAAAGAATAGAATCGGAACCTGTCCAGCGCTGGACCTACTATTCCCTTATATGACCGTGCACGAAACACTCACATATTTTGCGAAAATCAGGAATTTAACAGAAAATGAAGTACTCGCACAGGTCCCCGAAATTCTCAAAATCACCAACCTCGATGAACACGAATACTACCTTGTCAAAGCCTTGAGCACTTCTATTACCAAAAAGCTCCAGCTGGCCATTGCTTTACTTGGATATCCAAGTTTGGTCTTCTTAGATGAAATAACATCGGGTAATTCATATCTATATTTCCCCAACAAATTTAACTGGAACCAAAATTGTTGCTCAGGTCTTAGTCGACAAGACAAAAAAGAAATTTGGAGAATTATTAAAAATTTCAATAATGAGAGAAGAACCACCTTTATTCTGAGCACAAAAAGCTTCGAAGAGGCTGAAGAGATCTCTGATAGAATCGCTTTACTCTATCGAGGTATTCATCCATTTCTCTCTCTCTGAATGAATGAATCCAATCATAACTATAGGTACATTGTTTGCTGTGGGCACTCCAAGTTATATTGAGAAGAATCTTTATCTTGGCTACACACTCACGGTGACCCCGACGTAACCAATAATTACCAGTCATGGAAAGCTGATTCCTTTTACACCTCATTTGATAGAAATCCTTCCAACATTGCGCTAGTTAGAGAAAGTGTCTTGGTCGCAATACATTCTAACTTCGAACATGCGACCCCTGCTGAAGATTACACCGAAAACAATCTGTCTTATCGGCTTCCATTCGCACAGCAAACTTACTATTCAGAGTTATTCCGCGAGCTAGAAGCCATCCCAGATATCAAAGTATTCTCAGAATAATGAAATACATCTTAATTAAGCCCTGCTTTAGATAAATCTGCAGTTAAAATCTTTCGAGAAGGCTTTCCTGGATCTCCAATTCATAGATGAATCTGCCTCTGGTCCATCTATGGTTGAGGATGATCGAAGGCCTCAGCGCTCGAATGATACTACCCCTCGAGTTAGTTATAACCGCGCAGTTCCATCTTCCGTTGTGAGCAACAATCAGGCCTATCCTTTCTGCATTTTCGAAAGTGATATCTATTTGATGCATGTGCATTGGCTAAAATAATAATTTACTAGGGCCTACATCAAGCTTCTGGAATCAAATTCTTGCTATTTATCTCAGAAAGTTCTATATTACAGCTGGCAACTACCCTTTTTGGCTTTCGATGCTTATTCCACTCTTCTTCCTCTTTGTGAACTTCCAATATTTGCAGGATTTGTCAGATTTGACAGAGTTGAATTCAAATGGAGAATTGCTGACGGTGACTCTGTTGTTGGTCTTCATATGGGTGAGTGCTCCCTGTGGTTCACTCATCGTCTATGAGCGTGAGCACAAGATTCGAGAGATGCTGCGAATCATGGGTTGCAACAGAATATGCTACTGGATTGGGAATGTAACTTTCGATATTATCGCGAGTCTTTGTGTTACATTGGGCCTGCTTCTCATTCTGAGCTTCTAGTAACCTCGCACCTCGAATAATATATATACTGATTAATATCATATAAAAATAGTTCAACGGAAAATCCATTTATGACTGGAAATTTTGCTTTCATGGGACATATGATGTTTTCGTATAGCATTGCAATCAGCACGCTCTCTTATCTCCTTGGATTCTTATGGGAAAAGAGTCGCAAAATGGTCAAATATTTCAATCCCTTCCTTTTAATCAGTAACCCTCTTAACCTACAATCGTCGTTAACTTTTTCTTTTTGGTAGTACTCATAATAGTTCCAAATTTCCTCCTCTATTTCTCAACTCAAAGCAATCTTGAAACATTGTCATTACTCGTAAAAGGGTTTGCAGTTTTCTTCAGTCCTTCATTCATCTTTCAACAAGGTATTTAGTTCACCCACTCCTCTTTTTCTTTGAATCATCTCTACATAATAGGAATAACGAAGGTGCTATTGAAGAATGAGGGACTCCATGTTTTTGTCCCTATATCCCTCTACAATAGTGGAACTGGTTTCTTCGTTCATCTAGCAGTCCAAGCTGTCACCTACTTTTTGCTTGCCATCTGGCTCGACAAAGAGCAAATGAAAATAAAACCGCAATACAGCACAGGATTCAAAATTCAAACAGATGATCGCTTCCCAACGCGTATCTATATACGTCTTTGATATATCAATTAATTTTCATCTATTTTAGAGAGAGATGAGCTTCGAGACGAGATCCAAAGGGTTGAGAGTGAAGAGAACCATGACCTCATTAGGATATTCTGTTTGCAAAAAATTTCGCAGGAGGGGAAAGTACTTCTTCATAATCTGACCTTTGGCGTTGAGGAGAAACAGGTTATGGGGATAGTCGGACCAGAAGAGCCCGAAACGAGTGTACTGCTGAATATTCTAGCCGGATTAGACCTTAAAACCAGTGGTTCGATTAGAGTATTCGGGAAAGACTTGCCAACTGTAGAGCTTAAGAACCAACAATCTCTGGGATACTTGGCAGCCTTCCTTCCTCTTTGGGAAAACCTATCGGTGCGGCAGCACATGCAAATTTTCTGTAGAATCAAAGGCTTTAGGGGAAGGCTCCTTAATGATGTGATACGAACTTTCACGGAGCATCTTGAGCTTGACAATATAATGAAAACTCCAGTAGCCAGATTGAACTACTGGGAAAAACGAAGAGTCTGTCTCTTTATGTCTCTGATCGGTTGTCCCGATATTATTTTAATGCATCTGCCAGATAAAAATTTAGATCTGACGTCGAGAAAATTCCTTCTTAACTGGCTCGCACAATCGGCACCGTACAGAAATGGCTCAACGGTCATTACTTTTGAAAGTTTCGAAGAAGCGGAGAGACTTTCTAATAAAATTGCGATAATGTTTGGTGGACGATTCGTATCGGTTGGCAAAACACAGGACATCCAGGCAAAATATTCTCAACTGGGATATCGGATACATGTTTGGAATCATTCAAATGAAGACGATGAAGAGTTAGATACCAAAATGATGGAGCTATATAATGCGAAGAAGGTCTCCAATGCTTATTCAGAATGTACGATTTATTTGGTAAGAAAAATGAAAAATTATAAAATAACATTCTAAACTTGCTTTTTATGGATTTTAGGCCCCAGAGGAAGGATTCTTCTTTTCCCAAGTCTTCAAGTTCTTAACCGATCTCCAAAGACAATCACGAATCAAGAAATGTCGACTATATAAAATTAATGCTAGGGACTTGTATATGGACGCTTTCAACACGCTAAATAAATACAACCAATAGTATTGATTTTAAAATGGAAAATTATGATTGTATAGCATGAATATTATTCAAAATTGTCCATTGACTCTGGAAAAGTTCGTGGAAGGAAAGGATTTCTTCAAAGCATCAATTGACTAGTGAAATGCTTGTTGAGATTAGAAACTAGCAAATATTTTTTTTCCAAGAGTATTTGACTTCTCTCACAATTACAAGATTAGGAATATCAATCAAGCAAATAAACTTTAAAAAGGACTGTCATTGCCCAGTGTGAATTATATCGATGTATATTGAGTCTCGAAAGTAGCGAGGTTTCATTACACTCACTTCGAGCATATAATGGTTCTTGTTTTCTCATGTGAAATCATTTACTAGTGATTCTATTTCGCAAATTTCGGAAACACCTTCTCATTGTTATCTAACTTTCCAATTTCATATCTTTGTCTCTCATTGCTACCAAGATTCATGATACCCGATAAATTATATAATCCAGAATCCCATTTTTCAAAAGTTCAAATCTTAGTCTTGGACCTGCGAGCACACTAAAGAAACAATGGAATTGTTTGTTTTGACACCGACTTGAAATTGCGCCAGTAGAAACAATGCGCAGTATTCAGGCAAGAATACATTCATATTTCAAATTGTTGAGGTTTAATTCACAAGTCTATTAAACACACTTTTAAATATTATTCGAAATAATCAGAAAATAAACAGCTCAAGATTTCCTCAAATTTTTATCTAAAAGTGTAAATCAATAAAGGCGCGTCCCTTCCTCATGCAAAACCTAGATCGATGTTTATACCTCGCTGACTTCAACTCTCTGCAAATTTCTGAATTGGCAAAATTTGTTTCAAGCTCGCTTTCTGTGTTTGCTGGTTTGCTTGTGTTTTTTACAGTTTTTTACCTAAAAACTTACAAAGAACCCATTTCTCGCATGATTATAGCCATAATAGTTGCTGATTTTGGTTACGCTTTGGTCGGCATGCTTCTCTACCTATGGAACATCCACGAAGATTACTGGTGCAACATTCTTTCTGGACTTCAGTCTTATGCTCGAGTTTCATCATTTTGCTGGTCTGCTTGTTTTGCTCACGCATTCTTCCTGGTCATGAGGACCCAGCGAGCGGACAGTCTTAATGGAAAACTAAAATGGTACTTAATTGGATCTCTTGCTCTACCAATTTTTTTCCCAATATTCATAATGTCAGTGAATTACTACCGGGTTAAAAAAGGTATGGGCCTTGAAGTATGTCAGCACACTTTCAGAGGGGTCTCGTTTGACTTTGAGATGTTCATCATTTACTCTTTGCCAACATTAATCACATTTTTATACACTCTTGGATGCTATCTTTTCGTTTGCAAGCAAATACGAAGGGCTGGAATGAGGCATTTGATTACCTTGCTAATGTATTCATTTATTACTTTAATCTGTTGGGGACCCTATCTTTGGGTTCAAGTTCTGAAGGAGCGTTGCTGGCCGGTCCCTAATTGGCTTCTAATATTGGCATCATTTTTATGCCCCTTCCAAGGGGTGCTTGACTCGGTGATGTACGGATTGTCATATGGTGTTGTTTCTGGATATAAGGAGAAGTGTAAGAAGTACTGCAAAGAAAAAGAAATTTTATCAGATGAAAGGCATCCGACAGACTCTTCCCTGAGAGAAGTACTGATGAAAAGGTCGAAGACGGCAGCTAATGGCCCAAGTATTCTGAGTTCTGCATATAATGATAGATCTTTCAGTTCGGGATATCATCAAGCTACTGCAAATAGCCATTTCCGACTACCAGTAAAACCCAAAGAAGACAGGAAATCACCTCTCTCTCTCAACGTAGAGGAGGAAGAAGAAGATTAGATATGTAATTTTTCAAAAATCATTTACTCATTTCTGAGAAGAATTAAGTTTCGCAATCCTTATCCACTATTTAACTTGATTAATTATCAAACACATTCATTCAATACGAAAGCGAATCATGATACGCTGTGTAACCCATCGAAAAATCTTTTTTATTAAACTGATTGAATTTCAAACTTCCGATTTCCGCAAAAAAAATTCGTTGCTTTTCCTTCATGCACTTGGAAGCATGAGTTAATTTCCAATTTCTATTCAACTTATATATACTATTATGAAAAATACTGCAAATTCTGCTAACAACTTTGAATTCATGAATTCATAGCTAAAATAATCTTCTTTCCGATAGATCCCTTTACTAATTTCCTGGAGTTTTCAATTATGAGATTCTGTCGAGGCTTGAGAGAGAGAACAGTGTTTCGTAATCTGCCTTGAAATTTTCAGGATACTTTATTGAAGCTTCTTGGTATGTAACCTCTTGATGAGGCTTCCAAAGGACAACTCTGAAAAGTCGTTCACCAATAATACCTCCCACAATCAAAATAATCACTCCTGCAACGAGAAAATATCGGTCTATCACATACATTTCAACATCGCTCTGGTCATACACAAACCTTTCAACAAACATTCTGATTCCGACATCTGTTAGTAGTGGGTATAAGAAGAAAATGAAGTTAATTTTCCTTGCCAGACCTCCACTGCTTCTCCTTTCTGGTCTTCGCGTTTGCTTTATGAATCGTAATCGCATTGCAATATCTCCGATGATTAATCCCACAGTTGCACATGCAAAACTGAGAGGTAAAAAGAGGCCAATGAAGAAAGTAAACATTAAAATAGCCATAACTCTCCCATATAGCATACTCAAGTCGAAATTATCGTAAAGGAAGTATTTTCGGATTTCTTTCTCAGTCAACAAGGTTCCCGACTTTGCTTTTGCTCGTTTACGACGTCTGATTATCGCACGAATCAAAAAGACTGGATTGATCAAAGAGAGAACGAAAGGAACAGTGGTTTGGATGAGACCATTTAAAGCCACCTCCTTTATAAGAGCAGCGTTTATTGTGCTTCCTGTATTCCGAGAATATAAAAATTGGACGAGAATCGGCAGAAAGACGATGTTGATAAAATGTAGAGCCGCTGCTGCCCAAGCTATCTCACCCTGCAAAAGTGTCTGACTACAAAATTTGATGAGGAGAAATGCCCTCTTCGCAATTATCAAGAGAATCACGTTGAGAATCAAGACCAAGACTGCGGTTAAGAGATTAGGACTTTTTTCTCCTTGGATCTCTTTCAGTATGTATTGACATGCAAAACATCCAATAATTCCCACTAGGATAATAAAATATGCTTTCATGCGCTGAGAAAATATCTCAATCTGACGATAGCCATAGTTCTCTGGAGTTATATCATCAGTGTCATTCGGAATACTTACGAGAGGAACGCGATTACCAATCCGAATTTTGCTCATGAAAAACTCCCAAACAAGGCCATTATCAGCGTGGAAGCTTTTTAGTGCCGTGTCACGGTCCTTTTGAGTCTCAAATGTAATGAAAGCACTGCCTGTAAACCGTTTTGATTGACCTTCACGACAGTTTAAAGAGGTTTCTACAAGTATGGTCTTTAAAATGTTGACATTAGGGCAAATGCCAAGCACGAATTCTTTGAGCTCTTGTTCGCTTATTGTTTCTGGTAATCTCCATATCTCTATGCTGAAGTCAGCGGGAAAAAGTTTTGGAGATTTCGCTAGATTGCGAGAAAATCTTGCCGTAAATAACCCACAAAATCCAAAAAGTATGCCAATGCATGCCCAAACCGTTATTAATAGGAGTTTTGTTTCATGGCTGATCAATGTGAACCCTTCTGGCCCTTTGAAAATTTTTTCGATATTACCTGTCATTAATAGAATTCCAGCGAATACAGCAACACAGAACAGGAGTAGTATCATATTGTAGCGAATGAACCAGAAAAATTGAGTATATGCAGGTCCATATTCCATGTATGAGCTTATTGAACTCCAAAAGCGAAGTAAGTTGCCATCGGGGTCATATTTTAGATTCTGTTGCTGTGTGCGTTCAATATCTTCGAGCACATGTTCTGTCTTAATTAAAGACAATAAACCTGTGTTCTGGATTTCAGAAGGTTGTTCAGAGACTTCGTTATATCCCTGATTCGACATCATTTGTGGCTTTTTTCGAATTGATCTAAAGTTGAATTTTGGATAAAATAATCAGATCGCAATACAGTAAGAGAGAGAGAGCTCATTTGAATTGTGCGCTATTCTTGGTTTAACGTATAATTGTGTCGTTCAGAAGATATTTTAGAGAGTAAAATAGCAGATAGTTGAAAAATAGCTACTGCGATTATCAAAATTCATCATAGGTATTGTCAGAAGTGGGAGAGAGAAAAAAATGCGTGAGCTTATGAAAAAGAATAATCTAACGAGTTAAGGGATAGCAAAGAGAACTACTAGCTGAGCTACATCATACAATTGATAATTTCTCCTCTTCTCTTTAGTGTTTTGATGAGACAGTCAATCCCAATTCGATAATAAGCATTCTCCTTCACATAAAAAAAGATTGTAAAGATGACAGCGTAGAAATGGGAAACATAAATAGTGGTACATTAATATTTTATGATGAAGAATATGTAGCCATCTCTGCGATACTTTGAACTGTCGCCATGATACCAACTACAATACCAATGATGAGAATGAACCAATTCAACCATCTTCGCAATCTTTTTTCAGGTTTACCTTTAAAATGTATATTATACAGAAGAACCGGAATCACGAATCCGAGAGTGGTAAAGTTCAATCCTCCTAGCAGCCCCAATAAGAGTTCGAAACTTGGAATAACCATTGAAAGTAAGGTGATTCCAATCAAAATCGGTATTCTAAGGACCACTCTTTTAAATCTGGATTTTCTTCCTGTTTCTTTATTTTGGATGAAGCCCTCCAAACTCTTCCAACCTTCGATGATCCTGGTGATCGGAAGCAGTCCTGCAGGGATAGCAATTATTAATCCGAGAAGGTACATCACCTCGATAAACACTATAAGATTATCATCTTGATCCAAGTTCAAGAAAATCAGCGAATTCACATTGTCTCCAAAAGCAAGCTTTCCAATCGTACCAAATACGGTATATAGAACTGTGCAAGCAATAAATGTCCAAAGTAGTACCTTACTAAATTTTCGGTTATCATGCACCGAGGCGCGGATATCTAGTAGCATACCGATCCCTTCGTATGCGTAGAGAATCGTAGCAAATGCGATCGGCAGCTTGCTAACGTTGAAATCGAAAATATCGAATGAGTAGGTTCCACCTTTTCTGAGATCATTGATTGTATCCATAGAAATAACTATAAAAACAGCGAAAAAAATCAGCTGGAATGTGAGAGCGATTGCGCTAGGAACTGCCATATAATGCATATCTGTAACTGAGCCAATCGGCAGAACTAGTCCCAAGACTAACACTGCTTGAAGCCATATCTGGCCACAAAATACAGACCAATTGTATTGGCACGCCATACTTCCAAAATATTGAAAGATATAGACAATTCCTGGAATCGAGGAACCTATTTGCAAGATATGCAGATTCCACTCAGCCAAATATCTGAGCCATTTTCGGTTAGTAACTCTCTGCATGAGTCTTCCATAGTCAACTTTGTGGATGTCGAGGTCACTGGCAACATCATGAACAAGCCTCATTGTGTAGTAGTTGATAAATCCGTTTGTTAAGAGCAAAATTAATGCAGGAATCAGTCCTACACTGTTAAATATATAAGGAAGTGCCAATATTCCTGTTCCCAGAAAACTTTCAACAAACGTGACTACTCCTCTTTCTGTTGAAGATTCTATAATAGCGCTCGATTTCAGCGTATACAATGATTTAATGTCATGCTGTGATGTTTTTATTCTGACTGTGACTTCTTCTGGATTGGCTTCATCTTTATCCCAATCAGCTGGATTGATAAGAGGCTGATTTTCTTCAGAAGGTTTGGCGGATTCACTTTGAAAAAACTCTGCGGATTGGCTATCTGACATTTCAAGTCCGAAACAATTAAGTAATAATAATGAAATGCAAGACAAGGGACAACTCTCATAGTTTAGAGTTACAGTTTTTATTTCCGTTTTTAAATCACTTTCAATTTTTTTAGCCAAATCTGTTATAAACAGAAACATAGTGCAATTTTCGCTGCTTCAGCTCCTGGAGCCTAGCAATCCAACCTAGGACGTACGACTCCAAGTATTTTCTTTTCTTCAGAAGCAACTTTTTTAAAAAGAGTATGAAGTATTCGCCATCTGCGTTAATTATTTTAAATTAATACAATCGGGAAAACGACTAACATAGCTTGATAGACAAAGACTAAGCTGCTGAAAATACAAGTTTTGGAAAAATTGGATTTATTACAAACCACTTTCAATCGCTCGGAAGAACGGCAGCTCAATCTAAAGTTTCAACAGAATGTAATGCAGAAGCCATGTCATTTGCCATAATTTACTCGTTGTATCGTTGTATGTCAAAAAATCGTTAGCAACAAGTTTTTTCCTTCTACGTCTATTCTTAATACTTAAAATCTATAAGGTTTAAGGAAGGCTTTCGAAGGAATTCATAAAATCTAAAGAATTGCCTTTAAACTAAATTATTTGGAGTACCACCGAACTCATCGAGCAAAGGCACACATAAGATCCAACATTCATCTTGTCAGATAATTTGTTTTTCTTTGATTCGTTTGGAGGTTGAAGAATTCATTTGAGACCTATTTGGTTGGAAAATCAATTCTCAATTCACACAATTTCTGACCTTTCTGTTGAGTTAACTATTGAGTTAACAGGCTATTGAGTTAACAGGTGGCCTAAGGTTTTCACAAAAAATACAGAATCGCATGAAGAATTTTTAGTCTTTTCCAGACTTACAATCCTTTTAATCTGGATGATCTAAATTATCTGCTGGCTGTCGGCGCTAAGGAAATAGAATTCCTGAGTGCTGATGCTGCGTTTTATTCTCGATTAGCGAACAAAGTAATTAATTTTGGAGAAGGTTGTCATCTCTCCCCCTGATTCGCGACTATGAGAGCTAAGTTGAAAGGGAGAGAGGCAAGAATGGAGAAATAATTTCTAAATTTTTCTTGGAATTAACTGAAAGGTGGAAAAAATCGGGCTTCATTTGTGTTTATTGGAATTAAGTTAGCAGTTAAATATAAGATGGAGAATCACAATTTAATATCAGACCAACAAGAGCATTGGAGTGGAAGCAAGATCTTCCTGCTTATTCTCATTGAACTGATCCCTTTTTCATATCATTTTGGGTACGAGAACCTTCAAGCCATTCAAACACAACTAATTCAAGAATTCGATATGTCGCTCTCGCAGTATAACCTGCTTTATTCTGTCACAGATCTCCCTAGTATCATCATCCCACTTATGGTCACACTTTATGCTAAAAAGATGGGTCTACGCATGCTGCTTATCACGATGACCACTATCATCTCTATTGGGATGCTGATTTGTGCTGTTGGAGGCTATCTGTACTCATATCCACTTCTACTTCTTGGCAGATTTCTGTATGGCCTTTTCCTTGAGAGCTGTTTGGTGTGCTCACAGCTTACACTCCATCTTTGGTTTACCGAAAGAGAATTTTCTCTTGCGATTAGTGCGCAATCCATAATCATGGGACTTTCGAAAAGTTCCAACAGTTTCTTCGTTCCAAGGATCATGGAGACAACTCAAGCGATTGGAAACACCATTTTTTGCTGCTTCTTAATAGGATCTATTTCATTTTTCGCAGCATTATTCTACTTAGTGATAGAGCCACTACTCGAAGACATGAAGTTATCTGAAGAAAAAGAATTGATTAATACTGTCAGAAGCTCTTACAGAGGTGAAACAAAAACATACTGGCAAACGGTCAAAGAGCTCCCTCAGAGATTTTGGATTTTAGTCGTCCTCAATGCATTGTTTCAGGGATGCTTTTTTGGACTCTCAGATGTACTGAACGATTACATACATGTCAAGTTTGGGTTGTCCAATAGTTCTTCAGGAGACCTGATAGTATTGATGTATCTCACAATTGCTTTTTCCGCACCTATCATGGCTCATATAGCCCATTCCTCCGAAAGAAGGGGTTATCTTCTAATCGCATCGAGTGGCAATATTTTTTGTGTTTTCCTGATTATTTTGGGGATAAGCAATCGATTCCCAGTTCTGAACTGTTCAATGATTGTGATACTAGCTGGTCTCTTTTGGGCAACTTTCCATCCAACTATCTACGGCATCGTTGCTGAAATTGTCGACAAATCTTCTCTTGGAATCGCGTATTCATTCCTCTCCATTACTTCTGAGGTTGGTGTTGCCATTTTACCCTTGGCGAGTGCTTTTTTCAACGATTTGTTCGCAATCAAGAGAGATTATACTATGTACATGATATTTAATCTCTTACTAACGACCGTATGTCTGGGGCTTTCTTTGTTTTTCTTTAAAGTGGAACTTGAATGCTGTGGATATTCAAGCACGGAGCATGAAAAAGACATAGAAACCAAAATTGATGAAGACACAGCCACTCGAACCTATGATAAAATCATTCTTAAGAACCAGGATGGTACTACCAGGGTAATCGAGCTCAGAAATTCAGGAATGCTTCTAAATAATCCAACTTTACCCTTCGAGGATCCCTCAGGGCAATTTCATGAGCAAGTAACGTTGCCTAATCATTGCGATACAAATGAATAAGCAACATTACCAAATATCTACAACTTATCCAATGGATCCTGAAAAAGGATAACAAAAAAAAAGATTTCATTGAATTTCTGTCGTAAGGAAAACTTACCTCTACATATTATACAAAATATCTGTTTAATTGTTTAAAGCTCCATTGAGATCGTTTAGAGATTAATCGCTTTATAGTCTATGTAAAACGAATACATTCGATATCATGAGCTCACTTTACATTTATAAATAATACCAAATTTATGAACTCCTTCCATTCTTTCTCAATCAGAAGCTAACTTCAAATTCATTTGCTCCTATCCTGTTCTATGTTGTATTATTGCTAGAAGATAACATGAGGCAACGACAAGCTTCAGAGAATTATTAAATTGTAAATAATAAAAAGTTTAAGAGAGAGATCGAATTTGAGTAATTCTTGCACACAACACAACACATTTTGATTTATTCGTTAAACTTCAAATGATGAAAGAATTAAATTGTTTGATTTTAAATTATGGCTTTTAATCACCTTTCGGCAACAGGTTCTGCCAGTACTACCAATGCCTATGGCTTTGGTGAAGCAGAGGAGAGTTACTTCGAGTATTATGGCTCTAAACAACGAAACTACCTCCCGCCACAAGACTTCGGCGCCCTGAACTCTACCGAGGCTTGCACAAGTCCATTACCTAACTCTAATGAAGTGCTATCGCCATCTAGAGCTTCGCCAATTATCATACACGGACTGCACGGCACGAACAGTCTATCATGTCAGTCAACTGCAGCTAGAAAGCTTAGTTATAGAGAAGATGATAACACAGAGTGGAAAAGCGCGCAGAAGGGTTATCCATCTGACCCATTCGCGAGTGAGAAACGAGCACGACCATCTCCTTCATTCAATGAGCTTCGGAACAAACGCAAATTAGAGAAGAGGCAGACCTATTTCAATCCATTTTCCGGTACCTCACATCAATATTCTCAATATGCGGATCGAAGCAGAGAAGAGACATTGGATGGCAAGATTTATAGGGACACTTATAATCGTCATCTATCTCTTACCTTCCTCCATGTCCTGGAAGAATCCAATGAACTACTGAAACAAATCAAATCGAATATAAAACAGAATTATGATTCTCTCGACATCAAAAAACCGACACACCGCCAAACAAAATCAGCACCTTATAAACCAAATCAAGAGGCCTTAAAAGCTCTTTGTGAAACGAGAAAGCGCCTTGTTTGCAATACACAAAGTGAAATAGATTTAGATTCCGAATCGTGTGATCAAACAAAATTCGAGTATTTTGAAAGCAGAGAGAGCTTTGGCGTTGTGAAGACCCAGGACAGACGTCTTCCGATGAGTCAGCGTGTATCCATTATAACACAAGGCGAGGCTTTTGATTCTGAAGTCCAGAATAAAAGCATTTCGAGAAATTTGAACACGAATTTTATGTGTACAAGCTCTCTCAATCACATTGATTTGACTCTATTGAATGAAACGCCGAAAATGATGAACGAGTGCTCTCCTGAACCTTCAATTCCTAAGAAATTGTTCCGATTTTCAATTGTGAAACCACCAGTCGGATATAATAAGAGGTACTCTGAACAAAATCAATCCGTCGAATCAACAGCTTTTGAGGATATCTCGAATGGAAGCAACCAGATCGAAGCCAGAGAGATGGAGGAGAAATTTCGAGTGAGCCATTGCTCTGAACTCTCTGAGATAACAAAAGTTGACACTAAAAGCGAGAGTATGATATCGTTCGAGGAGCCGGAACGAGAAAGAAATCGTTCTCTGAATCGCTATTCGTGGCAAAATTCATTTCAAGAAGCAAGCGATGGCCTCATCACTCTCGGAGATGGTCATATTAAAAATCGCCCTATAAGATATAGTACTCGTCTGGAAGAGAATAAACCATTGGCAAGGCTTTATACTATTGAAGATGAAATGGAAGAAACTCCTACCTCACATCGATCTCCTATCCTAATTGAAAGCAAAACCAAACAACAAGAAATACCATTATCACACAATCAAATTGGTGAAGAAAGCCCAAACAGAGAGATTTGCAATAATGATGAACCTGTTCAAACTGAATGGAAGATGAAGTTATGTCCTTCAAAAATACTAGTTGAGAATACAAAAACGAATCAGCAAGGCGATCAAAGCGCAAATATAAATCTCTCTGAAGGAAAAGAAGACGCGAATTGTGTAGATCAGGCAGCAATTGCTGAATTCACTGAGGAGAAGAATGCCTTTACTCCAAGAATAAGTCCGAAGACTAACCGTTCTCAGAACTTGCCTGAAGAAAAATCGACATTGAGTTCCCAATCTAAAAGTATGCAATTTAAGAGAAGTGACACTGCGAGAAAAACAACAACTTGCTTACATCTCAATGAAATTCAGTCAAGCAAGTCCCAAAGATCCGACAAGGAAAACAACTGTGAATTTAAAGATTATAAAGTGAAACGAAAAGATTGGTTCCAATCAGTGTATGACGGTTTGAAGAGGGGTGGAAAACCTGGTGAACCATCTACTACATTGGCACCTCCTCGACGAAGCTCAAAGTCAATAACAATTAATCAATCTAAAAGTACAAGATTGTCAATTAAACTTTAAGAGAGCATACGTTTTCTGTATTTAATAGCCTATGTTTTAGAAGTATGTATAGATAGTATGTAGTAAATGGCGCCAGGAGCTTCATTTTTTGTCTTTATTTTTGATGTCGTAGCTTTTTTGACACTGAAGTTGATTGGCAATTTGGCAAAACCGACAAATGACGATTCATCTTGAGTTGTTTTTTTTTAAGTATTGACACGAAGAACGACAAAAGTTTTTTTTTGGAATTTTAACAAATCCTCTTTATTATGAGAGACTCTTGCATCCCCGCATTCAAACTTTTTCTCGGTTTCCTCAATCGGCAATCGGCGAGCAAGCTTGCTGCTAATAGCAAATATGACTTCCTCTCACTTTATAAATGTACATTTAATAACGGATGATGCTGTTTTTAAGTTGATACATTTCATCCTAGGAATTAGCAATTAGCATCAATTTCATTTCTGCGCGATTTTTCGCTTCTAACAGAAAGGTCTCATAATCATAAATCAGCATCGAAGAAAAGAAAAGAAAAAAATATGCCAAATCTCTGCCATAGCTCGAGCTTGCTGACTCCGAAAAATATTGTATTTATGAATTTATTTATTATTCTGCTTCTTTATGGCCTTGGAAAGATGTTCCGTGTTAACTGAATCATCCATATTATTCATTTGCAAGCATTAAATGGCCACACATCTTTTTTCATTTCTTTTCCGGGGTCAAAATAAACCAGAACCTACACTAATGGACACATACCTAGCAATGAGAAGTCTTCCCTATGAAATACAGTAGGGATATAGCTGGTCGAGACAAAAATGCCGAAAAGAATCTTGCCATGCTCGAACACACAAAATTATCCCAACTGCAAAGTTACTTTACACTCTATTAATTAAAGAATCTAAATATGCTCCAAACTGGTTTTCTCATGTTTTCGTCAAAAAACTGACCCATAGTTTGCACTTCGAGCATAGATTAGTTATCCAAAGTGAAGGGGGAAAAGGCATTTTTAAGTGGCATAAACTCACGGATTTCATATTGTTTACATATTCATATCCTCTGAGTGCATGAGAATCTAATAAAGTCAATTTATTGATTTAATAAAGGCAAAGTTTTTTGAGAGAAACACAATAAGAAAATGAAGCAAATCCTTTCCGAAGAAGAATTCGAAATCCCAAAGGGTGTTGAAGTCACCTTCAAGTCCAGACAAGTCACCGTCACTGGTCCTAGAGGAACTTTGAAGAGAAACTTCAGACATCTCGGTTTCGATCTCAAGAAATACACCGATGAGAAGAAGAGAAACAAACTAAAACTCCAAATCTGGTTCGCCAAGAAGAAGCAAGCCTCTGGCATCACCTCAGT